>ENA-UPXC01000731-UPXC01000731.1-human-gut-metagenome-genome-assembly--contig:-NODE-731-length-53351-cov-25.169708_pt1 | contig 53351 bp, 53 predicted proteins | sample MGYA00250047_ERZ773371 | MGnify/ENA primary metagenome ERZ773371 (study PRJEB29103, sample SAMN06111975) | human gut metagenome | biome: human gut; feature: ankylosing spondylitis patient; material... | reverse complement strand
CCTTTCCCCGTTCGAAGAGGGTATCGGTGGGTCCAAAATATTGTCGTTAGGTGGTCATTTTATGCTGTCGCGTAACAATTTCTCAACCATTAATCCGGCTGCAAACTTCGCCCAAGTCTCTTTAAAGGAAGACAGAAACCAAACCCGTAAAGAACAGATTCCTCAGATCGCCCAAGACTGGGGTTTGATGTACTTCTATCGCTCCGACTGCCGCTTCTGCGCCCTCCAGTCTCCGTTGGTCAAGCAGCTCAAGAATACATTTGGTTTTGAAGTGCTTGCCGTCTCTCTTGACGGCTCGCCTAATGATCATTTCCCGGATGCGCTGCCGGACAACGGTGTCTCAAAGCTTTTAACCAACGGTTTAGGACTAGACCGAGTGCCCGCGCTTTTTATGGTTAAACGCGATCAATCCGCCTCCTACTTGGTCTCTTCGGGTGTCCTTTCGCTCGAAGACATGCTAAGCCGCATCCAGACATTGGCCTTAAGCAAACCCGGAGAGTCGCTCTTCGGCGGCGCACAAGCTGCAAACACAGTGCAAAAGACCACAAATTTTTCTGCCCCTAACGCCTCTGCCGACTCTTTCTTAACAAATCCGTCTGCCGCTCCTTCCCTTTAATCCTCTTCAGCCATGTCCCGTAAATTCACAAAACTCTTCTCTGCTTTGACGTTGAGCACTTGTCTCTTCACAACAGACGCTTCCGCAGGCTTTATGAAAGACTTCTATTCTGCCGCAGGTTCTTATCAAGGCAATGTCACACCGGCAGGTGTCTATCAGTCTTCCGGCATGAATACCGTCACAGGCGGCGGATTTGTCTATCGAGCCCCGCGCAAAGACTTCAATGCGTTTTATTTCACTCCGCCTTCTCTGTCTGCCGGCTGCGGCGGCATTGACTTATTTCTTGGCGCCTTCGGTATTCCGTCTCGAGAAGAATTCGTCGCTTTCTTACGCAACATCGGGACCGCCCTTCCGGGCTTAGCTTTTCAGCTGGCCCTTCAGTCGTTAGCACCCGACCTCAATGAACAAGTCACCAGCTTCCGTGACATGATTCGCCAGTACACCAATATGTTCCAGAACTCCTGCACCTCTGCACAAAACCTCTTAAAGATGAGCGGCGCAGAGCAATGGATTCAGAAGACCGGCTTTGACGCCCGCAATGCTTTGCGTGCCTCAGGTATTGTTTCTGATGCTTCGGAAGCCGATGCGAAGACGCGCACGGACGGCGCCGCCGTTTTGGATTACGCGCCGACCCGTAAAGATTCCGGCGGAAATGTGGTCGATGCGCCGGAGTTAAACCTCACATGGTCCCTGCTTTCCGGCGGCAGCTTTAATGCTTCTTACAGCAAAGAATTAAAAGAACTCATGATGACGCTCGTGGGCACCGTCATTTATGTCCGTGAAGGCTCCGGTAAAGATACGGTGACACGTGCCATCCCGATCGCCGGTCAGGACTTAGTGGGTTTTCTTTTCGGACGCCCCGACACCCAAGTCTTAGAGAGTGAAGCTTTCCGGCTCCGCTGTGTCGAAGAAGACGGAGATGATCGCTGCTTGACTGTTAAAAAGACAACGCTCGATGAAGTTAACCTTCCCTATGAATTCATGAAGGCAGCATCAAACTACAGAAACTCCATCCTGCGCCGCGACCCAAATCTTGTCTCCGAAGCCGACATGCTGCTTTTAGCTTCGTCTTCCACCATCCCTTTAATCCGTCTGATCAATGCCACCGCTTCTCATCGTTACTTAGGTTTCTCTCAAGACATCATGCGCATCTACGTCGAAGCTGCCGCTTTTGAAGCCGTCATACGAGCCATGGATCGTCTGTCTTTAGACATCAAGGCTGCTGCTTCCGCCTCTTCCGCTTCTCAGACCGGCGTTATTGCTGCCGAACACCTAAAGGTCATTGAGGCAAGAATTGATGAAGTCCGTAAAGACATTGCATCGCGCAGCGATGCGGTCTTTCAGCAGATGAGCCGAGCCCACTCTTTCATTACGCAGATTGAACACTTGGAAAGAAGTGTCAAAGGCGCTTTAGCCGCAGACTTAGCGGCCAACCTTTCCTTCGGAGAAAACCTCTAATGGTGATGGACTATTACGCCTACTGGAACGGAGGCCAAATTCGAGACTTATTCGAAGCCTTGGTTTCGATTTGCTCCGGCTCCTCCTACGAAGGTCTGCTTAAAACTGCCGTGCTTGCCGGCTTTCTTGTCACGCTCACCGGCGCCCTTCTGAAGTGGCAGGGATTGGCTTCAAAGGTTTATCTTTTTGCTGCCGTCTTGTTCTACTCTGTAATGCTCGTCCCTAAAGTAGATGTCGCTATACACGACGAACGGAGCGCTGATGTTTATGTCGTAAGCAACGTCCCTTTCGGTGTGGGATTCTTTGCGTCCGCCACTTCTAAAATCGGACACTTTCTCACCGAAAGCTTCGAAACTGCTTTCTCTCTGCCGGATGCTGAACGCTTCTCTAAGTTCGGCTTAGTCTATCCTCAGCGCGCCTTAAATAGTCTTTTAGCCGCCGGCCCCGTCACACCGGAAGGCCGTGCTTTAACGGATCGTGTTATTGCCGACTGCATCGGACCGGAGCTCTTGGATCATTCCGATAAAGCGGCAGAACTCAGCCACTCCGGCGACATTTGGGCCACGATTTCCGCAGACGGCTGGATCAATCCGGCACGCTCTTCCGTCTCTTCCGACGGCACCGTCCAACGATGCGATCAGGCGCTCCAAAACCTCGAACAGCATCTCAATACCGTTGAACTCGACTTCTTGTCTCAGCGCCTCGGTACCGTCTTAGTACCGGAAAGAATTGATCCCGCCGATGTCATTCGACGCACGCTTCCGCAAAGCGAAGCGCTTTTGCTTGGTGTTTCTCGTTCCTTGGAACAGAGCCTCAAGCATTCCGTCATGCTCACAGCCCTTCCGCGAGGCATGGCATCCATTGCCGCACAGGCCGGCGCTCCGCTTGATCTCGCCGCTAAATATTCCGCTTCTCAAGCCAATCTCACGTCCGAAATCAATTACCGCACCTTGGCGCGTTTGGCGGAACACAGTCTTCCTAAGATTCGCAACTGCGTGGAATTCATCGTCATTGCCGCCTTCCCTCTAATGCTTCTTTTGATGGTAGCGGCAGGAAGCGCTGCCGGAGCGGTTTTTAGATCGTTCTTTGTATTGCTGATTTGGTTCCAGCTGTGGGCGCCGCTCCTCTCCGTTGCTAACTATCTGATGATTTCCGTAGACGCCAATCCGATGAATCGGATTGCCACCGAGTTCGGCGGAAGTACTTTGCTGGCAGCCGGAATCATTCGTGAAGCCGGCGCCACTTCTCAAGCCATTGCCGGAAGCATCATGCTTTTGATTCCCGTCATTGCCTTTGCACTTGCCAAAGGCAGTGATATGGCATTTGTCTCGATGGCCACAGGTTTAATGGCGCCTGCTCAAGGCGCTTCTTCCGGCGCCTCCGCTCAAGCGGCAGCCGGAAACTTCAATGCCGGAAACATCTCTATGGGAAATACATCCATGAACTCGGCTTCCGCAAATAAATCCGATCTTTCTTCCTCTTGGAGTGATCCTTATGCTTCTAAATCTCAGACTGCTTATGGCTCCGTCACAAGAGACGAAACCGGAACCGTGACAGGCATGGCTCGAACCTCTATTGATCTCGGCGTTTCTTCTTCCGGTGCATTAACGCATAGCCGCACGACAGGAACAGCATCTTCTTCCGCAACAACTTTGACTGCTTCTGAGAGTCAGGCTCTTTCTCTGTCTTCGGCAGCTTCTTCTTCAAATGCAGTCAGCCGAGAATTTGCTCGAGCAATGAGTCAAGGATTATCCGAACGCCTGAGCGCCGGTCAGTCTACTGCCGGTACGTCTTCATCTTCATATTCGAAGAGTTCAGGAGAATCTTCTACCGTATCCAGAGGTTTATCTAATTCCGAGAACTTGTCATTCACGAGCGGAGCAAAACTTCAAGCCGGAGGCGGAGAAGCTCAGTTCTCAACAGATGCTGCAAAGGACGCGGCCAAAGAAGCCAAGGGAACTCTTTCTGCTTCTCCAGAGAATCTAAACCTAGCCGCTGCTCAAAGCTCAACCTTACTCGGAGCCATGCCTACGCAGACCAAAGATTCCGAAGGGAAACCTGTTGCACGCCAAGTACAAAATGCGATGTCTCATCTTCGCGGAGCAGCTGAAGCTGCAGGAATGGGAATCGGCCTGGAGGCAAAAACTGCTCAGCAGTTCGTAGACACTGCAACAGGCTCTCAAAGTGCCGCGACCCAGCGTCAGAAAGCTGAAGCCTACCATGCACTCAAGAGCACAGCGAAAGAAATTGCCGCCTCGACCTCAAATGATGAAATGCGTCGAGCCGCGGAAAACTTCTCGGCTGCTTTGGATAAAGCCTATCGCACCTCTAATGATCAGAGCCGAATGCTCTCAGAGACGTTCTCGGCTTCTCGATCCAGCTCTGAAAACTTAAGCGGAACGAGCCAAACTGCCGTCAACAACGACATCTTGGTTATGCAGAAATTACTGTCTTCAGACAACTTGTCTGCGGAATCTCACCTTAAAGCTCTCTTTGATTCTTCGGATAAACGAGAGTATTTAGGCGCTTCAGCTGCCGCTGATTCTTACGACCGCTCTACAGATGTTGGTCACTTAGGTCCCGGACAAATACAAGAAACCGGTCTAGCACCAAACGCGCTTAAACTTCTAGGAGATAACTCCTTATCAGCTATGCAGCGCAAGGGAGAAGAGTTGATCGGCAAACAAGCAGGTTCTTTCAAAGACAAAATCGAAAACGCATCTCTCCTATCGACCTCGTTAAACGCGGGATTAAAAGATTTCAAGAAGAAATTTGATGAGCAGGAAGAGACAAACGCAGTAGGACTTATGAACCATGGTGCGATGACTGAGCTAAGACGAGATCGGATTGATGATGCCTCTGTTCACTATCTGAACGAACAAAGGGGCATGAGCACAATCCTCCTTAATTCTCTTGCTGGCGGACTTGGTTACAGGGAAGCTCAAGTGGAAAAGGAAGCAAAAGACAAAAACTAATCTTCTCCTCCTAACGTTCTTATCAGAGAAGAAAATTGTTTCTCAAAGGCCAGGTGAAAAAATATCCTCCAAGAAGACTTTTCATTCATCATCGTCTGCATCCAATGGAGTCTCGAGATCAATCTTAATGTCTTCTACGAGAGAAGAAATTTTCATAAACTTCTCAACTGTCATAGGAACTAAGTTCTGCGGACAATTTTCTATGTCCTTGGCAAGAATACTTAAAAAGTTATTCAAGACGAGTTCGTCTTCACAACTAGTTAACATGCTGATTACGCCCCTCCCGTCTGAATCAACAGAGCAACCTCAAGGTTTCAATTTGGTAACCAAAAGGATCTCAACAAACTCTAAAAGCTTCTTCTCTCCATTGCAAGCAATGATCAATGAGCTGCCTTGCCTCAAGCCTCTAAATCCAGTGTCGGCTTTCGTTACCAAAAAGGTCTTTAGTTCGTCAAATTTTTCCGGTTTGCCGTCTTTCCCAGGATAGCGAACTCTAATCGTAACCTCATTGCCGTCCTGGATGACCGGGCCTGTGCCTTGAGACGTAATTAGAAAACGCCTCTCATCCTCTGAACTCATTTGTTTCCATCCTGAATCAGGATTGTCTATTTCATTGCCAATTTTTCGCAAAGCCGAAAGCATATTGCTTTCTATTTCTTTTCTACGTATTTCTTGTGCGGCAATTTTCTCTTTAACTCCTGAGTACACACAAAGTATGTATGGAAACTGAATATTGATCTCATATTTGGTATCGCAATACTGAGCAGCAAAATCCAGGAGATATTTTCCGTGCACGAGGCCCGGCTGCTGGTAGTACAAAGAGTCGCCTCTGCGGCAAGCAATGACTTCAGAAGGCGAATTCACAAGGCAAAGTCGCTGGACCTTTTCAGCGCTCACCACTTCTTGTGTAAAGAGGGTCGAAAAAGCAAAGCACAAAACTGCGCCAAATGCTGAAATAGCAGACCTTCTCATAACATCTCCTCCCTAACGCACATTGCTTTAATCATTCTCGGAAAATCGTGAAAGACGCGCTTCTTCAAATGGTCCTTGCCTTCCTCACTTACCGAATGAAGGACAGCTTCTTGCCTTCAAAATGCAATACTCTGGAACCTCGGTCTCCTTTGATCTATTACAAAAGTATTCTTCAGGAACATAGACACCGACAACAAAAGGATTCGACATCTTATTAATTTTTCAATTATTGAATTTTCAATAATTTGATTTTAAATAAACGGGACATCCTCAAAGCTACTTATATTTATGGTCAAAATTCAACGTTTTTTGAATGCAAAGCCATTTGAAATTACCTTTGTGTTTAGAAAATAGCGTTTTTCTGAACACAAACCTAAATTTCTAGCCTTTGTGTACAAAAAAATCACCTTTTTCAACCTCGACAAGCACAAGTAAAATGGATCATCATCCTAAAAAGGAGCGACAGATGTCTGAAACCATCAGCCTGGAATTAAGCGATTTTGATGCTGCATTGCTTTCTGAACTTTCAAAAAGAGAAGCAAAAACGCCTGAGGAACTGATTTTGGAAGCTTTGCATAGCTTGTTCACCAGCCGTCTTGATGACAAGATCATTCCTCTTTCATCTGATGTATTCGACGCATGCTCCAAAATAATTTTTGAGCCGGAAAAAGATAAAGAAGTCTTAATGCGTCGGCAGAAGTTGATGGACTCAAAGCCGGTTTGGGACAATTAACGATTCTTGCGAAGAATCTGCGCTCGCAACCAATTTGATATCTGAATTACTGGAATACCAAATCTTCCAAACGCTGTTCCAGCCAATTAATTGTTAATTGTCTAGCTAGAAAAAAGACGGACTTCCTTCTTTAACGAATTCCGCGGAGTTCCCCGTGCGTAAGCGCGGGGATGGATAGCGGACGGCCGAATGTTAATCCGGTCGTTGATTTTTGATATATCTCTCAATGATGGCGGTTGTTGCTCCGTCTACGACTGAGATTACACAATAACTTTTTGTCCAAAAACGTTTGCCCCAAAGCATCCTTCGAATCTGATTGGAGAATTCTTGACGAATTTTCAGAGAAGATATCGTTTTTAGTTTACGCACCAAATTCTTATGTTCCCGTGTGTCAATTGACTAAGGGTATTTACTCCTTTAAATAAAAATTCCACATTCTAATTCGACTTTTTAAAGCCATTCGAAGAATTACGGATCAAGATTCTTTTAAAGGCACTGGACTGAAATAAGCCTTATCCGACAAATAGTTACAGATCTATCTTGCCCGTTACGGTTTTCTTTAATTAAATAAGTTGCCACCCTTACTGACAAACTCTTCAAGTACAAAAAGTCCTCCGGGACCCGCTGTGGCAGCTTAATTTGTGAGTCGAACAAGTCTAAGTTCAACAGATGAATAGCTTCAGTTACATTAAAGATCAAAGTGATTATGGTTTTCTTATGCGGCTTCTATCCTGCGTAGGAGGTTCCATCGGCAGCAGCCATGATGAATAACCAACCTCAGATCCTATATTGATAGGCAGCATCTTAAGTGCTTGCATTTGGTTCAGGTCATTCTGAGGCCGGCGTAACCGGTTTTACATCTGTCTATTGACTTAACTCGTGTTTTGACTTTATTCGTTCCGTTCTAGGCAGTTAGGATTGCCATTTGCTTAAAGTTTTCGCCTTTGTTCGCCATCGCCCAGACTTGTCGAGCAAGTTTATTTGCAATGGCTATCAAAGCGACTTTCTTAGGTTTTCTTCTCAGAATATCTTCTACCCAGGGTGACTTATTTTTATACCGTGCTATCGCCTGTGCACACTCAACAAATACTGCCCTGGACTCGCTGTCGCAATTGAATTTCAACGGTATGCTGGTAACAAAGTATTTGCCGCCTGAGCCGCGGCTTCTTGGTGCCAGTCCGATGTAGGCAGCAAATTTGCGGCCGTTTGCAAAAATGTCCGGGTCACAAAGCAAAACGCAGAGCATTGCCGCCGTGAATGGACCAACACCGGGAGTTTTGAGAAAATTCTCGTAGTTCTTGCAACCTCGAGCCAATTGCTCGATTTCCCGATCTAATTTCTTTTGCCTTTCTATTTTTGTCTTAATAGATTCAACTGTTGTCCGGAGTTCTTCTGCAACTAAGGGAGAAACATCTCCTCTTTCTTTCAAGCTTTCTAAGGCAGAGGAAATGCCTTTGTTGAACGCAGTTATAGACTTTCCCATCACAATGCCATATTCGGCCAGAAGACCTCGGACATGATTGATTTCCTTGACCCTATCTTTCGTTACTTGAGAGCGGATTCTTCTGAGGGTTTGCAAGTCGCGAATCTCTGTTGATTTCACCGGGACACGTCTGACTCCGTTGAACATTGCTTTATAAATTCCGATTGCATCGTTATAGTCATTCTTTTGACCCGAGACAAATGGCTTGACGGCCTTCGGCGACATCAAATGCACTTCATGCCCCATGGCTTCAAGCTTTCTAGCCCAGTCCTGAGAAGCACCGCAGGCTTCCATCCCAATAAGGCATTTACTCCGGTTTCTGAAGAAATCGAGAAACTCAGCTCTTTTGACTTGTTTGTCAGTGATTTCTCCGTCTCCGGCGACAAAGTGAATCTGCATGACTTTTTTAGCCAAATCCACGCCCGCAAAACCTGAGTATTGTGTATGATTGTCCATGAGGAGCTCCTTTTAATATCTTTCGATTGCTCGTCGAAAAAGCATATATGGTCGCATCCGCGAGGATTGACGCCGCAGAGGTTGTACCTCAGGAGCTCCTCACTTTGTCACTCTTGAACCTTCCTTAGTGACGCCATCCTTTTCATTTCCTCTATTGCCGGTTCGCTCTTTAAAGCACTCAAAAGAGAATTTATTGCCGACAGCTTTTTGAATAAGGATGGCTGCACTGATTTATGCATTTCGTCTAACTACTTTGATGAAAAACAAAAACGACTCTTTGCTTTTAACTTAGGCTCTTGAATGAGTCAAGAAACCGTGAAATAGGCTGTAACGGAGCGAAGCGAGGTTACAGCCTTATGTCGCGAAAGTTCTTGACTCCTAAAGATGAATACGCTGAAAGTAGGACGGTTAAGGCATTCGAAGCCTTAACCGTCTTACAGACTCAAGCGTTAACTATTAGCGGTCACTATTACTTGGAATTTGTTAAAGAGCCGTGCTCAATCAAAACTGCTTTGTTGAAAAGGCACGGGAACATTATCGTTGATAGACAAATCGTTGGAGGGTAAGAGATCAATAGATGAACGTGATCCTCCTCTCCGGAACATTCCATAAGCCTGACTCGATCACGCCGGCACACTTCCGAAAAAAGTTCTTTGAGCCTTTCCAGGATCGTTGATGAAATAACCTTTCGTCTGTAAGCTACTGCGAAGATCAAGTGAGCTTTGAGATTGAAAACACAATGAGAACCGGAAGATAACTGCATATGATTCAAAAAGTCGAGCGGCACGTTATTCGTAAAAACAATGCTAACTGGCAAGCCTGCCATAAGCTTTGTTCATTGTCGCGCAAGCTCGGCAACTGCGCAGTCTATCTGCTTAGACATAGAGTCTTTGAAAAGGCGCCTGTATTGACACGCAAAGAACTTGATACGGAACACAGGCATCAATACGGCAGTGACTATCGAGCTATGCCGTCGGCTGCCTCCGCGCAAAGACAAGGACAAGTCATAGCCAAACAGTTCAAAGGCTTTGCGAAGGCGGCTGCTGAATACTCGAAGCACCCTGAGAAGTTTCAAGGGAAGCCTCGCTTGCCGGGCTATAGGAAGAAATATCGTACGTTCTATGTCGGCCGCAACGGCTACCAAATCCGCGATGGCCAACTGACGATCACCGGAGGGAAAGATATCGGTTTTTCTCCCATTCGCGTAGTTTGCTGCGAACGTCAAGAGTTCAACGCCAAAGCTGAGGAGGCAATTGCGGGAGATCTGAGAATTATTCCGATGGAGAATACATTCATTGTAGAGCTGACTTATCGTGTCGATAAGGATGAGTGTAAAAATTCAAAAAGCGTCTCATTGAATCCGAATGAAGCTTTGTGCTGTGATTTAGGCATTGATAATTTTGCAACTTTCGTTTCGACTAAACCCGGAGTAAGGCCGTTTTTAGTCAAGGGCAAAATACTTAAGAGCAGCAATCAGCGGTACAACAAACAAGTCGCTGAACTCAGAAGCAAGAAACACCATGAGCACATTCGGATAAAAGGGGTTAAACGTTATTGGCAGCTCCAAGACTTGATGCATAAGATCAGTCGCCTGGCAGTGAATTTTTGTCTTGCGCATGATTTGGGCCGTATAGTCATCGGAACAAACAGAAACTGGAAACAGAGAGTCAACCTTGGCAAACGCAACAACCAAAATTTTGTGATGCTGCCGCACAATAAGTTTATTGAGATGGTCCGGTACAAGGCTGAAGAATATGGCATCCAAGTGACAGTGCGTGAGGAGAGTTACACATCTAAAGCCAGTGCAATGGACTTTGATGAAATTCCTGACTTCGATCCAAAGGAAAGAAAACCAGCGATTTCCTTCTCAGGGAAGAGGTTCAAACGCGGTCTCTATCAGTCATCAAAAAGACATTTGATCAATGCCGATATCAACGGCGCAGCAAATATCGGCCGAAAAGAACTCGGGGATGAGTGGCTCAAAAAGCTGCTCGAACTCGATGGGGCGTCTTTGTGGACACGCCCGCAGTTGTACGAAACCTGCATGAATGTGTAGGTGTTCGTCAGTTGCTAAAAATGGGAGCACGCTCCCATGAAACCGTGCACGTAAGTGCGCGGTAGTTCATCGACTTGGCGCGGGTAGTTCGGAGGAAAAGCGAGCGGTCAAAAGAAAAGCCGCCGGAGAAAAACTCGAGCGGCTTTTGATAGTACCGGATATTAGAGAACAACCGGTGTATTGGGTACCGGATCCTGAACAGGTTTGTTCGGGAAAGGCTTAGAGAGGATCGCGGCTAACGATCTGAAAGCCTGACAGACACCTTCTTCGAACTTTTTATCGGCAAATGCAATTTCCATCTGTTTGACGATGTCATCCAGCTGGGTTTGTGTAACCTCTCGTGCCGCTCCTCGATCTAAATAAATCTCAATCGCGCGGTCTGAGAGGTTTAAATAAATTAAGACGCCGTTGTTGTCTTCCGTGTCCCAGACGCCATAACGGCCGAAAAGCTCTTTGGCTCGCTGCGCGTCAGTGACGTTCTCGCGCAAACCTTTAGCAGGGATGCTGCGTTCAATGATGAGTCGGAACTCAGCACTTGTCCGTTGTTCGCATTCTTCAATGCACTTGGTGACGGCATCCAGAGAAGACTGCGGGAAAGCCAGGGTTACGGGGACGGGAGACATCACCCAATGTTTAAGAATTCTTCCGATAGACATTTTTACCAGCCTCCGCTCGCGCCGCCGCCGGCTGCGTCACCGCCTCCGCCTGAACCGGCTCCGCCGCCCATGCCGCCGCCAAAACCGCCTCCGCCGAATCCGCCCCCGCCGAATCCGCCGAAGCCTCCGAATCCGTCATCTCCGCCGCCGCGTTTACCGCGGTAACGTCGATCGGTACCGTACATTTTGGCGGTGCGTCGGGCGCCGGCCTCAAGAACAGCGGTAGGAATGCACATGGCAATGACAACCACAATCAAAGCGATGACAATGCCGGCAAAGAGCGACTGCATGATAAATGCCGCCAGACCGCCGACAGCCAATCCTGCCAGAGGGGCTGATTTACGGCCCATCAGTTCGCGCAGCATCATCGTAATCACAAACCCGATGAAAAGCACGGCAACCCAAGGTTCGTCCCAAAGGGCTTCCGCCGGGTCGTAAAGAATATTGGCTTCTGCACGCTTTTTCTGCGGCGCCGGAAGTTTGGCATCTTCAATCAGCGTAAATACTTTGTCCAAGGCCTGACTGATGCCCTGGTAGTAGTTGTTCTGACGGAAGTTAGGCGCCATCACGTCCGTGATGATGCGGGACGCGGCCACATCGGGAATGGCACCTTCAAGCGCTCTCATCACATCAATGCGGATTCTGTGATCGTTGACTGCAACGATCAGAAGAAGGCCGTCTCCGACATCTTTACGGCCCAGCTTCCAATTGTCGCCGACACGATGTGCATAGTCTTCGATCGGTTCGCCGTTTGTGGACGGAACGATGATGACGGCAATCTGAGAACCGTACTTTTCTTCAAAGCCGGCAAGTTTGGCTTCCAGAGAGCGTTTTTGTTCGGCGGTCAGAAGATGAGCCGTGTCCGTGACGTAGGCCACTTCCGGTATCGGAAGCAAATCGGCCGCCGAGACCGTGCAGAATAGTGCGCTCAGCCAGAAGAAGAACGCACCGATGAGGAGGCCGAATCGATTAAGGTTTGGCCGGAGCTGTAGCTGCTGAACCATTGAAATCTACCTTCGGAGGTGTCGTAATGGCAGCTTCGTCGGCTACCGCATACTGAGCTTTCGGCTTGTATCCGAGGATCCAAACCCAGACCATCTGCGGGAACTGACGGATGTACGTGTTGTACTGCTGGACGGACTTAATGTAGCGGTTGCGTGCAATCGCAATACGGTTTTCACAGCCTTCAAGTTGCACGCGCAGGTCCTGGAAGGCTTTGTTGGCCTTCAGATCAGGATAGCGCTCGACAGTCACGAGCAGGCGGGATAATGCGCTGCTCAATTCGCCCTGAGCTTGTGTAAATTTCTGGAAGGCTTCGGGATTTTCCATCAGCTCAGGCGTTGCCTGAATGGATGTGGCTTTCGCACGGGCATTGATCACCTGCGTCAGCGTGGATTTTTCGAAATCCGCTTCGCCCTTAACTGAGTTCACTACGTTCGGAATAAGGTCGTTGCGGCGCTGATACTGGTTTAAAACTTCGCTCCAAGCTGCCTTGGTCGATTCATCAAGAGTCTGAATCTCGTTGTATCCGCATCCGGTCAGCATGGTTGCAGACATGAACATGCCGAGAAGAATAAGGAAAAAGCGTTTCATGACGGCCTCGTATTGTTTACTTCTTAAGAAAAATAGGTTAACAGTTCGTCGTAGACGGGACGGACCTCAGCGCCCGGCGCATTCGGTTTTGCGGTTCCGAGCATAATCCAGCAGGCGATGACTTCGTCCTTCTTGCAGAGGGCATCGACGGCATCGCGGTAACGGGTAGACGAACCGCTCACGATTTTACCTGCGTAGCCTTTGAGTTCAAGAGCCGCAAGGAAGTTGGAGGTGGCGGCGCCGACTGTCATCCATTGTTCATAAGCAGGAACTCTTGCGTTGTGTTCGTCGATTTTGGCGACCACGGCGACCATGGCCGGAGCTTTCAGCGCTTTGCTGCGGGCTCGTTCCGCACCTTCTTGGTCGGCCCCTTCGGCTAAAGCCCCGGCTTCAAAGAAGTCTGCAAACTTCTGACGCTCTTCGATGACGACAAAGCGGGCAGGGCTCAGACGGCAGTGATCAGGCGCTGCAATGGCCCAGGTCAGGGCTTCATCGTAGTCTTCTTTAGTGGGGGCAGGTGTGGTGAGATATTTTGCTCCGAGAGAGCGGCGTAACGTAACACGTTCAAGAACAGAGTCGTGCATTTGAGTGAAATCCAAAACTTTCTTTAATTGCCTGAAGTATGGCAGTCCGAGTCAGCGGCAGCGTCTAAATTCGCTCAAATTGGATGATTTGCAGGTCGGAAAGCATCAAGAAAGAGTTGGATCCGCCGCAGGAGGATCGGAACGCAGATCAAGCGCTTCCTCAGAGCTCCAAAGACGTTCGATGACAGCGCGATGTTTTTCTGCATCTCCGCTGATATAAAACACTTCCCTGCCTTTGGCACAGTCTGATAATAAGTCTCGTTTTAAGAGCTGATGTTTGAGTTCTCTGGCCACAGCGGCGCTCGGATCGATAAGTTCTGTGCCGCCGCCAAGTTCGCGCTTTAATGCGCTTGATAGGAAAGGATAATGTGTGCATCCGAGGACGAGCTTATCGGCGCCGGCCCGCTTAATCGGGTGCAGATACTTTTCAATCAGCTTTTGGGTCCTGAATGAATCCCACTCGCCGCTTTCGACGCATTCCATAAGGCCCGGGCACGGGACGGAAACGACCTTGACCTTGGTACCGGCGAATTCTCGAACTAATCTCAGGTACCGTTCGCTGGTAATGGTGCGGGTCGTGGCGATGACGCCGACAACGCCGGTTTGTGTGGCGGCTGCGGCCGGTTTAATTGCGGGTTCGATGCCGATGATCGGAATGTCAAGCGTTTCCCGCATCGTGTTAACGCCTTCCGCTGTTGCCGTATTGCAGGAAACCACGATGGCCTTGGCGCCTTTGGAAATCAAAAAACGCCCGATCGCAAGACACCGTTCCTTGATGTATTCGGCGTTTCGGTCGCCGTAGGGTGCATAAAGGCAGTCGCCGTAATAAAGGATGTCTTCGCCGGGAAGCGCATCTCGAACAGCGTGCATCACCGAGAGGCCGCCGAGTCCTGAATCAAACATTCCGATAGGAGCGTTACGCACGGACATCCTCCTTGCGGATACGGCCGCGATTCTTGAGGTAGCCGGGAAGCCAGGAACTGATAAGGATGCTCAGCACCACCATCACGGCACCGACCACGGCGCCTTTGGTAAACGGTTCTCCGATGGCAAAGCCGATGACACCGGCAAATACCGGTTCAAGGGTGTAGATGAGAACGGCACGCGTCGGAGAGACGAACTTCTGAGCCCAGCACATCATGACCTGATTAAAAACAATCATGCCGATCAAAATAGCCATGCAGAGACAGGTAACCGGCGTCGGATCAAAGCGGATGTCTTCAAATCCGATGCAGTAAAGCGTGCTCCAAAACGTGACGGTAACAAGCTGAGTAAAACAGAAAGCCTTTGGGTCGCAGGAATTGGCGAAGTGTCCGAGAACCAAAATTTCCATTGCGCAGGCAGCCGCGCTGGCAATCGTGAGCCATTCTCCGATGCTGCCGTGAAGGGAGATTTTGGTGGGATCCAAAATCAAAAGCATGCCGATGAAGGCAAACAAGATGCCGCCTGCAATGATCGGTGTCGGTCGCTTCCTAAAGAGAATCCATTGGAAGAGCGGGACGAACGGCACATAGAGCGCGGTCAAAAAAGCCGAAATCGAGCTTGTGATCGTCTGCAGGCTCACCGTCTGAAGAAAGTAGCCTAAGAAGATGCAGGTACCAGTAGCGCATCCTGCGATCCAGTCTTCTTTTTTGAGTTTAAAAAGCGTCGATCTCAAGAGGCACGCCATGAGAACGGCGCCGCCTCCGAAACGTAAGGCAACAAGCAGCCCCGGCGAGAGTCCTTTGAGACTCAGGGACAAAAGAATAAAAGAAGAGCCCCAAAGGGCCGTCACCATCACAAGGCCCCACTCGGGGCTGACGTTAAAGCGACTCGGCGTCATTGGTCTCGAGTTTTTCTAAAGTTTGGTTTACGTGGTTTGAGGTTTTGCGGGCGACGCGGTGCGCTGAGGGCAGGTCTGCCGGTGGCGCCCCTTTTAGGAGCAGGACCGCTAAAGCTTTCGCCGTCTTCCAGATATCTCCACTTTCCGACGGGAAGTTTGCCGAGACGGACGCTGCCGACACGAACCCGCTTTAGTGCGAGAACCTTAAGTCCGACCAGATCGCACATACGGCGAATTTGACGATTCCGTCCTTCGCGAAGGACGAATTTTAATTGGTCTTCGTTCAGCCAAGAGACTTCTGCCTTCTCCAAAGGCTTCCCGTCCAGCTCCAATCCGTGATTTAAAAGCGCGAGTTTCGCAGGAGGAAATTCGCTGTTGGGGCGGCCGTCAGCCATCGCAACACGCACAATGTATTCTTTTTCAACGGAGCTGTTCTCACCGATAATGGTTTTGGCAATGCGTCCGTCCTGAGTCAGGACGAGAAGACCCGTGGAATTGATGTCCAGACGGCCGGCCGGAACCAGGCTCTTTAACTGAGAAGGATTAAAGCGGCGGGGAGACGGGTCATCGATCCAGCGGTTTCTCGGCGTAATCAAAACGCGTGCCGGTTCGTGACCGTCCTCGGCTTGTCCGGAGACATAACCAAGAGGCTTGTTGAGAATAATGGTCACGCGTTCGTTCTGCTGATCCTTGGCCTTTCGATCAATCTTGATCTTTTGATCCGGACGTACCTTACTGCCGAGTTCGCTGACAACTTCTCCGTCGACTTTGACCCAGCCTTTGGCAATCCACTCGTCGGCTTCCCGTCGGGAACATAAGCCGAGTTCGCTCATGCGCTTTGATAAGCGGACGAGATCTGCGGTTGTATCGCTCATTTGCTTTCCTTGTTGGGTCTTTCGGCAGCGGCGCGGGTCAGTCGATCCAAAACACCGGCAGAAGAATCGGTTAACTCCGGCTCAACGGCAAAGATCACATCTCCGCCGTCATGGTCGAGTTCGTGCAGCCACTTGTAAAGGTTGACCTGAAGTTCCTTGGCGTCCTTGTAGCCGCGAACTTTTTCTGCGACAGTACAGAAGCGCTTCGCGATTTTCTCCGGCGCAATCAAAGAGAAGGTCTTGAAGTGACGGGCTAAGAACTGCGTCTCTCCGGGCAGGTCGTCCGCCGAGACAATCTTCAGAACGTGCTCAGGAGCGTAATGACTCTTCATAGAGCCGGAGACGCGCGGAGAAGCGCCGATGGCGCCGTGTTCAACGGGCTTGCCGATGACCTTGGAGATCATCTCGCCGCTCACGTCGCCTTCTCGAAGAATACGCGGTGCCTCACCGGTGAGGTCAAGAATTGTGGACTCGATACCGACAGTGCATTCTCCGCCGTCCAGGATGAAGTTGGTTTTGCCCTCGGGCTTTTCTCCGAGGTCGTCACGAACATGCTGAGCGGTTGTCGGACTGATCTTGCCGAAGGTGTTGGCGCTCGGGGCCGCTAAGCCGCGGCCCTTACCGGCGTCAAAACGTTTTAAAAGTTCGTGCGCCAAAGGATGAGACGGACAGCGAATCGCAACCGTGTCCTGGCCGCCCGTCAGAAAGTCTTTGGCGTGTTCGGAACGCTTTAAAACGATCGTCAGAGGCCCGGGCCAAAAAGCTTCTGTGAGTTTCTTAGCATCTTCGGGAATTTCTCGGGCCCAGTAGGGCAGGGCTTCCGCAGACGCAACATGCACAATCAGCGGATGCGTGGCCGGTCGGTTTTTAGCGGCATAAATTGATTGAACCGCCGCTTCGTTTTCTGCGTCGGCGGCCAAGCCGTAGACCGTTTCTGTGGGAATGGCTACCAAACCGCCGGCTTCGAGAATTTTGACGGCCTTCTCAAGATCAGAATGCATAACGTTATTCAGGAAGTTCGAGACCTAAAATGCGGGCCGCCATTTGGGCTTTAAACATCGCTTCCTCTTCCGTGGCGGCTAAACAAGTGATGTGGCCCATTTTACGTGCGTGCCTCGGCTGCTTCTTGCCGTACAGATGCAATTTGAGACCCGGGATGTCCAGCACCTGACTCCAGTTCGGCTCGCGGATGTTTTCGTTTTCATCGAACCAAAGATCGCCGAGCAGGTTGAGCATGACGGACTTAGAAACCTGAGTCGTATCGCCGAGCGGAAGATTGGCCATGGCGCGAACCTGTTGTTCGTACTGGCTGCAGATGCAGGCATCAATCGTGGCGTGGCCGGAGTTATGCGGTCTCGGAGCTAATTCGTTGACGACCAGACGTCCGTCGGAGAGCACGAAGAGTTCGGTGCAAAGCACGCCGACGTAATCGAGTTTCTCAATAATCTTGGAAGCGATTTCACGAGCGCGGTCGGAGATTTCTTCATCCAAGCGGGCCGGCATGACGGAAACAGCCAAAATGCCCTTGCGATGGTAGTTCTCAGAGACCGGGAACACGGCCACTTCGCCCTTGCTGTTGCGGGCGGCGATAACGGAGACTTCCTTAAAAAGCGGCAGACGCTTTTCCAAGACGCAGCGAACTTTACCGAGCTTCTCAAAAGCGATTGCCAGCTCACGGCGGTCATTAACCGTGATTTGGCCTTTGCCGTCGTAGCCCAGACGGGCGGTTTTCAGGATGGCGGGGAAGTAAGGAGCGGAAGCCTTCTTGAGGTCCTCGTCGGATTCGATCAGCAAATGAGGAGCAACGGGGGCGCCGGCAGATTTGATGAAAGACTTTTCATCGAATCGGTCCTGCGTGATGCGGACAGCGTTTGCTGCCGGACATGTTTCCGCACCTTTAGAAGCTAAAAACTCTAAGGCGGCAGCGGGAACGTTTTCAAACTCGGTCGTGACGGTCTTGCAGAGCGAGGCAAGTTCGGTCAGTGCAGCTTCGTCCGTATAGGGAGCGCAGATGTGCTTTTCGGCAACGATGGCTGCCGGGGCGTTTTTATCGGGTTCTAATACGCAGACGCGGTAGCCCATCGTTGCAGCGGCTTGAGCAAACATACGGCCTAATTGACCGCCGCCCATGAGTCCCAGCCAGCTGCCGGGGAGAATCGGTGTGTCTTTCATCATATTTGGGCTATTAGAGAGGGAGAGTCATGTTACGGGCTTTTTCGTTCTGAGCCTTGCGGAAAGCGGCAAGCTTATCTGCCAAGCCGACATCTGTCGTACCCAGAATCTGGACGGCGTAGAGCGCAGCGTTGGCAGCGCCGGCTTCACCGATGGCAAAGGTGGCGACGGGGACGCCCTTAGGCATCTGAACGATGGAATACAGAGAATCCTGGCCCTTCAGGTAGCGGCTCGGGACCGGAACGCCGCAGACAGGAAGCGTCGTTTTAGCGGCCAGCATACCGGGAAGGTGAGCTGCACCGCCGGCGCCGGCAATAATCACACGGATACCGCGGTCGCGGGCAGTTTCTGCGTATTCGAACATTTCGTCCGGCATTCTGTGTGCGGAGACGACTTTGGCTTCAAACGGGACATCAAAAGACTGGAGCATTTCAGCAGCGTTTTTCATGACGTCCCAGTCAGAATTGGATCCCATCAAAATAGCGACAACCGGTTTCTTTTCTTGCATCTTGAGATTCCTATTGGATTTCTGTTAATCGAAACGCGCCGCAAGCGGCGCGTTCTGTGTTTCATTAGGAGGATTTTAGGCGGTAACGCCTTTGCCTGTCAGACGGATCAGAGCTTCTTCATACTTGCTGCTGGTCTTATCCAACACATCCTGCGGGATCTTGGGGGCCGGAGCTTTCTTGTTCCAAGGCTGGCTTTCAAGCCAGTCGCGGATGAACTGCTTATCAAAGCTCGGTTCGGACTGACCGACTTTGTATTCATCGGCAGGCCAGAAGCGGGAGCTGTCCGGTGTCAGGATTTCGTCCATCAGAACGACGGTGCCGTTTTCATCCAAACCGAATTCGAATTTGGTGTCGGCGATGATGATGCCCTTAGTAGCCGCGTATTCGGCGGCCTTCTTATAAAGGGCGAGAGTGTAGTCTCGAATCTTGGAAGCGATGTCTTCGCCGTATTGTTTGACGACTTCTTCGTAAGTGATGTTTTCGTCGTGATGACCGGCTTCAGCCTTGCCGGCAGGAGTGAAGATCGGTTCGGGCAGTTTTTCGCTTTGCTTTAATCCGGCAGGAAGTTTGACGCCGCAGATCTGACCGGTGGCCTGATATTCCTTCCAGGCGCTGCCGGAAATGTATCCGCGGGCAACGCATTCGATAAGAATCGGTTTCAGGCGTTTTGCAACAACGGCGCGTCCCTTAACCTGATCACGTTCTTCGGGAGCAACCACGGTTTCGGGATCGATGCCCGTCAGATGATTCGGGACGATACCGTCGAGTTCTTTGAACCAGAAGTCGGTTAAAGCCGTCAGAATCTTGCCTTTCTTGGGGATCGGGTCGCCAAGAATGACGTCAAATGCAGAGATGCGGTCGGAAGCGACGATAAGAAGTTTGTCATCACCGACAGCGTAGCTGTCACGGACTTTGCCGCGATAGACGAGCGGAAGAGACTTGATGGACGTCGTAACAATTTCAGCCATGTTTTCTCCTGAACACTGATTCCCGCTGAAGGAAGGAGTGATGTACGTGAGGAATTGAGAATTTCGGAATGGCATCATTTTAATTCAGTGCAAGTCCCTCCGACGGGATTAAAGCCACGAAAGTTCGGCCTAAAAAATGACAAAAGCCTGAGATTTGCCTCAGGCTTTCGAACAAAAATACTTCCTAATTAGAAGGCAGGTTTTACAAAGATGTTGGACGCCACGGCGTTGAAGAAATCGCTTTCCGCCTGAAGTCTTTGGTTTAGGGCGTCGGTCTTTTCATCTTTGCCGCGTAAGACCTCACCGCAGACCGTGAAGACCTGGTCTCCTGCCGGGACGGCATAGTAATAGACGGCATTCTCGGTATCGGTTTTGGCCGGGAAGTAAACGCGGACGATCTGAGAATTAGGCAGTTTTTCCGTTACAGCGTCGGGACGAGCTTTCTGCAGTCCGGCAACAATGCTGTCCACAGTCGCTCCGGTCGGGGTTTCGATTAAAGCGACCACATATTGACCGGAGCCGGATTCACTACGCCAGCTCATGAATTCATTTTGTCCGAGCTGCAGGTTCTGAGAAAGATTCCAGGAGAGCGGCAGCGTGACCTGAAGCGGACGATCCATGCCTTTGATGGAAACCGGGTATTCACGGCGGTAGCCCTGGTTCCATTCGTCCATCGGATTGGGATAACGCATTGCGAGAAGGTAGGGAACTAGAGGGTCTACGACATTGTCGGTCACGCCGTTCTTGAAGTTGGTCATCCACTCTTCGGCTTTGTTGATGCGTTCCTGAGAGAAAGTCTCATCCAGCCATTTTGAAACGGCTTCTTTGGACTGCTGGCCTTTCTCCATGCCTTCGCTGAGCTTCTGGTTGAACTGCTCTTTGATAGAAGGCCATTGTTCTTTGAGCTGGTCTTTATAAGTAGCAGCGTCCTTAGACCACTCTTCGCTTTTTTCGCCGAGGGTTCTAACGGAATCGGATAATTTATCGAGCCAGCCTGCGACTTTATTTGCCATGCCGTCAGCGGCTTGTTCAACCTGCTTTGTATCTTGTGCTACAGCGGACGGAGCTTCCTGTGCGTGGAGAGCCTGACTGACAGCAGCGGAGGCAATCAAGGCGGTCATCAAATGCTTCATTTTTACGTTCATTCCCTACTCCGAAATTGTTTCGTATATTGTCGGCATAGTACATAGAAGAACGGTTTGGCTTAGACTTGTGCCGCCGTAATGAGTACGTAACACTTCTTTTCCGTTCGAATCTGGTTCCTATGAAAATCCGCTGGCAGCTTTGGTTTCTGGTCACGCTTTTAATTTGCGCTTTCTACTGCATTTGGGACACGACCTTTGCGTTTTCCAGAGGTGAAAAATTAGCGCAGGCGGATTGGACATATGTTGAGAAGGCCGGGCACAAGGGCTTGGCTGACTACTGCACCAAGATCGGTATTACCGGAGACGGCAAGACCCCTCAGACGGTAACGAAAGAAATTTTTGAGCCGGCAAAAAATCCCTTGATCTGCGCTTCTTCTTTGGATGAGGCCAAGCAGAGCTATGGTTTATTTGTTCAGGGACAGTCAAGAAAAGCCAGCACACAAATGGTATTCATGTTCATCGGTGCATGGCTTGTGATTCTGCTTGCGCTCTTTGGCCTGATGAAATGGACAAACAGAAAGGCCGTCCCCGAATCTTCAGGCACGGCCGAAAAAACGAAATCTAAATCGAAAGCGCGTCGTTAACCGCTTTCTTTATGGCAGCTGCGGCGGCCCTCGGATTTTCCGCGCCGCAGATTGCGGAGACGACTGCGACACCGTCGGCTCCGTGACGAATGCAGTCCGCGGCATTGCTTTGATTGATGCCGCCGATGGCAACGTTAGGAAGTCCCGCTTCTTTGGAAATGTATTCCAGCAGGTCTAGGCCCACCGCTGCGCCTGCATCGACTTTTGTCTTGGTAGAAAACACCGGCCCGATTCCGATGTAATCAACCTCCGGCCCGATGGTGTTTAATTCTGCAATGCTTCCGACGGACAAGCCGACTACGGCGTCGGGACCTAAAAGCTGTCTAACGTACTTCGGATCGATGTCTTCTTGTCCGACGTGAACTCCGTCTGCCCCGCTGAGTAAAGCGATATCAATGTGGTCATCCACAATGAAAAGTACATCCGTATCTTTAAGAAGCTTCTTGAGAAGAAACGCAGCCTCAAGCTGCTTCTTCTTTTTCCATTCCGGCGCGCGAAGCTGGACAACGGTACAACCGCCTTCTACTGCTTTTCTTGTCGTTTCAACCATTCCTTCCGGAGTTTTACAAAGGTTGGCGTCAAGCACCAAGTACAGCGAGAGATCTAATTTTCTATCTGCTTTCATTTTCTGAAATCTTCGGGGCGGATTTGATAGAGGGCGTCTAAATATTGGACGTGGAAGGACCCGGGACCGCTCGAGCGGGTAGAAGCGGTGTCGTTGGCGTAGTTTACGTAGTCGCAGCAGGCAATGCAGGCCTCAAGCGAGCGCTCCGCGCCTCCGAGGAAAGCGGCGAGAAGGGCTGATAGCGAGCAACCTGTTCCGACGACTAACGTCATCATTTCACTGCCTCCGACGGCGCAAAGCACGCGTTCGCCGTCTGTGGCGTAGTCCTTGTGTCCCGTTACCACGACAAATGTTTTGTACTTACGGGCAAGGGCCTTGGCCGCTTCAATGGCGGAAGAAGAGTCATCCAAACTATCCACTCCTTTGCCGCCGGTGCCCACACCGGCTAAGAAACGAATCTCGGAAGCGTTGCCTCGGACCGCTGTCGGATGCATTTCTAAGAGTTCAAAAATGATTTTGTCGCGCCAGGGAATGCCGCCGGCGGCAACCGGATCGAGAACCCATGGTTTACCTGCGGCAAGAGCGCCGCGAATTGCTTTCTTCATGGTTTCGATACGTGCTTCGTACGGTGTTCCGACGTTGACCGAAAGTGCAGAGGCAATGCCGGCGAAATATTCGGCTTCGCCTTCGCCTACTACCATCGCGGGGGAGGCCCCTGCGGCAAGAAGCACGTCAGCCGTAATTTCCTGTACGACTTCATTAGTAATGCAATGAACGAGAGGGCGATTGGCACGGAGTCTTTGAAGCATTTCTCCGGTCTTGCGGGACAAACAAAGTTGGACAGAGTCTGAAGACATGATATAAGGAGCTTCTCAGTAAATAGAGGTAGACAAATTATGGCAGGTTTTGAGCACTATGCATGGCTGATGAAATCGGAGCCAAGCGAAGTTTCCGTTGATGACGTCCTGCAGATGGACGGCTGCAAAGTCGGGTGGTTCGGCGTCCGTAATTACCAGGCCCGCAACTTCATGAGAGATCTTTGCAAGATCGGAGATCCGGTTCTTTTCTATCATTCTTCCTGCGCTCAGCCCGGGATCGTCGGCATTGGTGAGATAGCTTCCGAACCTTATCCGGATCCGACACAGTTTGAAGAAACTTCCGGATACTTCGATGCTAAGAGCACTCAGGAAAAACCGCGCTGGGTTCAGGTCGATGTTCGCGTACTGCATAAGGTCAGACTGGTTTCCATCGCAGAGCTTCGAACGATTCCCGGCTGTGAGGGAATGCGCGTCCTTCAAAAGGGCAATCGCCTCTCGATCACGCCCGTGAATGAAGACGAGTGGAAAGCGCTTCAGCCGTACCTCATCCCGCAAACCTAGTATTTACGCCACTTCCAGCGAAAAGCCGTTAAAAAACGAAGATAAGCGCTAAGATTTTTCTTATTCAAATTTTCAAATTCTCAAACCATATAAGAGGATTAAGTGGCACTCACAACAATCGGCCTTATGGCTTTATTAGGCTGCTTTACGGGATTTATGGCAGGCCTACTGGGTATCGGCGGCGGCATGATCATTACACCGTTCCTGATTATGCTGATCCCGTCGAGTTTGATTCCGCACGATCACATCGTTCACGTGGCCATCGCGACGTCATTGGCAACGATCGCTTTTACTTCGCTTTCTTCCGTCAGAGCTCACCATAAACGCGGCGCCGTTCTGTGGAATGTCGTGGCCTCTGTCGCCCCCGGTATTTTGGTCGGTGCGGTCGTCGGTGCACAGATCGCAGGCTGGCTGCCGACATTCTGGCTGTCCTTGATTTTCGCCGGTTTCGTCGGGTTCTCCGCGTTCAAGATGTTCCTGAATAAATCCCCGCGTCCGGACCGCAATCTGCCGGGAACGATGGGCAAGTTCTTCATGGGCATCGCGATCGGTATTCTCTCCGCCCTTGTGGGCGCCGGCGGCGGCTTTATCTCCGTTCCCTGGATGGTTTGGTGCAACGTCAAAATGCAGAACGCTGTGGCGACCAGTGCAGCTTTCGGCTTCCCGATTGCGCTCTTCGGCACTATCGGCTACATCATCAGCGGCTGGAACGTGTCGGGTCTGCCTCCCTGGCCGATTGACCTTGGCTACATTTGTATTCCGGCTTTGTTCTCAGTTGCGATTACCAGTGTGCTTTTTGCACCGCTTGGCGCTAAGGTTGCCCACTCTATCGATACGAAGCCGCTTAAGAAGATCTTCGCCTGCCTGCTGTGCTTCGTCTGCCTCTACATGATTAGACAAGCATACTTGGCGATGTAAGTTAAGCTTTTCCAGAGTGTGAGCCGGCAGAAACGCCGGCTTTCGTTTTTTTTTACGCCTAGCCGCGCCTGCGAATGTGTCGGATAACTGAGGATTCTTGTAATATTGGCCTACTTCATTTTGCGAAAAGTCCATGACCGATACCGTCAACAATTCAACAACTTACCTTTGGTACGACTACGAAACATTCGGAACAGAGGCACGTAAAGACCGCCCCGTGCAGTACGGATCATTTCGAACCGATACCAATTTCAATATCATCGGACAAAGCATGGTGCTTTACGCCCAGCTTGCGGACGACTACATTCCGTCTCCCGGTTCTTCTCTGGTGACGGGCATTACGCCGATGTCGCTCATGGATGAAGAAAATGCGCTGGCTGAGGCCGATTTCGCCAAAGTCATCCGAGATGAAATGGGCAAACCCGGCACGATTACGATCGGCTACAACAATCGTAATTACGACGATGAGATGACGCGCTTCATGTTCTGGCGCAATCTGCTTCCGGCCTACGACACCGAGTACGGAGACGGACGCGGACGATTTGACGTTTTTCTTTTAGTGATTGCCGTTTATGCGGTGGCGCCGCAGATTTTGAAATGGCCGACGAAAGAAGACGGTACGGTTACTTTCAAATTGGATCGCCTGACGCCTGCAAATCAGCTGCCCCACCGTCACGCGCATGACGCAAGCTCGGATGCTTTTGCAACACTGCAGCTGGCCAAACTGATTGCAAGCAAGAATCCTCGCCTTTGGGAGTATGCGCTTTCGATCAGCAAGTCCGACAAGATCGTCGAGCTTCTGAATGAAAGACGTCCGCTTCTCTATGTGGATCGCTACAGTCTCCATCATCGCAGAGGCTTAAGACCGGTGATGCCGCTCTTTGAGAATCCTTCCGTTCGAAACGAATGGATTTGCTGGGACCTTTCCGCAGATCCGAGCGAAATGTGGGCGATCACGGAAAAAGACATGAAGGAAAGATCCTTCGTGACGCGTGAGCAAAAAGAGCAGGGCATCAAACCGCTGCCCTTTGTGCGCATTAAAACCAAAAAGCAGCCCTTCCTTATGAAGGGTATGTCTGCTTGGATCACGAAGAGCGGTCAAGGCTTATTCGAACAGCCTGCAAGCTATTACTCCGAGAACGCCTCGAAGATTCTTGCATCCGTGGATCGCCTGCCAGAACTTCAGCCGCTCTTTATGGCGCTCGCAGACAGAAAGGCCGAAGAGCACGCCAGGGACATTCCGGAAGAAGCTCTTTACAGCGGAGGCTTCCCGAGTAACTCGGATGCCCGAAAGATGGCCAACTTTAGAGCTTTGCCTCCTGAAGAGATGGCAGATGCTTTCGATCGGCTTGAGTTTGATCGAGAAGATTTAGCGGAGCTGACGCTGTATTTCATGGGGCGCAACTACCCGGAGTATGCACTCACTCCGGAAACTGAAAGACTGTGGCGTCTTCACAAATACAACAAGCTTGTCAAAGGTTTGGGGGACTCAAGAACGTTTACTCAGTTCTACGAAGAGCTCGAAGAAGCCCGAGCCGGTGCTGATGAGCACGGTTTGGAAATTCTGGAGGACGTTGAAGGTTACGTCGAGAACCTCCGTTCTGAATACGAGGCCTAAAGAATGCTGGTTCATCCTCAGTTTGATCCGATTGCCGTTCAGGCGGGACCATTGGCCGTGCATTGGTACGGTCTGATGTATCTGATCGGCTTTACGCTTTTTTATCTCTTGGGTCTCTACCGCTGCCGTCAGGAGTGGAGAGGAATAACCAAGGCGAATCTTGAAGATTTGCTCTTTGTCGGCATGGTCGGCGTGATCGTCGGCGGCCGCTTGGGTTTTGTGCTGCTCTATCAGCCGGAATACTACCTGACACATCCGCTTGAAATCTTCGCGGTATGGCAGGGTGGTATGAGCGCGCACGGCGGATTCATCGGCGTCATTCTTGCGCTCTTTTATTTCGCGTGGAGAAACAAGAAATCCATCCTCACGGTTGGCGATTTTGTTGCTCCTTTGGTGCCGCTCGGATTTTTCTTCGGTCGACTCGGAAACTTTATTAACGGAGAACTTTGGGGAAGAGTCGCCTCGGCTGACTTGCCCTGGAGCATGATTTTCCCGCAGGCAGGAGACGGCGTTCCGCGCCATCCTTCTCAGCTTTACGAAGCAACTTTGGAGGGACTGGTGCTGTTCTTCGTCGTCTGGATTTATTCAATAAAAAAGAGACCCGCAGGTGCAGTCTCGGGTCTCTTCTTATTCGGTTACGGGCTGGCTCGTTTTGTTGTGGAATTCTTCCGCGAGCCCGACAGCTACTTAGGTCTTCAGGCCTTGGATCTTTCAAGAGGCCAGTGGCTTTCGCTGCCGATGATCATTATCGGGGCAGGCCTTTGGATTTGGGCCTGCCGTCGAAAAGCTTAGAAACCGAAGTTATCCATGAAGATGTGATCTTCACGAAGGCCGCAGCGAGCTGTTAAATAGTTCACTGCGGCTTTAATCATGGAGTTGCTTCCGCAGAGATAGGCATCCATATCGGTCATGTCACCGTTGTCGGCTGCTGCAAAAGTCTGAACGTGACCTTTCGCACCGGGCCAGGTGTCCTCACGGGATACGACGCCGGTGTAATGGATCTGCGGATGAGCGGCGGCCCATTCTTCGAAGATTTCTCCGACGACAAGTTCCTGAGAGGTGAGGACGCCCCAGTAAATAAAGAGTTCGCGGCCTTCGAGGTCATTGTTTTCTACCAGTGTGGAAACAATGCTCTTGACGGAAGCAATGCCGGTTCCGGTAGCGAGGAAGACGGCTTTACGGCCCTTCGGTGTCTGGAAAGTGCTGGTGCCCTCCGGTCCTTTCAGGCGCATCTTATCGCCGACGCGGATCATGTCGGAGAAGAGCATGCCCGTGAACATACCATTGGTGACTTTGCGGATCAGGAATTCGACGGTCTCTTTCTGGTTCTGAGAGCTGGCGACGGAGTAATAGCGTTTCTGGTTTCCGGGAAGCTCGACGGCGTAGGTCTGGCCGGCTTTGAATTCAAAGACGCCGCCGTCGGCACGCTTCAAAACTAAGCGCATGATGCATGGATCCAGCAGTGTCTTCTCAACGATTTCCGCCTGGATACCTTCCGGTTTCTTTTGAGCCAGTTTGACATCGCTAACTTTGATTTCGCAGTCGGAAGTTGCCTTGGCACGGCAAAGAAGAGTCAGACCGAGTTTCTGGTCGGCTTCGGTCAGTGCAAAAGGCTCATGAGGTCCCAATGCAACAGTACCGGAAATGATTTGAGCCTTGCAGGCACCGCAGGCGCCGCTGCGGCAGGCGCTCGGCAGCAGAAAACCGGCTTTGTCACCGGCTTCAAGAATAGTTTCAGTGGCTTCGGCCTTGAACTCATAAGGCGTGCCGGCGAGTTTGATCGTAAAAGACATAATTCTTTTCTTCTTACTTAAATTAAGGTTGAGCCTCGAGGAAATCGTTCCGATTTTTGAGACAGTTAAGAGTTGCGGGTATTGTAAGGCCAAAGTTAATGCATTGAATTTTTTGTATTTAATTTGTTTTCGGCCTTATGAACCGCCTGCCAAGTAGAAAAGCAGCGGACACAAAAAAGCTCTCGAAGTTCGAGAGCGTTTTTGTGTCTCCCGCCGAAACCGTCCGGCTTGAGTCCTGAACCGAGGGTTCAGGGTGGAGGCCTATGCCAGGCACAAGGAGCAACAGCGCGTGCCGCTCAACTTAATGGTCTGTCAATGAGCCCCCGAAACTAGAGTATTGGTTCAAAGAACAACAGCCGATGCTCGAATTTCGCAGGGGACGATTTGTATTGTAGCCTTCTCGAAAATTTTTTAAAGTCCGTATTAAAGCTAATTGCGCTATTCGGGCGTATTCGAAATCATGGATTTTTGGTAAGTCCTCTGTCGCAAAGGGAAATTAGTGTTTTGATCGTCTCGATGGTCTCGCTGTCGTCACGAATGTTTACTTCTTTACCTTCGTCCGTCGGTACGGAGGAGGTCTTCTCCCGCAGCTTTTCTTCCAACTCATCCTGTTTTTTTTGCATTCCGAGAATGAAAGAGATAAGTGTGAAGATTAGGAGCTTAATTTCCTTGCTCTCGAATAACTCAACCGGCTTGCCGCCGTTAAAGGTCATGAGATGGTCGTTGAATTCACGGATCACTTTATCAAGTGCAGCCGTATCGGCTGAGTCCGGTACAGAGACTTGAAGCCTTAAGTTTTGAATCGCAATAGTGTAAAGCATAGAAATCAGGGATTTCGGTATCTGTCTTTGAACGCTCTGAGACGATCAAGCTCAATGTGAAGCTGTTCGGCCGCAATGCTGACTTTGGTTTGGGCCGCCTGCAGCTGAGCGGTCTTGGAGGAGAGGTCGTTTTTCAGACGAGTGTTCTCCTCCTCAAGATGGCTGATGCGGTTCAGAAGCTCAAGGATTCTTGCCTCAAGGATTTTGAATGCTTCTTCCCGATTCATAAATTACAAGCCGAGAACATCGCTCATGGAATAAAGTCCGGGCTTTTTTTCGGCTTCCCAAAGGGCGGCTTTAACGGCGCCTTGAGCGTAGCCGGCACGAGAGCTCGACAGATGAGAAATTACGATTCTCTCGCCGCTGCCTGCAAAAGTTACCTGATGGTCACCGACCACGTCACCGCCGCGCAGTGCCGCAAAACCGATAGAGCCGGGCACTCTCGGGCCGGTATGACCCTGACGCGCCCATACGGCGACTTCTTCAAAATTCTGTCCTCGAGCATCTGCAATGGCCTTACCCATAGCGATGGCTGTGCCGCTTGGAGCATCGACTTTACGGTTGTGGTGCATTTCAAAAATTTCTGCGTCGTAGTCTTTGAGCAGTTTTGCTGCAAGCTCAAGCAGCTTGTATGTGACGTTTACGCCTACAGTCATGTTCGGAGAAAAAACGATGGGGATCACCTTGGCGGCCTCCTCAATGGCGGCTTTGCCTTCCGCATCTAATCCGGTCGTTCCGATGACCATGCCGATGCCGGCATCAGAGCAGATCTTCAAAAATTCTTTAGTACCTTCCGGACGAGTGAAGTCGATCAGTACCTGTGCACCGCTCGTGCGAAGCACGCTGTAGTCATCTGTGATCTTCACGCCGGTGTTGTAGCCCAAGGAGGCGCCGGCATCTTCATCGGCTTCCCATTTATCGGTACCTTTGTGTGCGAGGGCAGCAACTAATTCTGCGCCTTCCATGTTCCAAACGGCATCGATAATCATTTTGCCCATATGCCCTTTGGCGCCGGCGACTGCGATTTTGACCATAAATACTCCGGAAGGTTAAGTTGTAGTTAGGATCGGGAACGCCCTGAACGACGGGAAAGTTAAATTGTTGAAAATGCCGTAGAGACGCTCCGCAGTAACTCTTTAATTTACTCTAAATTTGCCGGAAATCCGACCTGGCTCGATTTCACAAAAACAAACGGCACCGATTTTTGCGGTGCCGTGAGCTATGTGCGATTTTTGCTCGAGGTTATTGAGCGGCCGGAGTTTCGGTCGTTTCCTCTTTTGAGGGCTCGGTTTCCGCAGCTTGCTGAGTTCCTTCCGAAGCGGGCTGCTGAACTTCCTGTTTTTCCTTTTCCAGTTCTTCCTGACGCTTCAACGTGCTTTCTCTGGCGCGCTCACCGAGGATTGCCAAGTCAGCGTTGGTTTCGTCAGGCATCTTGTCGGACTTGAAGCTTTCTACGCGTCCGTCTTCATCAAATGTGATTTCCAGCTTGCGGATGCTGGTCTGGCCGAAACGAGGTTTAAGGTAATACACGTAATTCCACTGTTCTTTATGGAATAAGTTGCGCAGCGCAGGCGTACCCAGAAGGAAGATAACCTGGTTCTTTGTCATTCCCTCGTGGAGCGCGTCAACCATTTCGGAAGTCACGACATTGCCCTGATGAACGTCCGGGGTATAAGGCTTGAGCCATCCGGGGATATGGTCACTAACGGAAGAGCACCCGGATAAGAGAGTGATAGGAAGAAGTGCGCAAAAAATTAACCGTTTCATTTAGAAAAACAGGGAGTAGAAATATTATCAAGCCTGTATGATAATCGATAAGACTTGATCAAAAAACCATCGAACTTGTAAATCTCGAGGTTGGAACAAAATATGCCAGATACACAACAAGAAAACGCCAAAAATTTAAAAAACCTCGGCTTAAAAGCAACGGGGCCTCGTCTCAAAATTCTTGAAATTTTTCAGGAACGCGCAAAGGCTGGTGAAGACCGTCACTTGAGTGCTGAAGAAGTTTACAAAGAACTTGTAAACACGGGAGAAGACGTTGGTCTAGCCACCGTTTATAGAGTCTTGGCCCAGTTTGCCTCCGCCGGTATTCTGACTCGTAGAAATTTTGAGCACGGAACTGCAGTATTTGAACTGGATGACGGACATCATCATGACCATCTGATCTGCGTGATGTGCGGCAAGGTCGTCGAATTTGTGGACGAAGAAGTGGAAAAACGCCAAGCAGAAGTTGCCAAGCAACACGGCTATGAACTCGTAGATCACTCTATGGCTCTATACGGCGTTTGCCCTGAATGCCAAAAGCATAAGGCTGAAAAGAGAGAAATCTGATTTTCAGTCCGGAATGCACAAAAAGAAAGGATCCTCGATTTTTGGGATCCTTTCTTTTTTTTACTGAAGTTAACGCCTCAGCATTTCTCTGGCATGATCCAGCGTTTTCTGAGTGATCGTTAGGCCGCCGAGCATGCGGGCGATTTCCCGGACTCTCTGATCTTCACTGAGCGGATACACATTGGAGATCGGAGCTTCGCCCTCAGCGGCAGCTTTCTTTTCAATCTTGAAGTGGTGAGAAGCACAGCTGGCAACCTGCGGCAGATGCGTGACGCAAAGGGCCTGCTGATGCTCACCGAGCTGAGCCAGAAGACGGCCGACGGTTTCTGCAACCGCGCCGCCTATGCCTGAGTCGACCTCGTCAAAGATCAATGTGTCAACTGTGGCAGTCATCGTATCGGTAACGGCAATCGCAAGACTGATACGCGCTAATTCACCGCCGGAAGCAACCTTAGAAAGGGATCGGCGAGGGACACCGGCGTGACCTGCGACCAAGAACTCACAATGGTCGATACCCACGGAGGAAGGTGCTTCAGCTTCTGTGACCGCAACTTCAAAGGAGCCTCCTGCCATCGCCAATGTCTGCATGACATCCGTGATGCTCTTCTGCATTTTCAACGCGCCTTTTTTGCGCTCTTTGGAAAGTTCTGAGGCAAGTTTGTCGTATTGAGTCTTTGCCTCGTGCGCTTTATTAAAGAGTGCCGTCAGATCGCTCAGTCCTTCCATCTCAACAGCCTTTTCGGTGACTTTCTGCATTTCTGCATAAAGCTCATCCGGTTCGACGTGATATTTGCGCGCCAGTTCGAGATAGAGATTAATTCTTTGATCGAGCTCTTCGAAACGAGCTTCGTCAAAGTCTGTGCGATCTAAGTAGTGCTCCACATCGTCGGATGCGGAATCAATAATTTCACGAGCATCGTTAAGCTGCGTGTAGATTTTCTCAAGTTTTGCGTCGACGTCCGAGACATCGCCGATAGCGCTGATGGCGGAATCGACGAGCTCCAAGGCGCTGTAATCGGCTTCGGTCAAAGCCTCTCTGGCTTTTTGGCAGGAATCAATAATGTCGTTATAGCGCGAAAGTCGTGTGTGTTCTTCATTGATGCGAGCCCATTCTCCTTTGATCGGAGAAAGCTCTTTCATGTCTTCCAAGAACCATTTCATGCGTTCAAGTTCTGCCTGGTTAAACGCCTGCCTTTCTCTGGCTTCTTCAAGGGTCTTTTGTGCTTCACGCCACTGTGTCCACGCAGAACGAACGGCATCGACCTGAGGACGCAGTCCGGAGTAAGCATCGAGCATTTCCAACTGAGAACCTTTGCGGAGCAAAGATTGGTGGGCATGCTGGCCGTGTACGACGACAAGCATGTGGCTGAGCTCTTTTAATTGAGAAAGGGAGCACGGCGTGCCGTTAATCCATGAACGGCTCCGGCCTTTAATATCTAACGTTCTCCTTAAAACCAACTCACCGTTGACGCCGGTAAGTTCACGTTCCTCGAGCCAGGATTTGATCTTGTCATTGATCGTAAAGCAGGCAGTGAGGTCGGACTTTTGGGCGCCGGCACGAATAACTTCCGGATCGGAGCGAGCGCCGAAGAGAAGCTGAAGTGCGTCAATGAGGATCGATTTGCCTGCACCGGTCTCGCCGGTGAGTGCAGTAAAACCGTCTGAAAATTCCAAATCAAGTTTGTCAACGATGACAAAGTCGCGAATGTTCAGTGAACTGAGCATGAGAGATTATCGGTCCGTGGGAAGGTAGTTCCAATGTAATTTTTTGCACAACGTATCGAAGTAGTTGTGCCGACTCGGATGAAGAATTTTAACGCGATGAGGATAGGGGGATGCCTTAATGATATCCCCTACTAAAACCTCAGAATTATCCTGCATGTCGAAATACAGCGTGGCGTCTCTCATATCCGTCACGGTAATCTCAATCAGAGAATTCTCCGGAATCACGATCGGACGATTCGCCAGGGAATGCGGTGCTACAGGAATTAAAAGCGTGCAGGCAACCGACGGATAAATCATCGGACCTCCGACGCTTAGCGCATAAGCGGTCGAGCCGGTCGGCGTGGACACGATCAAACCGTCGGCTCTTTGACGGCTCATCGGAAGTTTATTTACCGAAACTGATACTTCGATCATGCCGCCTGAATTACCGCGGGAAACGCAGATCTCGTTGACGGCAACATTGCGATAGATCTCTTTACCGTTGCGGATCTGAATGCCTTCTAAGAGGCAGCGGGTATCGGTGTAATAGTGGCCGCTTAAGATCTCGGAAATTTCTTCGACCATTTTGTCGGAAGGAATATCGGTGACAAAACCGAGACGTCCGGCGTTGATGCCGATGAAAGGCACATCGTAGTGCGCCATCCGGCGAGAAACACCTAAGAAGGTTCCGTCTCCGCCGTAAATGATGATGAGGTCGGATTTTTTACCGATTTCGTCTCGGGTATAACCTTCGCCGAGCGAAAGGGCTTCTGCCGGCTTTTTCTCCAGTAAAACTTGGCGTCCGGATTTAATGAGCAGCTCGGCAATAATTCGCAGAGGTTCGTAATCGAGAGAGTCTCGTTTTCCGAAAACCCCGACGGTGCTGAATTCTTTTGTCATTGTCTTTACTCCGTACCAAATTTTTCGAAAGCCTCATCAAGCATCTGTAAAGTTTTCTTCGGCTCTCTGACCTCATAGAGTAAATTCGTGAGGGCCGGTCCCTGAACGGAACATATCCACTCCTCAGACGTCCAAAACTGGAAGGTTTCCCGAAGGAGCACACTGGAGCCTCGAACAGTCAAACAGTCATCATCGTCAATTTTGATTCGAACCGTCGGGTCGTCGCGATCTTTTAAGCACTCACTCAAGGTCCAGTATTGGTAAAAAGCCAGCTCGGAATTTTCCTGACGATCAATCCAATTGTTAATGATGGCGGGAAATCGCAGTCTGGCGATTTCCTTTAAATGGTCATTAACCGAATCGAACGACTTAAAGGAAAGGAAAACCGGGAGGTCGGAGACGACGAGCGCCAGGTTGTCTCCCTGCCAATCAGTCTTGCAGTAGTGATAGGAGTCTCCGCCAAGCGTCAGGCTCTTAGTAAAACGATCCGAAACGATCATCAAAGGAGGATCGTCCGGATGCTGCTGGTAAGGAATGGAAAGAAGGAGCAAGCGGCTCCAGAGAACAGCGTTTTGTTCCAAAGGATGATTTGCCGCATATTTCAGCAAAGCGGGGCTCAGATATCTGTCGATATACTTTTGCGGCGGCCGCTCGGAGCAGTCGGTCACAAATAAAAGCGGATAAGGCAGAGAAGAGAGCATCGATCTTTCGGAACAAAACGAAGTTAATAGAAGGAACTGTGCTTCGGCTTAGAAGTCAGACAGGCAATTGCCATAACGATCCAGGCGGCGATCATGAAACCGCCGGAGATCGGAGTGACCAACGGCCAAGGTCTCCACTGAGCGAGAACCAACAGATAAATACTCAGAGAAAAACCGATCGTTCCGATCAGAAGCAGGAGGCCGGCCAGGTTGACTAAACCGGCCTTGAAGTGGTTTGTTGCCCAAGCGATGGCAAAAAAACCTAAAGCGCTGATGAGCTGATACTGAACCGCATATTCAAAAGCTTCGATGGAGCGAGGTACATCCACGATGGCCCGTAAGCCGTGTGCACCATACGCTCCCATAGCAACGCCGGAAGCAAGAAGCAGACTTCCGATGAAAGCCCAAAAATGCATGATGAATCCTTATTCCAAAAGATCGGGGACAGCGACGGCGTGGAAACCGGCGTCGACGTAAACATTATCGCCCGTGATACCGGAAGCGTAGTCGGAGAGCAGGAAGGCTGCCGTATTGCCGACTTCGTCGATCGTGACCGTGCGTCTGAGCGGAGCGGAGGTCTCCATGTATTTCAGAATCTTGGAGAAATCCTTGATGCCGCTGGCAGCCAGCGTCTTGATCGGACCGGAAGAAATAGCGTTGGCACGAATGCCTTTGGGGCCTAAGCTGTTGGCCAGGTAGCGGACAGAGGCCTCAAGAGCTGCTTTAGCCACGCCCATAGTGTTGTAATTCGGGACGACGCGTTCGCTGCCTAAGTAAGTCAGCGTCAGGACGGAGGAAGGATGGCCTTCCATCAGAGGAACCAGGGCCTTAACCAATGCAGGGAAGGAGTAGGCGGAAATATCGAGTGCTGTTTTGAAGGCATCGCGTGACAAACCGTCTAAAAAGTCACCCTGAATGGCTTCGCGTGGCGCAAATCCGATGGAGTGAACGACACCGTCCAATGTTCCCCACGTGTTTTTAAGCGTCTCGGCAAGAGCAAAAATCTGTGCGTCATCGGCAACGTCCAGCGGAAGGACGATATCGCTGTCAAATTCTTTAGCAAAGCCCGTGATGCGATCCAAGAATCTTTCATTCTGGTAGGTGAAAGCGAGCTGAGCGCCTTCACGATGACAAGCCTTGGCAATACCGTAAGCGATAGAGCGGTTAGATAACACACCCGTCAGCAAGATTTTTTTGTCTTTGAGCAAACTCATTGTTCGTCCTAAGGAATTTTAAAACTGATGAGATATTAAGCGACTTTGAGATTAAAAGAGCAAATTTTGCCGAATTCAGGACGAATTACAGAAAACAAATCAGGACTTGTGAACAAAAACACGAAATTGCTTAATCGAAGGTCAGAAGAATAACGGCAAAGAAAAAGCGCAGAGCATGTGAAGCCTGCGCCTGAATGGATAGCAGCGAAGATTACTGTGCCAGTTTTAATGTTTGTCCGACTTTTAGATTGTTGTTGCGGATACCGTTTAATTTCTTTAGCTGGTTGACAGACATATTGGCAGAAGAGGCAATAGAGAAAAGCGTGTCGCCTTTTCTAACTTTGTAGGTTGCCTTGTTAGCCAATGGCCGTTTGTTAACCTGCTTTTGAAGTTTGGCAGGGACTTCCTCCAGCACAACGTGGCGTTTGGTCGGGGTGCCTGAAGCATTAATGGTTAGACGCTGACCGACAGAAATGTTATTTCCCGAAATGTTGTTTGCGTTTCTCAGCGCGGAAGCACTGATGCCGTATCGATTCGCGATGCTGTACAGCGTGTCGCCCTTACGCACGACGTAGAATTTGGTGGATGCAACCGGCGTATTCGGAGTACTCCTAGCCGTAGAGGGGCGTGAGGAAGTCGTCTGACGGGTAACGATCGGCACATTGACACGAAGTGTCTGGCCGACGCGCAGACGTTGGGAGCGCAGGCCGTTGCTCTTCATGATGGTCGCAGGCGAAACGCCCAAGCGTCGTGCCACACTTCTCATATTGTCGCCGCGGCGAACGCGATAAGTAACGCGGCGGTAGTCTTGCGCTAAAGCAAATGAAGCATCAATTGTGTCGGAAGAGATGTCTTCTGCGTTTCCGAGCCCGCTTGCTTTGCTGACAAGAACCAAAGAACCGGGTTTAATTCGCCTTCCGACCGGAATCTGGTTTGCTTCGCGCAGGGCCGTTTCCGTCATGTGAGCTTTACGAGCGATGGAAGCAACGGTATCTTCGGGTTTGACTCGGTAAGTTGTCCAGCTCGAAAGCGGTTTACCGCTGGTGCGGTACGCGACTAAATTTTCGATGAATTGGTCGAGCTTATCGGTCGGCATCAGCATCGAGTGGTTGTGCGATGCTACGATGACGGGACGGTTGAAGGAGGGATTCAAAGTGCTGAATTCTTCATGACTCATGCCGGCGAGGTTGGCGGCACGTTTGACGTCGATATCCTGATCTTTGAAGATTTGAACGAAAAAGGGTTCGTTATAAATGGTCGGGAGTTTGATGCCGTAGTCGTTCGGATTCTGAACAATGTTCTTGATCGCCTGAAGTTTCGGGTAGTAGTTGCGGGTTTCAGCCGGCATCTTGAGCGACATGTAATCCGTCGGAAGTCCTAAAGACTGGTTGCGCTTAATCGCGCGGCGAACATTGCCTTCTCCCCAGTTGTACGCAGCAAAGGCAAGCGGCCAATCGTTGAATTCGTCGTGCAATCTCTGCAGGTAAGTAAGCGCCGCCGAAGTGCTCTGTAAAACATCGTAGCGTTCGTCTTTCCACATTGTCTGGTCAAGTTCGTAATGCTTGCCTGTTGCCGGCATGAATTGCCAAAGGCCTGCGGCTTTGACTCGAGATTTGGCGTTGGTGACAAAAGCACTTTCTACGAAAGGCAGGAGCGCAATTTCTGTCGGCATCCCCCGGGTGGTGACTTCTTCAATGATGTGATAAAGATATTTCTGAGAGCGATTGGCCATGCGCTGCAAGTAATCCGGACGTTTGGAATACTTTGCAAGATTTTCGTCAACGACTGAGTTCTCCATGTTCGGGATCTTGAAACCGTCTCGTACGCGTGTCCAAACCGTATAGATTTCGTCGTCATCGGCGCCGGGCGTCACGATTTCTTCAATTTCACTCTCCGGAGGTTCGGAAGCGTAAGAGTGCAGCGGAAGCGCTAAAACCAAAGACAAAGCCAAGGTACGGAGAGCGGTTTTCAGAAACATCGGAGTGGTGCTCAGAAGTCAGGATAAAGATACAATTATCAGGCACTTTAATGGAAAATCATTCCGGATCGATGCGATTGTGTTTCAATTATCATCGTCCGCAACGTCAGTCATTTATGGCCGAAACGATAACACTCGAAAAATTTTACTCTTCATCCTTGGGTCAGTATGCCCTCCGGTGGGAGCAGAACCAGTACGACAAATTGGTATCCGATTGTTTCGGATATAACGCGGTGCAGCTGGGTGCGACCGGAATCGATTTTTTAAAGAATAATCGAATCGGACTCAAGGTGGCTGCCGAGCCGACTCTGCGGCCTCTGACTCAGCTCTTGGAAACGGACGATCGCGTGCCTCTGCAGATGCTGTTTGAAGCCATGCCGTTTGAGAGCGAGAGCATCGATCTGGTCGTCATGCCGCACTCCTTGGAAGTCTCTGAAGATCCTCACGCTCTATTGAGAGAGATTTATCGGATATTGATTCCGGGCGGAAGGATTATTCTGACGGGGTTTAATTTGATGAGCTTATGGGGTCTGCGTTTTAAAATGCAACGCTTTGGGGCAAAGACCTTTCTGCCCGGCAGGCAGTTTATGTCAGTTTTCCAGATTCGGGACTGGCTGCACTTACTCTCATTCCATGTCGACCGAGGCGCTTTCGGATGCTACGGCCTCACGTTTTCTTCTCCTCAGAGCAAAGAAGACTCATGGATTGAGAAGGCCGGTGATCGCTGGTGGCCGCAATGCGGGGCAATTTTTGCGATCAGTGCGACGAAGGAAGTAGCAGGCTGCAAGCTGGTGGGGCGTGCCGTGAACAAGAAGTTTTTCTTCTTGGGACGCCGTCCTGCCCCCAAGAGTGAATAAAGACCGAACTGATTCAACGTAACTTTAAATTGAGATGAAAGAAGTAGAAATTTGGACCGACGGCGCGAGCAAAGGCAATCCCGGTCCCGGAGGCTGGGGTGCATGGATGAAATACAAGGGTCATGTGCTTGAGCTTTGCGGCGGAGCACTAAGTACAACGAATAATCAAATGGAACTTACGGCTCCGACCGAAGCATTGTGTCGTTTAAAAGAACCTTGCAAAGTTACGCTGCACACAGACAGCAAGTACGTCCAACAAGGAATGACGGCGTGGATCTACGGATGGATCAAAAAAGGCTGGAAAACGGCAGACGGCTCTCCGGTTAAGAATGCTGATCTTTGGAAAAAACTGTACGAAGCCGCAAAACCGCATGACATTGAATGGGTTTGGGTCAAAGGTCACGATGGAATCGAGGGTAATGAACGCGCGGATTTCCTTGCTAATCTGGGCGTTGAGAAAACGCTCGAACAGAGCAAGAAAAAGAATTAAAAAATCGTGTAGAATCACGCTTCATTGGAAAGCACGGTTAGCTCAGGGGTAGAGCACTGCCTTCACACGGCAGGGGTCACTGGTTCGAAACCAGTATCGTGCACCAGATCAAATTCTCGCCCGGTGCACGAAGCATCGGGCTTTTGTTTCTCTGTAGAAAACTCGACTATTTAATCTGCTAAATAAAGTTTTATACAGTCATTTCTGCCTACAAACTCAAAAAACAAGATTTTTCTCGAAGAGTGCCCGAGCGAAAACGGTTGCTGATCTGCGCCAAATAATTGGATCTGAGATTTAATGACATGGAACCCCTTTGCTCCCAACGAAATAGAGAGAGCAAAATGAAAGTGACAAAGTTCTCATTAGAGGTGATTCCATGTCAGTTAGAAGGATACTCGCAAAAACTATCGATACAGATCTCGAATACGAAGCCATCGGTATAGATTTAGCTAAGAATTGTGTCAGTGCTGCTCTGTTAACAACAGATGGTGAAGTGGTCTGCATCGACCGGCTTGACTATTCTGAGCTCGAGAAAAGTGCCCAGGCGCTTAGTCCTACGACGTTCGCCATGGAGCCGTGCACTGAAATGAATTATTTAGTTCAAAAGTTAGAGGCTTGGGGGCATCGTTGTCTGGTTATCGGCGGCAAGAATGTACAGAACTACGTTGAAAATCATTATTCAGGCCAAAAAACTGATTTAAATGATGCTCAAGCTCTGGCTTTTCTAGCCCAAGATAAACAGCTGAGGACAATCAAAGCCAAAGATATAGAGCAACAAAAGTACGCGAGCTTAACAACGCTGCGGGAACAATATATCAAACAATATAGACAGACCATTGTGTCTTTAAAAGGGATTTGCCAAGCCTGGGGATTGAATATATCGAAAGGAATCAGCGGGAAAGCTCAATTGAAAGATCTGATTGAAAATCACGCAGCTTTTCCGGAGGAACTGAGGGAAAGTCTCGTTGACATGGTCACACACGCACAAACGACTCAAAAGGTCTTGAATAAAATCACCAAAACTCTTGAGGTGTTGGCTAAGAACGATAAAGTTTGCCAGCTAATTCAAACGATTCCGGGACTGGGAACAATCTGCAGTTGTAGACTTCGTGCAACGATTGGAGACATCAAGAGATTTAAAAATCCCAAAGATTTTCCTGCCTATTATGGCTTGGTACCAAGAAGCATTGCCACAGGGCACAATGAGAAAAAAGGAAAAATCACCCATCGTGGAGACAGGACAATGAGGTCTTTAATGGTGCAAGGGGCCGGATGTGTGATCCGCTTGGCCACTTGTGGAAAATTAAAATCCAAACAGTTAACGAAGTGGATTTTGAAGAAGCAAAAAGAAAAAATGCCGTGGGGAAAACTAGTATGCGCCGTTGCCGCAAAGCTTTTACGGATCGTTAGAGCTATTCTTATCAGTAGCAAACCATATAACCCAAAAATAGCGGGGGTCGCGAAATGCTCATTGTCCAAAGGGAGCTAAAGATTTAACTTACAGTTCGAGCACAATCGTCTACAACTAAGCATGAGAAAGCCGAAAGGCCCGCTCCACAGCCCGAAAAACGCAATTAGCGTTGCAGCTATCAGATTTTAAGGGGCACGAGCGGACTGATCTTGAAGTTCATGGTAGGCAAATAGAATCAATTGAGGTTCTTGAAACAGCCTGGAGAGATTGGTAGATTGGCCTCTTCTGTATGCAACAGCAGACGCATTTAACCTCGAACAAGATACCTAGACAACCAAAAAAATATGGAAACAGGTCTTGCTTCGCAAGACTAAAGAAAAACTTTATCCTAAAGTGCTTGACAACTACCGGGGTTCCAGAGATATGAATTTAGGGCAGACACAAAATTTGAGACACTCCCTATCATTTATGTAATTTCTTAGAAATAAAAGAGGCACAATCATAATTGGAGGGTTTTAGTTCCAGCAATTTGTTCTTGAGCAAGATACATCGTGAATATAAATTTGATTCCTTAGAAAAATGGGTGATACCATGCGAATTTTAGGCTACAGAAAACATGGCTGTGAATATTAAAGCTCCTCCATAACTGATTTATTAGCAGAAGCTTTTTCGCAGCTGGGCAGTGATATAAGTACATAATTTTTTTGAGACTTTAGACCGCGCCATTCCTCGGCATGATTTGACGGCATTAATCGAGCCTTATGATAGAGGTGCTACTCGAGGCGCCTAGGCTCATTCGCAAGAGCTCGTGATCTGCATACATTTTTCTCAGCTCGTTGTCGTTTTATCGGATTGACTGTGGATTCAAAATGCCTTGATAATTCTGCGCTGTTTTTTCGCAATCTCCTTGAGAAAAACTGTCTCGACGCAATCTTTAAGCTGCTGTTTACAACGGTGGTCTTCTCTTCAGAAAGAGAACAATGGTTGATAGTTCTTTTATTGAAGCACCAAGTTCGGCGAAAAACACTGACAAAAGCGAGATCTTAAATGCAATTTGCCAGGATAGATAACAATTGCCTCTTCGGAAGAAAGATGCATCTTGGTGTGGATATACGACTAGAATTATCCATACGATGGTAACGAGTCGGTCTAATTTCCACGGTGTTACAAAGGTGATCGATTTATCCGGCCTGGACGAATGGATAATGATCGGAGATCCTGAATATCTCGGAATAGAAAAGCTAGAGAATGCATATCGTGAACGTGTATTTTATATGGTCGAGACTTTATGGTCAGGCAAAGAAGCACGGGCAGGGAGAATTGCGAATGATAGGTGCTGAGTTCATTTAGATGCAAGATTGAACGCGCAATTAAATCGAATAAAGCTTCACTTCGGAGATCGATAAGCTAGAAACCTGGGGAGCCAAAAAATAAGTACGCCTTGCATCTATTTCAAACATTGTTCATGGGAAATTGTTTCGAAAATCGAAATGTGGCAGGTTGGCTCGTATTAGTGGACTTATTGAGGAGAATGCTGATTGATTGGGCTCTAATCAATTCCTTCGCAATGAAAAATCGTGTCTGGCCTCTCGAAAATCAAGCCCCGGATGGGGCGAAGAGTTATATGTTTTGCAGAGTTTTCTTAAACTTCCAAAGTTAATTTTATTGGTTTACTTTCAAAATTGGTTTCTATGAAAAGACTATTGATTGTATTGGTAACGAAAGACCATCCTGCTTATTTAAGACAGTTTTTTAAATATCAAGATAAGCAGCTTCCTGAAGGGGTAGAAGGTTTAGTTGTTATTTCAAACAAAGACAAAGAATCCAAAGAAATTGTTCTTAAAGAACAAAGAAAAAAATGGAAAGTTTTTGAGGAAGATTCAGAAAAATCACCCGATTCTAAAATAATAGACCATTTAGACGAAAATCAATACATGTTTACCTGGGTTATTGGTGATGGCCTGATTATAACCCCTTCAATTTTAGAAGATAAAATTCTTCCGGTTTTAACAGATTCGTGCCTCTTGTATCATTTAACTGATAAGACTTCTTTTGATACTCGACGATACTACAGCAAAAATAATTTTTCTCTAGTAGAACCAACACAAGACCCATTAAAGTATTTTAGTAATTTCTTTTGGACTTCTACTTTCTTAGGCTCATTAATAATTAATCACTCTCTCATAGAAGAGGTTAAGCGTAGTAAATGTTGTAAAAAAAATATTGGGACTGGATTTGCCCTGATAACTGGTGTACTAGACGCATTGACACAATTCAAGCAACCAACCATAGAAACAAGATTGTTAAGTTACTACCTACCCAATCCTCAAAAAGGGGAGTCAATTTGGTTAAAAGACGGTAGGGTATTCGAAATCTGGGCATCGAATTTATCCAGTGCTCTAAATCAATTACCCAATTTTTATTTAAGTAAAATAGATGTAGTTCTTTCTAGAGTCTGCATAAATAACAACATTTTCAGCTTTCGGGGACTAGTGGAACTGAGGGCCCGTGGAGTACTCAACGAAACAAACCTAAAAAAATACGGGAATGGATTAAAGAAAGTCACTAATGTAAATCGCTCAATAATTCTAGCTTTATGTTATTGTCCAGTTTTTTTTACTAAACTGCTAGTTTGGCCGCTTAAGGTTAGAAAGTTTTTGAAAAGGAAAATATATGCAAGAATCTTTAACTAATATGAAAGTAGCTATTTTGGCTGGTGGTCTGGGAACGCGATTGGGTGAAGAAACTTCTATAAGACCCAAACCTATGGTTGAGATAGGCGGTAAACCCATCCTTTGGCACATAATGAAAATCTACTCTACGTATGGTTTTAACGATTTTGTTGTTTTATGTGGTTACAAGGGGGAGTACATCAAAAATTACTTTCTAAATTATTTTACAAGAATGTCAGATTTTACGATCGACTTGTCAAATAACGATGTGACCATACACAGGAATGTAGCTGAGCCCTGGAGGATAACTTTGTTAGACACGGGGGCGGAAACACTCACTGGAGGTCGTCTTAAAAGAGCAGAGAGCTATCTCAACAAAGGAACCTTTATGATGACATACGGGGACGGTGTTTCTGATATAGATATTGCTAACCTCATAGAATTTCATAAAAAGAATAAGAAATTAGCAACCTTAACAGCAGTACAACCCCAAGGTCGTTTCGGTGTGTTGGATATTGACCATGAAGGGATGATTACGAATTTTCAAGAAAAACCCAAAAATAGTAATTCTGCATGGATAAATGCAGGATTTTTTGTTCTAGAACCTGAAATTTTTAAATATATAACCGAAGGAGATAATACAATTTGGGAAAAATCCCCTCTTGTCAATCTTGCGAAAGACGGTCAACTAGCTGCCTTTAAACATTATGGATTTTGGCATCCTATGGATATGTTGAAAGATAAACTTGACCTAAATAAGATGTGGGATAACAACGTTGCTCCGTGGAAGGTATGGAATGAATGACTTTTTGAGTTTTTATCGTGGCAAAAAGGTGTTTGTAACAGGTCATACCGGTTTCAAGGGGTCTTGGCTTTGCCTGATATTGGAGAGACTGGGGGCAACGGTTTGTGGTTACAGTCTTGTGCCTTCTACGCAACCAAACTTATTTGATCTTTTAGGTTTGGCTCAATCTATTTCAAAAAATAATATCTCAGACATCCGAGATCTTAAAGTTTTGAAACAATGCTTGGAAGATTTCAGTCCTGACGTTGTTTTCCACTTAGCAGCTCAACCCCTTGTTAGATCTTCCTACGATGACCCTGTTTACACCTATGAAACTAACGTAATGGGAACTGTAAACATATTAGAGTCTATAAGAACCACACCGTCAGTTAAAAGTTTTGTTAATGTTACGACGGATAAAGTATATTTAAATAAAGAATGGTCCTGGGGATATAGAGAAATAGATCGGCTAAATGGCTTTGACCCGTATTCAAACAGTAAAAGCTGCTCTGAGCTGGTAACTTCTAGCTATGTAAATAGCTTTTTTCATAACAGAAATTGTTCTATCTCAACTGCCAGGGCAGGAAATGTGATTGGAGGAGGAGATTTTTCTAAAGATAGAATTATTCCTGATTGTGTAAGAAGTGCCAGTATTGGTTTACCAATCTCGATTAGAAATCCAGAATCGATACGTCCGTATCAACATGTTTTTGAACCTTTGATGGCCTATTTGAAGTTGGCTTGTATCCAATTTGAAAATAAGAAATATCAAGGTGCATATAACATTGGTCCAGAAGAAAGTGACTGCGTAAACACCAAAGATTTGGTCAAAAAATTTTGCGATCAATGGGGCAATGGTCAAACTTTTATAGTTAATCGAGAAACTAATGCTCCTCATGAGGCAAATTTCCTTAAGTTGGATATCTCTAAAATCAAGTCTGAATTGAGTTGGAAACCCACTTGGAATATCGACAGGGCCATAGAAGAGACTTGCCTCTGGTCTAAATGTTGGCTCGAGGGCGGGGATGTTCGTGCATTTAGTTTGAAGCAAATAGATAATTTTATGGAGGAACTTGAAGTTGCCAATAATTAAAATTTTACCCAATCCTAATTACTGTCCTGAGGGTGCGTCATTTGAAGCAGAAACAGGACAGAAGTTGGTAAATATTTTAGAAGTAAATGGAATATCCCTTCAAAACAAATGCCAACATAGAGGCGTCTGCGGGTCCTGTCTAGTTAATATCATTGATGGGCATGACGGTTTAAATGAGCCTGAAGATGAGGAACTTGACCAACTGGAATTTAATCCTAAGGCTAAAGACAGTTCTAGGCTTGCTTGTCAAGTAAAGATTTTAGGCAATGTTACATTAGAGATTCCTTAAAAGGTATAGTTGATGAATAAAGAAATAATTAAACAACAAATTTTGGATTTGGCGGAAGACTATTGCTCTGCAATGGAAGAAGAGGCAAAAGGAAAGAAAAAAAAATACATACCACCATCTGGAAAAAAAATAGGGGTTGAAGAATTAAAAAATATGTTGGAAGCTTCATTGGATATGTGGCTCACAACAGGGCGTTTTAACGACAAGTTCGAGAGGGATTTATCTAATTATCTGGGGCTTCCATACGTTCTCACTACCAATTCTGGTTCATCGGCAAACCTTTTAGCTTTCTCCGCTCTCACTTCTCACAAATTGAAAGATCGTGCAATCAAAAAAGGCGATGAGGTTATTTCTGTTGCGGCTGGATTTCCAACAACTGTCAACCCTATCATCCAGTTTGGTTGTGTTCCCGTATTTGTCGATGTCGAAATGGACACGTATAACATTGATATAGAGAAAATTGAAAAATCAATTACTCCTAAAACTAAGGCCATTTTCTTAGCTCATACTTTAGGTAATATGTACGATGTTCAGGCCGTTGCAGACATAGCAACTAAATATAATTTATGGCTTATTGAAGATTCGTGCGACGCGCTCGGCGCTTCTTGGGACGGAAGAAAAGCAACTACCTTTGGCGATATAGGTACTATAAGCTTTTATCCGGCACATCACATTACCATGGGCGAGGGTGGTGCTGTAGTTACAAAACATGAAGACCTGTATAAAATTCTCTTGTCGTTTAGGGATTGGGGCAGAGATTGTTTCTGCAAACCTGGTTGCGATAATACCTGTGGGGCTCGGTTTTGCACTAAGCGAGGGAAACTTCCTTTCGGTTATGACCATAAATATACCTATTCGCATATCGGTTACAACCTAAAAATAACAGATTGGCAGGCTGCCATTGCAGTTGCACAACTGAAGAAATTGGATAGCTTTCTTGAGGAAAGAACTTGTAATGCTAACCGGTTGTTAAAAAATTTAGAAGATTTGAAGCCATGGCTTCAACTTCCTCAGGTTAATGAAAAGTGTAAGAGTGGATGGTTTGGTTTTCCAATCACAGTAAGAGAAGAATCTGGTATTGATAAAAATAAATTAGTTCAATATCTTGAAGCCTCAGGCGTCGGAACAAGAAACCTTTTCGCAGGAAATTTGCTTAGACAGCCGATGTTAACCAAAAATCGTATTCCATTAAGAATAGAAGACAGTCAACTCCTTTATTCAGATGAATTGGATGAAAAAGATCTTGTAAAACTTCCTAACACTGATAAAATCATGAACTCAACATTTTGGGTTGGTGTGTCTCCAAATAATGATTTTACCGACATGGACACTATCTCGGAAGTTTTGCATAACTTTATAAAGGAGAATGTTTCTAAATGAATCCAAGACAAGATAAGATGCTCGAAAAGTTAATTGAATTGAAGGATCATTTCAATGTAATCGGCGTGAAAATTTCCTACGAAGACGAAGGTTTGACATCTGAACTAGCACAGATGATGGCTTCTCTCGTCTTTAAGTCAGGCTTGGCTTTGTCCATGAAGGTTGGCGGTTGCGAGGCGAAGAGAGACATTTATGATGCCAAAGTACTAGGCTGCGATAAAATCGTAGGACCAATGATAGAAACGCCTTATGCTTTAAAAAAATATATTCAAGCAACAAAAACCGTTTTCTCTCCTGAAGAATGGCATAACACTAAATTTATGGTGAATATTGAAACCGTAACAGGTTTTAATAATCTTCGTGAGATGCTGGAGCTTCCTGAAGCTAATGATCTTTACGGCATAGTTTTGGGCCGTGTGGATTTTGCGGGTTCTATGTCGAAAGACAGAAGTTGGGTTAATTCTCAAGAGATGTCTGAGTATGCCATGAATATGGCAACCATACTCTCTGAATTTGGTAAGAAGCTTTATATAGGGGGCGGTGTCAATTTGGCTTCCTTGGACTTTTTCAAAAAATTACCGTCCGAAACGTTCATTAGTTTTGAAACGAGAAATATTATTTTCGACGCAAAGGGAGCTCTGTCAAACCGGAAAATCGAAGAAGGTCTTACAAAGGCTATGGGTTTTGAACTTGAATGGTTAAAATTCAAAAGAGATTTTTATGGAAGACTCTCCGATTTGGAAGTTAGTAGAATTAAGATGATTCAGGAAAGGTTTGAGGCTTCCTGCAAAAAGTTAGGGATTTAGTTATTTAAATAAAAAGCCACCGAAAGGTGGCTTATTCTTTATGCGCAAAAGAATTTTAATTACGGGCGGTACGGGTTTTATCGGTAAAAACATCAAACACTCTTTCCTTTCGGAGTTATATGATTGTTCCTTTCCTACACGAAGTGAGTTAGATTTACTTAACGAAGGATCTGTCGATTCATACTTCAAGAATAGAGACTTTGATGTGGTTATCCACGCTGGGTGTAAACCTGGTCATAGAAATAGCATTGACAGAAGTAATCTCTTCTATGCTAACTCCAAAATGTTTTTTAATTTAGAAAAGCATAAGGATAAATATGGAAAGTTTATTAATTTTGGAAGTGGGGCAATATTTGATAATTCGAAGGATATTACGAATGTAAAAGAGGACGATGCACTTTTAAGTAATCCTTCTGATGAACACGGTTTCTGCAAATATGTTATTCAAAGAACAATTTCGAACTTACCAAATTTTATCGACTTGAATATTTTTGGAATTTTTGGTGAATTCGAAGATTATTCTATTCGTTTTATTTCTAACGCCATTTGCAAAAAACTTTTTGGTCTTCCAATAACATTAAGGCAAAATAGAAGGTTTAGTTACATCGATGTTAGAGACTTAATTGGGCTTTTGCCTAAGCTTATTGAAGCCGATCTCATGCATAAATCATACAATGTTGTCGGAGATCAATATGTTGAACTAAAAGAGCTGGCAGAATTCATTAACTTAAATTTTGGTGAAGAAAGCAAAGTTGTTATTGCGAAGGATGGGTATGGATTAGATTATTATGGTTCTAATCTGAGATTACAACAAGAAGTAGGGTTTGAAACTACGCCAATCGAAAACTCAATAACAAGGCTTTACAATTATTATTTAGAAAATAAAGAAAAATTGAATTTAAAAGAATTATTAATAGATAAATAATATGAACAAAATTGAAAAATTCGCTAACTACTCGCATATTATTTTCGATTTAGACGGGACTTTAGTTAACAGCTCCTCTTCGATTCTGGCGGCTTTAAGAAAAGCAATAAAAAAGGCAGGTATCGAGAGAAACGATCTAGATGAATCTTTAATCGGACCTAAACTCGAGGATATTCTATTAAAATTGCACATTAATGATAAAGAAGTGAGAGAAAATATAACGCATTATTTTAGAGAAACTTATGATGATGATCCAATCACTGGAGTGCAAGTCTACACTCAAATTTGCGATTTGTTGCCGGCTTTATCAACTAAAAAATTATTTATTGCCACAAATAAGCCTGAAATCCCTACAGAAAAAATTCTGAATCATTACGGGTTAATTAAATATTTTGATTTAGTCAGTTGTTCTAATTCTCAAGGTATTTCTTGGACAAAGGCACAGATGGTGGAAAATATTATAAAAATAAATGATATAGCTAAATCTAAATGTCTGATGGTGGGTGATACGAAAAGCGATTATCTAGCCGCAGTTTCGAACCATATAGATTTCGCTTTTGTAAATTGGGGATATTCCACCGAAAAAGATTATCTTTCAAAACAAGCTTGTTTCACAATGGATTGATTATGATAAAACTTTCTGATTATGTTGCTGATTTCCTTCTTCGTCAAGGAATTGATACAGTTTTTATGGTATCTGGCGGAGGTGCAATGCACTTAAATGATAGCTTTGGGAAAAGGCACCATTATGTTCCTTGTCATCACGAACAGGCATGCGCTATTGCGGCAGAAGGATATTATAGGGCTTCAAAAGAAGGAAGAGTTGCAGCTGTTAATGTAACAACTGGTCCGGGAGGATTAAATACTATAAATGGCCTTTTTGGACAATGGACAGACAGTATTCCAGTGATTTATATATCAGGACAAGTTAAAACTTCGACTTGTTTGACGACGTATAAAGAATTGCCGTTACGTCAATTGGGCGACCAAGAGGTCGATATCATAGAATGTGTTAAGCCTCTTTGTAAATACGCAGTTTCTATTAAAGATCCTTATTCCATACGATATCATTTAGAAAAAGCTCTTCGTATTGCAACTACTGGTCGAAAGGGGCCTGTTTGGATAGATATCCCTATTAATATTCAGGCCTCTTTGATTGATGAGGATAAGTTAGTTGGACTTCCTAAGATTGGCACTCTTACCTATGACGATATGTCTGAAGAAGTACTAAGTAGGATAAAAAAAGCTAAAAGGCCTCTACTTGTGGCTGGGCACGGAATTAGACTCTCTAATCAAAAAGAGAATTTCAAAAGACTAGTCGATCTTTTAAATATTCCAGTTGTTACCACCTTCAACGGATTTGATCTTTTGCCATCTGACGATGTTCATTTCGCAGGGAGGATTGGTACCGTTGGTCAGCGAAAAGGAAATTTTGCCTTACAAAATGCAGATGTTGTTTTGTTTTTAGGCACTAGAAATAATATACGACAAATAAGCTATAACTATGAAAATTTCGCAAAAAACGCTTATAAAATAATCGTTGATATAGACGAGGCTGAGCTAGTTAAACCCACTGTTCAAGCCGATTTCCCCATTTGCGAAGATTTAAATAAGTTTATTCCAGCCTTAATCGATAAAATCGAAGTTCCTTTACGCATTGAGGATTGGTGGAATTTTATTAATCACCTGAAGAATAGATTTAATTTTGAATCTGAGGAAGCTTATCGGAAAATTTCTGACAAAATAAATGTTTATAAGTTCATAAATGCCCTTACAACCTCCTTGCAGGCTGGGGACATACTCGTTGCTGCAAATGGTTCAGCGTGTGTTTGTCTTCATCAGGTTGGAATTGTGAAGGCTAACCAAAGAATTTTCTGGAATAGTGGCGATGCATCCATGGGTTATGATCTTCCGGCAGCAATTGGAGCGAGTATTTCTAATCCTGAAAAAGAAATTTACTGTCTTGCAGGAGATGGGTCAATAATGATGAATTTACAAGAGTTGGCAACTATCAAGACCCATAACTTGCCAATAAAAGTATTAATCATCAATAACTCTGGCTATTCCTCGATCCGACAAACTCAGAGAAACTTTTTTGCTGGAAGGATGACGGGCTGCGGCCTAACTAGCGGTGTAGGTCTGCCAAATTTTGAAAATATTGCTTTAGCTTTTGGTTTAGCTTATTTGGACATAAAAACTGATGCCGAATTACAAGATAAGTTAGAACTAGTAAAGCAGGAAAAAGGTCCAATAATTTGTGAAATTTTTGTCGAGGAAGAATATGCATTTATTCCCAAACTTTCCTCAAAAAAATTAGAAGATGGGACCATGGTTAGTCCTACTTTGGAGGATATGTTCCCCTTCATAGACCGGGAAGAATATTCTTCTTTAATGTTCAAAAAAGATGAAGAAGAGAGAAATTAAAGCCACTTATTGTGTTTTGTTAGATCGCCTTTAAGGCCGTCCCACATTGCACCGATGGCCAACTTTAATTTTCTTGTGCTAGGCTTTGTAATGCCGAAAAAAAAGATAGTTTTAAAAGCGAATGCAAGGCCTAGAGTTACCTCACTATATTTTCTATATATATAGATTTTGTTTCGGCAATAACAATATAGTTTTAATTCTGAGTCAGTATCATTGTAACTGAACAACCCGAATAGCATCTTTGACCGTACTTTGTTGTAGGAAGGATGAAAAAAAATTGCTTTCTTTGCGATCCCTATTTTTCCTCCGCTCTTCAAGAATCTTTTTGTGTATTCCACTTCGTCCCCCCAAATGAAAAAATCTCTTATTGGAAAACCTATTTGATCCAGTTTATAAGTAGGCAATAAGACACCATTAAATGGTAAAAGAACGCCGGTAACAAGATTTTCTTCTTTGAGGAAGAACCTCTCGAAATCCTTCTTGGTACGAATTGTTCTAAGAGATCCTGGTATCCTGAGAGGAAAGGAAAGGTCATTTTTGTCTTTATCATCTAAGACGATAGGACCTATAAATAGTTTTTTATCGCTTAACGATAATAAAACTTCTAGACAGTTTTTATCTGGGTATCCATCATCATCCATTAACCAAATAAAGTCAGGGTTAAGTTTGTAAGCTTCTTGTATACCTTCTGAAAATCCCCCAGCCCCGCCAATATTTTCTTTCAATTTAATCCAAACGATAGGCACATTAAAATCTATCTTGTTGTTATAGATAAAATTTTGAAATATTGCCTGACAATCATCGGTCGAGTTATTATCGACGACGATTATGCGGTCTGTTTTTCTTGTTTGGTTGTTTATAGCATTTAAGCAACGACATAATAAAAAAGGTCGGTTGTAGGTGACAACTACGGCTATTATTTTTTTCATATATGCTTATTTAAAATATTGAGAGCAAACTTCTTTTGGATCTCCATCCATTTTTATTTTTCCATGCTCAAGCCAAATAACACGATTACAACAATTTTCGATTAAGCCTCGAGAATGGCTAGCAATAACTAATATATTAGACCTCTCAATTAAGGAGTTGAGACGTTTTTCCGCTTTTGCTTGAAATTGCTGGTCACCCACAGACAACCATTCATCCATTAACAAAATATCTGGCTTTATCATAGTAGAAACAGCAAAAGCAAGTCTGAGATGCATACCGGTTGAATAGGTTCTCACAGGCATATTTATAAACTCTCCTAGCTCTGTAAAATCTATCAATTCATCAAGCTCCCTTTCCAGCTCTTTTCTTGGAATACCTAAAAGAGCAGCACGGAGATATATATTCTCTATTCCAGTTGCTTCTCCATCTATACCGAGAGAGATGCTTATTAAAGATCCTATCTTTCCAGTAATTGATGCTGTGCCACTTGTGGGAACGTAAACTTTACCCAATACTCGTAAAAGAGTGCTTTTGCCTGCTCCGTTATCCCCAATTAATCCAATTTTCTCTTGGTTCCGAACATCCAAAGATATGTCGTCGAGAGAACGAACTGTCGTGCTTCCTGCTTCAGTTAGACCTATTCTTCCACCCGTAGAAAGACCCATAATAGTTTTTTTTAATGACCTTCCTTGAGAGTTGAAAATAGGAATATCAACTGAAACGTGATTTAAATTAATACGAGCCATTATTTATAACCAATAAGCTATTTTGTTTCTAAATTTTGTGAAAATAATAAGAGAAAGGGTCCAACCTGCCGCTGCCATTGTTAATGAGACTACCCAACTAGTGATTCCTGGAATTTGATTAAGCAAGGGTGCCCTGACTATTTGCAATAAGTGAAATAAAGGATTACTTGAAATAATCATAACTGAAGCTCTTGCGGGAAGGAGAGAAGGTAGCCAAATGATTGGCGTTATATAAAATAATATTTGAAGAATACTCGAGACTACTTGTTCAAGATCGCGAAATCTGGCACAAACTATTCCAAGTAGTAGAGAGATCCAACCAAGATTTAAAATTAATATCGCTAAACCAGGAATAAAAAGAAAATCATTTAAGCCTATTGACCCTCTCACAATAAGTAAAACTATTGGTAAAATAATTAAATTGTGAAGGAAAATGTAAAAATTCCTTGCAATCATTCTGATAATATGAGAGAACAAAGGGACAGGCAACTGCTTGATTATTGGTTCAGCAACACAAAAAACGGTGCAAGATTCGTTCAGAACAGCAGATATAAAGTTCCAAAGGATTAAACCAGCAGCAAGGAAGGGAAAGAATTCGGACATAGGTGACTTAAAAATACTACCGAATATCACTCCCATACTCCCGATCATAACACCAGTGGATATCGTAATCCAGAACGGGCCAAGAGAAGAACGGCGGTATCGCTGTCTGATGTCAGAATATGCAAGGTAAAGTGGCAAGTCTATCTTTGAAAGAGAAAGCTTTAAGTCAGTTAATCCTAGCCCAAAGACATTGTTCTTTATAGGTTTCATAAATTTAAAAATAAATAAAAACAGATCTCTCGAATTTTAATTTTAAATAGCAAGAAGGGCATTGTAATCTTTATCTGATTTTTCTGAGGATTGTCATTTCCTAAAAACGGTTGACTTCTTTTTGTTTTAAACCTGTGTTTAGTTGACTT
>ENA-UPXC01000730-UPXC01000730.1-human-gut-metagenome-genome-assembly--contig:-NODE-730-length-53371-cov-4.648009_pt1 | contig 53371 bp, 52 predicted proteins | sample MGYA00250047_ERZ773371 | MGnify/ENA primary metagenome ERZ773371 (study PRJEB29103, sample SAMN06111975) | human gut metagenome | biome: human gut; feature: ankylosing spondylitis patient; material... | reverse complement strand
AAAAATATCGGATGGGGAAGCGGTTCCAAAAGGTGCTGACCATGGGCATCCTGGCGGAGATCGCGGTCCTGGTGGTCGCCTACTTTGTCTATGACTGGCTGCTTGGCGAATGGATCCCCAGTCTGACCGGCGGGCCTCTGCTGGCCATCTTCGGTTCCATCGGCATCCTGGCTGTCTGGTGCACCAATAAGTTTCTCCGGCGTTTTAACGAGAACTACTGGTATGAGGTGACGGAGAAGGGCCTGCGGATGAATCGCGGACAGACGGCCCGGTTCTATCCCTGGGAGGACTTCAAGGGAGCGCGGGTGAACCGCTTCAGCTTCCTCAGCGCGCTGCCGGTGATCTTTGACATGACCAACGGCCCCATGGAGCTGGACCGGAGCCTGGAGGACTCCTACGGCCTGACGATGGAGGTGCTCCGACACATCAAGGACCATGCGGACATCTCCCAGGACGTGAAGGATCGGATCAATCTGGTGGACCTGATGGCGAAATAAATGCAGAGATCCCGGCAGAGACCATGTCTCTGCCGGGATCTTTTAGATTCTGGCCGCACCGATCAGGCGAGGGCCTTCTTGGCGGTCTCGGTCAGCTGGGTGAACGCGGCCTTGTCATTGACGGCCATCTCAGCCAGCATCTTACGGTTGATGGCGATACCGGCCTTCTTCAGTCCGTTCATGAAGGTGGAGTAATTCATGCCGTTCAGCTTACAGGCGGCGTTGATCCGGGTGATCCACAGCTGACGGAAGTCGCGCTTCTTCAGCCGGCGGCCGGTATAAGCATAGGTCAGGGACTTCATCACGGCCTGGTTGGCCATCTTGAAGTGCTTGGACTTGGAACCCCAGTAGCCCTTGGCCATCTTGAGGATCTTATTTCTTCTCTTGCGCGTCATCATCGCGCCTTTTACACGTGCCATTTGTCTGTTCCTCCCTCTATCTTACTTGTACAGGATCATGCGCTTGATGGCGGCCTCGTTGGTCTTGTCGGCATAGGTGGTGCCGCGCAGAGCCCGCTTGAGCTTGGTGGTCTTGCCGTGGCCGTTGAGCAGGTGACGCTTCTTGGTCATGGCGCGCTTGACCTTGCCGGACTTCGTGAGGGAAAAGCGCTTCTTGGCGCCGCTATGAGTCTTGATCTTGATCTTCGGCATAACAGAAAACTCCTTTGCTTCTTACTTTTTGGCGTCCTTGGCAGGCTTGGGGGACAGGAAGATGGACATGTGGCGTCCCTCCAGCTTCGGACTTTTATCCATCACGGCATTCTCGCCGCAGGACTCGGCAAACTTCAGCAGCAGATCCTGGCCGATGTTGGTGTGGGCCATCTCGCGGCCGCGGAACCGCACCGTCACCTTGCAGCGGTTGCCCTCGGACAGGAACTTCTGGGCGTTGCGCAGCTTCACATTGAAGTCGTTGACGTCAATGCTGGGGGACATGCGGATCTCCTTGATCTCCACTACCCGCTGGTTTTTACGGGCTTCCTTTTCGCGCTTGGTCTGCTCGAACCGGTACTTGCCGTAGTCCATCAGCTTGCATACCGGGGGCACAGCGTTGGGAGAGATCTTGACCAAGTCCAGGTTCTGCTCCTCAGCCATGCGCAGCGCCTCCTGAGAGGACATGATGCCAAGCTGCTCGCCGGTCTCAGAGATCAGGCGGACCTCCTTGTCCCGGATTTCTTCGTTGGTTTGATGACCTGTGTTAGCGATGGGAAAGCACCTCCAAACAAAAAAATAAACGCGGCTGCCGGAATGGCGCCCGCGTCACAAAAACCCCCGCCAAGTCTCCCTGGCGAAGAAGTGAAACCTTGTTAACCCTTTGGCTCTGGCCTGGGGTGAGGTACGGGGCACCGTTCCTGCTTTCTTTTGCTCGTATATTTTATCAGCGTCTCCTTCCATTGTCAAGAGTTATTTTATCTTTTTCTTTCTCCTGTCTCCCAGCCCAAAATATTTACATAACCAGGCACTTTTATCCGGCTTCTACAAAAAGTTTTACACACTTTCCACAGCACTTTCCACATTTTATTGTGAATTTCTGTTTTCTGTCTGCAATCTTCTCTTTTTCAGCCTTCCATTTTCTTCTTGATTCCATCCTGTAAGGTTACATAATATCTTTATTTGTCTCTTTTATAGAAACAGAAACGCTCCCGCATCACAGAGCTGTGCGGGAGCGTTCTTTGTCCTAGATGGTTCAGCCCAGGGAGATATCCCGGGTGGCGTAGGCGTTCAGGTCCAGCCCGGCCACATAGCCGGCCTTCCACTCATAAAATCCCTGGCAGCCGATCATCGCCGCATTATCGCCGCAGTATTTCAGCTCCGGCAGGTACAGCTTGTCCCCACTCTTGGCACAGGCGGCCTGGAGATCGGCGCGGATGCGGCTGTTGGCCGCCACGCCTCCCGCCACTGCCAGACGTCCATAGCCCTTCATCCGGGCGGCCGCCATGGCCCGAGGCACCAGGGAATCGCTCACCGCCCGGCCAAAGCTGGCGGCAAAGTCGGGCAGGGACAGCTCCTCCCCCTTCTGCTGGGCATTGTGGATCAGGTTCAGGCTGGCCGTCTTCAAGCCGGAGAAGGACATATCCAGCTCATGGCCGGCCACATGGGCCCGGGGCAGCTCATACCGGCTGTCATCGCCCCCCTGAGCCAGGCGGTCCATGGGGCCGCCGCCGGGGTAACCGATACCCAGCACCCGGGCCACCTTGTCAAAGCACTCCCCCGCCGCGTCGTCCCGGGTACCGCCCAGCACCTCCATCTCGGTGTAGGACTTCACGTCCACGATGGCGGTGGTGCCGCCGGAGACACACAGACAGACAAAGGGGGGCTCCAGATCCGGGTGGGTCAGGTAGTTGGCCGCAATGTGCCCACGCACATGGTGCACCGGAATCAGAGGCAGGTCCAGGGCCATAGCCGCCCCCTTGGCAAAGTTTACCCCCACCAGCACCGCGCCGATGAGGCCGGGGGCATAGGTCACCGCGATGGCGTCCAGGTCGCTCCGGGTCATTCCCGCCTGCTCCAGCGCCTGATCGGCCAGACCGGTCACCGCCTCCACATGCTTGCGGGAGGCAATCTCCGGCACTACACCGCCGTAGATGGTGTGCATCTCGATCTGAGAGGCCACACAGTTGGACAGCACCGTCCGCCCGTCCCGCACGACTGCGGCGGCGGTCTCGTCGCAGGAGGATTCAATGGCTAAGATATTCATAGTAACTCCTTTATGGCAATCCCACAGGATTCAAGCCTGGGGCGCTCCGTTCTCTTGGAAAAACCGGGTCATGATCACGGCGTCCTCCCGGGGCTTTTCATAGTAGTTCTTCCGCAGCCCAGCCTGGGTAAAGCCGTGTTTTTCATACAGGGCGATGGCCGCCTGGTTGGAAGCCCGCACCTCCAGGGTGAGAAAGGCCAGATTCGCCTCGCCAAACCGGCAGAACACATCCAGCAGGGCGCTGGCCACACCGTGGCGCCGGGCGTCGGGCTCCACCGCCACGTTGTCGATGTATCCCTCGTCTACAATGACGTGCAGGCCGGCATAGCCTAGCACGTTGCCTTCCTCGTCCTCGGCCACAATAAAGCTGGCCTGGGTATCAAACAGGGCGTCGGCAAGCATATTCTCCGTCCAGGGGCTGGAGAAGCAGGCCTGCTCCAGCCGGGCGATCTGCTCGATATGACTGCGGTCCATAGGTACGATTTGATAGTACATAGTAAAAACTCCTGGTATGGATGAAATATAAAATTACAAATTGGATTAGAAATCACCTTGCGGCTGGGCAATTTTCTTCATCCTCAGCCGATGGATTCCATAAACTGCACAGGCCAGCAGGCTGCCCGCCGCCGGGGCGATGGAATACCGAAGAAGAACGGTCCATGTGATAATACCCCAGCCATGCACGCCAAACATTCCCTGAAGGCTCATCAGCGGTATAATCACTGTCAAAACGGGCAGCAGAACGGCGCCTCCACTCTTTCTCCGGCACAGCAGCAGCTGCAAAGCAAAGAAGGGCACCCCATGTCCGCCCACGGCCAGCCAGAAAAACGGCCGTTCCAGAGCGGCAAGGATGGGAGCGGTGATCGTTCCGCTCCAAAAACATTGGATATAAATAGAAAGCAGGAGCCCATAGGCCAGCAGACTCACCAAAAAGCTCCTCAGCAGCATACGATCTGTGCGGTTTTTCATAAGACAACCTCCTTGTCACAAGGCTTGCGGCATATCGGCGGTTTCTTTCAGCGCATACTCGTATAGTTTAATCATACACCATTCATCTGGTCCTGTAAAGCGTCCCTGCTGTCTGGGCAAATCACACAATTTTCACAGCTCTATTTCGTTAAAATCACGTTTTTTCATTTTTTACCAAGAAGATGAAACATTTCCCCCTCCAAATTCGTCTACTTTGTTGAAGCGGTTTTTCTCCGCTCCCCTGTTTTCCCTATCCAACCCGGAACGCGCTCTGCGTTCCCCCATCAGAAAGGACATGATCATGCTTCGACGCGCCCTCTCTCTCCTGCTTACCGCCTGTGCCCTGTGCGCCCTGCTGGTCCCCTCCAGCTTGGCCGCCACCATCCAGAGCAATCAGGCTGTCTACCACCTGTCCCAGGACCCGGACGGGACGGAGAGCTTCCAATACTCCTCCACTCTGTCCCACACCCTTACCCTGCTGCCTCCCGGCACGGTGGTACGCAGCGACCTGGGCAATCAGCTGATCGTGGAGCGCTTTACCTACCGCTCCTCCTTTGGCTATTGGGCACTGGAGAGCACCCTGAGCGCCCAGGAGCATCTGACCGTGCGGGATCATAACTACGTCTACCATATCATCACTCAGGACCCCCACTCCGGCAAGGCCATGGACGCCGGAGTCTGGGTCCGGGCTTCGGGAAGCGGCGGACTCAATTCCACCACCATCACCGGAGAACGGGTGGATGAGTGGGCGGTGGATCTGGTCAACGAGGCCATCGCCATGAACCTGATGCCCTCCCGCCTCAAGGGACAGGACCTGCGGGGTTCCATCAGCCGCCTGCAATTTGCTTCTCTGGCTGTGCGTCTGTACGAGGCCATGGGTGGACAGGCAATTTCCGCCCCCAGCCACACCCCCTTTACTGACACCTCCGATCCGGAGGCAGGCAAAGCCTGGGCACTGGGGCTCACTGCCGGCACCTCTGCCACCACCTTCTCCCCCTCCCAGCCCATCTCCCGGGAGCAGGCAGCCACCATGCTCTCCGCTGTCTACCGCAAGCTGGGCGGCAGCATCGAGGGAGCCTCCGCCTCCTTCGCAGATGACAGCTCCATCTCCTCCTGGGCCAAGAGCAGCGTGTACTTTATGGCCCGCCACGGCATCATCGTAGGTACCGGAGGCAACCGGTTCTCCCCCCAGCGCAGCGCCCAGCGTCAATCCTGCCTCATTATGGCCCTGCGGATGTCCCAGACGCTGCAAACCGCCCGTTGAGTTTTGAAAAAATCGCCCCCGCCGGTCTCTTGGCCGGCGGGGGCGTTCTGTTTTTAAGGGGTCAGCTCCGCCTGTCTTCTCAGCAAAGACAGAGGCGGCACCGGCTGGGGCAGCTTCATGCGGAAGACCATCTGGGGCTTGCGCACCTGGTCCAGGGACTCTCCCGCCTCGTCCCACAGCCCCTCCACGGTGAGGGTCTGGGGCCGCACGTCGGGGCCCACCAGCTCCAGAGTATCCCCCACCGAGAACTTGTTGTTCAGGGTCAGGGTGGCGTTGCCCTGATCGTCGCAGGACTGCACCTTGGCCACGATCTGCCAGTCCCGGACATAGCGGGAGTTCTCGGTGTACTGTCCCGGCTGGCCAAAGTAGAAGCCGGTGGAGTAGTGCCGGTGGCTGATGTGCTCCACCTCGTCCCGCCACACCGGGTCCAGAGGCTCCCCTGCCGCCGCTGCGTCGATGGCGTGGCGGTAGGCCCCGGTGACGATGGCTGCATAGTAGGCGCTCTTGGCCCGGCCCTCCAGCTTCAGGGAGTCCAGGCCCGCCTCCATCAGCTCACCCACATGGTCGATCATGCACATATCCTTGGAGTTCATGATGTAGGTCTCCCCGTTCTCCTCAAAGACAGGGAAATACTCCCCGGGCCGCTTCTCCTCCATCAAAGCATACTGGTAGCGGCAGGGCTGGGCACAGGCTCCTCGGTTGGAGTCCCGGCCGGTCATGTAGTTGGAGAGGAGGCACCGGCCCGAGTAGCTCACGCACATGGCGCCGTGGGCAAAGGCCTCGATCTCCAGCTCCTTGGGGGTCTTCTGGCGGATCTCCCGAATCTCGCTGAGACTCAGCTCCCGGGCCAAAATCACCCGGCTGGCCCCCAGGTCGTGCCAGGCGGTGGCCGACTGGTAGTTGACAATGCTGGCCTGAGTGGAGATGTGGCACTGGACGTGAGGGGCGTGGCGCTTGGCCAGGGCCAGGGTACCCACGTCGGCCAGGATGATGGCGTCCACTCCTACGCTCTCCAGATACTCCAGCCACTCCGGCAGCCGGGCTACCTCCTCATTGCGGGGCATGGTATTGCAGGTCACATGGACCCGCACCCCCTTGCTGTGACACAGCTCCACCGCCGTTTTCAGCTCTTCGGGGGTAAAGTTGCCCGCAAAGGAGCGCATACCAAACATGGTTCCTGCCAGATACACGGCGTCCGCCCCGTAGGCCAGGGCCATTTGCAGCCGCTCCATATCCCCTGCCGGGGCCAGCAGTTCCGGTTTTTTCATATCCGTTCTCCTTCCAGAATACGGGCCCCGGAGTAGCTCCGGGGCCCGCTTTTGTTATTTGTTGTAAAGTTCCTGGGTGGCAATAAAGTTCTGCTGCTCCCGCAGAGTCTTGAAGAAGTGGTGCACTCCGTCGTCGCCCAGGGCGTAGTAGTAGTACGAGGTGCTGTTGGGGTTCATAGCCGCCTGGATGGACTCCAGACCGGGGTTGGAGATAGGTCCGGCGGGCAGTCCCTTGTAGAGGTAGGTGTTGTAGGGGGAGTCAATGGACTTGTCCGCCTCCGTGGGCACCTTGCCCCCGTTGATATAAGCTAGAGTGGCGTCGATCTGGAGATATCCCTGGGTACCGCCGCTGGTATTGTTCAGGCGGTTGTAGATGACCGAGGCAATGTTGGCCCGGTCACTGCCGTCGGTCTCCTTCTCGATCAGAGAGGCGATGGTCACGATCTCATGGATGGTGCGGCCACTGTCTGCCACCTTCTGACGCATATCCTCGGTAAACTGCTCATCAAAGCGCACCAGCATCTTATTGATGACGTACAGGGGATTCTGAGGCGTGGTGAACTCATAGGTGTCGGGGTAGAGATAGCCCTCCAGACGGTGGTAATCTCCTAGCTCCAAATCCTGAAGGAAGGAGAAGGCGTAGTCGTGGTTGGCCGCCATATCCTGCAGGTCCTCTACGCTGGCCACCCCCTTCTCCTCCAGCAGGTCAAAAATCTGGTCGATGGTGTAGCCCTCAGGAATGGTCACGGTGACGGTGGCCCGGGTGGCGGAGTTGGCACTCATGCCGCTGAGCAGCGCCCGGTAGTCCATGTCGGTGTTCAGAGTAAAGGTGCCCGCCACCACATCGTCCTTGCTGCGGGTAAAGGTGGCAAAGAGATTGAAGAGGAACTTGTATTCAATGAGGCCCTCGTCCTTCAGCTTATCGGCCACATCGCCGAAGCTGTCCTCGTTACTAATGGTGATGGTGGCCGTCTTGGCGGGCTTGTTCAGGGCCAGCACGTCGTTGGCCGCCACCCAGCCGATGCAGGCCAGCAGAGCAGACACGCCGATGACAAAAATCACGTAGATGGCCGCTCCGCTCAGACCGGAGCGCTTTTTCCGGCGCTTGGTAGAAGAGCGCTGAGATTCCTCCCGCCGCCGCGGCTGTCTGGAGGAGGGTTGATAATCCTGTGCCATAGAGTCAGCTCCTAAATCAAATCTGCCGGATGGGCCGGGCCTTAACTCCGGCTCCGTCGGCTCCGGCCCCTGGGCCGGTCCAATGGTTGGGTTGGAAACGTGTCCGCCCACAAAAATTTTTCCCCATCCAGGGAACCTGGGACAGGGGGCGGCCATAGACTATACCAGAACGCCGGGAAACCCCCGGCGGGGTAAGTGAGGTGAAACAAAATGTGCTTTGGCAATAACGGCTTTGGCGGCAACGGCTGCCTGTGGATCATTCTGCTGATCATCATCCTGTGCTGCTGCTGCGGCAACAACGGCGCCAGCGAGACCAGCAACGGCTGCGGCTGCGGCAACAACAGCTGCTGCTAACCGTACACTAGGCCCCGGCGCGGGGCAAGGCGGGACGTTACGTCCCGCTTTTTTTATGCCTGCGTCCAGCGGGTCTCCTGTTCGGTGAGCACCACGTCCACCCGGGCGTCGTGCTCCTCCGTGGGCACCTGCTCCTGGAGCAGGCTCCCCCGGCACAGGCCCACCGTCCGGCCTGCAAACGCTTCCAGCCACCGGTCGTAGTAGCCGCCACCAAAGCCCAGACGGTAGCCCCGGCGGTCGTAGCACACCGCGGGGACCAGGGCCAGGTCGATGTCCGCCTTGCTCAGCAGCACCGCCTCTTCCGACGGCTCCCAGATACCGAAGGCGGCCTTCTGCATGGGGATGCGGGGATCAAACTGCCGCACCTCCATCTGGTGCCCGGGCAGCATCCGCGGAAGGCCTATCCGCTTGCCCTGTCGGGTCAGCTCCCGCACCAGCTGCTCCGTCTCCGGCTCCCGGCCCGGGATGCCCCAGAACAAAAACAGGGTGTCCGCCTTTTCTACCTGGGGCAGGGACAAAAAGCGATCAAACAGGGCCCGGTCGCTGGTTCGGCACTCCTCAGGGGAAATGGCAGCGATCTCCCGCCGCAGCCGGGCGCGTAACGCCTTCTTGGCCTCAGCGGTGGTAGAAGATGCGTCCATTGATCTCGTCGGCGGCCTCTTTGCCCCGCAGCACTTCCACCAGCTTCAAGCCGAAGTCGAAGGAGGAGCCGCAGGCGTGGCCGGTGACAAACTTGCCGTCTGCCACGGTGCGGGCCTGGGGCAGCACCGTGGCCTTACCCAGCTGGTCGTGGCGGGTGGGATAAGAGGTAGCTTCCCGACCGTCCAGCAGACCCCAGCGGGCCAGCAGCACGGGACCGGCGCACAGGGCGGCCAGCCAGATGTCCCGCTTGGCGGCCTCCTGGATGAGCTGGGAGACCGCATCGCTGTTCCACAGGTTCTCCACGCCTACGCCGCCGCCGGGCAGCACGATCATCTCCGCCTGGTCCAGATCTACCTGAGACAGCTCCAGGTCGGCCTGGACGGTGATATTGTGTCCCCCGGTGACGGTGGGGCCGGACAGAGAGACCAGAGCAGTCTCCAGCCCGCCCTGCCGCAGCAGGTCGGTGGGCACGATGGCCTCGGACTCCTCAAAGCCGGGAGCCAGCAGTACATATACCATGGATAACCCTCCTTATTGTCTTACATGGAGCCTCTCACAGCAGAGGAGACGCCAGGGACCAGATCTCCTGGTGGATGTCCTCCACACTGCGCAGCTCCCCCTTGTCGTCCACACAGGGAACCACCTTCCAGCCCAGCAGCCGGGCGGCCTCCAGGGCGCTGTCCCGGCAGGCGGCCAGATAGCCGGTGTCCAGCTCGTGGATGTCCGCCTTGGTGTGGGTGTCCGCCTCCCGGCGGCGCAGCAGTTCTACCGCCCGCTGGGTGGGCATATCCAGATAGAGCACCAGGTCGGGCCGGGGCAGGCCCAGCTTGTCGTGCTCAAAGTCGTCCAGCCAGCGCAGGAAGGCCTCCCGCTCCTGGGGCGCGCACTTCACCGCCTGGTGCACCGCATTGGAGGTGGTGTACCGGTCGGTGAGCACCAGCCCCCCCTGCTCATAGTACTCCCCCCATACCTTTTTCAGGGAGGCGTACCGGTCCACCGCGTAAAACGCGGAGGCGGCATAGGGGTTCACGTCCTGGGGATGGGTGCCAAACTCTCCCGCCAGGTACATGCGGATGAGGGCGGAGGAAGGTTCTTTATACTGGGGAAAAACCAGCTTCTGATAGTCCCGGCCGCTCTGGGTCACCCGGCGGCACAGGGCCTGAAACTGGGTGGACTTGCCGGAGCCGTCGGTCCCCTCAAATACAATGAGCCGTCCTGCCATTACAGGACCCCCGGACGGCGGCGGCCGGTGACCCGCTGCCCGGCGGCCTTCACCAGCACCAGGGGCAGCTTGGCCATGCGGCCAAAGCGCTTGGGCTCCCGGCTGAGGCGGTAGGCCCACTCCATGCCCATCTTCTGCCACTTCTCCGGGGCCCGCTCTACGTTGCCGGCGAACACGTCCAGCGCGCCGCCCAGGCCGATGGCCAGCTTGGCTCCGGTGAGCAGTCCGAAGCGGGCGATCCACTTCTCCTGCTTGGGGGCGCCCAGGCAGACAAACAGCAGGTCGGGCTGTGCGGCGGCCACTTCCCGGGCCACCGGGTCAGACTCCTGGAAGTAGCCATCGTGGGTGCCGCAGATCACGATCTTGGGGTGCTTCTCCACGATCCGAGCCGCGGCCTCCTCGGCCACGCCGGGCTTGGCGCCCAGCAGATAGAGGCGGCCGCCCATCTCGTTGAGCTCCTCCAGCATGTCGCAGGCAAAGTCAAAGCCGGCTACCCGCTCCTTTAAAGGTGTACCCAAAATCTTGGCAGAATAGACCACTCCGATGCCGTCGGGCAGCACCAGATCGGCCCGGTTGAGGATTTTCTGGAATTCCAGATCCTTCTCCGCAGCCAGCAAAAATTCGGGATTGGGGGTGACTACATAGTGAAAGTCGCTGCCCCGCAGCAGCTCACCGCCCGCCTGGCGGGCCTCCTCGCGGGTCAGGTTGTCAAATTGGATGCCTAACACATTCGTTTTCAATGGAACATCCTCCACATCATCAAAGAATTGGTTGGACTATGGTCATGCCTTTTTCAGGCAATGGTTTCATTCAGGCATCCTATTCTATCACGCTTCCGGAAAAAAGTCTATGAAAAAGGGGTAAACAATCCGATTTCCGGGAAATTCCCCGAATTTCGATTGACGAAGGGGGCCGGGAGCACCATAATAGAGACAGCAGCAAAAAAAGGAGCGAAGGATTCCATGGAGTTTTACGCCACCCTGGGGGGCTCCTGTGCCGACCGAGCCACCCTGGACGGACTGTTTGCCGCCGGAATGACCGGCGCACGCTTAAACCTGTCCCATACCACGCTTCAGCAGTGTGCCCCTCTGCTGGAGGAGGTCTACTGGCCCGCCGCCCAAAAGGCCGGGCGGCAGGCCCACCTGATCATTGACTTACAGGGCCCGGAGCTGCGGGTGGGGACTCTCTCCGCCCCCGTCCCCCTGGAGACCGGGAGCCAGACGGTCCTGGGCCCCGGCGGTATTCCCATCCCTCCGGCGGCTCTGGAGGCCGCCCAGCCGGGGGACCGCATTTCTTTGGACGACAGCGCCCTGCTGGTGCGGGTGGAGGAGAAACGCCCGGAGGGCCTCTTCTGCCGGGTGGAGCGGGGCGGAACCCTGCAAAGCCGCAAGAGCCTGGCCATCCTGGGCCGTGAGGTAAACACCCCCACCCTCACCGGGGCAGACCTGGACAATCTGGCCCAGGCCAAGGCCTTTGGTGTGACTCACATTTTGCAGCCCTTTGTCCGGGGCGCCGACGACATCCACACCCTGCGCCGGGCCATGGCGGAGGCCGGGCTGGAGCACGGGAAGATCATGGCCAAAATCGAAAACCAGCGGGGGCTGGAGAAGCTGGACGAGATCATAGAGGCCGCCGACATCATCTGCATCGCCCGGGGCGACCTGGGCAACAGCATGCCCCTGTGGCAGCTGCCCTCCGCCCAGAAGCACATTGCCCGCGCCTGCCGGGCGGCAGGAAAACCCTTCTTTGTGGTCACCCAGCTGCTCTGGTCCATGCAGCAGCGGGCCGTGCCCACCCGGGCCGAGGTGAGCGACATCTATAACGCCGTGCTGGACGGCTCCTGCGCTTTGATGCTCACCGGCGAGACTGCCGCGGGCAGCTACCCTGTGGAAGCCATGGATTATCTGGTCAAGACCGCCTGTCAGGCCCTGACCGATTTGGAAAAGGAGAACGAGGTATGATCGAGCATATTTTGTTTGTCAACGCCTGTATGCGTGGCCGGGAGGAGTCCCGCACCTGGCAGCTCAGCCAGGCCTTTCTGGAGGCCTGCAAAGCCCGCTGGCCTAAGGCAGAAATTTTAGAGAGGGACCTCACCGTCTGTGACCTGTCGGTGCTCACCGGTCCCATGACAGTGGAGCGGGACGCGCGCTTCCAGGCCGACCCTTGGGACCCCATGTTTGCCCCCGCCCATGAGATGCAGGGGGCCGATTTGGTGGTGGTGGCCGCTCCCTACTGGGACCTCACCTTCCCCGCCGCCCTGAAGGTCTACCTGGAGTGGTCCAGCGTGCTGGGCATTACCTTCCACTATACCCTGGAGGGCAAGCAGGAGGGGCTGTGCAAAGCGGGCAATCTGGTGTATATCACCACCTCCGGCGGCCCCATTGGGGACAACAACTTCGGTTATGACTATCTGCGGGGGCTCAGCGGCATGTTCGGCATCTCCCGCACCCACTGCCTCACCGCCGAGGGACTGGACGTATGGGGGAACGATACCCAGGCCATTCTCAACCGGGCCAAAAAGCAGGCGGAGAAGCTGGCCGCCAGCCTGTGACCAAAGGCGCTTGTTCTTGCCCCATACTGGGAAGACTGATATACTGAAGCAGATATTTTACCCCTTTGGGGGAAGAAACGAGAGGATACCCACATGAAAAAACTGATGGTCCTGGACGGCAACTCCCTGGTCAACCGGGCCTTTTACGGGGTGAGCCAGAATCTCACCACCCGCTCCGGCCAGCCTACCAACGCCATCTTCGGCTTTTTGAATATCCTGGGCAAGCTGCTGGATGACAGCAACCCCGACGCCCTGTGCGTCACCTTTGACCGCAAGGCTCCCACCTTCCGCCACCTGGCCTACGACGGCTACAAGGCCACCCGGAAGGGGATGCCCGACGAGCTGGCCAGCCAGATGCCCATTTTGAAGGACGTGCTGTCCGCCATGAACATCCCCATCTACGAGATGGACGGCTGGGAGGCGGACGACCTGATGGGCACCATCGCCGCCAAGGACACCGCCGCCGGGTGGGACACCATCGTGGTCACCGGCGACAAGGACTCCCTCCAGCTGGTTACCGACCACACCACCGTCAAGCTGGTGTCCACCCGCATGGGCCGCACCACTACCAAGGACATGACTCCCGAGGCCTTCCGGGCCGAGTACGGCTTTGACCCCATCCACATCATCGACCTCAAGTCCCTCATGGGCGACGCCAGCGACAACATCCCCGGCGTCAAGGGCGTGGGCGAGAAGACCGCCATGGCTCTGGTGGGCCGGTACGGCTCCATTGATGCGCTGTACGCCGCCATGCCCACCCCGGAGATGGCCCCCGGCACCCCCGCCAAGCCGGGCGTCATCAAAAAGCTCCAGGAGGGGGAGGAAATGGCCCGCATGTCCTACGACCTGGCCACCATCCGCACCAATGCCCCCCTGGATTTCACACCCGAGGACAACCTGCGCAAAGAGGTGGACAACAACCGCCTCTACCAGCTCTTCCTGGAGCTGGAGTTTGCCAAACTCATCGACAAATACCACCTCACCGCCCCCCAGGGCGAAGGCGCGCCCCAGGAGAGCAAGATGGTGGAGGGCACCTGCACCAGCGAGGTGGTGCAGGACGCCGCCCGGGCCCAGGAGCTGCTGGAGCTGTGGCGGAAGGCCGACCATGTGGCCGTGCTGACCCTGCCCGGCCTGGACGCAGTCTGCGTCAGCTTTGAACCCAGCCCCACGGAGGGCCACGCTGCTCTACTCTTCGCCAATCGCCTGGAGAACTACAACCAGGTGCTCCAGGCCCTCTTCGCCGCCGACATCCAGAAGGTGGTCCACGGGGCCAAGGAGCTGGAGAAGGAGCTGATGGACCAGGGAATTGAGCCCCAGGGCATCCGGTTTGATACCGAGCTGGCCGCCTATCTGCTCTCCCCCACTGACGGCAGCTACGACCTGGAGAAGCTGGGAATCACCTACTACAACCAGGAGTTTGCCAAGGCCAAGGAGTATCTGACCCCCGGTGCCTTTGACTCCCTCTTTGCCTTTGAGGAGGCCCGTTCCGCCGGTGCTGACCCCTATGCCGGGGCGGAGGACAAGGAATCCGCTGCCGCCCAGGTCAGCGGCCCCATGGGCGCGTTTTTGAGCCACTGCGCCCTCATCGACTGTCTCTACGAGACCCTGTCTCAGCGGCTGGAGGAGCTGGGCCTTACCAAGCTCTATGAGGAGATCGAGCTGCCCCTGTGTCCGGTGTTGGCCGAGATGGAGCGCTCCGGCGTGCTGGTGGACCGGAAGGCTCTGGCTGCCTTCGGCGAGGCTCTGGCTCAGGGCATTGAGAAGGACCAGGCCCTTATCTATGAGCTGGCCGGAGAGGAGTTCAACATCAACTCCACCCAGCAGCTGGGCAAAATTCTCTTTGACAAGCTGGGCCTGCCCCCTGTCAAGAAGACAAAAACCGGCTACTCCACCAACGCGGAGGTGCTGGAGAAGCTGCGGGGCAAACACCCCATTATCGAGGCCATTCTGGACTATCGCCAGCTCACCAAGCTGAAATCCACCTACGCCGACGGTCTGGGCAAGGTCATTGCCCCCGACGGGCGCATCCACACCTGCTTCCAGAACACGGTCACCGCCACCGGGCGGCTCTCCTCCACCGAGCCCAACCTCCAGAACATCCCCATCCGCACCCAGCTGGGCGCGCAGCTGCGGGAGATGTTCGTGGCCGCTCCCGGTAAGGTGCTGGTGGACGCAGACTACTCCCAGATCGAGCTGCGCCTGCTGGCCCACATGGCCAGGGATCAGGCTATGATTGAGGGCTTCCACAGCGGGGCGGACATCCACACCATCACTGCCTCCCAGGTCTTTGGTGTCACTCCCGACCAAGTCACGCCCCAGATGCGCCGCAGCGCCAAGGCGGTAAACTTCGGCATCGTCTACGGCATCTCCCCCTTCTCTCTCAGCCAGGACATCGGCGTCTCCGTTCAGCAGGCCAAGGAGTATATGGATAAATATTTTGCCCACTATTCCGGCGTGCGGGCCTATATGGACGGGGTGGTGGAGCAGGGTAAGCAGAACGGCTATGTCTCCACCCTGTTTGGCCGCCGCCGCTGGCTGCCGGAGCTCAAATCCTCCAACTTCAATACCCGCTCCTTCGGCGAGCGGGTGGCGCTGAACATGCCCATCCAGGGCACCGCCGCCGACATCATCAAGCTGGCCATGATCCGGGTGCGGGACCGCCTGCTCCGAGAGGGGCTGGAGGGCCGTCTGGTGCTCCAGGTACACGATGAGCTGATCGTGGAGTGCCCGGAGGCAGAGGCTGAGACGGTGTGCAAGCTGGTGAAGGAGGAGATGGAGGGCGTGTGCGCCTTGTCCGTTCCCCTGCTGGCCGAGACCCACGCCGGGACCACCTGGGCTTCTGCTCATTGATGTGGGCGAAAGAATTTCGCCCACATCAATGACAGGCCGCACGCAAGATGGGCCTCGATTCCTTACGGAAAAGTCGGCCCATCTTGCGCGAGAAGTGTCATTTCCGACGCACATGTCGCCGGAAATGACGAAATTATATTTTATTCCATCGCCTGCGGGCGATGGAACTCCTTGCAGGAGGGCTTTTATCTTCGGTAGAATAAAACCAACTTCTTCTCCTTGCATTTTGTCGAAGCGTGACTTAAAATGAAAGCACAAGGGGAATGTCTCTTCGGTTGCGGCTGTGCGGGAGATTGCTCCGGACCCAGAAGCGAAACACAGTTTCGCGCAACGTTCTTTGCCAAGCTTTCTTACAAGAAAGCGGCAAGAAAGCGGGCAAAGCGCAGAAAAGGAGGGTATTTTATGAACTGGCTGAGATGGTTATTTGATCGGGCGGACGAGTATGCCGCCGAGAGCACCTGGCGTGACTTCGCCCTGGTGAAGATCTGCCTTTGCGCCGTAGGAATTTTGCTAGGCCTTCTGGTCCCCTCCCGGCACAAGCCCAAAGTGGCCATCCTGGCCGGGATCGCCTTTGTGGCCACCTATATCCCCTTGATGGCCGATTTCCTCCCCTACCTGCTGGAGCCCAAAGAAGAATAAAGACGCACAAAGCGCCCGTCCTTGTGGACGGGCGCTTTTCAGTTTCCAGTGAACAGTCCCCGCAGCTGCCCCAGCAGTTCCAGCGACTTGAATTTCAGCACATACCCCTCATTCTCCCGGGTCATCAGCCCGGCCTGGTCCTCCGTAAAGAGCCCCGCTGCTGTGGCCTCCTCCACGCTCTCGGTGGCCGCCCCCAGGCACAGAGGCGGAAAGGCCACGCACCACCAGTTCTGCCCCTCTCCCTCTCCAATCACCACCCGCAGGGCGGTGTACTCCCCGGCAGGCAGGGCAAAGTCTCCATATTCCTTGGTGGGAAACCAGCACTCCTCCAGACGTGCGGTGACGGGGTAGTCACGTCCCGCCTCGTCCACCACCTGCTGTCCGGCCGCGGCCAACTCATCCAGGTTGTCCTCCAAGACCGCCCGTGCCTGTTCCAACGTGGCATCTTCCGGATAGAGGTCCTCCGCCCGCTCCAGCACCCGGTCCCGCACGGCCAGCTTCAGCTCCTGGTCGGCCTGAGAGTCGGAATTGGCCAGCACGTGCAGGCGGATCACCTGCCCGGCCAGCTGGGCCTGCTCCTGCCCTGCCCAGGCGCTCCACAGCAGCGCCGCCAACACACCGCACAACAGGGCCACTTCCCACCGCTTCAGCTTCCGATCCATAAAAAACACCGTCCATCCTATGTAGTACACACTAGGATGGACGGTTTTTCCTTGTTTTAAACACTCCGGCACAAAAAAGTGTCCCGGTATCCCTCTTGCAGGGCTGCCTGAGCCTCCCGGGCCGCCTCCTCACTGTCAAACATGCCAAAGGCAGTGGGGCCGGTGCCGCTCATGTTGGCCCCCAGGGCTCCCTTTTGGATGAGCACATGCTTGATCTCCGCCACCCGGGCCTGGTAGCGCTCGGGCAGCACGTCCTCAAACACGTTGTACATACGCCGGGCCACCTCCTCCAGGCTGCCCGCCTTCAATGCCTCCAGCATGCCGGCGGTGTCAGGGCGGCAACGGATCTTGCAGCTGTCAATGCGGGCAAACAGCTCGGGGGTAGAGATGGGAAAGTCTGGCTTACAGGCCACCACCCAGCAGGGCGGCAGGGCGGGCAGCGGGGTGAGCACCTCGCCCCGTCCTTCGGCCAGGGCGGTGCCTCCCAGCACGCAGTAGGGCACGTCGGAGCCTACTTTCTCCCCCACTTTGGCCAGCTCTGTGGGGGTAAAGGGAAAGCCTGCCTGCTCGTTGAGGGCCCGCAGCACCGCGGCCGCGTCACTGCTGCCCCCAGCCATACCGGCACAGACCGGAATACGCTTTTGAATCTCAATGTCCAGGTGCTCCGGCTCCCGGCCCAGGGCCTCCCAGAACCGGAGGGCGGCGGCAGCGGCCAGGTTTTTGTCTCCCGTGGGCAGAAAGCGCAGATTGGTCTTTACCCGCAGCCCCTGCCCCTCATTGGGCTCGAGGGTGAGGGTGTCGTGGAGGGTAACCGACTGCATCACCATGCACAGATCGTGATAGCCATCCTCCCGCTTTCCCAGCACATCCAGGGTCAAATTCAGCTTTGCCCAGGCCCGCGTCTTCATGCACGGCGCCCCCTTTCTCTCAGTCCCGGATTCTCCGGGCCTCCAGGTAAAACCGTTTATCCTGCGCCCGTCCCATGGAGAAGGTCTTGCGGGGCAGCACCCCGTCGTGAATCACGGTGGGGAACAGCTCCTCCTTGCCCATGGCGGGCAGCAAAAAGGCAATGGTATCCTTCCGCCGGGCCAGATCCCGGGCCACCTGGGCCCCATGGATGTAGTCCACCCGGCCGGGATTATTCTGCAGATAGTCATCCAGGAAACGCTGGAGCGTGGCCACCGGCAGCTGGGCCTTGGGGTTGGGCACGGTAATGGTCCCCTGGTGCTCTCCCCAGACGTAGGGCAGCACGTGGCCCTCTCCCTCCCCGTGGATGAGTCCAGGGTAGTATGCCTCCATAGCCGCCAGCAGCTGCTGGGGCTCCACCCCGAACACTACCCGGTGGATGGGCTCAAACTCCAGGGCCGTATCGTGAAGGTTGTTGAGCTCCACCAGGGCAAACCGGGCGGGCAGCGTATCCCAATGCTCCGGTGGGGTGAGCCGCTTTTGCCGCTCATAGCACTCCTTGGCGGTGGCCAGAGAGTGGTTCCCGTCCCCCACTGCAAACAGCAGCACGGGCAGGTCCTCCTTCAAATGGTACCGCGCCCGGAAGGCCGCGGGATCAGCCAGGGCGGCGAGGGCCTGGGCCACCTGCTCTTTCTGGGCCTGGGTCAGCTCCCAGCCCCGCAGGCGGCCGCCCCCCTCCATAAGGTCAAAGTCGTAAAGGAGGGTCATATCCTCCGTCTGGTCTGCCAGCGGTTCAATGACCGTCTTGTCCGGATCGTCGGCCAGCAGCATCACGTGGGGCAGCTCGATGGGGGCGTTTTTCCGCACCGCCACCCGGGGCGGAATGCGGGAGAGGACGGTGCCCTCGGTGGCCCGCACCAGGCTCTCGGCTCCGGGCTCGTAGTCGTACTGCTCCAGGTCCACCATACCCATCAGTCCCCGGCGCACCTTCCCGTTGTCCAAAATGCGCTCCACGTAGAACAGGGCGTCCGGGTGGCAGACGAAGCGTCCCTCCCGGAGGTAGCGGCTCATGGTGTTGTTGATCTCCATGATGTCGGTCTCCACATTGGGGCCCTCCAGGCAGCTCTCCGGCAGGATGAGCCGCAGGGTGGAGGGGGCGCGGCCCACGTGCTCCGCCACCCGCTGCCAGTACTCGGGCTGGGAGGTATACTGGTCGCAGGCCACCACACTCCACTTGGAGTATTCACAGTCCTTGGGCAGCAGAATATCCGCCGGACGGAAGGGCAGAGATTCAAATGTATGATTCATAGACGGTCACTCGTTTCCACGTGAAAATTCATCCTGGCCGGAGTGTTCTCCAGCTTCCGGTTTGCTGCTCTTCGCTTCGCCCAAAAGGCGGTCCAGCTTCTCCTCCAGGCGTTCCAATGTCGCTTTCTGCTCTTCCAGCCGGGAAACGGCCGTGGCCAGACCGGCCAGCGCGGCAATTCCTACCACAAACAGGACAAGCTGTCCCAGTAGTTCAGAACCGATCAACGCCAGGAAAAAGTAGATCCCCACAGAGGCTGCCGCGATGCCGATCAAGTAACTCCAGAACATGACCGAACCTCCCATTGGTGCAATGTTTTAGTCCAGGGCCTTGCGGATGCCCTCCAGCAGCTCTCCAAACTCCTCATAGGCGGGCAGCTCGGGGTGGTCCGCCTTGATCTTGTCGGTGCTCTTGAAGAGGAAGCCCGCCTTACTGGCCTGGATCATGCCCAGGTCGTTGTAGCTGTCTCCGGCGGCAATGGTGTCGTAGCCCATGGACTGCAGGGCCTTTACCGTGGTGAGCTTGGACTGCTCACAGCGCATCTTAAAGCCGGTGATCTCCCCGTCGGGGGCCACCTCCAGGCTGTTGCAGAAGATGGTGGGCCAGCCCAGCTTCTTCATCAGGGGCTGGGCAAACTCCTCAAAGGTGTCGCTGAGGATGACCACCTGAGTCATGGTGCGCAGCTCATCCAAAAACTCCTTGGCCCCGGGCAGGGGGTCGATCTTGGCGATGGTGGCCTGGATCTCCTTGAGGCCCAGCCCGTGCTCCTTCAGAATGCCAAGGCGCCAGCGCATCAGCTTGTCGTAGTCGGGCTCATCTCGGGTGGTACGCTTCAGCTCGGGGATACCGCTCTCCTGGGCAAAGGCGATCCAGATCTCGGGGACCAGAACGCCCTCCATATCCAAACATACGATATTCATGATCTTACTCCTCCATACCGGTTCTCAAAAGGTCGGGCTTATTCTTCTCCCTGCTTGCGGCGCAGGTTCTGTAAAAAGTTATCCATTCGGCTGACCGCCTCGGCGATGTCCTTCATGGACGCGGCGTAGCAGGCCCGGACATAGCCCTCGCCTCCCGGGCCAAAGGCGGTGCCGGGAATGACGGCCACCTTCTCCTCCATGAGGAAGCGCTCGCAGAACTCCTCGGAGGTCAGGCCGCTGGACTTGATGCAGGGGAATACGTAAAAGGCGCCCTTGGGCTCAAAGCAGGTAAGGCCGATGCGGTTGAGGTTCTCCACCAGGTAGCGGCGGCGGCTGTCGTACTCCTCCCGCATATGTTCAATGTCCTTATCGCCGTTGCGCATGGCCTCGATGGCGGCGTACTGGCTGGTGGTGGGGGCGGACATGATGCCAAACTGGTGCAGCTTGGTCATCGAGGCGATCACCGGCTGGGGCGCGCACACATAGCCCATGCGCCAGCCGGTCATGGCATGGCTCTTGGAGAAGCCGTTGACCACCACAGTGCGCTCGTACATGTCGGTGAGGTTGGCCATGGACACGTGGCGCTGGCCGTAGGTGAGCTCGGCGTAAATTTCATCGGAGACCACCATGATGTCGGTGCCCCGCAGCACATCGGCAATGGCCTCCAGGTCGGGGCGGCTCATGATGCCGCCGGTGGGGTTAGAGGGGAAGGGCAGCACCAGCACCTTGGTCTTGGGGGTGATGGCCGCCTTAAGCTGCTCGGGGGTAAGGCGGAACTGGTTCTCCGCCTTCAGCTCTACATACACCGGCACGCCCCCCGCCATCTCGGTCAGCGGCCCATAGCACACAAAGGAGGGCACGGGCACGATGACCTCGTCGCCGGGGTTCAGCAAGCAGCGCAGGGCCAGGTCGATGGCCTCGCTGCCGCCTACGGTGACCAGGATCTGCTTGGCGTAGTCGTAGCTCAGGTCAAAGCGGCGGCGGAGATAGTTGGAAATCTCCCGCCGCAGCTCCAGCATACCGGCATTGGAGGTGTACTTGGTGTGGCCACGCTCCAGGGAGTAGATGCCCGCGTCCCGGATGTGCCAGGGGGTAACAAAGTCGGGTTCGCCGATGCCCAGGGAGATGGCGTCGGTCATCTCCTCCAGGATGTCAAAAAACTTACGGATGCCCGAGGGCTTGATATTTTGGATGCGCTGAGAAATGATCTGGTCGTAATTCATGAAAACACAAACTCCCTCTCCTGGGGCTCCGGACGGCGGAATACCAGGTGTTTTTCCTTATATTTTTTCAAAATGAAGTGGGTGGCCGTGCCGGTGACCCCCTCCAGGGGAGCCAGGCGCTCGCCCACAAACTGGGCAACCTCCCGCAGGGTGCGGCCGGAGATGATGACCGTCAGGTCAAAAGAGCCGCTCATCAGATACATGCTCTCCACTTCATCATACTGGTAAATGCGCTCCGCGATGCGGTCAAAGCCGTCAATACTCTGGGGAACGACCTTTACCTCGATGAGAGCGGTGACATTCTCCCGCTTCACCCGGTCCCAGTCAATAATGGCCTGATAGCCCAGAATGGTCCCGTCCTGCTCCAGGCGTGCCATCTCTGCCTTTACTTCTTTCTCGGTCATACCCGCCTGTGCGGCCAACTGCGCTGCGGACTGGGTGCAGTCCTGCTCCAGCAGCTCCAGCAGTGTGTTCATAGGATCGTCCTCCTTTTTTCCCAATATAAAATTGGTGTGTTCTGAATATTATAACGCATTTTGACTGTGGGCGCAATGCTGGGGCCATTCTTTCCCCGTAAAAAAGACGCCCGCCAAAGGCGGGCGTCTTTTGCTTATGCGGAATTATGTTACGCAGCCACAGAGCGATTCTTCTTGGCGCCCAGATACTGGTACACACAAGCGCCGCCCACCAGCACCAGACCAGCGATATCGCTGACGGTACCGGGGACCATCATGCACAGGCCGCCGATGGCCATGACCACGCGGAGCAGGGGATTGATCTTCTTGTAGAGGAAGCCGTTGAGGGCGGCAGCCACACCAAAGATACCCAGCAGAGAGGTGACGCAGATCTGGATGATCTGGACCACCATCATAACGGTGGAAGTGCCCTTGCTGAACTCAAAGAGCATGACCGGGCTGAAGGCGAAGATATAGGGGACGATGAAGGCCGCGATGGCAAGGCGGGTGGCGTTGAGAGCGGTCTTCATGGGAGGCGCCTTGGCGATGGCGGAGCCGGCGTAGGCGGCCAGGGCCACGGGCGGGGTGATGTCGGCCACGATGCCGAAGTAGAACACGAAGAAGTGGGCAGCCACCTTGGGGATGCCGATGGCGGGGCTCATCAGGATGGGGGCGCAGGTGGAAGCCATGATGCAGTAGTTGGCGGTGGTGGGCACGCCCATGCCCAGCACGATGCAGCACAGCATGGTGAGGAACAGAGCGATGATAGCCTGGCCGCCGGAGACAGCCACGATGGCGGTGATGAGCTTGGAAGCCAAACCGGTGGAGGTGATGCAGCCGGCCACGATACCAGCCATGGCACAGGCCACAGCCACGGTGATGGTGCCCTTGCCGCCGGCCTCCAGAGCATCGATGAACTTGGTCACGGTGATGCGGTCATCCTTGTTGAAGAGGCTGACGATGATGGTAATGCCGATGGCCACGGCGGCGCAGAACTGCATGGTCTTCAGGTCCAGAGAGACCATGACTACCAGCACCACCAGAGGCAGCAGCAGATAGATCTTCTTGATCAGCTTGCCCATCTTGGGGAGCTGGTCCTTGGGGATGCCCTGCAGGCCCAGCTTCTTCGCCTCCAGATGGACGGCGATGTAGATACCGGTGAAGTAGAGGATAGCGGGCAGGATGGCCTTCGCGGCCACCTGTGCGTAGGGGATGCCCATAAATTCGGCCATCAGGAAGGCGGCAGCACCCATGATGGGGGGCATGATCTGGCCGCCGGTAGAGGCGGAGGCCTCAACGGCGCCGGCAAACTCCGGCTTATAGCCGGTCTTCTTCATCATGGGGATGGTCACCGAGCCGGTGGTCACGGTGTTACCCACGGAGGAGCCGGACACCATGCCGCACAGAGCGGAGGAGATAACGGCCACCTTGGCGGGACCGCCGGAGGTGGAACCGGCCACGGAGTTGGCCAGATCAATGAAGAAGCTGGAAATTCCGGTGCGCTCCAGGAACGCGCCGAAGATGATGAATACCACGATGTACTGGGCACACACCTTGATGGGGGTACCCATGATACCGTTGGTGGTGTAGAACAGGTCGTAAATCACCTTGCCGAAGCGGACATTGGCGAAGGTATAGATGAGCAGCGCGCCCACCACACACAGGATGGGGATACCCACGCAGCGCCGGCACAGCTCAGCAAAGGCCAGGATACCGATGATGGCGATGACCACCATGGCAGGCTGCTTGGTAATGTTGCTGGCCAGCTTCAGGATATCCTTTGCATTGTAAGCAAAGTAGAAGAAGGAACCAGCGCCCAGCACCATAATAATGATGTCGTACCAAGGCATGTAGTTGACCCGAACCATACCCTTCTTAATGGGGTAGTTGAGGTAACCGATCACCAGGATCAGTCCCAGGAACATAGTCAGACGGACCTCCAGCAGGCCACTGACAAACAGGGTCACATAGATGCAGTAGACCGAAAAGAGAGCCATGATCGCCCGCACGACTTGCTTGGGCGCTCCTTCCCACACACGGACGTTAGACTCACGGTCATATTTTTTCATGACCTCGTCTACTGCTGCGGCAACGTCATCCGGCGATTCTTCCGGTGCGTTCACCTTTTTTTCCCTTTCTTTTTCGTTGTAGTCCATACCACAAAATCCTTTCTCCGTTCTCCTTTACGGTTCCGCGACTGCCTGCGGAACACACGCGCCCGCATGCCCGAGTCGGGAATGCGGGCGCTTCTGCTTCGCAAGTTGATCCCGCAATTCACAGCGGGCTGCGGCGGACAAGTCCGCCGCAGCCCATGGAATGACTGTCAGCAGGGAATGGATTTACTTTCCGGGAACGGTAATGCCCTCGTCAGCGAAGAAGGCAACCGCGCCGGGATGATAGGGAACGGCGGTGTTGGAAGCGGCGAACTCCAGATCCAGCTCCGCGCCCTTCTGGTGGGACTGAGTCAGACCCTCAATGTTCTTGTACACGCCGAACAGGAAGTTGTACACGTCCTCATCAGACACGTCGTCCCGGGCGATAACGGTGGCGACCACGGCCACGGTGGTGGCATCGGCGTCCATGTCGTAGGTGTCAGCAGAGATCACGTTCTTGCTGTAATAAGGAGAGGTCTCCAGCAGCTTGTCGATGTGCTCGTCGTCCAGGCTGACCAGATACACGTCCTTGGTGGTAGCCAGAGAGGTGATGGCGGTGGTGGGAGCACCGGCGACCACGAACGCGGCGTCGATCTTGCCGTCCTTCAGGGAGTCGGCGCTGGTGCCGAAGTCCTCATAGGTGGCCTCGATGTCATCCTCGGTCAGGTCATAAGCGCCCAGCACGTCCACGGCGTTGAAGTACACGCCGGAGTTGGGAGCGCCGATGGACACGCGCTTACCAGCCAGGTCAGCCACGGTCTTGATGTTGGGGTCCAGGGTGACGATCTGCACCTGCTCCATATAGACGGAGGCTACGGTGGAGAAGTCGGAGTAAGCGCCCAGCTCCTCAAAGGTGCGGGTGCCCTCATACGCATAAGCCATAACGTCGGACTGCACGAAGCCCAGCTGAGCGTCGCCATCCTGCATGGCCTGAATGTTGGCTGCGGAGCCGTTGGAAGTGATAGCGGTTACCTGGGTGCTGGTAGCCTCGCCCACCTTCTGGGCCAGGATGCTGCCGAAGCCATAGTAAGTACCCTGATCGCCGCCGGTGGTGAAGTTCAGGCTGGTGCCGCCGTCCTTGCCGCCCTTGACGGTCTCAGCAACGGTGTTGGAGCCGGAGCCGGAACCAGAGCCGGAGCCAGAACCGGAACCAGAGCTGTCACTGGAAGTGGTGCAGGCAGTGAGGGACAGGCTGGCGGTAAGAGCCAGAGCCAGAACCAGAGCAAGTTTCTTTTTCATGTAGATTCCTCCAATTCAATGATTGATTTGCAGGGACAATACTTGCAGGCTTATTATAGTATATTTGTTAAAAAAACGCAATAACGTTTTTTAACGTTTTGTGAACTACGTCAAAAATGTTATCATTTTTACCTATTTCTGTATTTTTTCCATAACATTTTCGCATGTTCTTTATGACATTTTAACATCGTCTTTTTGACTAAGGGCGCCATCCGTCCATGGCCTGCTCCAGCTTTGCCAGGGCTCGTTTTTCGATCCGGGACACATAAGACCGGCTGATTCCGCACCGGGCGGCCACCTCCCGCTGGGTCCGGGGCGGCTGGTCATCCAGCCCGTAGCGCAGGGTGATGATGGCCCGTTCCCGGGGATTGAGACACTCCCCCACGCACTGCCTCACCCGTATGCACGCATCCCGGGTATCCAGGTCCTCCAGCATGTTGTCGTCCACCGCGATCACATCCATCAGGGACAGGGAATTGCCGTCTCCCCCGGTCTCCATGGTATCCGTGAGGGAGACCTCGCCCTGGAGCTTCTTCTGTGCCCGAAAGTGCATGAGGATCTCATTTTCAATGCACCGGGAGGCATAGGTGGCCAGGCGCACATTTTTATCCGCTTTGAAGGTGGAAATCCCCTTGATGAGCCCAATGGTCCCGATGGAGATCAGATCGTCCTGGTCCCCGGTCTGGGCATAATATTTTTTGACAATATGGGCCACCAGTCTCAGATTGTGTTCCACCAGAATATTCCGCGCCTCCAGGTCCCCCTGGGCGCACCGCTCCAAATATTTTCGCTCCTCCTCCGCCTTCAGCGGCCGGGGAAAGGAGCCGCCGCCCCCCGACAGCCGCAGGGTAAAAAACAGGCCGTTGAGCACCAGATAGATCACTGGGGAAAGCATAGACAGACACCTCCTGCCCCACTGTATTCCGCCCCAGCCCGTCCCTATGTCCATTTGTCCCAAAAAGCGGCAAAGGAGCCGCCCGGATATCGGGCGGCTCCTTCTTCTCTCATTTCATTTATTGGGTCACGGCCTGTTTCAGTCCCGCCAGATCCCCCTGGTCCGGATGGCTGAGGGCCCGGTCAAAGTTTTCCAGCATGGCAGTGCGCCGGGGGCTGTCCTCCATGGCCTCATAGCGGTCCCGCACCACCTGGGGCATTTTGCCCTGGCACATGTAGGTACCCACCACCTCCGCGCCAGAGGCCAGATTCTCCTTCACCCGGCCCAAAATCTGCTCAAAGTAGGCGGGCGCTCCGCCAAATCCGGCGGTACCGAAGAGGAACACCTTCTGATTGGTCAGACTCTGGAGAAAGTGGGCAGTAGCCTCGTCGCAGGTGCCCTTGTCGGTCCAGAAGCCCACGTAGATCGTGTCGGCGCTGAGAGCCTCGGCGTGGGGCGCGCCGAAGTAGCGGCACTCCTCCTGGGGCAGAGCCTCCCGAATGGCCTGGGCCAGCAGAGCGGTGTTGCCGGTACGGCTGCTGTAAACGATGGAATAGCTCATGTTGTTTCCTTCCTTTCATAAATACAGTGGACGCCCTGGTGGGCCATCATGCCGCCCAGGCACTTTTGGTTACAGCGGATACAGCGGTGGATCTCCCCGGCCCGTCCGGAACAGACCTTATTGGGCCATTCCGGATCAGCAATGAGCTGGCGGCTCATGGCGGCGCAGTCCATGCGGCCGCTGCTGAGCTGCTCCTCCACAAAGTCGGGGTCGGTGAGCCCGCCCACACCGCAGACAGGCAGCTTGGTAAGCCGGCACACCTGGTCGCAGAATTTCAGAAAGCATCCCTCCGCTCCAAATTCCGGGTGATTTTTAGGCGGAATGGTGTCGGAGAGCTCCCCGTGGTTGGCCAGGGTCACATGGAAGCTGGTGGCCCCCGCCTGCTCCAGCAGGGGGACAAAGATAGGCAGTTCCTCCTCCAGCACACCGGCGTTTCCGTAGTGGGGATTCTCCTGGCGCACCGCCAGCTTGTAGTCGATGGGCACATCGGGCAGGCGGCGGCGGATGGCGGACACTGCTTCCACCGCAAAGCGGGCCCGGTTCTCCGGGCTGCCGCCATACCCGTCGGTGCGGTGGTTGAACACGGAGGAGCTGAAGCTGCCGCACATCCGGTCCCCGTGGACCTGGACCATGTCAAAGCCCGCCTGGAGGGCCAATTCCGCCGCCTTGCCGAAAGCGTCGGTGATCTCCTTCACCTTCTTCTCCGACAGGCCGGTGATGTAGGGCCCCACCTGCTGGTTCAGAAGGGGCCGCAGCTCTTCCTTGGAGATGCGCCCGGCCAGCACGCCGGGGACATACTTCATCATGGCCTTGATGTTGGAGTCGGACTGGTGGAGCTGGGCACACAGCTTACACCCGTAGGGGTGGACGGCGTCGGCCAGGCTCCGGTAGAAGGCACGGCCCTTCTCGGTGTACAGGCAGGGGACAAAGTGCTGGGGCAGCACCGGCACGTCGCCAATGATGATCATGGCGCAGCCCCCTGCGGCGATGGTCTTCATCCGCTCCACCAGCTCCTCCCGGGGCAGTCCCAGGGTGGTGGGGGCAAAAATAATCCGATTCTTTAAGGTAAGCCCGCCGTAGTTCAGAGGGCTGTTTATGGTCTCATACATGTGGAATTCGCTTCTTTCTTGGTTGCTTTGGCCAAGAGAGCAAAGAGCTGCTCTCGCTCCTGTTCATCCAGGGCGGCCAGGGCCTGCTGGTCCCAGTCAAAAAACACCTGGTGGCTCACCTGGAAAGCCTCCTGCCCCTTTGGGCTCAGGTCCAGGTGGTAGGCCCGGCCCGACTTCTCCCGCTTGAGGAAGCCCTCCTCCACCAGCTTGGTGACGGTGCGCTGGGAATAGCCCCAGTCCAGCCCCAGGTCGGCAGTGAGCTGGGCCTGGGTACAGCCCGGGTGCTTGCCCACGTAGATCACGGGAAACAACGAGCCGAAGCTGAGCCCCAGAGCTTGCAGGCGCTGGGTGGTGTAGGCGGTAAAGCCCCGGTGAAAGACGGTGGCGTAGTAGGCCAGGGTCTGGAACATGAAACGGTCAACTCCTTTTCTTGACTTAGTCAAGTATAACATGTAACTTGACAAAGTCAAGTATAAGATTAAAATTTTTGGAGCCGCAGCATGCGGCTCCAAAAAATCACATCGCTTGATCTTGCTGAATGAGCAGTTTCAGGGCCTCCACCCCCACCTCAATGGCGGCGGAGGTGTCGTGGGACTCCTTCTGGTCCAGTCCTGCCTTCTCCCGCTCCTGGTTCCAAATGACGTGGAACACGGAGCCGCACCGCACGCCTCTTGCGGCGGCCACAGCAAACAGGGCGGCCGATTCCATCTCGCTGGCCAGCACGTCCAGGCGCTTCCATGCCTCCCACTTCTGCTCCAGCTCGCAGCTCACCGGCATGCGGGCAGGCGAGTGCTGCCCGTAGAAGGAGTCCTTACACTGGACCACTCCGGCGTGCCAGGGCTTACCCAAATTCTGAGCCGCCTGGACCAGGGCCTGGGTCACGGTAAAGTCCGGGACAGCGGGCCACTCAATGGGGGCATACTCCCGGCTGGTGCCCTCCATGCGCACCGCGCCGGTGGCCACCACCACGTCGTCGCTCTGCACCTCCAGTTTGATGCCGCCGCAGGTGCCCACCCGCACAAAGGTGTGGCAGCCCAGGTTGCACAGCTCCTCCATAGCGATGGCGGCGGAGGGGCCGCCGATGCCGGTGGATACCACGCTCACCTTCTCCCCCAGGAGGGTACCGGTATAGGTGGTGTACTCCCGGTTGGTCTGGACATGGACGGGGGCGTCAAAGTGCTGGGCGATGGCCTCACACCGCCCAGGGTCGCCGGGCAGGATGCAGTACTTGCCCACCTGTCCGGGGGCACACTGGATGTGAAATTGGACCTCGCGGCTCTGTTCATCCATAGAAAAAACCTCCTGTGGCCTTTTTCTCCATTATACCCTGTGTTTTCCTCCCATACAAGCCACTTTCCTCTTGACAGTACCTGATATTGGTGATATATTTTCTGCGTAAAATTGGCACTGATGGAGACCAAACCGTTTTTTGCCCCGGACAGAGAGGAACACAGCTTGCTGAAAGTGTTCTGCGCAGGCGGACGGTCGTAACCACTCCTGAGCCGCCCGGGAAATAACCGGGCCGGGCCCTCCCGTTACAGAGGTCACGAGCGACGGCCCTTGTGGACCGTAAGCAGGGTGGAACCGTGGGTCGTATCATTTATTACGCCTCACCCCTGATACAACGCAGGGGTGAGGCGTTTTTCTTTACCCCAATGATCGGAAAGGAGCTATCATTTATGTCTGAAGAAGTCAAGAACGAGTTTACCTTTGAAAATCCTGAGTACCGCAAGACCTATTGGCACACCTGCTCTCACATCCTGGCCCAGGCTGTCAAGCGCCTGTACCCCGAGGTGAAGCTGGCTATCGGCCCCTCCATCGACGAGGGCTTCTATTACGATATGGACTCCCCCTTCCCCTTCACCCCCGAGATCATGGAACAGATCGAGGCGGAGATGCGCAAGATCTGCAAGGAGAAGCTGAAGCTGGAGCGCTTTGAGCTGCCCCGTGAGGAGGCCATCAAGTTCATGGAGGAGAAGGGTGAGCCCTACAAGGTGGAGCTCATCAACGACCTGCCCGAGGACGCCCACATCTCTTTCTACAAGCAGGGCGAGTTCACCGACCTGTGCGCCGGTCCCCACCTGGACTCCACCGGCCGGGTGAAGGGCAACGCCATCAAGCTCACCGCCTGCAACGCCGCCTACTGGCGGGGCGACTCCAACCGGGAGACCCTCCAGCGCATCTACGGCATCGCCTTCCCCAAGAAGGACCAGCTGGATGAGTATCTGGCCAAGATCGAGGAGGCCAAGAAGCGCGACCACCGCAAGCTGGGCAAGGAGCTGGGTCTGTTCATGCTCCGGGACGAGGGCCCCGGCTTCCCCTTCTTCCTGCCCAAGGGCATGACCCTGAAGAACACCCTGCTGGACTACTGGCGTCAGGTCCACAAGAAGTACGGCTATGTGGAGATCTCCACCCCCATCATGCTCAACCGTCAGCTGTGGGAGCGCTCCGGCCACTGGGACCACTATAAGAACAATATGTACACCACCGTCATTGACGATGTGGACTTCGCCGTCAAGCCCATGAACTGCCCCGGCGGGATGCTGGTCTATGCCAGCCAGCCCCACTCCTATAAGGAGCTGCCCCTGCGGGTGGGCGAGATCGGCCTGGTCCACCGCCACGAGCTGTCCGGCGCCCTCCACGGCCTGTTCCGGGTGCGCTGCTTCAACCAGGACGACGCCCATGTCTTTATGACCCGGGACCAGATGCAGGACGTGATCCAGGAGACCGTCCGCCTGTTCGACGAGGTCTACTCCGTCTTCGGCCTGAGCTACACCATTGAGCTGTCCACCATGCCAGAGGACCACATCGGCACCGTGGAGGAGTGGGAGCGCAACCAGGACATCCTGAAAAACGCCATCACCGCCATGGGCAAGGATTTCGTCATCAACGAGGGGGACGGCGCCTTCTACGGCCCCAAGCTGGACTTCCATCTGGCCGACTCCCTGGGCCGCACCTGGCAGTGCGGCACCATCCAGCTGGACAGCCAGCTGCCTGAGCGCTTTGAGCTGGAGTACACCGGCGAGGACGGTCAGAAGCACCGCCCCGTCATGATCCACCGGGTGGTGCTGGGGTCCATCGAGCGCTTCATCGGCGTGATCACCGAGCACTTTGCCGGCGCCTTCCCCGCCTGGCTGGCTCCTGTCCAGGTGAAGATCCTGCCTGTTACCGACCGCGCCGCCGACTACGCCAATGAGCTGTCCAAGCAGCTGGACGAGGCCGGCTTCCGTGTGGAGGTGGACCACCGCAACGAGAAGATCGGCAAGAAGATCCGCGAGGCCACCATGGAGAAGATTCCTTATATGCTGGTGGTGGGCGACCGGGATATGGAGAACCACACCGTGTCCGTGCGTCTGCGCTCCGGCGAGGATCTGGGCGCCATGACTCTGGCGGACTTCACCGCCAAGCTGAAGGCTGTGGTGGACTCCAAGTCCCTGGAGCTGAACTAAATCCCTTTGTCACACGGCCGGAGGACGGTTCCCGCCCTCCGGCCTTTTTCACATTAAGGAGGTTTTTCCTTCATGCAGCAAATCACCGGTACGCTGACCAGCCTGGTCATCTATCTGGCCCTGGTCGCAGTGGGTGCCTTTCTGGGCTCCCGCCCCGTGCTCCGCTCCCGGCCCCTGCCCTGGCTGGGCCGGTTTCAGACCGCCGCCCTGCTTTTGCTCATCCTCACCCTGGGGGCAGAGCTGGGCGCCAACGAGGAGATCACCGCCTCTCTGGGGCTGATCGGGCTCAACGCCTTCCTCATCACCGCCGCCGCCATGGCGGGCAGCCTGCTGGCGGTACATATCCTGCGCAAGTATATCCTGAAGCTGGACAAGCAGGGACAGCCCGCAGGCTCTGCCCAAACCCAGCAGACCCACGGAGAAACGGCCAAGGTGGACCACACCCTCACCCTGATCATTGTGGCGGCCGTGGTGCTGGGCATGGCCGCGGGCCACTTTGTGCTCCCTGACGCCCTGGTTGTCCACTGCGGCCAGATCATCCAGCTGGGATTGTACCTGCTGCTGTTTCTGGTTGGTCTGGACCTGGGACGGCAGGAAGGCATTCTGGCCAGCGTACGCCAGGCGGGAGTGCGGGTGGTTCTGGTGCCGGTGGCCGTGATGGTCGGCACCTTCACAGTGACCGCCCTGGTTGGGCTGCTCCTGCCCCTTGGTCCCAAGGACTGTGTGGCCGCCGCGGCCGGCTTTGGGTGGTACTCCCTGGCCCCTACCCTGCTGGCCCCCTACTCCCTCACTGTGTCAGCCACCGCCTTTCTCTCCAACGTCCTGCACGAGCTATTCGCCATCGTCCTGGCCCCCATCGTGGCCCAGCGTCTGGGGTATATCGAGACGGTGGCCCTCCCCGGCGCCGCCGCCATGGACACGGTGCTGCCCGTGGTGGTCAGCGCCACCCACCAGCGCATGGCCATCTACTCCTTTACCTCGGGAGTGATTCTCTCCCTGTCCGTTCCCTTCTTTATCCCCGCCATTATTGCCCTGCCCTTTTAAATCTCTGCAACCACGTTCTCCCCTTTGCGTCTATATGGATAGAGAACCCATTTGGAAGAAAGGAGACCGCCATGGAAGACCAGCAGATCATCCAATTATATTGGGACCGGCGGGAGCAGGCCATCTGGGAGAGCGACCGCAAGTACGGTGCCTACTGCCGCTCCATTGCCCGGCGCATCCTGGCGGTGGAGGAGGACGCGGAGGAGTGCGTCAATGACACCTGGCTCCACGCCTGGAACGCCATGCCACCCCAGCGCCCCAGCATCCTCTCCGCCTTCTTCGGCAAGCTGGCCCGGAATCTTTCTCTGGACCGCTGGCGGCGCAACCGGGCGGCCAAGCGGGGCGGCAGCCAGGTGGAGCTGGCCCTCCACGAGCTTAGCGACTGCCTCCCCGCCCCCGGCGGGCCGGAGCAGGCCCTGGACGAGAAGGAGACGGGCCGGGTCATCTCCCAGTTTCTCCGCACCCAGCCGGAGCTGGACCGGGCCCTGTTTATCCGCCGCTACTGGCATCTGGAGTCCATCGCCGCCCTGGCCCAGAGTTTCCATCTGCGGGAGAGCCAAGTCAAATCCCGGCTGTTCCGTACCCGTCAGCGGCTGAAGGCCGCCCTGGAAAAGGAGGGGATCGCGGTATGAACGAGGATTTTCTGCTCCAGGCTGTGGGCCACATCGATGAGGACCTGATTGCCCAGGCGGAGGAATACCATCCCGCAAAGCGGCCCTCCCTGCGCCGTCCTCTGACGGGGCTGGCCGCCTGCCTGGCGGTGGTATTCGGTCTGTACTGGGGGATGAACAACCTTGGTATGGGCAGCGGAGCCAGCAATGGCAGCGCGAGCGCCAGCGGCGGCGGTGCGTCCTCTGAGACAACCACGTCCTCCAACGAGGGACAGACCGGCGACGGCTCCCCGAATACGGTGGATGAGGTGCTCCTTGTGATCGTGCCAGTGGGGGACAACCGCTACGCTTACTACCACTATTATGGAGAGGACCGGGTGCTGGACACCCTGCCCGAGGGCTGCCGCAGCCTGGGCGAGGTGGGCCAGTACACCGAAGGGGAGGATATCCCCTATACGGATATGGATGTGTTCCCCGGCTGCCCGCTGTGGATTGCCGGTGAGGGCTGGGATGGCCCCGTGTATCTCCAGACGCCGGAGGGCACCTATCTGGAGTGCATCAAGGGATAAGCCCCTTAACTTTCAATCCAAAACGTATAAAAAACCAGGGCCATACAGGTTGTATGGCCCTGGCCTTAAAAAATGTGCAGAGAGCAGCGCTCTCTGCACATTTTTTATTTCTCTCGGGACTCTTTTCCCTTGTTGTCTTTTTCCCGTTTGTCCTTGGACTTGCCCTCTTTTTCCTCGGGCTCCTCCAGGACCCGGACCTGGATCTCCAGCACCCGGCGGTGCTCCACCTGGGTGACGGTGACATCCAGACCCTCAGCCTGGAAGTGGTCGCCCACCTCGGGCACCCGGCCCACCTGCTCCATGACCCAGCCGGACACGGTGGCCGCGTCACAGCTGCCCTTCACCTGGAACAGGTCGTACATATCGTCCAGATCGGCGGAGCAGGCGATGAGATAGCTGCCATCGGCCTGCTTCTGGAAGGTCTCGATGACCTCGTCATGCTCATCCCAGATTTCGCCCACCAGCTCCTCTACGATGTCCTCCAGGGTAGCGATACCCTCGGTGCCGCCGTACTCATCCACCACCACAGCCATGTGGGCCTTGTTCTTCTGGAGGATGCGCAGCAGCTCGGAAATCTTGGTGTTTCCGGTGGTATACAGAACGGGAGCTTTCAAATTGGTCAGGTCGGTCTCACCCCGATAGCGGGCGGCATAGAAGTCCTTCTCGTGGATGACACCGATGATGTTGTCAATGCTGTCGTGATAAATAGGCAGACGGGAGTAGCCGCTCTCCACAAACAGGGAGGCCGCCTCCTCCATGGTGGCGTCGTCCTCCACCGCTACCAGGTCCACCCGGGGAGTGAGGATCTCGGACACCTCCAGGTCGTTGAACTCAATGGCGTTGCGGATGAGATCGCTCTCGTGCTGGTCCAGACCGCCCTCGTTTTCCGCCTGGTCCACCATGCCCACCAGCTCTTCTTCGGTGATGCCGTCCTCTCCGCTGTTGCGGAACACCAGGGACAGCAGGCGCTTCCACTGGGCAAACAGGAAGTTAAGCGGAGTAAGGAGCAGTACGAGCACCCGCAGGAGAGGAGCCGAAAACATGGCAAAGGCCTCGGGGTGTTCCTTGGCCAGGCTCTTGGGGGAGACCTCGCCGAAGATGAGGATCACAATGGTGAGCACCGTAGCCGACACCGTGGGGCCACGCACGTCGTCGATGAGCTTGATAAAGAGCACCGCGCCGATGGTGGTGGCCACGTTGTTGACGATGTTGTTGCCGATGAGGATGGTAGACAGAAGCTTGTCATAGTCCTCCGCCAGGTCCAGGGTGCGCTGGGCTCTCCGATCCCCGTTGTCCGCCCGGTTTTTCAGGCGAATGCGGTTAAGAGAGGTAAAGGCCGTCTCGGTGGCGGAAAAATAGGCGGACATCATAACAAGAAAAATCAGGGCGGCAATCATGCCTATACTGGTACTGTCCATGTTGGACACATCAACTCCACTTTCTCAATAAATTTTTTGCGCTGGTTAGTAATGTACTATATCATAGTTTTCCCAGGATTGCAAACAGCATATCCAACGGATTTTCCAGTATTTCTACCGTTTTTCTATCAGAAAACGCGGTGTGCATATCAGCACACCGCGTTTTCGTCCGTTTCTTACACCATCAGGCTGCACACCAGCTGGGCGTATTCTGCAGGGTCTTCCAGGGGCAGCTCTGCCAGCAGCAGAGCCTGACCGTAGAGCAGCTTGGCGTACTTCTCCACCGTCTCCTTGTCGCCCTCGTCCACTGCCTTCTTCAGGGCAGCATAGGGGGCGGAGTCGGCGTTGAGCTCCAGCACCCGCTCGGCCTTCATGTGCTCGCCGCCCTCCAGCTTGCGCATGTAGCGCTCCATCTCCAGAGAGACGGGGCCGTCGGCGGAGAGGCAGCAGGCGCCGGTCTTCAGGATCTTGGAGATACGCACCTCCTTGACCTTGTCGCCCAGGGCCTCCTTCACGGCCTCCAGCACGGGCTTGCCGGCCTCGGCCTTCTCCTCGGAGGCCTTCTTCTCCTCCTCGGTCTGGGGCAGGGCGTCCTCGGCGGTGGCAGATTTGAACTTCTTGCCGTCGATCTCGCCCAGAGCCTGCATGACAAAGTCGTCCACGTCCTCGGTGCAGTAGAGGATCTCGTAGCCCTTGTCCAGGATGCGCTCCACCTGAGGCAGCTTGGCGATCTTGTCCACGCTCTCGCCGCAGGCGTAGTAGTAATAGGGCTGATCCTCCGGCATACGGTCCTTGTAAGCGGCCAGGGTGGTGTTCTTGCCCTCCTTGGAGGACCAGAACAGCAGCAGGTCCTGGAGCATCTCCTTGTGGGCGCCGTACTCGGCCACCACGCCGTACTTGATCTGGTTACCGAAGGCGGCCCAGAACTTCTCGTACTTCTCAGGCTCCTCCTTCTGCATCTTCAGCAGCTCGGCCTTGATCTTCTTCTCCAGGGCCTTGGCAATGACACTGAGCTGACGGGTATGCTGGAGAACCTCACGGCTGATGTTCAGAGAGAAGTCGGCGGAGTCCACCACGCCCTTGACGAAACGGAAGTAGTCGGGCAGCAGGTCGGCGCACTTGTCCATGATGAGCACGCCGGAGGAATAGAGCTGCAGGCCCTTCTGGTACTCCCGGGTGTAGAAGTCGTAGGGAGCCTTTTCGGGGATATAGAGCAGGGCCTTATAGGTCACCGCGCCCTCAGCGCTGGTGTGGATAACGGCCAGGGGGTCCTGCCAGTCCATGAACTTCTCTTTGTAGAAGTTGTTGTACTCCTCGGGCTTGACCTGGGCCTTGGGACGCTGCCACAGGGGCACCATGGAGTTGATGGTCTTCCACTCCTTCACGGTCTCCCACTCGGGCTTGTAGTCGTCGCCGGCATCGGCGGGCTTCTCCTTCTGGCGGTAGTCCTCCACCTCCATGACGATGGGGTAGCGGATGTAATCGGAGTACTTTTTGATGAGCTCCTGTAATTTATAGGTTTCAAGATACTGATCGTAGTTCTCATCTTCCACATTGGCCTTGATGTGCATGATGACATCGGTGCCTACGGTGTCCTTCTCGCACTCGGTGACGGTGTAGCCGTCGGCGCCGTCGGACTGCCACATATAAGCCTGGTCACTGCCGTAGGCCTTGGAGATGACGGTGACGTGGTCGGCCACCATAAAGGCGGAGTAGAAGCCCACGCCGAACTGGCCGATGACGTCGATGTCCTCGGGCTTGTCCTCCTTGGCCAGGTCCTGCTTGAACTGGAAGGAGCCGCTCTTGGCGATGGTGCCCAGGTTGCTCTCCAGGTCCTCCTTGCTCATGCCCACGCCGTTATCGGAGACGGTGAGGGTGCGCATCTCCTTGTCGGGGACAATGGTGATTTTCAGCTCGCTGCGGTCCACAGGTACCTGATCATCGGTGAGGGCCTTATAGGCCAGCTTGTCTTCCGCATCGCTGGCGTTGGAGATGAGCTCCCGCAGGAAGATCTCCTTGTGGGTGTAGATGGAGTTGACCATCAGGTCCAGCAGGCGCTTGGATTCTGCCTTAAACTGTTTCTTTGCCATGGTAATTGACGCCTCCATATATGAAAGTAGTTGTAAACAAAAAATCGTTAGCACTCATTTTCTATGAGTGCTAACGATATGATAGCGCAGTCCCATTCAAATTGCAAGAGGGTTCATAATTTTTTTACACTTTCCCACTGAGAGTGCCAGTTTTACTCCTCCATCTTGCGGGGATCGGGCAGATCGATGTAGGTGGGCTCGTGGTTTACCGCCTGGACGTACTTGAGCAAATCGTCCTTCTTCAGGCGGATGGTGGAGGTGGAGATGCCGGGATGGCCGGAGATATACTCGTCGGCCATCAGGTCCCGGTCGATGACCAGGCGGACCTTGTTCTCCTTGTCAAACAGCAGCTCCAGAGCGGAGACAGAGCCGGGGATGGTAGACAGGTAGTCCCGCATGTGGTTCTCGTCGGCAAAGGAGAGGCGGGAGCAACCCAGCTGGGCGGAGAGGAACTTGGTCTTAAAGGGCTTATCCCCCGGCATCATCAGCAGATAGAACTCCGTCTGCTGGCGGTTGCAGAGGAACAGGTTTTTGCAGATCTTGGCCCCCAGGATGGACTCGATTTTCAGGCAGTCCTCCATGGTGTCGGCGTGGTCGTGGTCCACCCGGGCAAATTCAATCCCCAGTTCCTCCAGTTTGTCGTAGACGGCCTCCTCCTGGGGGATGCGCTGGTCGGAGGGACGGCCCATATAGAGGGTTTCAATAATGTTCATGGAAACACTTCTTTCCAAATCTTTCATTCCCTTTTACAGGGAAACGGGTGTTACTTTCTGCTCGCACAGAAAGTAACCAAAGATGCGTTGGGGGCCGCCTTCGGTGAGCACCTTGCCTGCGGCGGTGCTCACAGGCGGCTCGCCCCCAAGCCCCCGATTACGGGGACACTTTCCTGTTACCCAAGTAATTTCATCCGGCGGGCAAAATCTGAATGGCTGGTTCCTTTGACTTCCGGCCCACTGGGGCCTGGTTCCATCCAAATTTGATGGATTTCCGCTCTACCATACACCGCCTGCCCTGGCATAACTGTGGCGGCTGTTCTGTCAGGCGAGAGGGCATGTCCTTCTCTTCGTCTTCTTCCCTACGGGCGAGAAGCGAAACACAGTTTCGCAGGAAGTTCTTTGCCAAGCTTTCTTTCAAGAAAGCGGCGGGCGAGAAGCAAAGCGGAGCTTTGCAGGAAGCTTTTTTGCCTACTTTTTCCTCGAAAAAAGTAGGTTAATTCTTGAGGCTCTGCATGGGGGCGGGGATACGGCCGCCGCGGTCCACAAAGGCCTTGGCGGAGAAGGGGTGGACGGGCTGCACGGGGGCAGAGCCCAGCAGGCCGCCAAACTCCACCATGTCGCCCACCTTCTTGCCGGGGGCAGGAATCAGGCGCACGGCGGTGGTCTTGGAGTTGACCATGCCAATGGCCGCTTCATCGGCAATGATGGCGGAGATGGTCTCGGCAGTGGTGTCGCCGGGGACAGCGATCATATCAAGGCCCACCGAGCACACGCAGGTCATGGCCTCCAGCTTGTCCAGGGTCAGGGCCCCGGAAGAGGCGGCGGCGATCATACCCTCGTCCTCGCTGACCGGGATAAAGGCACCGCTCAGGCCGCCCACGTGGGAGGAGGCCATGACGCCGCCCTTCTTCACCGCGTCGTTGAGCAGGGCCAGAGCCGCGGTGGTACCGTGAGTACCACAGACCTCCAGGCCCATCTCCTCCAGGATGCGGGCCACGCTGTCACCGATGGCGGGGGTAGGAGCCAGAGACAGATCCACAATGCCGAAGGGGGTATCCAGGCGGCGGGAGGCCTCCTGGGCTACCAGCTGGCCCATACGGGTGATGCGGAAGGCGGTCTTTTTGATGGTCTCAGCCACCACGTCGAAGGGCTGTCCCTTCACGCTCTGGAGGGCGTGATACACCACACCGGGACCGGAGACGCCCACGTTGATGACCCGCTCCGGCTCGCCCACACCGTGGAAGGCACCGGCCATGAAGGGGTTATCCTCCACGGCGTTGCAGAACACCACCAGCTTGGCGCAGCCGAAGCCGCCCTGGTCGGCGGTGCGCTGGGCCAGGTCCTTGATGGTGCGGCCCATGAGGGCCACGGCGTCCATGTCGATGCCCGCCTTGGTGGAACCCACATTGACGCTGGAGCACACCAGGTCGGTGGTGGACAGAGCCTCAGGGATGGAGGCGATGAGGTCCCGGTCGGCCTGAGTCATACCCTTCTGCACCAGGGCGGAGAAGCCGCCGATGAAGTTGACGCCGGTGGTCTTAGCCGCCTTGTCCAGGGCCACGGCGAAGGGAGCGTAATTGTGGGTATCCGCCGCCGCGGCCACCAGGGCGATGGGGGTGACGGAGATGCGCTTATTGACGATGGGGATGCCGAACTCCTTCTCGATGGCCTCGCCGGTGGCCACCAGATTCTCGGCATAACGGGTGATCTTATCGTAGATGGCGTCACAGGCGGCCTTGGGGTCGCTGCGGGCGCAGGAGAGCAGGGAAATTCCCATGGTGATGGTACGCACATCCAGATGCTGCTGGTCGATCATCTGGATGGTCTGCATAATTTCATTTTGATTGAGCATGGTTGTCCTCCTGCTTAAATACGGTGCATGGCGTTAAAAATATCTTCTCTCTGAATGCGGATGGACAGAGCCCGCTCCTTGCCCGCCTGGTCCAGCAGGTCGGACAGCTCGCCGATGGACAGCTGACAGGCAGTGGTATCTACCAGCATGACCATGGTGAAGTACTCCTGCAAAATCGTCTGGCTGATGTCCAGGATGTTGATGCTGTGCTGGGCTAGCAGAGAACACACGGCGGCGGTAATGCCCACCTGGTCCTTGCCGATGACAGTAACAATGGCTTTCATAGTCTTGATTCCTTTCCTTATATATAAATGGTATGCGTCAACGATTTACGCTGTCTTGCAGCTCATCCAAGGTGAGCTCAAAACCAGGGAGAAACTCCTCTATAAAGTATTGCAGGGCGGGAAGGGGGTTTTCCTCCAGAGCGGCCAGGGTCTGCTCCTTGGCCTTCTTGAACTCGTTGTTGCCCGCTTTCAGTTCCTCCACACACTTGAGATAGGCGGAGAGCTTATCCGCCGCCTTAACCAGGGCGCGCACCTCCGGGTCGGGGATGGTGAGAACCTCGTCGTAGGCCGGGCGCAGGTCTGGGGGCAGCATGCTCAGCAGCTTCTGCTCTGCCACCGCCTCCACCGCTTTGTAGGCCGACTGGATGTCCGGGTTGTCGTACTTGATGGGGGTGGGCATGTCGCCGGTGAGGATCTCGCTGGCGTCGTGGTAGAGGGCAGCCACCGCCACCGTCCCCGGGTCCACCTGTCCGCCGAACTTCTCGTTGTGGATAACTGCTAGGGCATGGGCCAGGACGGCCACCATGTGGGAGTGCTCCTGAATATTTTCCGGATCGGTGTTGCGCATGAGGCCCCAGCGGTTGATGTACCGCATGCGGGCAATCATGGGAAAAAAGTGGTAGGCCACGGCCCCGCCCCCTTTCAAAGATGGAAAACATTCTATCACAAGGGAAAAGAGATGTAAACCGTCGGGCAGGGCAGAATCCGGTTGACGGGGGCAGAAAAATTGAGGATAATGAAAAAAACTACTCCGATCAACCAACAGTTGCACCCCACATTTTCTCTCTATTTTACTCCATATTGGAAGGGAGCACTCTCCATGGCCAAGAAAAACAACCGGGACACCAAGGGCCGCATTATTGAGGCGGCCTGGAGTCTCTTCTACCGTCAGGGCTACGACGACACTACGGTGGAGGAGATCATCCAGGAGTCGGGCACCTCCCGCGGCTCCTTCTACCACTACTTCGAGGGCAAGGACGCCCTGCTCTCCTCCCTGTCCTACCTCTTCGACCGAAAATACGAGGAGCTCTCCCCCACCCTGGACCCTCAGCAGGACCGCTTCGATCAGCTGATGTACCTCAACCGGGAGCTATTCATCATGATCGAAAACTCCATCTCCCTGGACCTGCTGGCCCGGCTCTACTCCTCCCAGCTGGTGACCCGGGGTGAGAAGCACCTGCTGGACCACAACCGCACCTACTATAAGCTGCTGCGGCAGATCATGGCCCAGGGCCAGCAGCGGGGGGAGCTGCGCAGCGACGTGACGGTGAGCGAGCTGGTGCGGGTGTACGCCCTGTGTGAGCGGGCCCTCATCTATGACTGGTGCCTGTCCGGGGGCGGCTACTCCCTGCCCCAGTACAGCCAAACCATGCTGCCCATGTTCTTCGGCGGTTTTCGGCGCACATTGTCTAGCAACACTCCTTGAAAGCGTATGTTATCTTTCCCTTGATTTTCAAGGATTTTGTCGGAATAGACAAGAATGGTGTATAGAATTTATTCTATACACCATTCTGCATTTTACTCCAGCTTTTTTTATGCTATAATGTCCCCATTGCCGTTCCGAAGTGTGTGCGGAAGGGCAGGTAAGTAAAACAAAAGGAGAGTTCTGCATGACAAGCGCACAGATGTTTATCACCGCAACCATTATCCTCTACCTCTGTTTTGTGATCTGCACCGGCGTAATGATTGGCCGCCGGAGCAAGAAAAGCGCCGAAGGGTTTTATCTGGGCGGCCGCGGCATCGGCCCTCTGGTTACCGCTATGAGCGCCGAGGCCAGCGACATGTCCTCCTGGCTGCTGATGGGCCTGCCCGGCGTGGCCTACCTCAGCGGCGTGGCCGACGCCAGCTGGACCGCCATCGGTCTGGCTCTGGGCACCTATCTTAACTTCCTGCTGGTGGCCAAGCGCATCCGCCGTTACAGCGTGCAGCTGGACGCCATCACCATCCCCGCCTTTATCTCCAAGCGCTATCAGGAGAAGCGGCCCATCATTATGTGCATCGCCTCTCTCATCATCCTGATCTTCTTCGTCCCCTATGTGGCCTCCGGACTGGCTGCCATCGGCAAGCTGTTTAACAGCCTGTTTGGCTGGAACTACATGCTGGCCGTCGTCATCGGCGCCCTGGTCATCATCAGCTACACCTCGGTGGGCGGCTTCTCCGCCGTGGCCACCATGGACCTCATCCAGTCCATCATTATGACCGTGGCCCTGGTGGTCATTACCGTGTTCAGCATCAACCAGGCGGGCGGCGTGGACGCCGTGGTAGAAAACGCCAAGTCCATGGACGGATACCTCAGCTTCTTCCAGACCTATGATCCGGCCTCCGGCTCCGCCAAGCCCTACCCCGTCATCAACATCTTCTCCATGCTGGCCTGGGGCCTGGGCTACTTCGGTATGCCCCACATTCTGGTGCGCTTTATGGCCATCCGGGATGAGAAGGAGCTGACTCTGTCCCGCCGCATCGCCTCCGTGTGGGTGGTCATCTCCATGACGGTGGCCGTGTGCATCGGCATGATCGGCAACAGCGTCTCCAAGGCCGGTCACATCCCCACCCTGGAAGGCAGCGCCTCTGAGACCATCATCGTCCAGATCGCCAACCTACTCTCCACCTATGGCTGGTTGGCCGCCATTGTGGCCGGTCTCATTCTGGCCGGTATCCTGGCCGCCACCATGTCCACCGCCGACTCCCAGCTGCTGGCCGCCTCCTCCGCGTTCTCGGAGAACATGCTCCAGGATGTGTTCGGCATGAAGCTCACCCCCAAGCAGACCATGCTGGTGGCCCGTGGCACCGTCATCTGCATCGCCATCATCGCAGTCTTCCTGGCCGCTGACCCCAACAGCAGTGTCTTTGCCATCGTCTCCTTCGCCTGGGCCGGTTTCGGCGCCACCTTTGGCCCCGCCATTTTGTGCGCCCTGTTCTGGAAGCGGAGCAACCGCCAGGGCATTCTGGCCGGTCTTGTGGTGGGCGGCGTGATGGTCTTTGTGTGGAAGTTCCTCATCGCCCCCATGGGCGGCGCCCTGGCCATCTACGAGCTGCTGCCCGCCTTCCTCAGCGCACTGATCGCCATTGTGGTGGTCTCCCTGCTCACCCCCAAGCCCGACGCTTCCGTACTGGCCCTGTTTGACCAGTCCAAGCAGAGCGCGGAATAATCTCCGTACAAAAGAACCCCCGTGCTGCAGATGCAGCACGGGGGTTTGTTTTCTGCAATCAGAAGGACACGCCCTGCCAGATCATAGCCTGACATACCTTTTCAAAGCCGGCGATGTTGGCGCCCATCACCAGGTTGCCGGGCGCGCCGTAGTCCTTGGCGGCCTTGTCAATGTTGTGATAGATGTTCACCATGATCTTCTTCAGGTGCTCATCCACTTCCTCAAAGCTCCAGGGCATGCGCATGGAGTTCTGGCTCATCTCCAAACCGGAGACCGCCACGCCGCCGGCGTTGGCCGCCTTGGCGGGGCCAAAGAGGATGCCGTTGTCCTGGAGATACTTGGTGGCCTCCAGAGTGGTGGGCATGTTGGCGCCCTCGGCCACGGCGATACAGCCGTTCTCCTTCAGGGCCCGGGCTCCCTCGATGGGCAGCTCGTTCTGGGTGGCGCAAGGGAGAGCGATGTCACAGGGGACGGTCCAGATGCCTCTGGGGTCCTCCACATACTTGGCGGTGGGCACGTAGTCCACATAGGTCTTGATGCGCTCCCGCTTGACCTCCTTGATGAGCTGGATGGTGCGGTAGTCAATGCCGTTCTCATCCACGATATAGCCGTTGGAGTCGCTCATGGCCACCACCTTGGCCCCCAGCTGGGTGGCCTTCTGGTTGGCGTAGGTGGCCACGTTGCCGGAGCCGGAGATGACCACCCGCTTGCCCTGGAAGGAGGTGTTGCGCTCCTGGAGCATCTCCTGGGTGAAGTAGCACAGGCCGAAGCCGGTGGCCTCGGGGCGGGCCAGGGAGCCGCCGGAGCTGGGGTCCTTGCCGGTGAGCACGCCGCTGAACTCGTTGCGGATGCGCTTATACTGGCCGAACATATAGCCGATCTCCCGGCTGCCCACACCCATGTCGCCGGCGGGTACGTCGGTGTCGGGGCCGATGTGGCGCTGCAGCTCGATCATGAAGGACTGGCAGAAACGCATGATCTCGTTGTTGCTCTTGCCCTTGGGGTCGAAGTCAGAGCCGCCCTTGCCGCCGCCCATAGGCAGGCCGGTGAGGGAGTTTTTGAAGATCTGCTCAAAGCCCAGGAACTTGATAACCGACAGATTCACGCTGGGGTGGAAGCGAAGGCCGCCCTTGGAGGGGCCGATGGAGGTGGAGAACTGGACCCGGTAACCGCGGTTTACCTGGATCTTGCCCCGGTCGTCCACCCAGGATACCCGGAACATCAGGCTGCGCTCCGGCTCCACCAGGCGCTCAATAATGCCCATCTCCTCCAGCTCGGGGCGGCGCTCAAACACCGGCTCGAGAGAGGTCAGAACTTCCTGGACCGCCTGCAGGAATTCTTTCTGATCGGCGTAACGCCCAGCCAGATCCTGATATACATTGTTCAGATACGCATTCTTGATCGCCATTGTGATTCCTCCCTTAATGAAAACCGACGCCGTCCAACACACCTTCCGGCTCGTCGGCGCTTGGTTGTTTGTGGTTCCAGATTATAGCACCCGGGTTTCTGTTTTGCAAGTTTGCTCAATTCCTCTTGCATTTTCACAAATTTCAGGGTTTTGCCCGGCTTTTGCGGTCTTAACATTCTTCTTTTTCATGTTTTATATGATATTGTTGAATGTCTGAAAATTATTTTCTTCCTCCTTTTGGAAGTTTTCTTTGCATCCGCCAAATTTCCACAGCTGATGGACAAATGTGTTTGTGTATTTTTAACACAGTAAAGGAGAAAAGTTCCCGGAAATTCCTTTCCCATCCCCTGAATTTACGCCGGATATGGCCAGTTCAGAACTAAAATTCCCCCTGAGCACAAAAAAATTCCCTGCCGCAGGTGCGGCAGGGAGAAAAGAAATACCTTGATCAGGCCTTGCGGATGATGCCCATGGGGGTAGACTCGCTGGACTGGCCCAGGGGGTTGTCCCCCAGAATCTTGGCGATCTGGTCCATGGAGGGCTCCTTCTCGGAGAAGCCCAGAATGTTGGCGCCCAGGTCGTTGATGTCCACGATGGCCACCGGGTGGCCCAGAGCAGCGGCCAGCTTCTTGGAGGTGCCCATGGGATCGTCAGGGGTGAGGACCACATAGTGGTCATAGGGAGGGATGGTGCCCTCGGTGGGGCCGTCGATGCCCCGGGCCTTGGGACCGGCCACAATGTAGAACCAGCCCTTCTGATGCAGAATCTTGCCGATCACGCTGCAAAAGGCGGCAAACAGAATGCGCAGGGTGCCGCACTCCTGCAGGGCCATCTCCATGGTCTCAGGAATGCCCAGACCGATGCCGGCGGGGGTCTTGGTCACGTAGCGGCTGAGGGTGACGGCCAGCTTGCGGGGCTTGATGTCCTCCATGGGGATGGCGCGGCTCTGGGTGCAGGCCACCGCCTTCTCGGAAATAAACAGGATGTCGCCGGGCTGCATCTGGTCCTTGGCATAGCGGCACACCACATCCTCCATCTTGTCCGCCTTGGTGATCAGGTGGGTTTTGATGGGAATGCGCTGGTAGTCCACTCCGTCCACGGTGCGGATCAGCTTCTTACCCGGGTTGGCGCTGTAAACGGTCTCTTCGCTCATATCTTGCAACTCCTCTCAGGCGGGGACCCCCGCTCTGCATCAAAGATTGTTCCACGGTTTCTGTCACATTATAGCACCGAAAGCGGGGGTATTCCATAAGTTTTCCCAATTTTTCTCGGTCAAAATTACCGAAAATTCCCCCGTTTTCTCTTCCCTCTTCCCAGTTTCCTGACAGGGTCAGTCTCCCAGCTCCTCCGGCAGGGGCCGCCGCCGGTGCTCCACCGGTCCCCAGGCAGGCAGTGGCAGGCGCTGCATGGCTCCAAAGGCACGGCTTTTCAGCCCGGGATAACGGCCGTTGAGCTCGTAGATCAGCTCCTTGATCTCCTGGCGCTTGGTGTTGCCGTTGGCGGGGCAGGGGTTTTCCACCACCGGCAGTTCCAGGCGCTGGGCGGTGTGGGCCACCAGCTTCTCTCCGCAGTAGAGCATGGGTCGGATCTGGGTGATGCCCATGCGGTCCAGCCAGGTCACCGGCTGGAAGCAGGACAGCCGCCCCTCAAAGATGAGGGACATAAATAAGGTCTCCACCGCGTCGTCGTAGTGGTGGCCCAGGGCAATTTTGGTGATTCCCCGCTCCTTCATGGCGTTGTGCAGGGCTCCCCGGCGCATTTTAGCACACATGGAGCAGGGGTTCTTTTCCTTACGCACGTCAAAGATGATGTGGTGGATCTCGCTGGGGATCAGGGTATAGGGGACGCCCAACTCCTCACAGTAGCGAGCCACAGGGGAAAAATCCATGCCCGGGCGGCCGTCGGCGTGGCCCATGTCCAGGGTAATGGCCTCCACCTCGAAGGGGATGGGATAGAACTCCCGGAGCTTGGCCAGGGCGGTGAGCAGCACCAGGGAGTCCTTTCCCCCGGAAACGCCCACTGCCACCCGGTCGTTGGGGGCAATCATCTCATAGTCCTCCACACAGCGGCGGACCAGGGATAAAATACGGTTCATTTCTGTCTCCTTCCGGGCAAAACAGCCCCGTTTCACAACATTTCCCGCAAAACAATTTAAAAATCGAAAGTGAGATATCAAGAGATATCAAGAGATTTCACGAGAATGCGAGAGATTTTTAAAACTCAGCAAAAAATGGTCAAAAAAGTCGTTGACACCTGACCGCCCAAATACTATAATACAAAACGCTCCGCTTGTACAGTGGAGCCCATGATTTTATTCCAAACACCGTGGTTCAACATAAGCACACGAAAATGGAGGTTTCACCTATGTCCACTTTTATGGCCAACAAGGGGAACATCGAGCGTAAGTGGTATATCCTGGACGCCGCGAACAAGCCCCTGGGCAAGACCGCTGCCGCCGCCGCCACCCTGCTGCGGGGCAAGCATAAGCCTGAGTTCACTCCCAACGCCGACTGCGGCGACTTCGTCATCGTCATCAACGCTGACAAGGCCGTGCTGACCGGCAAGAAGCTGGATCAGAAGTACTATCGCCGTCACTCCGGCTGGGTCGGCGGTCTGAAGGAAGTCAAGTACCGCACCCTGATGAGCGAGCGCCCCGAGCTGGCCATGAAGCTGGCTGTGAAGGGCATGCTGCCCAAGAACTCCCTGTCCAACAGTGCCCTGACCCGCCTGAAGATCTATCGCGGCGGCGAGCATGAGCACGCTGCCCAGAAGCCCGAGCTCTGGGACGCTCAGTAATCAGGAGGTAGACGATCATGTATCAGAGCAAGAAGCCCTATTTCTATGGCACCGGCCGTCGGAAGTCCTCCGTGGCCCGTGTTCACCTGTTCCCCAACGGCACCGGCTCCATCACCATCAATGGCCGTGACATCGACGACTACTTTGGTCTGGAGACCCTGAAGCTGCTGGTCCGTCAGCCCCTGGCTACCACTGACAACCTGGGCAAGATGGACATCGTTGCTACCGTCACCGGCGGCGGCGTGACCGGCCAGGCCGGCGCTATCCGTCACGGTGTGGCCCGCGCCCTGCTGCTGGCCAACGAGGAGTACCGCCCCGCCCTGAAGGCTGCCGGTCTGCTCACCCGCGATCCTCGTATGAAGGAGCGTAAGAAGTACGGCCTCAAGGCTGCACGTAGAGCTCCCCAGTTCTCCAAGCGCTGATTGGCGTTTCAAACTGGTTCAAAGATGCTCAAAAACCCCGAAAAACTGCGGTTTTTCGGGGTTTTTCTATTTCGCATCTTCTGTTTCCCTTTGTCTGTTTCTGGCAGGATTTGAACTGTTCTGACCCTGTTTTTCTTGATTAAAAATAGGATAATCGAGCATTTTGCCCCCCTTTATGATTAAAAAATAGGATAATCAGGAGCCCGAATCGAGCCGTTTTCGAGGTGCTTTTGCCTTGCCTTTTGTCCCTCGTTTTAAGAGCCTTTCTTTATGGTTTTCCTTTTGAAAGAGCTGGCCTGATTTGTCAGGATTTGACCAAACCGAATACAGTTTATCTTTCCTTCCCTCACAGTATCCACCCCCCTTGAGGCTGGCGAATGCTCGCACATTTGCGCTGCACATCTTTGAGCAGATACAATGAAGGCGAAAAGGAGGACTGCACTATGTGGAAACAGAAGTTCAAGATAACCCTCACCCCTGCTGAAAACAGCATTGTGATCCAGAGCCTGAATCGTCTGCGGAACACTCTGCTGCGGGAAAATCGGGACACCGGCTGCGTGGATGATCTTTTGCTCAAAGTCATGTGCGCCCCTGTCAAGAGAATTTGAAAACTACATATTGTTCCGTCTGAATCAAGCCGTTTATTCTTTCATAGAGTAGACGGCTTTTTTTCATGCCTATTTTGCCGCATACATAGCTGTCCGTCTTGCCAACGGGCAGCTAAATCTATCAAAAAGGAGGACATGAAAATGCCGGAACAGAGAAGCCGCCCGAAGGATGGCCGTATCATCGCATTGGCCAATCAGAAAGGCGGAACAGGCAAAACCACCACAACGGTGAATCTGGGCATTGGGCTGGCCCGCCTGGGGCAAAAGGTTCTGCTCATTGACGCAGACCCCCAGGGCGACCTCACCACTTGCCTGGGCTGGCAGGATCAGGACAGCTTGCAGACCACCCTCGCCACCATCATGGAAAAGGTGATCCGCGACGAGCCGTTTTCCGCGGACGAGGGCATCTTGCACCACCAAGAAGGTGTTGATCTCATGCCAGCCAACATTGAGCTGTCGGCTATGGAAATGAGCTTGGTAAACGCCATGAGCCGGGAGTTCACGCTGCGAACCTATGTCAACGAAGTCAAGAAGAACTATGACACGGTTCTGATTGACTGTATGCCGTCCCTCGGTATGATTACGATCAATGCGCTGGCGGCGGCGGACAGCGTGATTATCCCGGTGCAGGCCCACTATCTCCCGGCCAAAGGTATGACCCAGCTCATGCGAACCATTGGCAAGGTCAAGCGGCAGATTAACCCGTCCCTCAAAGTGGACGGCGTACTGCTGACCCTTGTGGATGGGCGCACCAATCTGGCCAAGCAGACGGCGGAAACCTTGCGGCAGAGCTACGGGAGTGTTTTGAAAATCTATCGTTCCGAGATTCCCGTTGCAATTAAAGCCGCAGAAATCAGCGCCGCTGGCAGGAGCATCTATGCCTATGACAATGGCAGTAAGGTAGCGCAGGCTTATGCGGAATTTTCAAAGGAGGTGCAGGCGGATGGCGAGAAACAACGCGCTAAACTTCAATCTGCCCTCAGTCGATGACCTCTTTTCCACCGAGGAAAGCCGTGCGGAGGCCAGATTGGAGAAAGTCGTCAACCTGAATCCCTCAGAGATCAGCGATTTCCCCGATCACCCTTTCAAGGTGCGGATGGATGCAGCTATGCAGGAAATGGCGGAGAGCGTCAAGCAGTACGGCGTGTTGGTTCCTGCGCTGGTACGCCCCAAGCAAGACGGCGGCTATGAAATGGTAGCCGGACACCGCAGGAAAATGGCGGCGGAACTGGCGCAGCTCCCGGAAATTCCCTGTATTGTGCGAAATCTCACCGACGATGAAGCCACAATCATCATGGTGGATTCCAACCTGCAACGAGAGCAGATTTTGCCCTCGGAAAAGGCATTTGCCTACAAGATGAAGCTGGACGCCATACGGCGACAGCCTGGGACAAGAACAGATTTAACCTCTGTCCCACTGGGACAGAGGTTGGGACAAACATCAAGAGAAGCATTGGCAGATAAATCACCTGATAGCAACACACAAATTCAGAGATATATCCGCCTTACCCACCTTATCCCGGACATTCTGGAATTGGTGGACAATTCCGTTCTGCGAGAGCCGGAAGTGCTGCAAATCGCCATGCGTCCCGCGGTGGAACTGTCCTACCTGCGAAAAGAAGAACAGGCAGACCTGTTTGCCATCATGGATGAAATGGACTGTACACCGTCCCATGCACAGGCAATCAAAATGCGCCAGATGTCCGAAGCCAAGACCGGCGATGAGCGGCTTGCCAAAGATGCCCTTGTCGCCATTATGAAGGAGGAAAAGCCCAATCAAAAAGAACAAATCAAAATTCCGAAAGAACGGATCAGCAAGTATTTTGCGCCGGGGACGCCCGCGCAGAAGATCGAGGATACCATCGTTCAGGCTCTGGAACTTTACCGCAGGCGTCAACGCAGTTTAGGACGATAATCCCACTCACAAGGGAAAAGTGCGCCCATTTGCCGGGGAATGAATTTTCTGCTCCCCCCTCTCCACACCTCACCCCCCTACAAACAGCCTAAACAACCCCAAAAAGAAGATATTGGGGCAGCCTGTTTCAAAAAGATACCGACTGTATTGGTGAAAGGCTGACATGGAGAAAAAGCGGCGCGCCTCTCTTTTTTAGACAGTAACCAATAATTATCAGCCGAACGGCAGCACGTCAGAAAACGATGTGCTGTTTTTTTTTCGGCCAATTTTCAGGAGGTAAGAAGATGAAAGCATTGAAAAAGCCTTTGTCCCTGTTCCTGGCGTTCCTGATGTGTTTTGGAGTATTTGCCGGAACAGGCGTTACGGCCTTTGCCGCAGGCGAAACCATGACCACCTATATGGTGGATATTCCCCGCGCCAGCGATCCCAACAAGGCCGGATGGGGCCATCCTGCCTTTAATTTCCTGGGCGGCTGGTCTACGCAGGCCAACGACAGCTTTTCTGTTCACACACAGGATTCCTTCACCGGAAAAGCCATCTATTGCATCGAGCCTGGTATCGGTGTAAAAACCGGCGACCAGTACACGGGCCGGGGCGAGGATTTCTGGGACAACTATCCGTCCCATCTGAACCCCACCATTCCGCCCAGCACCATCAAGGAATATATCGGACGGATTATGACCTACGGCTGGCAGGGCAACGCCGATACTTCGTGGAATAGCAACAATCCCGATGATGCCAATGAGATGGCGGGCTATATCGCTACCCAGCTTCTTGTTTGGGAAACGGTTGTCGGTGAACGTGACAGCCAGTTTAACCATGTGGACGCCAACGCCCAGGGGAAAAACAATGTGGCGGAATATATCAGCGCCAGCCATCCGCTGCGCAGCCAGATTTTCAGTCAGTATTCCGCCATTGAGAGCGCCGTAAAGCGCCACACCATGCTGCCCAGCTTTTTCAGCAGCAGCGCAAACGCCGGAGCTTATGAGCTGAAATGGGACGGCGAAAAGTATTCCGTCACCCTGACGGACACCAACAATGTGCTGGGTGATTACACCTTTACCAGCAGCACCACCGGCCTGAACTTTTCGGTGGACGGCAACCAGCTCACTATCACATCCAATCAGGCCATCAAAGGCTCTGTGACGGTGAAAGCGGAGAAGATCACCGCCCAGCGCAGCGGCGTTGTGGTTTGGACGGACGGCGTATCCGGTGGTGGTACGCAGGACTTCGCCACCTATGGAGCTACCGTTTCCGACCAGATGGTGGGCTATCTCAATCTGGAAGTAAAAACCGGCAACATGAAGCTGATTAAGACTTCCGAGGACGGCAAGGTAGAGGGCATCTCCTTCACGATCACCGGCGAGGGATACAGTGCCACCAAGACAACCAATTCGGCAGGTGAAATCGACATCACCGACCTCAATCCCGGTGTTTATACCGTGACCGAGCAGTCCATTGACAAATACGAACCCCAGGCTACTCAGCGCGTGACCATCGTCAGCGGCCAGACGGCCACCGTGAACTTTAACAACGTGCTGAAGCGCGGCAGTCTGGAGGTCACAAAGACCAGCGAGGACGGTTTGGTGGAGGGAATGACCTTCCATCTCTATGGAACTTCTCTTTCCGGCCTGCCGGTGGATGAATACGCCGTGACCGACTCCAGCGGTGTGGCGAGGTTTGAAAACGTCCTCATCGGTTCCGGCTTCGTGCTGGAGGAGGTTGATACGCCGATCCGTTATGTAGTGCCGGAGGCGCAAAGTGCCACGATTGCCTGGAACGAAGTCACGGACAAGAGCGTGAACAATGTGCTGAAAAAGTTCCGCGTCACCGTAACCAAGAGCGATGTGGAAACCGGCGCGCCCCAGGGCGATGCTTCTCTTGCCGGAGCCACCTATGGGATTTATAAGGGCGACACCCTTATCGACAGCTATACCACCGATGAGAACGGTCAGTTCACCACGGATTATTATATCTGTGATTCCGACTGGACGATTCGTGAAATCAACCCCAGCGAGGGCTATCTGCTGGATTCAACCATTCACAAGGTAGGTGCGGAGCCGGAACTGTATGAGATCGAACTGAACGACACCGCCAACGATGTGACCGAGCAGGTTATCAAGGGCGACATCGCCATCATCAAGCATACCGACGACGGAGAAACCCAGATCGAAACCCCGGAAACCGGCGCAGAGTTCCAGATTTATCTCAAGGCGGCAGGCAGCTATGACGCTGCAAAGGAATCTGAGCGCGACGTTCTCACCTGTGACGAGAATGGCTTTGCACAGTCCAAAAAGTTGCCCTATGGCACTTATATTGTCCACCAGACGAAAGGCTGGGAAGGACGAGAGCTGATGGACGATTTTGAAGTGTATATCGCTCAGGACGGCCAGACCTACCGCTATCTCATCAACAACGCCAACTTTGAGAGCTTCATCAAGGTGGTCAAGGTGGATGCGGAAACTGGCGTTACCATCCCCTATGCAGGAGCCGGGTTCCAGATTTATCGTCCCGATGGTAGCAAGGTGGAAATGACCTTCACCTATCCGACCCCGACCACGATTGATACGTTCTACACCAATTCTGAGGGCTACCTGGTAACGCCCGAAAAGCTGGAGTATGGTTCCGGCTACTCTTTGGTTGAGGTACAGGCCCCCTATGGCTATGTGCTGGACAGCACACCGGTGTATTTTGATGTGACCGAGGACGCTTCCAGCGAGGAAGGCGGCGTGACGGTCATTGAAGTCACCAAACCCAATATGGCGCAGAAAGGCGTCATCAAGGTCAGTAAGACCGGCGAGGTGTTCTCCACCGTCACGGAATCCAACGGGGTATATCAGCCGGTGTATGAAGTAACCGGTCTGTCCGGTGCGGTGTTTGAGATCACGGCGCTGGAGGACGTTTACACGCTGGATGGTACGCTGCGTTATTCTGCGGGCGAGGTAGTTGACACAATCACCACCGGCGAGGATGGCACAGCCCAGAGCCAGCCCCTCTATCTGGGCAAGTTCCAGGTCAAGGAAATCGAGTTCCCCTACGGCATGGTGGATACCGGCGAGAATGTCACCAACGTGGAGCTGGTGTACGCAGGCCAGGAGGTAGAGATCACCGAAACTTCCGCCAGCTTCTACAACCAGCGCCAGAAAGTACAGGTCACTCTGAATAAGCTGCTGGAGCAGGATGAAGCCTTCGGCATCGGTATGAATGGCGAGATTTCCGCCGTCACCTTTGGCCTGTACGCTCAGGAGGATATTACCGCAGCGGATGGTTCCGTTATTCCGGCAGACGGGCTTCTGGAGATCGTTTCTGTGGGTGAGAACGGTCAGGCCACTTGTGCTACTGACCTGCCCTTTGGCAGCTTCTATCTGAAGGAACTGTCCACGGACAGCCATTATCTGCTGAATGGTGAAACCTTCCCGTTCACTTTTGAATACGGCGGGCCTTC
>ENA-UPXC01000715-UPXC01000715.1-human-gut-metagenome-genome-assembly--contig:-NODE-715-length-53845-cov-7.930460_pt1 | contig 53845 bp, 45 predicted proteins | sample MGYA00250047_ERZ773371 | MGnify/ENA primary metagenome ERZ773371 (study PRJEB29103, sample SAMN06111975) | human gut metagenome | biome: human gut; feature: ankylosing spondylitis patient; material... | reverse complement strand
CGAAATTTCAGGTTCGCACTACAACCTTCGTTCTTTTGAACAAAAGTTTAAGCACATCGTTGTTTAATTTACAAGGTGCAATTTTCCTTTGCCTTCAGCGAAAAATTGCACCGCGTGTCGAAAATCTTCATGATTTTCGACCAAGGCACTCAAATGCGTCAGCATTTGACCACTAAAGGTTTCGGATTCTGTTAAATCGAAGCAGTCTTAACCGCTCATCAACAGCTTATTTAGTATACCTCTCCTGATACGCTTTGTCAACACATTTTTTCATTTTTCCCAAAAGTTTTTGCGTATAGCTTGCTCTCCCCTTGTCCATACTGAATCCCGAGGTGAATTTCCATGAAGTATTTCTGCAATCTTACAGCACTGTTGTCCATTGATCAAACGGCTAACGCCTGTTTTTGCGCACTTTCTCCGGAAATCCGACAGCGCATTCTTCCGCACAGCGCACAGCTGCACACGCGTGAGGAACTTCTGCTCTGCGCCTTCCGTCTGCTGCTGCCGCAGGTACAGCAATAGTAAAAATCCCGAAGCCTATCGCCTCGGGATTTCTTTTTATTTCGCCGCCAGCAAGCACGCATACCGCAGTTTAAGGCGCATTTTCCAGCTTTTCTTCACATTTCTTCCCCAAAGCCGCTGCACGAACAGATCGAGCGCGCGCTCCTCGAACGGTTCAAGCGCGATGCCGCCGTATATTGTTTTCTCAAGCAGACCGTTCACACGCTCGTACTCTCCGGGCTTAACCGACGGCAGCGTGTCCGCAAGCGCCTTATCGGTCGCTGCGGTCTCCCAGCCGAGCGCCGCGTCAATTCCCCAGAGGGAAATCAGCTTGAACATCAGTTTCTGCGACTGCCGCACGCGCTCCTCGATCGACATTCTGCGCCGTCTGTGTTCCGCATGCCACAGCACGAACGCGCGTGACAGCTCCATCGCGCACAGCAGCAGCGTGAACAGCAGAATAACGGTGCCGACAATACCGAATCCAACCGCAGCCACGTTTTTCACCACAGTCAGCGGCTTGGACTGCTCGGAACCACCGGTGCCGGACGGCTCGACCACCTGCTCCGCACCCGACCGATCTTCGTCGATAGCCGCAGTTTTGCGCACCGTATCCGGCAGGCTGACCATCTGCTGCAGCGCAACCGCGTCAAAATAATAGCCCGGTGTCGCATCAACCGGCAGCCAGCCGATACCGTCCAAATAGACCTCAGCCCACGCATGTGCGTCCTGACCGGTCAGCGCAGCTGTTCCGTCCGCGCTGCTCTGCGTTTTGGCAATCGGCAGATAGTAGCCTTCCGCGTAACGCGCGGGAATGCCGTGCGCCCGCAGCGCCTGCACGGTCGCCGAGGCATAAAGCACTGCATTGCCCTTCCGCGAGTCTGTCAGAAAATATGCAATCGGGTCCGCATTATTCGGTGCGGCTCCGGCAGTCTCGCTGTAGCGCACCTGCGCTTTCAGCACCTCGCGGATGCGGCTGAGCGCACTGTAAACGCCGTCATTTTCATCATCATAATCCTGCCAGAACAGACGGTTCAGCACAGGCAGCAAATCCTCGTCCGCTGCGGTATATACATCATACACAAAGCTGCGATAGACGGATTCCGCCTGCGCATAGGCTGTCTGCCCCTCAGTCTGTGGGTTGCTGACCCAGCTCTCCGCGACCATGAGCTCCGACGGCCGCGTACTCGAAACCTCGGTCACTGTATAATTGCGGATGCCGAACAGACCGCGCCCCTTGAGCAGCGCGTCCCTGCGTTCGCGCACGTCACCGTCCGTTACCTTTTCCATCGAAGCCGGTGCATACACCGCGTCGCGCGAAGCGTTCTTCACCGACACCTCGACCGTGTTGGTCTCCGGTGCATCGCCGGTCAGCCGATAGTATGCCGCCGACTGTGTAAACGGGTCAAAGCCCTGTGTCTGCAGCCAGTCCAGCATGCCGATGTTTTCTCCGCCGTAGACGGCATCCGGCAGCGGCTTCCATGTGCCGTTTTCATATTTTCCGCCGGTAAATCCGCGCAGATAGACCGACTTTTCCTGTTCCGTGTGTACATTCAGCATGGTTTCGCTGCTCTCATGCAGAAGGTTCGCCCGAGAAAGCTCGCCCTGCGGCAGCGTATCCCTGCCGTAGCGCAAATCGTGCACTGTCTGCTTGATATTCTGCCGCAGACGATCGACCGACGGCATTTCCGTGCCGGACAGTCCCACCGCACAGGCACACAGCACTGCCGATATGCCAAGGCACCATGCAACCGCTCTGCGGGTGATTGCGCGGCTGCCGCTCGTCATGTGCAGACCCAGCTGCCCCGCTGTCAGCAGCACAAGCGCCAACGGATAGAATCCCTCGCCGAACAGCGAAAGCAGCAGCCAGAATACGCTGATGAACGCCGCGAGCCGGCTGCTCTGCCGGCTGACCGCATACCACGACAGCAGCCCGATGAGCACCGCCGCCAACAGCGCAAACGTGAACGTCATCGGTACGGTTTCGCCTTCCCGCCCGCCGGATTTAACGCGCACAGAGGTGCGCAGCAGCCGCGCATCCCTGCGGGTGAGCAGCGCCATCAGCGCCGCCGATACCACCAGAACGATGAGCGCCGCCAGCAGAAACGGCTTGCTGAACAGGAGCAGCAGCACGAGCAGCGCCGCATACAGCAGCGCGAACGCCAGCCGGTTTTTCCACATAGCGCCTCACTCCTCTGCGTGCGCGGGCTTGATCTTCGCCATGATCTCCTCCAGCACCTGCTTTGCGGCAACGCCCTCCACGCGCGCCTGCGGGCGCAGCGCCAGACGGTGTGCACATACATCAACGAACACGTTCTGCACATCCTCGGGCACAACGTAGTTGCGCTCGCGCAAAATCGCGCCTGCGCGCGCCATCCTGACCAGTGCGGACACGCCGCGCGGAGAGATGCCCAGCTCCACCAGCGGATGGCTGCGGGTCTGCTCGCACAGACGGATGGCGTACGCCAGCACGCCGTCGGTCATGCGCACCGAGGTCAGGTAGTTCTGCACCTCAAGCAGATTCTGCGCGTTAGTCACCGCGCGGATCTCCTCCAGCGGATTGCTGTACCGCTGTGCGTTGATGATCTTCATCTGGTTTTCGAGTGTCGGGTAGCCGATGGACAGGCTGACCATGAAACGGTCGATCTGGCTCTGCGGCAGCGGCTGCGTACCGGCAGAACCCAGCGGGTTCTGGGTCGCAATGCAGATAAACGGCGCGGGCAGCGCGTGCGTTTCGCCGTCCACCGTGATGGTGTGCTCCTCCATGACCTCAAGCAGCGCAGACTGCGTTTTCGGTGAGGTACGGTTGATCTCGTCGGCCAGCAGCAGCTGACAGCTCGCCGCGCCCTCGCGGTACTCGAACCTGCCGGTCTCGCGGCTGTACATCGTAAAGCCGGTGATGTCGGACGGCAGCGTATCCGGCGTAAACTGAACGCGCTTGTTGCTCAGTCCCAGCGCGCGGGAAAACGCCACGGCGAGCGTGGTCTTGCCCACACCGGGACAGTCCTCCAGCAGCACATGACCTCCGGCATAAATGGTCATCAGGATCTTCTCGACAATATCTTTTCTGCCGATGAACGCCTTATTGACCTCGGCAATGATCTGCTTGGATTGTTCAACAATCATTCTGTTTCTCCTTCATCTTCTGTGGAAGTGCTGTCCGACGGTTCGGACGGAATGACGATCTCGTGCTTGCCGTCCGGCATCGGCAGAACCGTCGCATCGTCCGCCGAGGTGTCGGCAGAGCCGGTGTCCTTGCCGGTGCTGTCACCGGCCGGCTCGTTTGCCGCATCGCCGTCGATGGTCGGCGGTTCGCTGGTATTGCCGTTTGAGGTGTCTGTGCCGGGATTCGGCTCCGGAACCGGTGTCAGGTCATCCTTCTCCTCCGGATTCCTGTTCTGATCATCCGGCTCAACCATTTCCGGCTCCTGCTTTTTCGGTGCAAGCTCAAAGCTGAGCTTGTCCACTTCCGGATAGTGAGTATCTACAGTGGTGCCCTCTTCAAATTCCGATGCGCCCGGAATCCACTCACGATGCCACAGCATTCTGCGGATACGATTCTCGACCGGCAGCAGGATTTCCTCCATTTTGGCATAGATTTCCTCCTCGGCTGCATCCGGCATGCCTGCAGCGACAGCTGCATACATTTCCGCATAGTTTTCATATCCCGCCATCGGGTAGATCCATTTTTCAATGAAACGGAGATAAGCCTCCTCATCTCCCCAGGCAAGAATGTAGATTTTTATCCTGCTTTCATCAATACCGAAGGAATATCCCTCACCCGGTGTAAAATTCAGCAGCTCCGGCGGATTGCCATCCATGAAGGTCATGGTCAGCGTATCGCTCTCCACCCCTCGGAACGCATCCTGCTCAATACCGGCCAGACCGCTTTCCAGAATGAGATATTCCAGGTTTTTGGTATTGGAGAAGGCTCCCTCACCGATATAATCCAGGCACCAGCCATCCAGCAGTCCCAGTGTTTCATTATCCAGATCAATCGTGGTCTTGTCGGACGGCGCACCGATCAGCGTAATATAATCTCCCCGTACACGATACGGATAGAACTCCGAGGGTTCCTCTACCTTCGTTTCTGCGCCAAGCATGGTGCGGATATTGTTCTCCACATCCACGAGTTTCTGTTTAACTGCCGCATCGGTTTCTGCATACAGATCCTCCCATGTTCCATTGAGCAGCAGGTCCACCTTGGTGTTGTCCCACAGGTTCATGTAGCCGGTCGCATTCGGTGTGTCCATGCTGCCGAGCAGCGAATAGCGCCATTTCTTTACATAAGACGGTGCAATATCGTCTCCGGTCTCCCAGGCGGATCTGATGTGAACCCGCTGCAGCGTATCCTGCCACGTCCATTCATAGTTAAAGGTAAACGCGGAGGATGCACTGAATGTCAAAAGCTGCGGCACATTGCCGAAATCAGCAATCGTGATATCCTCCAGCGCACTGCATGCACTGAACAGACCGGTGTATATGCTGCTGTTATTTTCAAAGCCCCGTGTAATGGAAACACCGGTCAGGCTCTTGCAATCCACGAACGAGTTCATATCCAGACGCTGTATATAGCCGTTCAACTCCAGCTTCGTGATATTTGTGTTCTGGAATGCCGCCTCACCGACCTCGCTGACGGCTGTAACGACCTCACCCTCCAGACCGGAATCGGCAAACACATAAGCATCAATATACTGCAGGTCCGGCAGTTTATCCCAGTTGATGGTAAACGAGCCCTCAGCGCCGTAAAACGCCTTATCGAACAGCTCTATCGTCTCCTCCGGCAAGGCAAGCTCCCCTTCGGTGTGCCTGCCGGCACGCAGACCGAGCCAGTCCTTGCCATCGCTCGCGCCGTACAGCATTTTCGTGCTGCCGATATCTACAACATCGTAGCGCTGCACACCGGATTCCTCAATGAAATACGTCCAGTCCTCACCGTAGCCGATTCCCCCGGTCGGGGAATACATCACCGTTGCCTGTGCTCCCGTGCTGACCGAATACTCGCCCATATTGATGGACGGCGCGTTGGACGCGATAAAGTTCAGCGAGGTACAGTTATCAAACGCCGCATTGCCGACAGACACCTCTCCGTTCGCATCAATCATGATGCCCTCCAGATTGGAGCAGCCGTAAAACGCCTGTGCACCGATATTTGTCAGCGTTCCCGGCAGAAGCGCCCACTGCAGCTTCTGACTGCCTGCAAACGCACCGTCCGCCAGTGTGGTCACCGACAGCGTATTGCCGTCCGCATCCTGAATCGTGCCGTCAAACTCGGTCTTAGCCGGGTCACCGGCCATCAGCACAACCTCCGCGCTGCGCTCGTCTGTGTAGTAGGTCTCGCCCCGGCTGTTGGTCTGCAGGACGATTGCGCGGACATCCGTAATGCCTGCCGCGTCAAGCTGCGCCTGCACGTTCTCTGCCTGCGCCCTCCCGCCGCACAGGATGGTATCCACATTGCTGCTTTGGAAACTGTTCGGGGCGATTGCAATCCCGTCTTCGCCCTCGGGCAGAATGATAGTTTCAACCTTTTCCGCCTCCGCAAACGCGTTCGGACCGATGGCGCCGACGCCGCTCGGCAGAGTATAATATCTGGTCTGTGCCCGCACACGGGTGAGCGTTTTGTTCCCCTCGGCGTCCTTCTCCAGATAAGCACCATCGTGTGATTCCCAACTGCCGTCCGAGGATGCAACGTTCACACGCATGCCCTCCAGCGCAGTTTCGTTACTGCGCACGAAAGCATGAAATACGTCCGGCTCCACAATAATAACGCCGCTGTCCATACCGCCGAAGTCGATTTTCGGCAGGTCGCAGGCAGCTTTCGCCTGCAGGACCAGTCTGGTCACCTGTGTTGCGTTCGGCAGCGTCACCTTCTCTACATTTTTCGGAACGGTCAGCTCGGTCATATCATACGGAATACCGAGGTATGCACTGCCGTCCGCATTGGTAAGAATACCGTCCGCGGTTGCGGCATACGCTGTGCTGCCCGCATCCACAATATAGCCCTTCTTGACCTTGATGCCCTTTACGGCTGTCTGTGTGCCTTCCGTCTGTTCGCTGTAGCTTTTCGTGTTGACATACCGCACCGTATCCGGAATTTTGATGTAATCAACCTCATGCAGGGTGTTTTCCGTGCCCATATCCACCGCCTGCACATACTTCGGTACCTCGAGCACACTGCCGGGATCGCCCTCATAGCCGGTAAGTGTCTGCATGTAGATGAATTTCTGGGTGATCGAGAACTTCGGTGCGCTGACCGGCAGATCCGATTCGGTCTCGTCCCAAGAATCCGCTGCAGGACCGTCTGCGGCATCGTCCTGCGAACGGGTTACCGCGCCGGTATCCATGTTATACCAGCGGATTTTGACCTGCACTATATAATTATCCTCCAACGGGACCATATCCGCAGGCTCGATAACACGACGGCCCGCCGCCGGATGATACATCCACGGAATCAGCTTGCCGTCCTCCTGCCAGCCGGGGAACAACGCGGACAGACATTCCTCTCCCAGCAGATCTCTCTGATAGCTGTACAGGTCGATTACCTTGCTCTCATCATCCGGATCAAAGCTGGTATCCTTATATGGATTGAGCAGGATATCACTGCTGAACTGACCGTTTTTATCGCTTTCCGTCAGCCTGCGGTTGAGGATGAAGATACGGTTTCGCTCCAGCGTATAGGTAACATCCGAGTAGTCCTTCCACGCACTTCCTGCACTGAAGCGGTAAGACGCACTGATTTTGATCTCGGTCGCATCGCTCGGAATCTCATCCAGAGTCTTATCATATTCTCCGGTTGCCTCATTAAAGAAGCTGAAGAAGGTATCGCCGATCCAGATACCGTTGATACGGACGAACACGCCGAAATGCAAATCGCTGTTGTCTGCACCCTTCAGGTTGCTCCAGTAGTAAATGTTGCCGTTGTGGTCATTTACATAGGTTTCCAATGCATTGTAGATCTTGCGGGCAGTGATGTTTTTCTGACCGGCGTACAGCGCAGACGGGTCTGCCTCTCCCGAACTATTCTGCGGCTGCCGAATAACAACCTCCTTTACGGTGTTGTCATTCACATTCCCTTCATAATACGGCTTACTGATCGGATCGTGCTCGCCGAAGATGCCTACGCTGGTCTTTCCGGAATCCGGCTCCCGCATGGTATCCGCAATGGAGCCGCCCTGTCCTGATGGCGGGGCAGCCGTGCCGCCGCCATTCGTATTGTCCGAATTGCCGCCGCCCGGCTTGCTCGGCTTATTATTGCCCGGCGCGGACGGCTCTCCCGGGGTATTCGGCGTATCAGGCTTTGCCGGATTTGCCGCGCCGCTATTGCCGCCCGGATTTTCTCCTGTGCCGGCGCCGCCGTTTCCGGGCACAACGGCAGTCGTGCCGCCCGGTCTGCCGCCGATGATGACATCCGCGCTGCCGCGGTCATTCGTCACGTTATATACGATATCGCCGGAGCTGCTCGCCGCCACGCTCGTATCTGCCGTGCCGCCGGCAACCGAGAGCGGGTCGGAGAAATTCTCCTGTATGCGCTCGCGCTGGAACATGAAATCCGCACTGCTGTCGTTCTGCGGGCCGCTGGTATCGTCCGCGCCGCTGTCCTGCTCCCAAAGCTCGCTGTCGTCCTTTTCTGCCGTGCTGTCGCTGCCCTTTACGTCCTGATCGTCATCAAAATGCACCTGATTGGCATTGAAGCCGCGCTCCGTGTCCGAGGGGTGAAAATGATTGCCCGAGCGGTACGACGAAACGCCCAGAACCGTGCCCGTTGTCAGCGCTGCGGCGGCTGCCGCACCGAGTACGGTTTTGGTCAGTATTGCCCGCGACAGCAGAATCTTATCCAGCTTTCCCATCAGTTCCTCCTTTCTCTTCTCTGTAGAAATTTGCCGATATTACGCTGCAGTGCCTGAAAATCGACCGGTTTTGCGTAATGACCGTTCATGCCGCTCTCGATGGACAAGCGCTCGTCCTCGACAAACGCATCTGCCGACAGCGCAAAAATCAGGATGCTCTTCGCATCCGGACGCTCCATCGCACGAATGGTGCGGGCCGCCGTGCGGCCGTCCATCACCGGCATCTGCACGTCCATCAGAATAAAATCGTAGTAGTTTTCCGGATGATCTGCGAACATATCCACCGCGATCTGTCCGTTTTCGGCCTTCTCGATCTCGGCGCCCATCTCCTGCAGCACCTCGACCATGATCATCGCGTTGATCTCGTTGTCCTCGACAAGCAGGATGCGTCTGCCGCGGAACGCATCCGCGTTCTCCTCCGTGGATGCGCGAGACGGCTCTGCCGCCGGTTCCGCAGGCTTTTCAGCAACCGGCAGATGCAGATACACCGAGAAATCCGAGCCTCTGCCCGGCTGGCTCTCCACCACTATCTCGCCGCCCATCAGCTTGACAAGCTGGTCGGTGATGGCCATGCCGAGACCGGTGCCGCCGTATTTCCGAGAGGTCCCCACGGTCTCCTGCTCGAACGGACGGAAAATACGGCTGATAAACGCCGGCTGCATACCAATGCCGGTATCGTGTACGCGGATCATCATATCCGCCACGCCGTTCCGCAGCATCATCTGCCGGAAGGTGACGATAATTTCACCCTCGCTCGTAAATTTGACCGCATTGGACAGAAAATTGATGATAATCTGGCTGATGCGCAGCTCATCGCCAAGGACGTAATCCACGGCCACACCGTCAAAGTTGACCTCGTAGCGGATGCCGCGGCTGTCGAGGTTTTTCGCAAACATATCGTACAGGCGGTCACCCAGCTCCCGCAGGCTGAACACCTTATTTTCCAGTTCGACCTTGCCCGCCTCTATACGCGACATATCCAGAATGTCGTTGATGAGCGCGAGCATGTGATCGGACAGCTCATCCACCTTGGTCAGATACTGCATCGCCGGTGCATTCGCCTCGAGGTGGTTCTCCGCGAGCGTCAGCATACCGATTATGCCGTTCATTGGGGTACGGATCTCGTGTGACATGCGCGACAGGAAGGTCGTCTTGGACCGGCTCTCCTCCTCGATCTTGGCAAGGCGCTCCTCGTACTGTTCCATCCGACCGCACAGCCCGGTCGTGCGGCTGAAGCAGAACAGATCATATCCATCGTCCTCACCGCGGGTCACATTCAGCTGCACCCACTCGCCGTTCTTTGTCCGAAGTACGGTCTCAAACGGCTGTGCTCCGTCCCACGCACGGTATTTCTTCCAGACAGAAACGCCGTTCTGCCCGTCCTCCAGCACGTCCACAAGCAGCATAACATCCTGCCGGAGCTGCTCGAACGTCACACCGAGCAGGCTCTGCATATCGCCTGCCGCACAGATCGGCAGCAGGTCGTGCTGACGCATGATAAGGCATACGTCATTGCTCTGTCGATCCATGTTGTATAGCAGAATCTCATCTGCCCGCCGGAGTGCGCTCCGTTTTTTATCCGCACACTGCCCGCGGTTCCGCAGCGCCGCACACAGCAGCGCAACTGCCAGCAGTGCCTCAACGCAGCCGATCACCACCAGTGGAAAGTGCTCACCCAGCATTTCCAGCCAATCCGTTATGTGCATTCCTTCACCTGTCAAATTCCATTTTTACTCTTTTCTATATTTTTCATCCAGTCGATACCTACATATCCATTTATACATAACAGCTCCTATATCTGTCGATTTACAACATTTTCCCCCAATGCAACCGCTCTCTCCGACAAATTTCTCCTCAAAAAAGCACAAAAAGGATACAGAACAGTACCGTTCTGTATCCTCTTGTGTCAATTCGGTTTTAAGCTGAATTACAGCTTTGCCAGCTCGGATGCGATCAGCTTGTTGATGATCTGCGGGTTGCCCTGACCCTTGGAAGCCTTCATGCACTGGCCTACGAGGAAGCCGGTAACATTCTTGCCTGCCTTGAAGTCGGCAACGGCCTTTTCGTTCTTGGCGATAACGTCCTGTACGATGGCGAGGATAGCACCCTCGTCGGATACCTGCTTGAGACCCATGCGGTCAACGATGGCCTCAACGGTCTCGTCGGTCTCGAACATGCTCGGCAGAACCTTCTTGCCGGCGTTGCCGGAGATGGTGCCCGCCTCGATCAGCTTGACCAGAGCAACCAGCTTGTCTGCGGTCATCTTGGTCTCGCGGAGGCTTACGCCCTTGTCGTTCAGGTACTTGGAGATATCGGACAGTATCCAGTTTGCGGCAGCCTTGGGCTTAACCTGCTTTGCAGCAGCGTCGAGCAGCTCGGCCTTCTCAAAGCTGTCGGACAGCAGACGCGCCTCCATGGCGGTCATGCCGTACTCGTTGAGGTAACGCTCGTAACGGGTGATCGGCAGCTCCGGAACCTCGCTCTCGATCTGGTGCAGCCACTCGTCGGAGATCTCGACGGCGATGAGGTCCGGGTCCGGGAAGTAACGGTAATCCTGCGCGTCTTCCTTGGTACGCATTACCGTGTTCTTCAGCTTAACGTCGTCCCAGCGGCGGGTCTCCTGCTGGATTTCGCCGCCGTTCTCTACAACCTCAATCTGGCGTGCAATTTCGTAATCAATCGCACGGACCGCACCGGAGAAGGTGTTGATGTTCTTCATCTCGACACGGGTGCCCAGCTCGGTGGAGCCTTCCGGACGGATGGAAACGTTTACGTCGCAGCGGATGGAGCCTTCCTCCATCTTGCAGTCGCAGATGTCAAGGTAAGACAGCGTGGTCTTGATCATTTCAAGGAATTCCTTCGCCTCGGCAGAGGAATGCAGGTCGGGACGGGTTACCATCTCAATCAGCGGTACGCCGCAGCGATTGAAGTCAACGATGGTGCCGTCGATCTCGTCATGCAGCAGCTTGCCCGCATCCTCCTCGAAGTGGATGCGCTCGAGACGGCAGGAGTGCTTCACGCCGTCCACATAGAAGAATACCTCGCCGTTCTCGCAGATCGGCACATCAAACTGAGAAATCTGATATGCCTTCGGCAGATCGGGGTAAAAATAGTTCTTACGGTCAGCCTTGCACAGCTGATTGATGGTGCAGCCGGTAGCCTTGCCCATCTTGGCGGCGTAGTGTACAACCTGCTTGTTGAGTACCGGCAGTGCGCCCGGCATACCGGTGCAGACCGGGCAGGTGTGGGTGTTGATCGGTGCGCCGAAGCCAGTGGAGCACGAGCAGTAAATCTTGCTCTTGGTGGACAGCTCCGCATGCACTTCCAGACCGATGACAGCTTCGTATTTCATGTTTGTCTTCCTCCCTTACAGTGCAGCGATGATGTTCTTGAGACCGGACGCCTGCTCAAAAGCCAGACCGGCGTTCAGCAGCGTCTGCTCGCCGAAGCGCGGACCGATGAGCTGCATGCCGACCGGCATGTGGTTCTCATCAAAACCGCACGGCTGAACCAGACCCGGCAGACCGGCGATATTGACGGAAACCGTGCAGATATCGCCTGCGTACATCTCGAGCGGATTGGTGGTCTTGGAGCCGATCTCGTAAGCCGTGGTCGGCGCAACCGGCGTCAGGATGACGTCGCACTTCTCAAATGCGTTTGCAAACTCCTCGCGGATCTTGCGCTGTGCGGCACGAGCCTTCTTATAGTATGCATCGTAGTAGCCGGAGGACAGAACGTAGGTGCCCAGCATGATGCGGCGCTGAACCTCGGCGCCGAAGCCCTCGGAACGGCTCTTGGTGTACAGCTCGATGATGTCATCGCCTGCATTCGGGGTGCGGTAGCCGTACTTTACGCCGTCGAAACGGGCAAGGTTGGAGGAAGCCTCTGCGGAAGAGAGGATGTAGTAGATCGGCAGTGCATACTCAACGAGCGGCAGAGAGATCTCGAATACCTCTGCGCCGAGTGCCTTGTATGCCTCTGCAGCCGCCATAACGTTCTTGCGGACAGCATCCGAAATACCCTCGCCGAAATACTCCTTCGGCAGACCGATCTTGAGACCCTTGACGTCAGCGTTCAGGTTAGCGCGCAGCGAGCCTTCAAACGGGGTCTTGACAGAGGTGGAATCGTGCAGCGGATCGTGACCGGTAACCGCATCGAGCAGCATGGCTGCGTCCTCGATGGAGCGGCCGAACGGGCCGATCTGGTCGAGAGAAGATGCGAATGCGATCAGACCGTAACGGGAAACCGCACCGTAGGTCGGCTTCATGCCGACAACGCCGCAGAAGGACGCCGGCTGACGGATAGAGCCGCCGGTATCCGAGCCGAGCGCCAGCGGAGCCTCGCCTGCTGCAACAACAGCAGCGGAGCCGCCGGACGAGCCGCCCGGTACGCGGTCGAGACCATGCGGGTTGTGGGTCGGGTGCATAGCCGAATTCTCGCAGGAGGAGCCCATTGCGAACTCGTCCATGTTGGCCTTGCCGGTGATGACCGCATCGGAAGCAATCAGCTTCTCCATAACGGTTGCATTGTACGGCGGCTTGAAATTGCCCAGCATCTTGGACGCGCAGGTGGTCAGCGTGCCCTTGGTGCAGATGTTGTCCTTAATGGCGATCGGAATACCGGCCAGCGCGGAAAGCGTATCGCCGCTTGCGCGCTTCTTGTCTACAGCCTCAGCCTGCGCGAGCGCTGCTTCCTCGGCTACGGTAACGTAGCCCTGAACCTTATCCTCTACCGCCTTGGTGCGGGCAAAAACGTCCTTTGCCAGCTCTACTGCGGAGATTTCCTTTTTGCCGAGCAGCTCGGACAGCTCGGACGCAGTTTTTTCGTAAAGTGCCATGATTCTGTCCCCTCCTTACTCGACAACACGCGGAACTGCTACGCCGCCGCACTGGAAGTCCGGTGCATTCGGCTCGATCAGCTCATCCGGCGTGAATTCCTGGATCACTTCGTCCTCGTGGAACGCATTCTTGCGCTCGGTGTTGATAACATCGGTGATGTCGCCCAGGTCAAGCTCAGCCAGCTTGTCCACCATTGCGACGATACCCTGCATGTCATCGGCCAGACGGTCGAAAATGCCGCCGGTCGAATCCAGACGTGCCAGGGACGCGATGTGCTCAATTTCTTTTCTGGAAATTGCCATGTCGTTTGCCTCCTAATTATTTATCTTAAATCTATGATACGAATTTTATGATCTATCGTAGGACGGGGTGCCCTACGGCATATCTTATTTAAGCGTTTCCGCTGCCTTCTTCAATCATCGTCTTAAACTCTTCCTCGGTCAAGACCGGGATTCCCAGTTCTGCCGCCTTCTGCAGCTTGCTGCCGGCATTCTCGCCTGCGACAACGTAGCTGGTCTTTTTCGAGACCGAACCGGCCGCTTTGCCGCCGAGGGACTCGATCAGATCGTTGATCTCCTTGCGGGTATAGAGCGTCAGGCTGCCGGTCGCCACGATGGTCTTTCCTGCGAGCAGGTCGCTCTTTGCGGTCTTTTCACCGATGAAGTTGACGCCGTGCGCGCGCAGCTTCTCGATGAGCGTATGCGACTGCGGCAGCTCCCGCCATGCGGCGATGCTCTCCGCCGTGGTCTGTCCGATGTCGCGGATCTCGGTCATCTCCTCGACCGGCGCGGCAAGCAGTGCATCAAGCGAGCCGAAGTGGTCGCTGAGAATGCGGCCCGCCTTCTGGCCGACATGCCGGATGCCGAACGCGAACAGCAGCCGCGACAGGTCGCGGGTCTTGCTCACTTCAATCGAGCGGACAAGATTGTTCGCCCAGACGTCCACCTTTTTGCCGAGCGGCAGCAGCTGCTCGACCGTCAGGTCATACAAATCAGCCGCCGACTTGACCAGTCCGGCGTCGATCAGCTTCTGCAGGTTGCCCTCGCCGCAGCCGTCGATGTCCATCGCATCGCGCGAGGCGAAATGCATCAGGTTTCGCAAAAGCTGCGCCGGACACGAGGCACTCGTGCAGCGAATCGCGGCTTCGTCCTCGTCATCGTACACCGGCGCGCCGCACACCGGACAGAACTTCGGGAACTCATACGGCACGGAATCCAGCGGGCGCCGGTCCTTTTCCACGCCGATGATCTCCGGAATGATTTCTCCGGCTTTTCGGACGGAAACAATGTCGCCCACGCGGGCATCGAGCTGACGGATAAAATCGCGGTTGTGCAGCGTTGCGCGGGACACCGAGGTGCCCGCAAGCCGTACCGGCTCGAGCACGGCATTCGGTGTCAGCACGCCGGTGCGTCCCACCGTGATGACGATATCCTTGAGAAGCGTCTGCTTGACCTCAGGCGGGTACTTGTACGCCGCCGCCCACCGAGGGAATTTCGCGGTCGAGCCGAGCGTTTCACGCTGCGCGAAGGAGTTGACCTTGACAACAGCACCGTCAATGTCGAAATCCAGCTCACCGCGGGTCTCGCCCATGTTCTCAATCTCGCGCTGCACGTCCTGCGGGTCGGTGTAGACCGGATAGCGCGGGCTTGTCGGGAAGCCAAGGCTCTTGAGGTAATCAAGCGCCTGCACATGACTTTCCATCGGCAGCTCGTCGCTGTTCTGGATGTTGAAGCAGAAGATGGACAGCTTTCTTTCCCGCGTAATTTTGCTGTCCTTCTGCCGCAGAGAACCCGCCGCCGCGTTGCGCGGATTGGCGAGGAGCGGCTTGTCGTGCAGCTCCAGTTCGGCGTTGAGCGCATCGAACACGGACTTTTTCATGTAGACCTCACCACGCACGATCAAATGCGGCGGCGCGTTCTCCAGCTTTTTCGGGATGTCCTTGATGGTTTTGAGGTTCTTGGTTACGTCCTCGCCCACCTGACCGTCACCGCGCGTCGCACCGCGGACGAACACGCCGTCCACATATTCGAGCGCGACCGAAAGGCCGTCGATCTTGTACTCGACAACGTACTCCGCCTGTCCGACGGCATTCTCCACACGGGAATAGAACTCGCCCAGCTCGTCAAACGAGAAAACATCCTGCAGACTTTCGAGCGGGTAGGCGTGCGTCACCTTGGCAAAGCGGCTGCTCGCCGTACCGCCGACCCGCTGGGTCGGAGAGTTCGCGTCTGCCATCTCCGGATGCTCGGCCTCGAGCGCGCGAAGCTGACGCTGCAGCATGTCGTACTCATAGTCGGTGATCTCGGGCGCGTCCTCGTTATAGTATTTTTCGTTGTGATACCGCAGCTGCTCCCGCAGAGCGGTAATCTGCTCACGCACGTCCATAATAAAACTCCTTTGGTGTGAGCAAATACTCACACAGATTAAGTATACCAAATAATCCGATATTTTTGAAGTATTATTTTTAGGAAATTGTCGCAAAACTACAGTTTTGCCGACAAGTGGAACGGACCGTAGGCCGTTCCAAAGTCGTCCGAAAGTTCCTATTCAGAAACTTTCTCCCTCCGGAAGTATAAAAAAGCGTGATGCATGCTCCTGTTTTTTATGGACTGCAAGCAGCCCTATTTAATGCGCGCTATCGCGCGATAAAAGCTTCTTTTCCAGTTATTATACCTATTTTTCGCTGTCATAGTCGCGGATTTCGCCGAGCAGATCAGAGCCGGAGCCGCTGATATAGGCGTACCGTTCGGGCACCGTGCCGACGATAACCGTGTCCGTGACCGGGTACGTCGAGACGATTTCCCTGTCTTCCCCGCCGAACGGCGTGAGAATGCGGAAGCCGGCGTGCACCTCGATGAGAATCCGGTGGCGCGTCTGGTTGATGCCCGCCGAGGTAAACGCGCTGACGAACCGCGCCTCCATCTGAGCAAGCCCCGCAAGACCGACCTTCACCCTCGGGCCCATTCCGGTAAACAAATTGGGCGCAAATACCGTGCCGAGCGGCACCTCGGTCTGCGTTTCCTCCAGATAATCCAGCCGGTCAAACAGACCGTTGACGATACGCGCCTTCACCTTTCCGACTGCGATAATATCCGTACGCAAGGCCGTGATGCGGTTGTCGCTGTCGCGCTCAAGCACCACAAGGTCGGCAAATTCGTCCGGATGGGAGAAAACCTCGTCCTCCATCAAGGTGTTGATCTCCTTGATGGCGCTGTCCTCGCAGACGTTGACGGCGTACTCCATGAAAATGCGCTGAAAGCGTATGGTCAGCAGACCAAGACAAACCGCTAATAGCAGTATCAGCATGGCAAGCGCCAGTCTCCTGCCATTTTTCCGTCTGCGCCGCATAATACCACCCCATTCAGCGTATGCGGCATACGTTTGCATAATCACCTTGTCGCACCCTGCGGTAAAGCGTTACAATATATTTCTCTATTAAAAAACTGTCCTAAACCGTCCTAAACTGTTTTACTATTATTATCTGCCAATATATATTCCCCTTTTAACAGATTAGGACACATTAGGACGGTTATTTTACATAACCGCTTAACCGTCACGTTAATTACTAACTACTAATTACCAATTCGCAATCACCAATTAACAAAAAAGAAGCACCCGATAAATCAGGTGCTTCTTTGCGCTTAACAGCTGAATGAGGAATTAGTCCTCGTAATCCTCGCCGTCCTCGAGCAGAGCACGGATGGACAGAGATACCTTCTTCTTCTCATCGTTGATGTCGATGATCTTAGCCTCGACAACCTGGCCAACCTCCAGCTCGTCCTCCGGCTTTGCGATGCGGTGATCAGCGATCTGAGAAATGTGGATCAGGCCGTCAACGCCCGGTACGATCTCAGCGAATGCGCCGAACGGCATGAACTTGAGGATCTTAACCTCAGCAACAGAGCCGATGTCGTACTTGGACTTGAATACGTTCCACGGATTATCCTCCTCGCGCTTGTAGCCGAGGGAGATCTTCTTGTTTTCCTTATCCAGACCGATAACGAATACCTTTACCTTGTCGCCAACAGAAACGACCTCGGACGGGTGCTTGATGCGGCCCCAGGACAGCTCGGAGATGTGAACCATGCCGTCCACGCCGCCGATGTCTACGAATGCGCCGTAGGAAGTCAGGGACTTAACGGTGCCATCGTACTCGTTGCCGATCTCGATGGTGTTCCAGATCTGCTCAGCAGCAGCCTTGCGAGCCTCCTGCTGGATCTGACGGATAGAACCAACAACGCGCTTGCGCTGACGGTTGATCTCGGTGATATAGAAGGACTGCTTGGTCTTAACCAGCTGGCTCATCGGCTGATCCTTCGGTACGCCGGTCTGGGATGCCGGGATGAATACGCGTACGCCGAATGCAGTTGCTACAACGCCGCCGCGGTTCTCCTCAACGATGGTGCCCTCAACCGGGGTGTGCTCCTCGTAAGCCTTCTCAACGGTCTCCCAGCCCTTCAGCTGATCAACGCGCTTCTTGGACAGAGTGATGGTGCCCTCGCCGTCGTTTACGCGAACAACAACAGCCTCGATCTCGTCGCCAACGTGGATGTTGGCAGCTACGTCGTAGTTCGGGTCGTCAGACAGCTCACCCAGCGGGATATACGCAGTGTGCTTAACGCCCAGATCTACCTGTACGTCGTTATTGGAAATACCTACAACGGTGCCGGTTACCTTTTCTCCATTATTTAAAGTCTTGAAGGACTCCTCCAGCATTGCTGCAAAGTCCTCACCAGTTTCAATCTTGGTTTCTTCGCTCATCATGTTACTGACCTCCTTAATTATCCATGCCGGTGTGGATGCTCCCGCCGTGATCCCGATGTGCTGGTGCTGCCCGAGCTCCTGCGTAGTAAGCTCTGCCGCGTCTTCGATGTAGCGCACATCCGAGCACAGCGACCGGCTGATCTCATACAGCCGTTTGGTGTTGGAGCTTTTCTTATCTCCGATCACGATCATTTGATCCGATACACCGGCAAGCAGACGAGCCTCCGACTGGCGCTCATCCGTCGCTTTACATATTGTATCAAAAATTTTGAGGTTTGTACACCTTTTTTTTATAAGTCCTACGGAAATATTCCAAATTGACCGGTTGACGGTGGTCTGTGCGACCAGAGAAATGGGTTTATCTTCCATTTCAGGCCGTTCCGAGAAGGCTCTCGCCTGCTCCTCACCCTCAAGCACGATCGACTCGCCGCACCAGCCCTGAATGCCCACAACCTCCGGATGTCCGGCGCTTCCGAGAATGACAATCAGTCGTCCGTCCGCGCTCTCTTTGTCCACTATTTTGTGTATTTTCCGCACAAAAGGGCAGGTTGCATCAAAGATTTCGCACTTTTTTGATTGAAGCAGCGTGTAAACATTCCGCGGTACACCGTGCGCCCGAATGAGCACGCCGGCACCGTCCGGAATGTCCTCCAGCGCATGCGCGGTGTGCACACCGAGCTTCTCCAGCCGTTCGATTTCGTGCATGTTGTGAATGATTTCACCATAGGCATAAATTTTTCCGTTTTTTTTCGCCTGCTGCTCGGCGAGGTCCACGGCACGGCGCACGCCGAAGCAGAATCCGGCGGTTTTGGCTACCGTTACGCTCATACCTGCTCCTTCAGCGCGTAGATGCGGCGCAGGATATCATCCGCGATCAGGCCGTAGTCCTTCTGCTTCGGATCCGGCGTGAACGGCTTGCCGATCACGACTGTGGCTCTGCAGCGGAAACGCTTGCCCTCGGTGATATACATCGGCAGGATCGGCGCCCGGGTCTTGACCGCCAGCATGGCCGCACCTTTCTTGGTTTCGCCCTCGGCAGCATGGCGCGTGCCCTGCGGGAAAATGATCAGCTTCTGACCGGCACGGACACAGCCGAGTGCGGTCTTGATGGCAGTGATATCCGCGCCCTCACGGTCGATCGGAAAAGCGCCGAGCGCCGCGATCAGCCACGCGAATATCCTCTTCCGGAACAGCTCCTTTTTCGCCATTAGGCGCAGCGGCGTCTTGCCGCCGAGTGCGACCGCCGCAAACGGCGGGTCGGACAGCTGCACATGGTTCGGACAGACAACGCAGCCGCCCTCCGGGATGTTTTCGCGTCCGATCACGCGGTAGCCAAAGAAAATATGGAATGCCAGCGCTACAAGCGGCACAACCAGAGCCTGGAACCAGCGGTGGTATTTGAATTTCATGCCTTTTCCTCCGTTTTTTCACGAATAATACGCAGAACGGCTGCTATGCTCTCCTCGAGCGTCAGGCTGCTCGTATCCAGCAGAACCGCATCGTCCGCCTGTTTGAGCGGCGCAACGGCTCTCGTCATGTCCTGCCTGTCGCGCTCGTTGATATCGTGCAGGATGCCGTCCATCGTCACCTGCTGGCCCTTCTCAATCAGCTCTTTATAGCGGCGCTCCGCGCGGGACTGCGCAGACGCGGTCAGGAAAATCTTGACCGGCGCATCCGGCAGGATAACCGTGCCGATATCGCGGCCGTCCATCAGGATGCTGCTGTTTTTCGCCATGCTGCGCTGGGTCTCCAGCAGAAACTGCCGTACTTCCGGCACCGCGGACACCTTGGACGCGTAGTACGAAATCTCCGGTGTACGAATGGCTTCGGAGACATCCTCGCCGTTCAGGAGAACGCGCTGTGCGCCGTCCTGATAGGTCAGCTGAATGGTGATCTCCGGCAGGGTTGCGATAATGCCTGCCGTGTCCTCTCCGGCAATGCCCCTGCGGCACACTGCCAGACCGATGGAACGGTACATCGCACCCGTATCCACATATACATAGCCGAGTTTTGCCGCGGCAGCACGCGCCACGGTGGATTTTCCTGCCCCGGACGGGCCGTCGATGGCAACCGAAATGTACTTCATCATGATTCCTCCTCCGCAGCCGACAGACCCGCCAGACGGCCTGTGGACCACGCAATCTGCAGGTTGAAGCCACCCGTGTAGGCATCCACATCGAGCACCTCGCCTGCGAAATACAGGTGCGGCAGCTTTTTGGACTCCATGCTTTTCGGGCTGACCTCGCGGACGGATACGCCGCCCGTAGTGATAATCGCCTCAGCGATCGGACGCTTGCCGGAAATCTCGACCGGGAACGCCTTGAGTACGCGCAGCAGCGCGGCACGCTGTGCCTTGGTGATGGAATTGACCTTCTCGCGCGGGTCGATGCCGCTCTTTTCGATCACCACCGGGATTATCTTCTTAGGCAGCAGCTCACCGAGCGCGTTGATAAAATCGCTGTTCTTGTGCTTGTCAAAGTCCGCGAGCAGACGCTTGTCGAGCGTCTTTTCGTCCAGCGCAGGCTTGAGATCAATCTCCACACGGTACTTTTTGCTGCCGAAATGGCGCATATGCGCACTCGCGGACAGCACCAGCGGACCGGACAGACCGAAGTGCGTGAACAGCATTTCGCCGAAGTCCGAGTAGAGTTTTTTGTCATTTTCATATACGGTCAGCTGCACGTTGCGCAGGCTGAGCCCCATCAGCTGCTGACAGGTGTCGCCGTCCTCGACGAGCGGCACGAGCGACGGATTTGCGGGCACGACCGTGTGCCCTGCCTGCCTGGCAAAGCGGTAGCCGTCACCGGTCGAGCCGGTCTGCGGATAGGATGCACCACCGGTCGCTACGATCACGCGGTCCGCCTTGTACGTCTTGTGACCGGCACGAACGCCTGTGAGCACACCGTCCTCGATGAGCAGCTCGTCTGCAGTCGTATGTACGATGGTCACACCCGCCTTTTTCACCCACAGGAACAGCGCATCGATGATGTCGGCTGCCTTGTCCGACTGTGGGAACACGCGGTTGCCGCGCTCTGTTTTGAGCGCCACGCCGCGGCTCTCGAAAAAGTCCATCACGTCCGCCGGACCGAAGCCGCCGAGCGCGGAATACAGAAAGCGCGGATTGACCGGCACGTTGCGCAGAACCTCCTGCACATCGCAGTTATTGCACACGTTGCAGCGGCCCTTGCCCGTGATAAACAGCTTGCGGCCAACTTTTTCGTTGGTTTCCAGCAGCGTCACCTGCGCGCCCTGCTCTGCGGCAGTACCTGCCGCCATCAGACCGGCTGCGCCGCCGCCGATTACGATAATGTTCAATTTATATCGTCCTCCGGTTTTTCATATACGTCGTATTCTTCCCAGATGCGCTCCAGCTTATTAAATGTATGCTCAATCTCATCGCGGCGGCTCATGCCGACAGCCACGATCAGTGCGTTGATGACCGACAAGGGCGCCACGAGCGAATCGACAAAGCTCGCCATATCGCTGCGTGCGAGCAGCACATGATCAGCCACACGCGCCAGCGGCGACAGCTGCGAGTCGGTCAGTGCGATAACGCGGGCACCGCGGTCGCGGGCGTACTTCATCGCACTCAGCGTGCGCTTGGAGTAGCGCGGGAAGCTGATGCCGAACAGCACGTCACCCGGTCCGACACGGAGCACCTGCTCAAAAATCTCGCTGACGCTGTTCGTATGTACAAGCGTCACATTTTCAAACAAAAGGTTGAAGTAAAAACCCAGAAAGCTGGCTAACGCGCTCGAGGAGCGCACACCGAGGATGTAGATTCGCTTAGCGCCCATGAGCGCGTCCACCGCGCCCTGAAAGGCGTCGCGGTCGATCTCGTCGAGCGTTACGCGGATCATATCCGTATCCGCGTGCAGCACGGTCTGCAGTACATCGCGGCCGCCCATGCGGTCGCCCGCAACCTCCATGCGCTGCACCGAGGTCAGCTTGTTGCGGATCATCTCCTGCAGAGCGCGCTGCAGGTGCGGATAGCCGTCATAGCCAAGCTCGGTCGCAAAGCGCACGACCGTACTTTCACTCACACCGACAGTCACACCCAGACGGCTCGCGGTCATGAACGCGGCCTTGTCGTAGTGCTCTAAGATAAAACGCGCGATCTGCTTCTGACCCTTGGAAAAGCCGGGCAGCTCGCTTTGAATTTTTGTGATCAGGTCATTCATTATATTCTCTCCTGCATTGCATTCTCTGCATACATTCCTGCATTTGCACGATACTATTTTAAGTGAACCTGCAAAAAAATGCAAGAGCATATGGGTGCAAATTGCAAAAAGGCAGGGATTCCCTGAAAAAATCAGAGGTTCTCCTGCACGTCGGCAGCGATGTCCTGCAAATAGCCGATCTCCTCGTCAGTCAGCTCGCGCCATGCACCGCTCTTGAGATGCGGGTCGAGCGGCATCGTGCCCATTGCCACGCGCTTGAGGCGGCGGACCTCCAGACCGCACTTCTCGCACATTTTGCGAATCTGGCGGTTGCGGCCCTCGTGGATGGTCAGGCGCAGCTTGGCACTCAGCTCATCGCGGTCGATCGTAACGACCGTTGCCGGACGGATGCTGTAGCCGTCAATCTCCATCGGCTCTGCGAGCTTCGGGATGTTTTCCAGATTGCCGCGCACGCGCACCTCGTAATGCTTCTCCACCTCGTGGCGCGGATGGGTCAGCGCGTTGAGCAGATCGCCGTCGTTGGTCAGCAGCAGCAGACCCTCGGAGTTGTAGTCCAGACGGCCGACCGGCACAACACGCGCACCGCAGCCGCGCACCAGATCGGCAACCGTCTTGCGGCCGTGCTCGTCCTTCATCGTCGTGACATAGCCGCGCGGCTTGTACAGCATTAAGTATACCTTCTCCTCGGCACCGCCGATGGGCTTGCCGTCCACGAAAATCTTGTCACGGCGCGGATCGGCCTTGTCGCCGACCGAAGCCTTTTTGCCGTTTACCGTTACGCGGCCATCATCGATCCAGCGCTCCGCCTCACGGCGGGAGCACAGGCCTGCCTGAGCCAGTAATTTCTGCAGTCTTTCTTCCATTTATGTTACCTCTTTCGTGTTGTTCTATTGTTTTAATGGAAAATGGAGAATTGAGAATGGAAAATGAATGTGTTGCCTTACAGGCGGAATTTAATTACGCCGCGCTGCGGCGATTCCGACGCGGCGCGGATGAAACTCGCGCAAGGATAGCGTCATTCTCCATTCTCCATTTTCAATTCTCAATTTCTAAACCGTTCCATAATGCGTTCAACGAAGGATTTTTCTTCCGCCGGAAGCAGCGATTCCCCGCCGTAAACCAGCGTATCGCGTCCCAAGACGCAATCCCCGAGCCGATACTCGACCGAACCCGCCTGCGCCGTCCTCACGACCGGTGCATAGCAGATTTTTTCGCCGTAGCGCACGCGCTGCAGTTTCTCCTTTTCACCCGGCAGCAGATATGCCGTCACAGTATTCTTCGCTGCGAGCGGCACGGACGCGGTATCGCCGCCGAACACGCGCACGTTTGCGATCGTGTCTCCTGCCTTATGCAGCGTGACCTCGCTGTACTGCGCAAAACCGGCGTCAAGCATCTCCATGTGGTCGTTCCAGTCGTTCGGGTCATCAAGCGTCACCGCGATGATGGTGCGCCCGTTTCGCTCGGCCGCCGAGACCAGACACCGCCCTGCCGCCCGCGTATAGCCGGTTTTCACGCCGATCGCGCCGTCATACATGCTCAGCAGACGGTTGTGATTGCTCAGCGCGTGCCCGCTGACCGTGCAGCTTTTTGTCGAGACGATCTGCCGGAACACCGGGTCCTTGAGCGCCGCCGCGGTGATTTTCGCCAGCTCATGTGCGGTGGTGTAGTGCGTGTCGGACGGCAGGCCGTTCGGATTGTCGAAATGCGTGTCCGTCAGACCGAGTTCCGCCGCTTTGGCATTCATTTTGCCCACGAAGGCTGTCATGCCGCCGCACTCTCCCGCGATGGCGACCGCCGCGTCGTTGCCGGATGCGAGCATGAGTCCGTACAGCGTATCCTGCAGCGAGAGTGTCTCACCTGTTTTCAGATACATGGACGAGCCTTCCACGGCGGCGTACTCCGGCTTTACGGTATACACGCGGTCAAGGTCGCCCTCGCCGAGCGCGACGAGCGCGGTCATGATCTTGGTAGTGGACGCCATCGGCAGACGGCTGTCCGCGTTCTGCTCGAACAGCGTTTCGCCCGTGTCCGCATCGATCACGACGGCCGCCCGTGCGCTCACCGCGCCTGCCCTCGGCAGCACGAGCAAAAGCGCGAGCACGCAAAACAGCTTTTTCACATTGCACCACTCCCCGCATAACAAAACCTACTCAGCATTCACGCGAGTAGGTTTTGCGGGAAAACGCAGTTTTATTCGTCGCCGGACAGGGGTTCTGCAGCAGCCGCTGCGTCCTCGGTCTTGCCCTTGAAGCCGCTGACGAAATTGGACACCTTGTTGATCGCACCCGGGATCATTTCGACCAGACGGTCCACCGTGTCGGACGCCTGTGCGTTGATGCCGAGGATATTGGCGCTGCCGTCCCTGCCGATGACAAGGAAGCACACCGGCGAAACCGTCACACCGGCGCCGCTGCCGCCGCCGAACGCAAGCGGAGACCCGCTTGCCGCGTGCTTGGACGCGAACTCGCTGCCGCCTGCGCCGAAGCCGAACGACACCTTGGAGACCGGGATAACGGTCGTGCCGTCCGCCGCTACGATCGGATTGCCGATAATGGTATTAACATCCACCATTTCCTTGATTTTGGACATGGTTTCGGTCATCAAATCACTGATAGGATGATGTTCACTCATAATTTTCGCCTTCCTTTATACGTTTTAACTGATCATTTGAAATATTTCTTGTACAGCTGATACATTGGCTTGCCATGCCGCAGCAGCACTCTGATGAGCGATATCGGCCGTATCGAGCAGTTTACGGTAAACGCCCACTCGGTATGGTCGGCGTTGAAGTCCGCGTCCGCGCTGACATGGTAATCCTGCATATCGAAAGTATTCTCCAAGAATGGAACAATGATTCCGCAGAGCGCCGCAGCCTGCCCGAGCAGAATGCCGGTCTGCGCCGCATCGTCTGTGCCGATAACTACGCGCGCCCGCAGTCTGCTGATGCGCAGGCGGTCGGTCAGGTCGCTGAGGAAATCGCGCACCGTGCCTGCGATCTCACCGACATCCAGTCCGTCCTTCGGCAGCGAGAGACCGAGCTTTCCGCTCGTTTTCTTTTCGTTTTCCTCGGATTTCTTCTGCTCCGCTTCCGTTTCCTCTTTTTTCTTTTTCAGGTGGCGCGGTCTCGGATACAGCGGAATGCGAACCGGCCCATACCGTGCCTCCACGCTCACCTCGCCGGTCACGCCGACGGCTTCAATGCCTGCCCGAATGTTCAGCAGCACCAGCACAATCACCAATGCCAGCAGCACAATTCCAAGCAGAATGCCTAAAATCCAGAGTAAAACCGTTCCCATAGGCGGTCACTCCGTTTCCGGCGGCACAGGCTCGCCGTTCAAGAAGCGCAGCTGCTCGCCGGGCGGCGTCTCGTGCAGCGTGCCGTCCATGTTCAGCTCCATCTGCTCGTTTTCCTCGAGTGCGGGCAGCGCCGGAAGGTCCTCGATGCTTGCCAGTGAAAAACTGCGCAGGAACTGGTCGGTCGTGCGGAACAGCATAGGCTTTCCGGGCATGTCCAGCCGTCCGGCCTCCTCGATGAGCCCCTTTTCCGCCAGACTGCTCACCGTATTCGATGAATCGACACCTCTCAGCTGGTCGATGAACGCACGCGTCACCGGCTGGCGGTATGCAATGATGGTCAGCACCTCAAGCGCCGCAGGCGACAGCGCAGGCGGTCTGCGCGATTCGGTCACGCGGCGCACATACGGCCCGTACATCGGCCGGGATGCCAGCTGCAGCTTATCCTCGATACGCAGCAGCATGATGCCGCGGTTCTCGAAGTCGTAGCGGTTCTCAAGTGCAGCCGCCGCGTCCAGCAGCTCCGCCGGTGCGGCCTCAAGCGCCGCGGACAGCCGTTCCAGGGTAACCGCATCGCCTGCCGCGAACAGCACGGCCTCCAGTCCGGCCTCGAGCGCCGTCATGCTGCCGTTATTTTGTGTTGTCATTTGTCAGCATCAGCTCCGTCTCCTCGCCGTCCCCTTCCAAACGGATTCGGCGGGTCTTGGATAATTCCAGCACTGCCAGAAAGGTAGCCACAATCTCCGAGCGGTTTCTCGCATCGTCGAACAGCCGCATAAACGGCACGCGCATCCGGTACATAAAGCGCTTGAGGATTGCGGTGACGCGTCCCTCTACCGGTGCAGGCTCCCGCCCGACAATGCCCTGAAACGAGGTCACCGGCGGCGGCAGGCGGCGCTTGGTTCGGCGCAGCATTTTGTTTGCCGCGCGGATGAGATCGTTTACCGTGTGGTGATACTCCACCGGCGCATCATTCTGCCGTTCGGGCGGTTTGACGTAGATATCACGGCCGTTTTCGTTCTTTTCCGCAAAAAACGCGGTCGCACTCTTGAGTCTCTGGTACTCGAGCAGCATTTCGACCAGACCCGCTCTCGGGTCCTCCTCGGCCTCGTCCTCCTCGTGCTTCGGCAGCAGCATCCTGGACTTGATGTACACCAGCTGCGCCGCCATTGCGATGAAGTCACCGGCAACGTCCAAATCCATGTGCTCGGCCTCATGCAGAACTGCCATGTACTGCTCAAGGATTTCCGCGATGGGGATATCGTAAATGCTCACCTTGTTTTTGGAAATCAGGTGCAGCAGCAGGTCAAGCGGCCCGTCAAAGTTGTCTAAATGAAAATCCATAGCTTACAGAAACAGGCTGACGAAGTTTACCGCCAGCATGAGAACGCCGTTGCCGACCCAGTCCATAATGCCGTCCAGCCAGCCGAACCAGAGCGCCACGATAAACACGAAAAAGATGATATTCTGGTACTTCTGCAGCTTGAGTGACCACGAAAACGGCAGAAAAGCGTCAACGACGCGCGAGCCGTCCAACGGGTGCACCGGAACAAGGTTGAACACACCCAGACCGATCGACATGCTCGCAACGATGAGCAGGAACTGCGACAGCGACCATAGGAATGTATTCGTCATGTTCATGCGCACCACAAAATACAGGCAGTACGCGATAAAGGCGGTAATAAAGTTGGATACCGGACCGGCAAGCGCAGTCAGCGCCATGCCCCAGCGTCTGTTCCTGAAATTGGCGATATTGACCGGCACCGGACGCGCCCAGCCGAAGCCGAACAGCAGCAGGCACAGGAAGCCGATCGGGTCGATATGCGCCATCGGCGACAGCGTTACGCGGCCGGAATCACGCGCGGTACGGTCACCGAGCAGATAGGCAGCACCGCCGTGCGCGGTCTCGTGGATGGACAGGCACAGCACGATCGCGGGCAGCGAAAGCGCCAGTGTGATAAATGCGGAGCGGATATCGCCGCTCATCAAAGCTCTCCAAAGCAAGCTGTTTCCTCCATTATTGCAGTGATTCTGATTCTATATTACCCTATAATGGATTATTATAACACGGATAGAGGTTGTTGTCACCCGAATATTTGTTCTGTACAACATTCGGCAGGATTTTGTCGTTTAATCGCAGGGCGGGGCGCTCCGGAGTGCCCTGCCCTGCATGATAACTTACCGAATGGATCATATCTTTGCTGCATAATTCTCCACTCAGTAAGTTTTAGCAGCACATTAACGGATTATCTGCTATAATTAACTTGTACATTTATGCACTTGGAGGCTTCGACATGAAACGACAGGACGGGAAACCGCGTTTATTCTCGTTTACACTGCGGGATTTCCTTATTTTCGCGGCGATATTTATCTGTGCACTGGTGCTCTGCACCTTGCTGCGCCGCTCGGACATCAGTGACGGTTTCGCCTCTCCGGTATTTGTTCTCGCAGTGCTGCTCACCTCGCGCTTCACAAACGGATACCTGTTCGGCACGCTTGCCGCATTCCTGAGCGTTATCGGCATCAACTACATCTTTACCTTTCCCTACTGGGAATTTAACTTCACAATGACCGGCTATCCGCTGACGTTTTTCGTCATGCTGTGCGTATCGCTCATCACCTGCACGATGACCACCAAGATCAAGCAGCAGGAGCAGTTTCGCATGGAGAGCGAGCGTGAGAAAATGCGCGCCAACCTGCTCCGCTCGGTCTCGCACGACATCCGCACGCCGCTGACCTCCATCATTGGTTCAACCTCGGCCATTCTGGAAACGCCCGACCTGTCTCTCGAACAGCAGCATCAACTGCTCGAGGATGTGCGCGATGACGCGCAGTGGCTGGTCCGCGTGGTGGAAAACCTGCTGTCCATCACCCGCATGGGGGAGGACACCCGGATCACCAAGCAGCCTGAGGCCGCCGAGGAGGTGCTCGGCGAGGTCGCCCGCAAATTCCGCAAGCACTATCCCGGCGTCAAGATATCGGTGGCTGTGCCGGATGAGCTGCTCATCGTGCCGATGGATGCGATCCTCATTGAGCAGGTCATGACCAATCTGCTTGAAAACGCCGTTCGGCACGGCAAAAACACCACTCATATTGCGCTCTCTGTGCATCAGGATGGCGAAAACGCCGTCTTTGCTGTGCAGGACAACGGCGGCGGCATCCCGCCCAAGCTGCTGCCCGTGCTGTTCAGCGGAACGCTGCGCCACAGCGACACGCCCACCGGAGACGGCAAGCGCAATATGGGACTGGGACTTTCTGTATGCAACGCCATTGTCCGCGCACACGGCGGCACAATGCACGCACAAAATAAGGACGGCGGTGCGGAATTCATCTTCTGCCTGCCGATGATAGAAAAGGAGCCGGAACTGCAATGAACATTCGAGAAAAAATACTCATCGTGGAGGACGAAAAGAGCATTGCGCACTTTATCTCCACTATTTTGAACTCCAACGACTACGAAACGCTGCTGGCCCGCTCGGGCAGCGAGGCGAAGACCATGATCTCCTCGCACTGTCCGGATCTGGTCATCCTCGATCTCGGTCTGCCGGATATGGACGGCATTGACGTCCTGCGCGAGCTGCGCTCGTGGTCGAGCCTGCCGGTGGTGGTGGTTTCCGCCCGCTCGCATGAGCACGACAAGGTGCAGGCGCTCGATCTCGGCGCGGATGACTACCTGACCAAGCCGTTCGGCACCGCCGAGCTGCTCGCGCGCGTGCGCACCGCCATCCGCCACACGAGAACCACCTCGGCGAACAGCGAAATCGCCCGCGAGGGCACCTACACGGTCGGTGAAATGACCATCGACTATAACAAGCATCAGGTGCTCGTCCGCGGCGAGAATGTCCACCTCACGCTCAGCGAGTTCCGTATCGTTGCGCTGCTCGGCAAGTTTGCCGGCAAGGTGCTTACCTACGATTACATCATCAAGGAGCTGTGGGGACCGCGAGCCGGCGGTGACAACCAGATCCTGCGCGTCAATATGGCAAATATCCGCCGCAAGATCGAGAAAAATCCTGCCGAACCGGAGTACCTGTTTACCGAGGTCGGCGTGGGCTACCGCATGGCAGAGAATTCCGAACAATAACGCGGCATGCCGTATATAACGACATGCAAATGATTTACAACGGCGGGATGAGGTCATCCCGCCCTACAATTTAATTTATTTATACCAACAAAAAAACCCGAGTCAAACGATTCGGGTTTTTTCATATAGTTTAGGTAAACTCTGTCGGTGAATAGCTGCCGTCCGCGATCTGCTGCGCGACTTCATCCGTCAGGCCGTTGTAGACAACGCCCGGCTCCAGCGTGATGCCGTGAATTGCGGCAAGCTGAGAGACCGTTACAAACGCGTAGGTCTTATCCGTGCGGCTCTGCAGCTCGTCGATTGCTGCCAGCGCACCCCGAACCGAAGTCTCATACAGGTCGTGCATCAGGACAACATCGCCGTCCTGCGCCTGCTCCACGATGACCTTCTTCACATGATCGGCATCGCGGTACTGCCAGTCCTCGGTGTCTACGCTCCAGTTGATGATCGGATAGCCAAGCTCTGCGGCTACCGCCTTAACATCCGAGTTGACGCCGCCGCCTACCGGACGCAGCACCTGCGGTGCCTGCCCCGCAATATCCTTGATCGCATTGGTCGCATCGTCAATCTGGCTGCGGATATCATCCGTGCCGAGGCCGGTCAGGTGGCACATCGGATGATTCATGGTGTGGTTGCCCAGCTCATGGCCTTCGTTTACCATGCGCGGCAGCACATCCGATACCTCGGAGACACGCTCGCCGACCATCAAAAACGTAGCAACTGCGCCGCGCTGCTTGAGGCCGTCCAGCAGATAGTTGGTCAGGCCGTTCGGATAGCCGTCCTTCTTGCCGGTCGGACCGTCGTCAAACGTCAGCGCGATATAGACATCGGCCTCCGGTATATCGCCGTCCACGGCATCGCCCAGCTTATCCTTCATGTTCTTGAGATATGCCTTCTGGCTGTCAAAGCCGTCAAGCGTTACGCCGGTGAACGAGAATACGCCGTCACCGAGATCGGTATACGTCTTGCCAAGGATCGCCGCAAGCACCTGCGGAGAAACGTAAAAACGGTTCTTGTCCTGATCCGTGTAGGTGGAGAAGCCATTGCCGGAGGCACGCTTGCCGTCCACCTTGGTCTTGCCGTCATCCGCATCCACGGTCGCGGTGGATTCGCCGCAGGTGACATTCCATGCGCCCTTGCCGTCGTCCTCTGCCTTGCCGCCGAGCGCGGTCATCGCAGCCTTGAGCGGGATATACGCCGTGCCGTCCTGATCGAGCACGCCTGCACCCAGCTTTTTGCCTTCTTCCACCATGTGCTTGGTGCCGCCTTCATAGAGCAGCTGATCCGAGCCGGTTCGCATAACGATGCTGCCGCTCATTACCTGTCCCTCGGCCGGGCCGAGCACCTTGAGCGCCTTATCCGTAATTTCACCGATCTTCTTGTCGGTCAGCGCTTTTTTTGCCTGACTGATGATGATCAGATCGCCGTTTTCGGCGGCAACTTCACCGGTCTGCCACGAAAGCGCCTGACAGATATCCTTGACCGGCGCATAAACCACGCCGTTCTTCTCCACCGGTGCGGAGGCGAAGGTTTCGGTCGCGTCACCGACCTGCAGGTTTGTATCACTGAGCTTAATTGTCAGCACGGTCTTTTTGAGCGTGATCGTGCCGGATTTAGCGTTCTCGTCCCAGTTCAGTTCCAATCCGAGGTTATCGCACAGTGAGCTGATGGACGCCATGCCGTTGCCCTGACTGTCACGGTAGGGCGCAGCGTCAACCTGTATCGCCTTGCCGTTCTTATATGCATTCGTGTTGCCCACCTGATACACCAGCACGTTGTTGCTGCTGACTACGTTTCCTACAATCGAGCGGATCGCCCGCACACCGAAGAAAATGACCGCAATGATCAGAATGATCAGGGCAAACAGCACACCGTAGTGACTGTTGCGCCGTCTGCGTCTGCGCCTTCTTCTATGCGGACTGCGCGGCGCCTGCCGCGCCGATTCATATGCCATTTTTGTCATCCTTCCTATCCTTTTTATAACATATGCTGCTAAGATATAAGTATACCACCTTTCGACACAAAGCGAGGTTACAGTTCTGTTACTTTTTACAGCTTCCGCCCGCACTTTTTCTGTCCTTTTCTGACGACAGACTTACGGCAGCACCGCACAATTAAAGCAGCGGTTCCTTGCGCGAGTTCCGTCCGCGCTGCCGCGGTTCCTTGCGCAGACTCCGGTCGCGCTACCGCGGCGCTTTGCCTTACAAATCCTCGCCTGCACTCCAGTTGACAAGATGAGGCGACTTTTTCGGCTGCACAGCTGCCGGATCGGGCACCTTTACACCGAAGAAATCATACCACTGACCGCACTGCTCGCACTGCCAGGCCGTTGCTTCGGTTTCATCCATGATGAAAATCTCGTTTCCGCATTCACAATTCAGAATTGTCATTATACTTCCTGCTTTCCTGCTGTTATATTTCTGCTATCAGTATAGCACAAGCCGCGCATAAAGTCGAATGTCGGCGCAAAGAAAAAGGGAGTGTTTCCACTCCCTTGAGGCTGTCGAAAAACTATCGTTTTTCGAGCAGCCTCTCGCTCGAAACCACGCTTTCGAGCGAATACTGAAGAAAAACCGCGCCCTGACGGGCACATTTTTTCTTCCCTTGTATAAAAAGTCAGGTACACGCCCTGACTTTTTATGAATTTACTTCGCAAATTCTATTTTATGCGTGCTGCCGCACGAAGCGTAAAAATTAAAATAATACTTTTTTGATAGACTGAAAAGAGGTCTGCATTGCAGACCTCTTTTGTTGTATGGTTTCCTATTAGGTACACTGTTCCAATCCACGCCGAATCCTTCTCCAAACCACGCACGACAGCGCAATCGTGACATAATCCGTGATGGACTGCCCGAGAACTGCGCCATTCAGACCGAAAACCGCATTCAGCAGATACAGCAGGGGGATGAGCAGCAGACCCTGCCGCAGCACGGACAGCACGGTAGCAGGAAGGGCGCGTCCGACCGACTGCATGCAGTTCATATTGACGAACAGAAAACCGATGAACGGGCCGGACAGCATGTAGGCGATCAGCATCTGCACGCCATATGTAATAACGCCGCTGTCATCCACGAACAGGCCGATGATCGGCTTGCGCAGGAAGAAATAGAGTGCGGTTGCCGCCAGTCCGACGACAAAGCAGCACAGCTTGGTAAAACGCTCGGTATCGGCAAAACGCTTGATATCACCCGCACCGTAGCTGTAACCGAAAATCGGCTGTACACCGTTTGCAAGGCCCATTTGCAGGAAGGTGATGAACATATTCGCTTTGAATACGATGCCGATCGCCGCAACGGGCGCGTTGCCGTAGACGACCAGAATCAGGTTGAGCACAATGGTTGAAACACACATCAGCGCGGAGAAAATGGCGGTCGGGAAACCGGCAGAGCACACGCGCACGGCAATGTGCGTGCCGCAGAGCGCGTCCTTCGGCGCAAGCGAAAACCGCCGCGACTTTTTGAGAAAATACCACAGGTAGTACAGCGCCGCAAGCATATTGCCGATGGTGGTTGCAATGGCCGCGCCCGCCGCGCCCTGTCCCAGACCGGAGACGAAAACCGGGTCGAGTACGATGTTTGCAATCGTGCCGATCATGCTGCCGATCATGGCCTCCTTGCTCGCGCCTTCCGCGCGCACAACGAAGCTGGCTGCAGCCGACCAGATGACGAACGGTGCGCCGAACGCGATGTAAACCGTGTAGCCGCGGGCAAACTCAAATGTGCTTGCGTCCGCGCCGAACAGATGCAGGATGGGCGCGGTGAAGCACAGCAGTACGGCGGCAAACGCTGCGCCGACGACCAAGCTCGCCCATGAGATGAACGAGGAGATTTTCTTCACGCTTTGGTGATTGTTCTCGCCGAGCGCGACCGAGATCATCGCACTGCCACCCATGCCGAACATGTTGGCGAACGCCATCAGCAGGATGAAGATCGGGTTGGTCAGGCTGACGGCGGCTACCTGCAGGGCGTCGCCGGTCTGTCCGACGAAAAAGGTGTCCGCCATGTTGTACACCACGGTGACAAGGCTGCTGATGACGCTCGGAATCGCCATTGCGGCTACTGCACGAGGTATCGGCGCTTTGCCGAGGAGAGTATCGTTGTCCAAGTTGTACACGTTCCTTCCTTTGGAAATTTAACGGTTGTTTTCATCGAAGCGGCAGGGCAGCCCGCCCTGCGGTAATGGTTAATCGTTTTTTTCAAAATTTGAAAGCATTTTCAGTCCGATCCGCATAAATGTGTCCCGCTCCTCGGGCGAGATGCCGCGGAGCAGCATGGCTTCGGTCTCCGTAATCTCCTGCAGGCAGGCGGGACGGAAGGCTTCGGCTTTTTCGGTGCAGACAATGCACTTGCGCCGTGCGTCCGCAGGATCGGGTTCGCGGCGGATGAGATCGGCAGCCTGCAGGGCCTGCAGCATTTCGGTTGCGGTGGAAGGCCGCAGGCCAAATTCCTGCTCGACGTCGCGCTGTACGAGCGGGTGTTTTTGACTTTCTATCAAAATATAGTTGAGAATCTGACCTTTGGTGCCGCTGATATGAATGCGTTTTTGCGTTTCCGCTGATCGGCGACGCAGGCAGTTGGATAGCTTGTTGATAAGCCGCCCGGTATCCATGAAATCACCTCGTTTAATTACTTCGTTTCCTAAGTAATATTATAGCCGGTGATTGCGGGAGGTCAAGAGGAAATTTTACTGCTTGTCCGGGGAGATGGGAGCCGTCCGGACGGCTTCTTTTTCCTGCACCGGATGACTGGGGAACACGAACTGCCGCAGGCGGGTTCGCCCTGACGGGGCGGAGAGTTTTCCGCTGAATCTCAGCGGGAGCGTCGCCGCGCCCCGCGGCAGGGCAAGAGGGTAGACACCAAGGTTTCTACCCTCTTAACTCCCACTTCCTTTTATTTCTTAGTCTGGCGCAGATCGGAGACCGGCGACCGCTACGAAAATAGGGAAACGGCAGTCGGGTTACCGCAGCGTGTCTTTCTCCGCCTTTTCGCATTTCACAGACAGCGTACTGCTACACATGTGAGTTCATCCACGCAGGGCGCGGCATAACCGTGCCGCGCAATTCGTGAGCACGTTATTATAGACAGCACCTACGAGGATAAATTGTATCAAACGCCTAAATTCGCAGGTGCCTTCCGGTATAACGGGCAAAAATGGCGCGACACTGTTATCCCCCCAGGGGACCTTCTCTTGCCCTACGGGCAATTCATCTTGTGTCGCGCCTGCGCAGAGTAGCCCGTATGTGTAGCAGTAATCTATCTGTGAACTGCAAATATTTTACGAAAGACACGCTGTGGTAACCGGACTGTCGTTCCCCTATTTCGCAGCGGTCACATGCCAGCAATCTGCGCCAGACCCTCTAAGGGAAAAGGGGAGAAAATCAGAGGGTGGAAAACCACGGGTTGGCTACCCTCTTGTGCCCCTGCCGGGCAGGCAGGATTCCGCTTGCTTCGTAAGCAACAAATCACCATTTCAGCAGAGACTTTCCTATTGACAGCCTGTCGCAGAGTTTTATACAATAAAACAAAACAACGAAACGAGGTGCCTGCTATGCACATCCACCATTTAGCACTCCGCGTGCGCGATTTCGAGAAATCGCTGCATTTTTACCAGACGCTCACCGAGCTCAAGATCCACACGCAGTTCTCCGCGAACGGCGGCAGCATTGCTTATCTGCAGAACGCCTCCGGCGAAACCCAGTTGGAGCTGATCGGCATGCCGGAGGGCGAGACCGTCAAGGCGTCCGGCATGTTCCTCTGCTTCGGTACGGAGGATATTGCCGAGGCACATGAGCGTGCCGTCCTGCACGGCATGAATCCGTCCGATATCCGTCAGCCGGAGCCGGACGCGCGCTATTTCTACGTTTACGATCCGGACGGTCTGTCCGTGCAGGTGCGTGAATACCGTTAAGGGAATACCGCATAATTGAACAAGAGCGATTTGCGAGCAAATTTTGCGTACTGACGAGGCGCAGTTTTGCGGTAATACTTGATGTATTACCGTGAAACTGCAACAAAGTCAGGACACAAAATTTCCGCAAAGCGCCGCAGCTTTAATTGTGCGGTGTTGCCTTAAAACAGATTTTTAAGCGTCGGACGCTGCACATCCGGCAAATGTCTCAGTTGAGCGAGCAGCTCCGCACGGTCGAGCGCCAATTCGTCCGTCAAGCCGTTTTGCTGCGCGGCAAGCATGCGGTCAAACAGCCGGTCAGCCTGATCGATCTCGCTGTGCAGCAGCAGAGCGCCGAGTAGGGTCTGTGCTGCGTCCCATGTCTCCCGCGCTTCATTCAGGCGGTCGTTCTCTACGTCGAGGGCGACCGCCTGTGCCGTGTTATCCACGGCTCTTACGCTCCACACACTGCCGAGGATGAGCACGGTACACAGCACGGCAGCCGTCAGCAATCGCTTCATACACGGCCCTCCTTTTTCTGCAGGAACGTGTTGCCGCAGTCGTCGAGCGTCATCAGGAACACATCCTCGACCGCGATACTCTGGTTTTTCAGCCGCCGCTCGATATCCGCAGGGGAGAGGTGCAGCAGCTCGAGCGAGCGCGGAACCATCTTGCCGTCCGACACGACAACGAGCGGCAGACCGGTATCCTTGGGCGTAATGCCGAGCATTTCCGCCGTGACCGGCTGCTGCGGCTGCTTGAGGATAACCGTCAGCGTGCCGTCCGGCTCGATGACGCCGTATTTCACATCGGACACGGCTGCGACATTCTGCTTGCGGAGTGTTTCTATCACCTCGTCGGTCGTCAGCCGCATTTGCCGCAGCTTGTCAATATCGAGCTGACCCTTGCGAATGATGATGGCCGGCTGACCGTTCAGCAGCCGTCGGAATCTGCGGCTTTTGAGTGCGGCGAAGCTGAGAAAAATCTCGAGCACCACGAGCGTGGCGATCGGCACCAGACCGGAGAGCAGCGGAATCCCTAAATCCTGCATGGGCACAGCCGCCAGATCGGATACCAGAATGGTAACGACCAGCTCGGACGGGTCCAGCTCGCCGATCTGCCGTTTCCCCATCAGCCGCACGGCGCAGATGACCGCGCAGTATAAAATCAGCGTGCGCAGCAGCGGCACTGCCATACGCCCGCACCTCCTTCGCTTGTGAAAATCGCACAGTTTACCGAAGTAAAAACTGTATATGTTTGGCATTGTGTAGTATGGCGAAAAAACAAAGAAATATGCACGACAGTTTTCGCATATTTGCAGTCGGAAAGACGTTGACATTCTGAGGAAACGCCTTTATAATATAAACAACATTCAAAAAGATACAGGCTGCGAACGGAAAAGTAGCGTCCCGGACCCATGATAGAGAGCTGTCGGCTGGTGTAAGACAGTGGGAAACGGAAAGTGCGAAAGTCCTCCGGGAGCCGGATTGCTGAAATGAAATGAAACAGGGTTCAGTGTAAGCTATCCCGCATGATCTGCGTTAAACGATCGGGTGAGTGGTCATACCGCCGAATAGGGCAGTGTGGCAAAAAGAGTGGTACCGCAGAGTTTTTGGTCTTTGTCTCTTTGTGAGACAAGGGCTTTTTTGTTTATACGGTATCTTGCGGCAATCGTTATCCGGCTGCTGCATAAGTATGTATGCTATGTTGAAATGAGAGAAAGGAGGCGGATTCGCAATGGTAAAGAACGGCGCAGAGATTCTGATCGACGCACTTGTAGAGCAGGGAGTTGATACCATTTTCGGTTATCCCGGCGGTGCGGTTTTGAACATCTATGACGCACTTTACAAAAACAGCGACCGCATTCGACATATTCTGACCGCGCACGAACAGGGCGCAGCACACGCAGCGGACGGTTACGCCCGTGCGACCGGCAAGGTAGGCGTCTGCCTGGCAACAAGCGGACCGGGTGCGACCAACCTCGTAACCGGTATTGCTACCGCGTATATGGATTCCATCCCGATGGTTGCCATCACCGGCAACGTCGGCACCAGCCTCATCGGCCGTGATTCCTTTCAGGAAGTTTACATTGCCGGCATCACCATGCCGATCACCAAGCACAATTTCGTTGTGCGCGATGTGGAGGATCTGGCGGACACCGTGCGCGATGCGTTCCGCATTGCCGCTTCCGGACGTCCGGGTCCGGTGCTGATCGACATCCCGAAGGATATTACCGCCGCTAAGTGTGAGTTTATCCCGAAGGGCAAGGTTGAGATCAACGAGACCTACGAGATTTCGGACGAAGAGCTGCAGACCGTAGCGGATATGATTGCCGCCTCCGAGCGTCCGATGATCTATTACGGCGGCGGTGTTGAAACCTCTGACGCAGGCGACATGCTGCTGCAGCTGCAGCGGAAGGCGGATATTCCGTCGGCGCACACCATGATGGCCATCGGCTGTATCCCGGATACCGAGCCGCTCAGCCTTGGCATGATCGGCATGCACGGTACGGTTTCTGCCGCATGGGCGGTTGAGCGCTGCGACCTGCTGGTCTGCATCGGTGCCCGCTTCTCCGACCGCGTTGCGACCAACACCAAGCGTTTTGCACCGTCGGCAAAGGTTATCCATATTGACATTGACAATGCGGAGATCAATAAGAACATCGGCGTTGATTATGCCATTGTTTCCGATGCGGAGACCTTCCTCGAAAAGGTTATGCCGTATATTAAGGAGGCAAAGCACGACGCATGGCGCGCGCAGATTGCCGAGTGGCAGACAAAGCTCGACTATGTGCCGAAGGACGACGAGAGCGTTATCCATCCGCACCAGCTGCTCCACACGGTTGCGGAGGAGACCCCGGAGGACACCATTATCGCAACCGACGTTGGTCAGCACCAGCTTTGGAGTGCGCAGTACAACGGCCGCAAGCACGTTCGTCAGTTCCTGACGTCCGGCGGTCTGGGTACGATGGGCTTCGGCTACGGCGCGGCAATCGGCGCGCAGGTGGCCTTCCCGGACAGAACGGTTGTCCACATCACGGGCGACGGCTCGTTCCACATGAATCTTAACGAAATCTGCACCGCGGTTTCCTATAACCTGCCGGTGATCACGATCATTATGAATAACCGCGTGCTCGGCAACGTGCGTCAGTGGCAGACCATGTTCTATGGCAGCCGTTACTCGCAGACCGATCCGCACCGCAAGACAGATTACGTCAAACTGGCCGATGCCTTCGGCGCACGCGGCGTCCGTGTTACCAATATCGCCGAGCTGCGCGACGCGCTGCGGGAAGCGGTGAAGCGAACCGGTCCTGTGCTGATCGATGCACAGATCGACAAGGACGAGCGCGTCCTGCCGATGATCCCGGCAGGCGGCACGGTTGACGATCTTGTAACGGAATAAGGAAGGAGAAATCATGGAAAAGTATATCCTTTCTGTCACCGTACAGAACAACGCCGGTGTTCTGGCCCGCGTATCCAGCCTGTTTGGCCGCCGCGGCTACAACATCGACTCGCTGACCGTTTCGGCCACGACTGATCCGAAGGTTTCCTGCATGTCTATCATTGTGCAGGGCGACCATATGGTGCTTGAGCAGATCATGAAGCAGCTGGCAAAGCTGGAAGAGGTCATGCATGTTGTACACCTCGAAGAAGACAGCTCCTGCTGCAGTGAGCTGGTGTTCGTCAAGCTGCATACGCCGGACGTAAGTGTCCGCAGCGATATTCGCCAGCTGTGCGAGCTGTACGGCGCACGGGTCGTAGAAACACAGGAGAGCGAGATCATCATCGAGCTGTCCGAAGTGCCGAGCCGCATCGATGCCTTCCTCGACGTCATCTCGAACTTTAAGATCCTCGAGATGAGCCGTTCGGGTGTTACGGCAATTGAAAAATAATTTTGGTTAATTAGGAGTTAGAAATTGGGAATGAAAAGCGCTGCCGCGCCGGAGAAATGTTTCATAACCGGGGAGGAAGCACCTTGCAATCACTGATTACTGACTGCTGATTCATATAATTGACTCTTTATAAATTTTTAGGAGGAAATAAAAATGGTAAAGATGTTTTATGACGCAGACTGCAACCTGTCTCTGCTCGACGGCAAGACCGTTGCAATCATCGGCTTTGGTTCTCAGGGTCATGCTCACGCAATGAACCTGAAGGACTCCGGTGTACACGTTGTAGTAGGTCTGCGCCCGGGCTCCAAGCACGAGAAGAAGGCTAAGGACTACGGCCTGGAGGTTATGACTCCGGCTGAGGCTGCAGCAGCAGGCGATATCATCATGATGCTGACCCCGGACGAGAAGCAGGCTGACATCTACAAGGACGTTATCGAGCCGAACCTGAAGCCGGGCAACGTACTGGCTTTCGCTCACGGCTTCAACATCCACTTCAAGCAGATCGTTCCGCCGGCTGACGTTGACGTTATCATGATTGCTCCGAAGGGCCCGGGTCACATCGTTCGCCGTACATACGAAGAGGGTCAGGGTGTACCGGATCTGGCTTGCGTATATCAGGACGCTTCCGGCAAGGCTATGGACATCGCTCTGGCATACGCCTGCGGTATCGGCGGCGGCCGTGCCGGCATCATCGAGTCCACCTTCAAGACCGAGACCGAGACCGACCTGTTCGGTGAGCAGGCTGTCCTCTGCGGCGGCGTTTGCGAGCTGATGAAGGCTGGCTTTGAGACCCTGGTTGAGGCTGGTTACGCTCCGGAGAACGCTTACTTCGAGTGCGTTCACGAGATGAAGCTGATCGTTGACCTGATCAACGAGGGCGGCTTCGCTAAGATGCGTTACTCCATCTCCGACACCGCTGAGTACGGCGATTACCGCACCGGCAAGCGCATCATCACCGAGGAGACCCGCAAGGAGATGAAGAAGATCCTGCGCGAGATCCAGGACGGTACCTTCGCTACCGAGTGGATTCAGGAGAACCGTGCAGGCGGCCGTGCCAAGTTCCTCGCTACCCGTGCTCTGGAAGCAGACACCGAGCTCGAGAAGACCGGCAAGAAGCTGCGCGGCATGATGAGCTGGCTGAAGAAATAATCTCGCGCTCCGCTTGAGACTATTTCTTATAGGGGGCTTCAAAAGCCCCCTATATACAAATCATGGTTCCGTAGAAACCATGATTTGATACCCGAATGACGCGCTCCAAGAGCGCTGAGTCGGGGTGTAAAAAGTCAGGCGCATGTCCTGACTTTTTACGGCACACTTTGTGTGCCGAATGATTGCCGCAACCTTTGGTTGCGGTTAGACGTGAAGCATTTCGCGTGCTGATCGTCAGCTTTTAGCTACCCCGAACGGGCGGACGGATTTTCCCGTCCGCCCGTTTTTTCTATCAGGCAGTCTGCTGGACTGCTTTCAAAGGAGGAAAATCCCCGTGAGAAGAAGTGATAACATCACTGCAGGACCCGAGCGCATGCCGAACCGTTCGCTGCTGCGCGCCTGCGGTATGACCGACGAGGAAATGAATCAGCCGATCATCGGTGTGGTTTCGGCATATTCCGAGATCATCCCGGGCCATATCAACCTCGATAAGATCGCGGATGCGGTTAAGGCAGGCGTTCGCATGGCAGGCGGTACGCCGGTGCTCGTTCCGGCCATCGGCGTATGCGACGGCATTGCCATGGGTCACATCGGCATGAAATATTCGCTGGCAAGCCGTGAGCTGATCGCGGACAGCGTAGAGACGCTGGCGCAGGCGCACCAGCTGGACGGTCTGGTGCTCATCCCGAACTGCGACAAGATCGTGCCCGGTATGCTGATGGCCGCCGCTCGTCTGAACATTCCGTCCATTCTGGTTTCCGGCGGCCCGATGCTGGCAGGCCATTTCGGCGGTGAGGAGGTATCCCTGTCCAAGACCTTCGAGGCGGTCGGCGCTTACAAGGCCGGCATGATGGACGAGGCGACCTTCTACGAAGCCGAGTGCAATTCCTGCCCGGGCTGCGGCTCGTGCGCAGGCATGTACACCGCAAACTCGATGAACTGCCTGTCCGAAGCGATCGGCATGGCGCTGCCGGGCAACGGCACGACCCCGGCGGTTTCGGCTGCCCGTATTCATCTGGCAAAGCATGCCGGCATGAAGATCATGGAGCTGATCGAGAAGGACATCAAGCCGCGCGACATCCTCACGCCGGCAGCGTTCCGCAACGCGCTGACCTGCGAGATGGCGATCGGCTGCTCGACCAACTCGGTTCTGCACCTGCTGGCAATCGCAAACGAAGCAGGCGTTCCGCTGCAGCTTGAGACCCTGAACGAACTGTCCGGCAAGGTGCCGAATATCTGCCATCTGGCTCCGGCAGGCCCGCATCACATTGAGCAGCTTTACATGGCAGGCGGCGTTCCGGCCATCATGAAGGAGCTGACCAAGCGCGATTTCCTCGACCTGTCGCTCATCACCTGCACCGGCAAGACGGTCGGCGAGAACCTTGAGGGCGTTGTCAACAAGAACCCGGAGGTCGTTCGTCCGCTCGAGAATCCGTATTCGCAGACCGGCGGCATCGCTGTTCTGTGGGGCAACATTGCAAAGAACGGCTGCGTTGTCAAGCGTTCGGCAGTTGCACCGGAAATGATGGTGCACGAAGGTCCGGCACGCGTGTTCGACTGCGAGGAGGACGCAATTTCCGCCATCTACAACGGCAAGATCGTGCCGGGTGACGTTGTTGTCATCCGCTACGAGGGTCCGAAGGGCGGTCCGGGCATGCGCGAGATGCTCAACCCGACCTCTGCGCTGGCCGGCATGAAGCTGGATACCACGGTTGCGCTCATCACTGACGGCCGTTTCTCCGGTGCGTCCCGCGGCGCATCCATCGGTCACGTTTCGCCGGAGGCTGCTTCCGGCGGCGAGATCGGTCTGGTGCAGGAAGGCGATATCATCTCCATTGATATTCCGAACAGCAAGGTAAATGTCAATGTTTCCGACGAGGAGCTGGAGGCACGCCGTGCCAAGTACGTTCCGCGTGAGCCGAATGTCAAGTCCGGCTGGCTGTACCGCTATTCGCGTCTGGTCACCTCTGCAGATCAGGGCGCTGTGGTTCGTTGATTTTTGCGTAATGAAAGAAGTCCGAAAATTTTTCGGACTTCTTTTAATTCTTCATTCCGCAATCGCAAAATTTCTACTCCAAGCGTAGACAGAACTGCACCGCAGTGCTATAATAAAGTAATTCTTGAAAAACGAAAAAGGGAGGTCATTTATTATGAAAAACCCTGAAAAGCTGCTTGATCTGCTGGCGCAGGACGCGCGTCTGACTCCGGCACAGCTGGCCGCGATGCTCGGTGAGACCGAGGAGGATGTGGCTGCTGCGATCAACGCGTATGAGAAGAATTCGACGATCCTCGGCTACAAGACCGTGGTCGATTGGGATAAAACATCCAAGGAGAGCGTAACCGCACTCATCGAGGTCAAGATCACCCCGCAGAAGGGTATGGGCTTTGATGAGATCGCCCGTCAGATCTATTCGCACCATCAGGTGGAGAGCGTGTACCTGATGAGCGGCGGCTTCGATCTGACCGTTATCATCAAGGGACGCACCATGCGCGAGGTTGCCCGCTTTGTCTCCGAGCAGCTGGCGCCGATGGAGAACGTGCTGTCCACCGGTACGCATTTCATCCTCAAAAAATACAAGGACAACAGTGTGGAATTCGACCCGGCAGACAGCGATAAGAGAGAGGTCATGGCATGGTGAACTACGAGCAGATTCTCTCTGCGCGTGTAAAAGAGGTACAGCCTTCCGGCATTCGCCGCTTTTTTGAACTGGCGGCTAAAATGCCGCACGCGATCTCGCTCGGTGTGGGCGAGCCGGATTTTGAAACGCCGTGGCAGATTCGCCGCGCTGGCATTCAGTCTCTGGAAAAAGGACAGACCTTCTATACCTCCAACTGGGGTCTTGCCGAGCTGCGCAATCAGATTGCCGCGCTCGTGCGCCGCAAGTACCGCCTGTGCTACGATGCGGACAAGGAGATCCTTGTGACGGTCGGCGGCTCCGAGGCGATCGACAACACCATCCGCGCGATTGTCAATGTGGGTGACGAGGTGCTCATTCCGGAGCCGAGTTTTGTATGCTACAAGCCGCTGACGCAGATGGCAGGCGGTGTTCCGGTGCCGCTGCCGACCCGCGCGGAGGACCAGTTCAAGCTGACGGCGGACAGTCTGCGCGCTGCTATTACGCCGCGCACCAAGCTGCTCATCCTGCCGTACCCGAACAACCCGACCGGCGCGATTATGACGCGCGATGAGCTGCAGGCGATTGCGACGGTCATCAAGGACACGAACATCATCGTGCTGTCGGATGAGATTTACAACAGCCTGACCTACGGCCCGGATCGCCACGTCTGCTTTGCGGAGCTGGACGGCATGAAGGAGCGCACCATTGTTGTGGACGGTTTCTCCAAGTCCTATGCGATGACCGGTTGGCGTCTCGGCTGGGCAATGGGCCCGAAGGAGCTGATGCGCCACATCTGCAAGATTCATCAGTTCGGTATTATGTCCGCGCCGACGACCGCGCAGTTCGCGGGCATTGAGGCTATCCGCACCGGCGAGGACGATATCGAGCGCATGCGCGAGCAGTATGACCTGCGCCGCCGCTACCTGCTCGGCGAGCTGCGGAGCATGGGCCTAGAGTGCTTTGAGCCGCAGGGCGCGTTCTATATGTTCCCGTCGATCGAGTCCACCGGACTTTCCAGTGATGAATTCTGCGAGAGACTGCTGCATGAGCAGGAGGTCGCGGTCATTCCGGGCAGCGCCTTTGGTGAGAGCGGTGAGGGTCATGTGCGTATTTCGTATTCGTACTCGATGAACCATCTGCGCGAGGCTTGCCGCAGGATGCGTAAGTTTTTGCAGACTTTGCAGGCGGAAAAGTGAGATAAAATGAAAGCACCGCCCGAAATGGGCGGTGCTTAGTGGAAAAAAGGCAAACAAAAAGAACGCTCCAAGGAGCGGTCCAATAAAACAGTATAATAATGTTTTCGGGAAGCGGCATGAGTAATCATGCCGCTTTTCCGTTCATAACGTCATAGAGTAAATTGGCGGGGAGTATGCCGATATAGTTGTAGCTGATCGTCACATCCTGCACTCGGTGTCCGCTGGACTTGTCCGGTGCATGAACATATACGGCATTGACCATATCGTTCAGAATTGTGGGGGTCAGCTTCTCCAAGTACAGGTATTTTTTTGCCTGTCGAATAAACCTATCAACATTCTCCGCTTGATCTTCTTGATTCTGTATTTCGTTTTCAAGCATTTCAATCTTGACTCTCAGGTCTGCCTGCTCCTGCTCATAATCATCAGCTAACATCTGAAAACGAGCTTCGGACAGTTTCCCGTTGACCATGTCCTCATAAATACGCTTGAACAATCTGTCCAATTCAGCCAGACGGTTTTCGGATTTCTGCAGGGTTCGCTTCTTGGCAGAAAGTTCTTTCTTTGCTTCCTCGCTTCTCTTTGCACCAAACGCTCTGCGGAACGTATCTTCATAATCGGCAACACACCGTATCACCAACCTCATGTGTTGGAGTGTACCTTCTTCCAGCACCACGGCTCGGATGAAGTGAGTGTCGCAGACCTCCTTGCCCTTTTTACGAGAAGTGGAGCACACGAAGTGATCTTGTCTGGTTTCAAAACTGTTGCTGGTGCAGTAGTACAATTTCTCACCACAATCGGCACAGCGAACGAGACCGGAGAACATATTGGTCTTGCCTGTTCTGGCGGGTCTGCGTTTGTTCTTGCGAAGTTCCTGCACACGAGCGAAGGTTTCTTCGTCAATAATGGCTTCATGGGTATTCTCGAAAATCTTCCATTGATCGGGAGGGTTTTCGAGTTTCTTTTTGCTCTTGTACGATTGCTTGCGGGTTTTGAAGTTAACCATATGACCAAGGTATTCCTGCTTTTCCAGTATGCCGGTGATGGTGCGTGGTGCCCAATCGTAAGGGTTATCAGGTGTCTTTGCAGGAGCATTTCGTCCCATCTTCATCCAATGAACTGTCGGACAATCCACTTTTGCCTCTTTCAGCTTCTTGGCGATCTGAGAGGGACCGAAGCCCTCCATGCACCAAGCGAAGATCTGACGGACAACGGCTGCGGCTTCATCATCCACAATCCAATGTCTCTTTGGATTGTCGGGGTCTTTCATGTAGCCGTAGGGCGGGTTAGTAGTCAAATACTCACCAGATTCACCTTTCTGCTTCATAACCGCTTTGACTTTTTTACTGCTGTCCTTGACATAGAACTCATTGATGATATTCAAGAACGGAGTAAAATCGTTGTCCTGCTGATTGGCGCTGTCCACACCGCTGTTTACGGCGATGAAACGGACATCATGTTCTGGAAAAAGCATTTCCGTGTAAAGACCGACTTCCAGATAGTTTCTTCCGATACGGCTCATATCCTTTGCAATGATAACGCCGATCTTGTCGTCCTTTACCAGTTCAATCATGCGGTTCCAATCTGGGCGGTTGAAGTTAGCACCGGAGTAACCATCGTCCACGAAAAACTGGATGTTTCGGAAACCTTGTTCTTTTGCGTATTTCTTGAGAATCGCCTTTTGATTGACAATGCTGTTGCTCTCTCCTGTGAGTTCATCATCACGACTCAATCTACAGTAGATAGCAGTAATTTTGTCAGACTGCCTATTCATATCTTGTTCCTCCTTAATCGGCGGGCAGTCTGCCAATACAGGATTGCTTGTATATATCATATCACACATTCGTGAATAAATCCACCCTTTCATTAGAATATTTTTTGAGCATTTTTAATTTTCTTTTGCCATGTGGTCGAGTAACTTACTGGAAAGACTTCTTGTACCGTCGTAACTTCCGCTGAAACGGTAAGTAGTCTGACCGGAGTGGATGGTCATGGTGATCTTCGGCAACTCTGCCGCACAGTAATTACGAACGGTAAGATGCCCATCCTTGTTAAACAAGCGGTTCTCGCTCTTCTCACGGGATGTATGCTCCATTTTGAAATAGGGATCGGGATCGGAGAAGTGCGTACAAAGTGCATCATCCTGCGGTGCGGGCAAGGATGCCAGCCACTCGTTCAGTTTTTCGGGTGTCATGTCAATTGCCTTCTTATTTTTGTTCATATAAAAATCCTTTCTTTGCTTTGCTCGTGGTGAGTGGACAAAACGTCCACTCACCAGATAGGAATGGAATCGAAGGGAAAGAATTATCTTTCCTGTTCCTTCTTGTGTTCAATCTTTCTGCCAAGGGTCTGCTCCAAATTATGACGAATGGCATCAAGACGCTGTGTTTCTTCCTTAGCGGTCTGGTACTGGTTGTAAAGCTCGTTTTTCTCTTTGATAAGCTGCTCCACTTCCGTCTGCAACGCCTTGTGGCTCGGTAGCTTCTTCAAGCCTTTGGAATCAAAGTAGCGTTTGGCAGCGTTCAGAATGATGAAGTCGCTGTCATGCTCGTCACGATATTTCTGACGAGCTTTTTCATTCTTGCAGGCTTTCAGTTCGTCGATTACATATCGAGTCTTGTGATAGTTCAGCACATAATTACGGAACTCTTTCTTTTCTGCGATTGCGGCTTCCACAGATTTCATCTCTGTGCGAATATCACTCAGCTTCTCATGGGCGACATCGCAAGCAGCAGCCAATGCTTCGGGAGAATCAAATCCCATTTCCTTGTACAACAGATAGGCTCGGCTTGCGTTTTTGAGATTGTGTTTCTTTGCCCAATGCTCATAACCCTTACCTTTTTCCTTGGCGACATCCATATCCACCATACGGCTTACAGAGTTTTGCTGTTTGATAAAATCTTGCATGGTCGGTGCAGAATGAATGGGAGGCGTTTTCGTTCTGACCTGTTTTGCATTTCTGTCAAAGACGGCGAGCACAGTAGCTTTATCAAAATCGTCGCCCAGCTTTCGTGCCGTGATAGGCTTTGTGCGGTCTGGTGTGAGGTAGGACAATCTCCCTCGGCTTTCCTTGACGGTGATGCCACGGCGGAGAAGTTTTTCTGCAAAGTCCTCAAAGCTGACAGCATCGGAGAGTGCCATGCGGATTTCTTCACGGAGCTTGTCCTTGTCGGTTTCAAACTTTGTCTGTTTGACCGGCAAGCCTTGTTCGACAAGGACAGCGTTTTCTTCATCCAGTGCAAGTTGTCCTTTCTTCTTCGCCCAATACTCACGCTCGGTCACTCTTGTCTTACTTCCATTCAGCAGATCAATCTGATACAGACCTGCATCGTGGCACATCTCCATGACCTCAGAACGGAAGTATTCCATAGCTGCGTTGGTGCATCGGTGCTTCATGCCCGGTTGGGTGTCGCACGGTCTATCCATATACGGCATGAATGGAACTTCCATAATTCGCAGAGAATTGATAACGATGTGTACATGAACATTGCCGCTGCCGTTGTGCCCGTCGGGGTGTGTACAGACGATGGCTTGATGACCGGGAAAGTGTTTCTTGCAGAATTTCTCTCCAAGACTCTGTGCCAGATCTACGGTCAATCCGTGATCGGGAACATCCTTGGGATCAAAGCTGATGATATAGTGATGACTTTTGACATCTTCCCGTTTTTGATTTTTGCCATAGCGGAGGTTGGCTCTCAAACAGGCAATCGCAAAATCTTCGTCACCGCAGTTCAATGTAGAAATGCGGTAATTCTGTCTTGGGATAAGTCTGCCGTTTTCGTCCAGGGTGGGCTTCATGGTGAACTCGTCATGCTCAAAAGTGAGATAGGATTCAGCAGCAGAGTAGTTGGCATTTTTAGAGCTTATATGCTTGAACGTTGCCAACAGCATCACCTACCTTTTTCATCACTTCAAATTTCAGCGTGGCAAGATCAGCGGCAGCATCTTGCAGTTCTTTCGCCATAGCGGGATAAGGACTTCGCCATTCGTTGAGGTGTCGGGCAATCTGATTTAAGTTGTTACCGATCCTGCCGTATTCAGCGGTCAGTTTACCAATGGCTGCGAGCAGATCGTCGCTGACCAGAGTTGCCAAGATGGTCGGTTTGATGGTTGCGCCAGAAATCGCTTCACGGATAAACTCCGATTGATTCATGTCGTAAATCTCCAAGCGACGGAGAAGGTCGGCGTGTTCTTCATCGTCCAGACGGGTTTTTACGATGTGTGTACGTTTCGGTGTGTTGTAAGTTTTGGTCATTCGGTTCCTCCTTCATTTGTGAAAATGGTGATCGGCGGATGCCGTTGCTTCTGCCAAAGCAGAACAGATGCAGGGTTTGGGGAAGGCACTCCCCAACAAGATTCCATGAAGGGCAAAATGAGCGATAGGCGAAATTTGGACCCATGGTAGAATCTTGCTCTACGCTACCCGGCCTTTTCGTTTTCACTGATTTTTCAAGTTCACGCATTTGGCGCTGAATCGTGTTTTGGAAAAATGACAAAACAAAAAGAGCCGATTACACAAAACATCAGAAATCGGCGGGAGCATCGCTCTCGCTTCAAAGTGATGTTCTATGTAATCGGCTCTGAAAAATCAAAGTCGGGTTCTGCTTCGTACAGCTCCTGCCAACAGAACCAAAGGCTTAGTGGAGCAGTTCGGCACTTCCGATGTACCGATACCGTGTCGGATGAACCGACTAATTATGTCTCAATATGGTCGAACATTTATATTCAGTTGTTATGTATGGGTGGATATATTTTCGACGGCATTATTATACAAGAATGGACTACTTCCTGTCAATGTTGCAAATGTAAATTATATAAGAACAGAAAAATGGAAAATTGGTTTCAATAAGTTGGATAGGAGTTGTTTTGTAATCACAGTATCAGCTGAGCAGTTACTCACTGCTCAGCTGATTGTTATTGAATAATTCCTCTTGCCTTCAAGATTTCAAAGTTTATTGCATCTTCTATGTCGTTCCTTAACATACGCATATTGGGATAGGCACCTTCTTTAATAACCCTTTCAAACAACGATAACACTGAATTGTTTTCGATAAGTGCTTTATCCTCAGCATCTACCTGTGCCATTAACCCTGCATAACATTTTCTCGCAATTTTCAATTTATCATCTACGCTAATCGGATTAAAAATAACAACTTTAGAAAATCTCGAATAGATTGGCGTCCCCAGATATTTTTCCGCTTCTTCTTCAGTCCTGTAATTCGTAGTGCAAATAATAATGCACTTGGAAACATCCACAGAATAGTTTGCGTCGACAAACGTACCTTCATCGAACATTTGGTAAAACGCATTGTAGAACGAAGGAGATACCTTATCAAATTCGTCCAGCAGAATAACATTAGAATTGCGTCTAATCAATTCACGAGCCAAGCTATCCTCACCATGGTCGGCACCAAAAATGTACTGATAAGCACTGTTAGTCTGCTGCATCGAAAACTGGATCCTAACCATATCCGTGCCTAAACAGGAACTAATATATTTTGCTGTCTCCGTTTTCCCGATACCAGAATCACCCAAAAACAGAAGCGTAACTGGCCTTTTACGTTCGCTATTTCGCAAAGCATAAATTGAAGCCAAAGATTGCTTCATTACATGGGGTTGTCCTATTACAGCCTCGTTAAACCCTTCAGACATCTTGCGCATGTCCTCTACGCTGATTCCAGGATATAGAGTCCTATGCTCTGTGATTATGTCTTTATCGTAGTTCTTTACAATATCCTCATAAATTTTTATCGGAGGGTTGCAAAGCCATAGATTTTTAACATTGACTTTTAGGTTGCGCAGAACATTGTTAGAAAAGCCAAGAAGCGCCCACTCTCTCACGCCGCCATAATCGTCCGTGTGAACCAGAAGATTCTCTACTTCCATAGGAGGATCTTTTTGCCCGCCTACACCTTCGATCTTTAAGTCAGTTTTATTGATATGATTGACAACGTCCACTAAGAAGTGCACATCTTCCAGTTTTTCGGTTGCTTCTTCAAAATCTTTGTCCGCTCCCCAATATATCTCTATTCTATCCATTAGCCCTCCAAGACCCCAGCTAACACAACATCGTATACATCAATTTCGGTAGCTACAGAACCGCCTTCAGATGCAGAAGCATAGTCTACACGTTTAGATGCTTTTGTGGTTCCAAACTCAAACTCCTTTTGTACTTGCAAATCAGACTTCTCAATTTGTCCCACATGAATCGCATAGTATGTAAGTCGCATCTTAGGCAAATCAGACATTGTATAGCTGTTTCTGAAAGCGCTACGATTAAATCTCAAAATGACATCCTTACCATCAACGGTAGCCACAAATTCATAATAGCCACGCCCTTTTTCAATGGCTTCCTCTATTTTGGTTATGTCAATTTTCATCGCATCGCCATCACTGGTTTTGAACGGTAGCTCACCATCGATCATACTTAGAAAAGGAGCTATCAGCATAATATATGAAAAAGAATTTACTTCCGGTCTGACAATCACTTTAGGGAATACTTTAATTCCGCCACAACGCTTATTCTTTGGTCTGCGCTGGTCTGCATCGAGTAGGGCAATAAAATCTGCAAGCAGAGTGTTTTCAAGAATGTTTTTAGCGATCCTATCAGACTTTCTTGAAAGATTTGTATTTACACTCGCTTCTGCATTGATTGTCGCACCACTTAGAAAAGTGAATATCTTGGATAAAGCATTCTTTTCGGTTCCCACGCCGCCCTCTATGCCCGCAGTTCCCTCAATTCCAGAGTTGACTTCAGTGATAAACTCTGTCGTCTTCTTGAGTTCGCCACCTGCAATGATCTGCATGAAATCTGCAACAAACGCTTCGTCAAAATATACTATTTTCAAAAAGTTTGTATTGTCCATAATTCTTTCTCCTTGCGATTTTCTTAACTGCTGCAAATATCATGTGTACTTTCACTTGAATGGAGAGCAAACTTCAAATCAAAGCTCAATTCTGCTAACACCCATTCTTTTTTCGATCATCTGAATATAATCCTCGTTCATATCACAGACAATGCTTTTCATTCCATGCTTCTTGGCGCAAGCAGCAGTTGTTCCTGAGCCTGCCATGGGATCAAATACAATATCTCCTTTTTGGTTGGCCATCAAAAGAAGTTTGTCAAATACAATTTCGGGCTTTTGAGAAGGATGGCCGGTTCTTTCCTTTTTGCCAACAAACCCAATAATTAGAGGAGCTTCGATTACGCTCGGCGGCCCAGGTACGAAACGCATTTTTCCAGATTCAAATTTTTCTTTCTGCTCATCGCTCAAGAAATGTTCAGGATGTAATTTATGTCCCTTACGCATGAACTGCAAGCAAGCATTTTGACTCGATCTCCATCCTCTGATAACTGATGGGCAATTTTTGTAATACCATGTCAACCATGCAGCCATATAAAATCCGCTTGGTGCATATCTAACATACGGACCAATAATTTCAGGGAAACCCCATAAATACATCAAATCGCTTATTTCACCAGTTTGGTTTAGTAATCTTGTGATAAAGTCATCATATTCGCTTGTAGGCAACTCGCCACCAAACCCTTTGTTGTACCAAGGGTCAAGCATAGCACAGTTAACGTAGATATTTGCTTCTTTTAATATTGCAATAGATTCAAACACATCCATTGGAGGGAGAATGGCAACCCCATCAACCTCAAGTGCGTGTTTGATTTTTTCTGATATTGTCATGAATGATCTCCTTTTATTTTGTAATGACAAACCCTCTGCTAATCAGCCACTGAACGTCATCAAAAGCATCTTGGACATTAGACCAAAGTTCACCTAATCCTGGGAAAACTTCCTGCGCTATTCTGATTGCCTCGTTTTGCGGTAAGCCCCAAGAGGTTTCAAACCCTGCAACCAATAAACATCCGGATTCATTCCCTATTGAAATAGGCGCTCCATAATTTGCAATAACATCCAACAAGCAATATTTGCGAACAATTTCTATACGACTGGGACTAATTGCATACTTGTGTTCACCATAGGCTACAATATTCCCCTCGCTTACGGAAAGTGAGAATGCTCGACTGATTTCTTCATCAGTGTATCCTTCATCTCTTAAAAGCTGATAAATCTCATTCTCTTTTCCAGATGTTCTGATCACAGCGTGTTCAATCTCAAGCGGTGTGAGGAACAAAATCCCTTGTAATGCCCTGCGCAACTTGAGTGGTGCTGTACGAATTTGAATAAAATCCTTTGTTGTCGGTTTCGCCAACATTTTACGCAAATCCCCATTCAGCGAGGAAAAATAGCCAGCACCATCCAGATACTCTACAAATACAGCGTCCGGATATTTTTGCAACGTTACTTCTCTGGTGCTGTCGGTTTGATCTACAACTTTGTGCGATACACTTCCGGAATCGCCAGCATAAAATTGGCTCTGTATAAAGACTTTTGCGCCCAATCTTCTTGACTGGAAAGGAACAATAAAATCATACTTTCTCTTCTTAATTTTATTGTCTACAGGCAAATCACCCAAGATTTCACCGACCTCAACATCTTGTGTATTAAAGTCTGTTCCTGCATTCAAGCCCCAGTCAGTCATATACTTTCTCAATATAGTTTCTGGAATATGCCCTTGTGTAGCAGTGATAGATCCTCTGGACTGAAAGATTACTATCGAGCTTATAAGAGCATCTGCATTGCCCAATTCCTTTTGTGATACATAGGCATTTCCGAGGCTCCAGAGCTGCTTTGCGTAATCTTCATCCGATACAATCAAATGGAAATAGCTTTCAACAAATACTATTCTATAATCATCTTTACCAGCAAGTTGTACTATAATTTTAGTAACATCTGTCATGGAAAAAGCTCGAGGAATAGCTTTGTCTCGCCATCTTCCTCCACTTATTTTTTGAGGATAAGTACTTATTCCAATTTGATTTTTAAGCATAAGAGGGAACTGGCACTTTAGGTTGTTATCGGTTTTTCCAGTAGCCAGTAAAAGAACGTTACATATACTATCAAGAATGTCCTTGGCCGTATCATCATTTTCACCTGATAGATAACTCAGTACGTTTACCGCTAAGGCAGACGATGAGCAATGTGATACATCTGCAAAATTTTCGGTAATATCGGCCATATAGTCAAAGCCCTTTTTTAATTGCTCAAGATTAACTCTGAATTGCGGAGTATCTCTTATTTCTCCAAGTGAAGGAGTTACCCACATATCAAACTCAGACATTTTTTCATCTAATGTTGCGTTATAGTCGTTAATTTTCATGCTGCTCCTCCTTGTTGACGAACTCTAAAATATCGTCCACTCCGCATTGTAGTGCTTTGCAGATTTTTTCTATACTTTCTATTGAGACATACTCATCACGTTTAAGACGAGTAATGATATTTGCACTAAATCCCGCCTTCTCCATCAGCTCGGCATTAGTCATACCCTTGTCAATCAGCAAGTGAAATAGCTTTTTGTATGTTACAGCCATAGCGAAACCCTCCTTAACATTATCAATTATTATATCACGAGATCGTGAATAATTCAATTGGCTGGAGTAAAATTATACGATAATCAGTACCACCCGTCAAACGGGTGGTTTGCTCAGCGGCTATAAGCCTTTGTTACCGGCCAGCGCCTAAAGACG
>ENA-UPXC01000714-UPXC01000714.1-human-gut-metagenome-genome-assembly--contig:-NODE-714-length-53866-cov-73.383034_pt1 | contig 53866 bp, 45 predicted proteins | sample MGYA00250047_ERZ773371 | MGnify/ENA primary metagenome ERZ773371 (study PRJEB29103, sample SAMN06111975) | human gut metagenome | biome: human gut; feature: ankylosing spondylitis patient; material... | reverse complement strand
AGCAAATACAACCGCAATGCTGACGGTATGGAAGAGAAAATTCTCTCACTCTACGCCTGCGGAATGAGTCAGCGTGATATTGCAGAGCAAATCAAAAATCTTTATGATGTTGAAATCTCGCCTGAGCTTGTCAGCAAGATAAGCGAGAAGGTTATGCCTGACGTTACTGCATGGCAAAACCGCCCTCTTGAAAGTGTATATCCGTTTGTGTTTATGGATGCAATCCATTACAAAGTAAAGGAAAATCATCAGTATATCACGAAGGCTGTGTATGTAGTTTTGGGAATCAATCTCGACGGTCAGAAAGATATTCTCGGAATATGGATTGGCGAAAATGAGAGCAGTAAATTTTGGTTGAATGTGTTGAACGAGCTCAAAACTCGTGGGATTAAAGATGTATTTCTGTTCTGCGTTGACGGTCTGACAGGTTTCAGACAAGCTATTGAAGCGGCTTTTCCGAACGCACAAATCCAGCGTTGCATCATTCATCAGATACGCTCAAGCACAAGGTTTGTCAGCTACAAACACATCAAAGAGCTGATGGCTGACCTCAAGAAAGTATATCAAGCTATCAGCGAGGAAGAGGCTATGAACAACCTGATTTTGTTCAAGGACAAGTGGGGCAAAACTTATCCCTCCTGCGTAAAAAGTTGTATTTAGCGTCGCAAAAAAATTGTCGAACGCTGGACACAAAGATGTCGAAACTGGGACATAGTTTTGAGCCAGTTATCAATAATATTTGAGGACAGAATACAGGCTTGATTTGCCCCTGAGAATAGAATTTCCTGTCCGCAAAATGTTATTCACGCAAGGCGTGCATAACATTCCGCAGACAGGAAAGAAAAGTTGACACGGGGCAAATCAGAAAGCCTGATTACACCGCAATCCGCTGTTTTGTTATTGCTTGAAAGATTATTATTTACACAGAATTTTATGGGGTGCCTGAGATGTAGTGAAAGTTTTGTGTAGCAGCAAATGAGCCGTGTTTTTTTCGTGCGTAGCTCTTTATGGCTGCGCATTTTTTATGTAATTATTATAGTTTTATGTACGGCGTTTTAAGGTTTTGATTCTCTTCCATTTTCCCTGATTATGTTTATAAAAATCACTCTGACCGCATAAGCAAGTTCTTCAACAAAAAAATCTTCTTCTTCAAAACGGAGATTCAATTCATCATTTCTTAGAGTGTTTTTTGCGTGGTAAATTTCTGACGTTGAATACTCGTTTTCAGTCGGGGCATTGTCCTGACGAATTTTTAAATAATTTTTACAGCGTTTTCCATCCTCGCTGAATGCAAATGTGTAGTAATGCAGATTTTCGTTTGCTTCAAAGAAAAAGTCCTGCAAGCCGTCAGCACCTGAAAACTTTCTTGTGTATGAGTGAATTCCCTGTACTGTTTTGTAAATTTCTCTGTATTGATATTCTGAAAGAAATAAGTTGCAGTTAATGGTTCTGTAAATATTATTAAATTCGCTTGTGTAATAGTCCCCGCCTGTTTTTTTGCTGACATCAGTACCGGGAATGTTGTTGAAATTATCGCTTTCTCTGAGCGCATAAATTATCCGAAGCAGCGGGTTCAGTATATCATTGATAATCATTTCGTTGCATTTGTTCTGCTCAATTTTTTGTAATTCTTTTGATTTATCAAATACTGTAATTGTTCTTCTTTCCATAACAATTCTCCTTTTAAAAAATATTCTCAGATGAATCTGTTAACCGAACATATTGTCCTATCCTGATTAAAGCTCCTTTAAAGCTGCTTATAATAATATCCCCAAATTCTGAATAATCGGGATTGTCAAAGTTGCACACATATGCAAAAACATATTAACCGCAGCAGAGTGTTTCGAATTCCCACTCTTCCTTGTTATTGCTGACAAACAATAACGCTATAGTGTTGCCGGTTTCAATGACGTGATAAACAAGACAATCATATTCTTCTTCAAATCTGTCAACGACTTCAGCATACCTTTTATCGTAGTTAATGGTGTCAATAGTCCCCAGCAGACCTTTACAGGTTATGTATGAGTAATAAAACTTATCCTCCTTAAAATATTTTAATATATTCGGTCGCAGATTAAATGTTTTTGTTAATTTCTCCAATCTTTTAACAGCTTCTTCTTTCTTCGCTTCTTTTGAAATTTTGCTCATTTAAATTTCCCTTTTCTGAATAGCTTATTTGCTCAGCTGACATTGACTATTATATTAATCAGTTAGGCGAAGTTTTCCGCTGAAAAATAAGAAAATACTTTTTGCAAAAGTTGGAAAAATCCGAGCAAATGTGTGATATAATGAATTTGAAACGGAGGCAAGTAAAATGAAAGAACCAAAAGAGAGATTTTCAAAGCTTGAAAGAGCGTTTAAGATACTTGAATATTTGAAAAATAATTCAGACAACGAACATACCGTAACACAGGCGGCTTTAAGAAGAGAATCTGAAATCGAGCCGTATATGGGTGACAAAGAAACCTATAATGATACGATTGTAAAAATGGCGATGGCTTTGAATTTTGATGAATACGGAGTAAAGCCAGAGGATGAATGGAAACTTATTTTTAAAGATTTCGTCAAAAAATTCGGGGCTGAATCGCTTGATGAAAGCGATTCAGAAGATGAATATGACGATAATCAAACAATGAGAATCCGAGGGTTGTATTATAATCATACTTTCACATATGAGGAAATTAACAGTATGATTGAAAGTATTTTGTTCTCAAAAACAATAGATACGGAATCTGCAAACAAGATTATTAAAAAAATAGAAAATAACCTGACAACGAAGTTCTACAAAAAAGGTGCAAAGAATATTTGCAGAGTAAAAGAACCTGTGCTTGCCGACAGAGAAATCCTGCGTAAAAATCTGCTTACGATTCAGCGTGCAATAGATGGCGGTGTGCAAATCAGCTTTACTTTTAACGGCTATGACAAGTACAAAAAGCTTGTGCCGAATCACAATAAGAAAGATACTGTCAGTCCTTATTATATTGTTGCAAGCGGCGGAAGATACTATCTACTGGCTTGTAAAGAGCTTGTGTTTAGCGAGAAAACATTCAGAAATATGTCGATATGGCGTATTGATTTGATGTCTGAAATTGAAATCCCCGGGAGAGATGAAAAACATAATATAAACGGTATTCCGTCAGTCAGCAAGTGGAAGGTTGATAATCTTCCTCAGTCGTGGAGCGAAGATTTTCAGTTATCTCATCTGAATATGTCTTTTGACAATCCGGTGAAGATTAAATTAAGAATAAAAAGTCCAAAAGAAAAAGATAATCCGTCAAAGCCTTTGCGTGCTGATTACACTTTTATGTACGATTGGTTTGGTGATACATTTAAATACATAAGAACAGAAGAATCAGAACCATATGACGATATAGTTGAAGTTAAGTGCAGTCCGTACGCTATGGCAAATTGGGCGTTGCAGTACAGCGACAGAGTAGAGATAATTGAACCTGAATCGGTCAGAAATATGGTTATAGAAAAGGTTATGAGTCTTAATAAAAAATATATAGAAAAGTAAATTTACAAGGAGCGTATTATGATTAACGAGGAAACAATATCAAGCCTTTTGAAAATTTACAAGGATGATGAAAAAATTTTGAATACTATTGAAAGATGTCTTATCTCCTTTGAGGAATATCACAGCCAGATATATAAACTTGAAATATGTATGAAAATCTTTTCAAACGGAAATGTTGATAAAGATAATTATAAAATTAAAATTGAAGAGCTTGATAAATCAAGAACTACATACCATAATGCTTTGTTGGGTAATGTTAATGTGCTCAACAGACTGGCAGAGAAAAACACTTTACCGCCTTTTTATGACGGAAAAGTGTCGCAGGATAGACCGTATCGCAGAGAGGTTGCAAACGGTGTTTTGCAGTATGTTGAGAAAATAGTTGAAAACAGAAGTTAATATTTTTAAAAATATATTATTTAAGCGGAAAAAGTCGAGTAAAAATTTGATAGAATAAAGGTATTGATTGATTAAGTAGTCGGTTTTAAATGTATTTTGCCTTTAAAAATTAATTGAGGAGAAATAAAAATGGGATATGACAGAATTGAAACATTCGTTAAAAACGAAGAAAAACCATATGAATACTGTTTGGATTTTGAATACGGTAATTCAGCCTATGAAGCACTTAATCCGATAGAAAGGTATCTTGCCTATAAATCAACAGGAGTAAAGGTGGACAAAGATAAACAAAACCTTAGTAATGCCGAAAAGTTTTGTCTGCATAGCCTGAACACATACGGTGATATTCCCGATTGTGATGGCTCTGACGGAAGAAATGCGCTTACTCTTGATGTTTATAAAAAACTCTGGAATTGGGAAAAGGGATATTATTCCTCAGGTGTAATTTCAACTCCGAATTTTCAGGGCGAGTTTGGCGGAGATACGATGAATTCAATGCAGACGACTTTTAATGCATTAATGGGTTATGCTCTGAGCAAATCTGAAAACAGTAATTTAAGGCAGTATCAAAAGAATAATTACAGCTTTATGGACTGCTTACAGATATATTGTAATTATCCAAAAGAACTTCTTTTTGAACTTCAAAAAGAGCCTGACTTTATTCGATTTGCTGATTTATATCATACAATAGGAAATATGGTGCTTGTTCCTCGTCGTTTTAACAGTGGTCGATACGGAAAAACTTTTGATTTTTGGGATTCTTCTTTAGTATGGCTCAAAAATGACGGCTTTTCGTACGGTAATCAGCTTTTGTTTGATAAGCGTAATTTCACTAAATATATAAATTATTTCTATTTATGGGATTATGTAGAAAGTGTAAATGGAGAATATAGGGTCAAGCCTTTGTTTAATTCTCACAGTAATATTGAGAACGGTAATGTCGATAATTCCTTGCCTTGGACAAATATCAGTAATGAACAGGCTTTAAAGCAGTTTTTAAAAAATGCCTGTGAAAACATAAGTAAGCGTGGTTTCTTTATGTCAATTCTTATGAGGCTTAGAGGCGCTGATAATCCAAAGCTAAAAGAAATATCCGATGAATATTTCAATATTATTCAAGGTGACTTCCTTAATAACGTGCATATGGATGGCTATAATGATGCAGTGACAATACTTTTGAGATTGTTGGAAAACTTTGATGATAAAAACGACAAAGACTATAAGCTTTTGTCTGATGGGATTATGTCATTATATAAATTAAATGTGAATTCTGACAGAGAAAGTATAAGCAAATCAGCTGTGCATAATTTCAATCAAAAAGAAAAAGCTCAGAATAAAAAGAATAATGATAAAACGAAGAAAAAAGATTCAGTGTTTCATAATATAAAGCATAGGATTAAATTGCGAATAGAGAAATTTAAAACTGCTCCTTTAGAATCAATATGTAATATTTTGTTTTTATCTGTATTAGCTTTTAGTGTGGGTTATGGAGTATTTTTGTATATTAGATATTTAGTATCAGGCGGGTACGATAGTATTACCGGTGCTGAATATTTGCCGATTAAATTCTACGGTGGAAATATATTGAATATATTGTTCATAATTGATTTAATTGGATTTTTATTATTGTGCGTATCTTTTGCAATACGAGAAAAGAAAGCAAAAAAAGTTATAATGATTATTGCTTTGACTTGTATTGCTGTTTTATGTGTTTTGTGTTCATTAATTCCAATTGGAGCAGCAAGTTTGGAGTATAACAGAACATTTATGCAATGGTTTAATGGAGATACTGTCAATAACGGATATATGATAAATTATCTTATAGATGCTTTTGCTAAGATACTTTTGATAGGTGTATCGGTAATAGCTATATTGCCGCTTGTTTTAATGTTGCTTATCAAACATTATAGACACTATCTTAAAGTATTTGGTTTATCACTGCTTTCTTTTTTTATAATTGTTCCGTTAATACTAAATATAATGCAGATTAAATGGGTGGCTGTAATACTTGTTATTGCACTCGTAATTGCTGTAATAGCATATGTTTTTTCAGAGATTCATACAATAATAAAATACAGATGTCCTGCTTGTAAAAAGATTGACGCATTGATGATTACCAGAAAGCTTATAAACGAAGAAAACATATCTATAAAAGTTCAACTTGAGAATAGAAACAATTCCGGAGAAATAGTAGGGCATTCTGAACAGTATATTCCCGGTGTAAGAAAAACTTATGAAATAACATATGAGTGTAAATTTTGCGGTTATATAAATAAGGAATTAGAAAAAGAAGATTGTAAGAAGATATAAAATTATTTGGGGACGATGAAATGAAAAAGAAATGCATCATAATTATCGCAGTTGTCTGCGTAGCGGTTGTTGTTGTTGCGGGAACAGTCTTCGGTGTAAGAGCCTACAATGATTACACTTTACAGCAACAGACAGAGGAACGAATTAAAAGTATAGACGATACATATGCTGATTTTTTAGATGAAACTGACAGGAGCAAAAAGCTTGAAAAATTATCAGACTTTATAAAAAATAAGCCTTCAACAAATGACGAAATAGCTGTTGAAGTATTAAACGCTGTTGAGCCAAAGTACAGTGAAACTCTTGAGAAAATGCAAAAATATTTTACTGATGATTACGACAAGATAATAAAGGATAACACAATCATCAGTGACAGCCTTAATAAAATGAATGATAAAAAGAAAATACAAGGCTGTATTGATGAACTTAATTCTTTAGAAGAAATAATTGATTCTGAAAAAGAAATTGTGTTTAATCAAAATAGTCAGAATAATGCTGATAGTTATTTAAAAAAGACAGATGGCTTAATAAGTTCTTATAGTGACAGAATTCAGAAGATTGAAAAAGCCGAAGAGCAAAAAGCTGAAGAGGATAAAAAAACGGCTGAGGAGAAGAAAAAACAAGAAGAGAGCGAAAATTCATCGTATAACGACGTTTCGTCAGTTAATGATATTTCAAATGAAGATAATAGTTATAGTGAAAGCAACGATTATAATGCAGGGATAAGTAATAACAGCAGTGATAATAGCTATAGCGACGGTAACAGTACAAGCAATAACAATGGCGGAAACGGAACTATGGTAGGCGGAAGATATGTAGAGGGTAGTTGGCATAGCTATACTGATGAGGACGGAACTTCATATTTTGATGATAAAGGAAATGCTTGGGACGATAAAGGAAACACTTGGAATTATTATGAAATATGGGATGAAATAGGAATAGAGCATTGGACATATGCTGTAGAATGATTTAACGAGGAGAAATAAAAATGCGTGCTGTTTACAAAATATTTTTATCTGTATTAATTATTGCTGTTGCACTTTTTAGTTGTTCTTGCGGCGGTGGAAGTTCTGAATTGCAGGAAACAACTGCAACGCAGATAATACTGTCAACAAAAGCAACAGAAGCTCAAACGACAGAGCCAATGACAGTTCAGGAAACAACTAAGAAAACTGAGCATGCAACTGAGAGTGCGACAGAGAAGGATGTTAGTAATGCTGAAAAGGGAGAAAAAACTGTAGCTCTTAACAATGAATATATCACTCGTTATCAGGAAGTGAATCAGGTTACATATCCTCCATTTGTATTTAATTATCCCGATAATTGGAGCGTTACAAAAGAAGAATGCAATCAGCAGGAGGAACTTGTTACTCTTGAGAACGATGGAGGTGCAAGCGTGACATTTTTACATTACTCAGGTGAATTACAGGGTGGAGGCAGCGGAGTTTATATGAATAAAGAAGAAATCAGTAAAGTTGCTTCATCACAATTTGTTCCGGGTTTTGTACAGGCAACAGACCATAGTTCACTTGGTGAATTTATGGTAGCAAGGATAAAAACAATAGGAAAACTAAATATGAAAACAGACAGAGAGTACACAGAGGTTGATGGAAATGTTGCATATGCTGTACTTCCCGTTAGTGAAGAGGGCATAAGAGAGGGTGTTAAAAGAGCAATAAGCGGTGAATATACCTTCTGGTATTCAAGTACAATTTCTTTTACTGCTTCTAACTCGGAAGAATTCACACCGCAAGAAGAAAAGGAAGTTATCGCAATACTCAGCAGTTTCAGAATAGCATAATTTTATAAGAACATGATACGAGGGTTACATGTTATTTGCAGTTACCATTCATATGAAGATGCCCCTTGCCCAATACACTCTCTGGACATTATTGGTGTCAGAAGTTTAAGTCTGCGATTAGCCTCAAATAATAACCATTCTGATGATATTAAAAAGCAGCTCAGAAGTGATATAGCCAAAATAGTGCGTAGCTATGAAAAAAGCAAAAACAATGTGAACATTGCGGTGCTAAAGGAGAACTGAGAAAGGATTTACTGCGGGCAAAAACCTTATGTGATAACTGTTATGAAAAGTCTAATAAAAAGTACTCACCTAACAGATAACCTGTACAAAAGACAAGATAATTAAAAACAGGTGGAAGCTATGTTAATTTACGAAGAAAACCGCCGTAATATTAATTAGACGTAAATTGGCAAAACTACCTTTTGTTCTATTTATGAGTGTAAAAAGGCCATTCTAAAAGTTGAATTGCAGGATTATTAATGAATGTGAAATATATAGTATATTCAGCAGGACACATTTATAAATCAAAATATGCTACGCTGTAAACAAAGAAAAGGCTTTGGAAAATTAATTTTTCTCAAAGCCTAAATTTATTGGGTTATTTGATATTCTTGACGATATAATGATGCTAACAAGATAATACAGCAGTAGATATGATGATTTTTGATGCTATTTTGATGATGTAGCAGACGGAAACGTTGGAATTATTAGCGCTGGTTGAACATTTTGATGTCTGAAATTAACATCAAAAGCAGAAAATCAGACCGAGATCCGCACATAAAAATATATCAAAAAAACGGCTTAAACGCAGTGTTTAAGCCGTTTTTGTTTGGCAGGGGCAGAAGGACTTGAAGCGGAATGGGGATTTAATCAAATGTTATCTAATCACCTGTGACGTTATATAGTTTTATATTCTGTTTTTTGATTGGAAATCAGATACCCCTGCATAACGGTTTAAATGATAATGTAAAATCATTTTGGTATAATTTTGGTAGAAAAATGGTAGAAGAATTGCCCGCTGAATTATTCTGAAACCGGAGTTTGAATTATGAGAGATAAATATCATATTTACCTCACAGCAGAGGAACGCAGAGCTGTTATCAACAGCCTGATTGATTTGAGAAATGATCTCATCTTACGAGGTAAATACACCGACGTTATAGATGAACTGATAATCAAGTTCACAAAAGCCAAAGTCAAGAAAATCAAGATTAAGGAGGTCTGACAATGGAGATTACATATACACGTCAAGGAGATTATTTGCTGCCGAATTTAACACTTCCCGAACAGGATAACCGACCAATCGGCTTGTGGGGACAACAACACCTTCGCTATATCAAAAGAAGTCGCCCGATTCTTTATACCAACCTGCTCACAAAATGTAGGCTGAACGAATACCTTGCCGACATTGATGAACAGGCACAGAAGATGTACGACGAGCTTGTGCAGGCTTTCGCAAAGGAAGAAGGCTGCACCGAACAACTCAAAGCCGCCAATCAAATGTTATGGGTACGCAAGATGAATAACGCTGCCCAACGAGCGAGAGAGGTTATAAATGCCGAGATGATATACAATTAAGGACTTTTATCAACAACTCCATTGAGAACTTCACTTATTTGTTAGTAAAGTTCTCAATGAAAAAGAAAAACGAGCGTGTAAGCAGATGTTGTCCGTTTACACGCTCTTTATCACTATTTAGAGTTTGAAATCGACATCAATTCTCGTGCTCTTGTTTGAATTTGTGCTTCGATCGCCGTCAGTCGCTCTTCGGGCAGATTGATTGATGGGTGTCTTGTGAATGTGAAATTCAACAGCTTGCGGAGCTGAGATTTTTGCTTACTGCCCATAACAGCCTTGCAAACCTCGTCGAAGGATACGCCGTAGGGAGGTGTTCTTGTCTTTGCGTATTCGCTGAGATTTTCCAAATCGTCTGCCATTGCGAAGTTGAAAAGCGACAAGCCGTTATCGAAAATCGGTGCAGGCTTAATGATTATGCCTGTATGATTGTCACGCAGTACGCCGAAGTTACCAAAATGTCTGTCCTCGTTGTAAATCACAGCATCGAACACCAGCATACTGCAAAGCTCGTCATAAAACTCTTTGCCAAGCCCGGCGTAATAATCGAGGGCGTTTTTCAGTGTTCTGTCTTTTATCAGCCTGCTGATCGGCACAAAAGCGGTATTGATATCCGTAAACAAACGGCATTTTGAAGCGAGGATACCTTTCCAATTTTCAAGGTCATATTCAACGCAATTCAAGCCCATAGCCGTAGCGACCTGACAGGCGTAAAACTCGCTGTACGGCTCATTTCCGGTGTTTGCAGCGCCTTCTGTGCCGCCTTTGTAAAGATATATTCCGTCATCCTCGATATGCCTCCAAGCCTTGCGGAGCATACCGTTTGTTGTGAATTCAGGAGAGGTTGAGAATGCCTTTTCTGCGCTCCCTACACCTGTATAGGCGACGAGCGACAACGCTTCCGAGAACGGATTTTCAAACAGATTGTAATCCACAAATTTGCCTTCAAATTCAACAGGAGTAACCCAATAGCTGTCGTTAAGCGACAAGCCCAAGCAGATGTCAATAATGCCCTTTGTGTCGTTTACGCTCAAGCCAAAGGCCTTTAGTATCTCATCAACAAATGCTCTGTTCTTCGGAATAACACGATTGGAAAGCCACTTGATAATACCTTTTGCTGTCAGCTCCATATTGATTGGCAGGAGGTGCTTTTTGCTTTCGTCATAAGATAGAACTTCAACAACTAAGCCCTCTAAGCCTTTTTCTTCAAGGGAGAACGTCACAAGAATATCGTCATACAGTTTTAGGTTATATATGTTGCTCATTTCAACACTCTTTTCTTCCAATAAAACGCTGATATCCTTGCCGAGAGCGTCTGTTATCTTAATCAATAAATCGAGAGAAAGGTTCTGACCGCCGTTCTCGATGCGGCAGATATTCGACCGTTGCGTACCGACCATTTCAGCAAGCTGTGCCTGTGACAAGCCCTTTTCCAGTCTTGCCTGCGTTAGTTTTGAAACAATTTCCTGGCGCTTGCGGATTATGCTATTACTGTTTGTCATAACGATCACCTTCTTTTATTATATGTTATCATATATGATAACAGTAATCAAGAAAAAATCGTCAATTCTTTGATAATCCGCTATTTGATGAAACTGAACAAGAGATAAAATGAAATGAGCGTGTAAACAAGAGTTGATTCTGCTTACACGCTCATACTATTATTCAATTAGTTATCGTTATCAGTAGAGTTCTTTTCAACTTCTTTATGTTCGTTTTCTAAATGTTTTTTGATTATTTCCATATCATTTGAATGCCTGTATCTATTTTCAAATTGATTGTTATTATTATAGATTTCCATTAATTTTTTAATTGAATCATCTGATAATTCCTCGATATGATGAATGAAGAAGTCTGTAACTTCATCTGCGTCATCAAATCCGTGAAATGAAGGAACTTTTGTAAACATCAACTCAGTAAACTGATTAATATTAAAATCTTCACTGTCTTTTATAATATTATAAAGTTTTACAATAAATAAAGGTTCGTGAAGAGAAGGAGTTTCTATAAAGAAAGAATAGATACTCCTCTTATCGTTAGGATAAAATAGACGATAATGCTTAAGACCATTGGGCGACTTAATATAATGCTCACATATATATTCAAATACTGGTTCATTCTCCCGGATTATATTCACAAGTATTGGATAAGTAGTAAGCATTGTTATTAACGCTTTTTTCCTTGATGGGCTATTCTTAATTGTGTCTTTGTCTATTTTCTTATAAATGTTTATTATTTGATCTTCAGAAAAGAGTTGTTGGTAACCTTGCTTAATAGCATAATCAGTTACAGAAAATGCAAACAAAAAAATCCCAACTATATTTTTATCCGTATCTTCGTTTTCTGTAACCCAAAGAAGCTTTATAAAAGTTTTATATGACTTTTTTAATGAGTCATAAGTCATCCTTTTAAGATACTTATTGCGTATTTTTTCGCTAACTGAGAAATTGTATTTTTCGTTAGTTATGCCTGATGCGCTTGCTGAATACAACTCTATATCCGATTGAACAACGTTAAATAAATCCATAATAAAAGGGGCTTTAACTGAAAGAATATTATCATACATAGAGCAAATAAGCATACGCGCAACATAATCTTTAGGAATATACAAAGAGCTATCATTTACTTTTAAGTGAGCACACTTGTTTCGACACGTTTTAAGATATTCTATATCTTCAACAAATCTCTTGAAATACAACTCGCAATTGTCAAGGAAAAACTGTATAACACTGTTTTCAACTTTAGAATATTTGGCGTCATCAGAAATCATACTGTTGATTTCTGCGAGTTTTTTTGTTGCTTTATCATCTCCTTCATTTGCCATTGTTTGGAGCTTCATATATAGGTCATATATAACGAATGAGTATAACATCACTATAGATGACCGATAGTTTTGACTATAATACAGCTGTACAATTTCTTTAAAATACACTTTTGATTCATTGTTTTCAAATATTGATAAATCTTTATCATCAAATAACATTTGTAGAGCCTCCCAAAAAAATCTATTTCGAAAAAGTATATGGACTGAAGTGAATAAAGTTAAAGATTAAATTGTAAAACATCTTCTATGTTTCCTTATTGTAAACAAACATATAACAATCAGAGAACGTAAATGAAAAATTTGTTTTTCTCCATATCTCTTATGATTTCTAAATCCACATCTTCACAAATCAAGTAATCCGCTTCATCGCTGAGCCTCAAAAAATCGTTGATAACTAATTCAGATGTATCCTCTATTGCTGCATCATATTCAATGAAATTAATACCTCCACAATAAAAGCCTCTGCATTCTACTGTTGATAATAGTATTGGCTTTGTTGAATCAAGCTCAAAATCCATTAACTCAACTCTGCAGTTAACAGGATCGCCGCCCAATTCAATGTCTGCTTGTAAGGATATTTTGTTTTCATTATCAACATACAATAGAAACGCCCGTTCAGAGTTGATTATTGCGTTCTTATATGTATCTCTATCGACAAATTGTAACATACTTATTACCTGACTTTTATGATATTTTATCCTTTAGTTAATTCTATCACAAGAGAGAAAACTTGACAAGATTACGTTGATTATTCCGGACACTTTCTTAAGATTTAGGATTATTGATCTTGTGATTTGATCATTATATAGTATAATAGAATTAAATTATTGACTCCCGAAGGTGACGTTATGCTCAAATCAGGACTATACGAACAAATCATAAATCAAGGTATAAACGAAGAACTGAAATCAACTGATAAGATTATCAGGCTGAAAAACATTGATGAAGGAGAATCATCAAAGGTTTTAGCACAGTATGCTTCTGAGATTATAGAAAAAGGGCTTAATCAATTAGGTGATGATAAGTTGCCCGAAAAAATAGAGCTTATTAATAAAATGATCGAAGTCATTCGTGCTAAAACAGGAGACGAAGATTTTACGTCTATGTCGGTTGATGAACGCGCCGAACAACTGCTTGCATTGCTCGATAAAGAGAATAGTAAGTATGCCATTGACCAAAACAGTACCGTTATTCGTCCTGAGACATCTATTGCGCAAAGCTCACTTTTTACAAGCGCAGTAAACGAGCCACAACTATTAGGAGAATTGAAGAAAGAAATTGTCTCGGCTGATCGTATAGATATGATTGTATCTTTCATAAAATGGAGCGGCGTAAGGCGTATCATCAATGAATTGAAAGATTTTACTGATAAGGGCGGAGCGCTTAGAATTATCACAACATCGTATATGGGTGCAACTGATGTGAAAGCCATAGAAGAATTGAGAAAACTATCCAATACGATGATTAAGGTGAGTTATGATACGAAGGTAACACGACTGCACGTGAAATCGTATGTGTTTTATCGTGACACTGGTTTTACAACAGCGTATGTGGGCTCATCAAATCTTTCGGGTGCAGCTATATCAACCGGTCGTGAATGGAACGTAAAGGTTACGAATAAAGATTTACCTGACACAATCAAGAAGATCAGTGCTACCTTTGAAAGCTATTGGAATTCAAATGATTTTGAATATTATTCTGAAACGCAAAAAGAGCGTTTAGCCAGAGCGTTAAAAGCCGAAAAGTATCACGATTCAAATGACGCTTCACGCTACACGGTAGATGTAAAGCCGTATGCGTATCAGCAAGAGATTCTTGATAAATTGGAAGCGCAGCGAGAGGTCAGAGGTAATTATAGAAACTTGATTGTAGCTGCAACGGGTACCGGTAAAACTGTTATTTCGGCGCTTGATTATAAGCGTTTTGTGAAGAAAAATTCTGATAAAAAATGCAGATTGCTTTTTGTTGCCCACAGAAAAGAAATCCTCGAACAGAGTATCTTTACTTTTCGGGCTGTATTAAAAGACGCAAATTTTGGCGAGCTGTTTGTTGGACAGTATAAAGCAGAAGATATTGACAATCTTTTCATTTCAATTCAAACATTCAATTCTCAGGATTTGACTTCAAAAACAAGTAAAGACTTCTACGATTTTATTATTGTGGACGAATTCCATCACGCAGCAGCTCCAACATATCAAAAGTTGCTTGAATACTATGAGCCGAAGACATTGCTTGGCTTGACAGCTACTCCTGAGCGAATGGATGGCAAGAGCATTTTGACCTATTTTAATGATCGTATTTCGGCAGAAATCAGATTGCCGGAAGCAATAGATAGAATGTTGCTTTGTCCGTTTCAATACTTTGGCGTAACAGATAATGTCGATTTAAGCGAACTGAAATGGTCGGCAGGTGGTTATGACAAAACAGAGCTTTCAAATATCTATACAATTAACGAAGCGTATGCCCAGCAACGTGCAGACTTGGTCGTGAATTCCCTGTTGAAATATGTTACGGATATTGATGAAGTGAAAGGGTTAGGATTTTGCGTTACCGTTGCACATTCTGAGTTTATGGCAGCGTATTTTAACGCTCACGGAATACCTTCGATTTCACTATCCGGGCAAAGCTCTGACGAGGATAGAGACAAGGCACAGTCTCGACTGGTAAAAGGTGAAATCAGATTTATCTTTGTCGTTGATATTTATAATGAAGGTGTAGATATTCCGGAGGTAAACACTGTTTTATTCTTGAGACCAACAGAATCATTGACCATCTTCTTACAGCAACTTGGTCGTGGACTGCGTTTGGCGGATAATAAGGAGTGCTTAACAGTTCTTGATTTTATAGGTCAGGCAAACAAGAAGTACAACTTTGAAGATAAATTTGCTGCACTGCTTTCAAATACAAATCGGAGTGTTACCAAAGAAATAAAGAATGGATTCGTGTCTGTTCCAAAGGGATGCTATATTCAACTTGAAAAGATGGCTGAGCGTTATATTCTCAGCAATATTCGTGCTTCATACGGAAACACTGCCGGATTGATTTCTAAAATTGAATCGTTTGAAGAAGATAGTGGTTTACCGCTTTCTCTTGCGAATTTCTTAGAATATCATCATCTTGACGTGAGATCAGTTTACAAATTCAATTCCTTTTCACGCCTGTGTGCAAGGGCTGATGTGATAGATGATTTTGAATCGCCCGTTGAAGAAACTATAACAAAGGCATTGAGTAGATTATCGTATGTTGATTCACGTCGATTTATCAAATTCATCATAAAATTATTATCAGAAGATGTTTCTGAGTTTACTGAATCCGAAAACAGAATGCTGCAAATGTTCCATTTCACCATTTGGCAGAAAGAGTATCAAAAATGCGGATTTAGTAAGATTACCGATGGAGTACAGAAAATCCGAGAATGCCCCGTGCTTTGCAATGAGATAATTGAGCTTCTGGAGTATAACTATAATCAAATTGATTTTATCGACAAACCGGTTGATGTAGGGTTTGACTGTCCTCTTGACTTGTATTGTACATATACTCGTGATCAGATATTATCAGCATTAGATTATCTGAGCCCATCATCTGTGCAAGCAGGAACGTTTTTCTTGGCTGATAAAAAGATTGATATTCATTTTATCACTCTTAACAAAAGCGAGAAAGACTACTCCCCAACGACAATGTACAACGATTATTCTATCAATAGCGAGCTGTTCCATTGGCAAAGTCAGGGAGCAACGTCTGATACAAGTAATACAGGTACAAGGTATATCAATCATCAGTCAATGGGTGTCAAGGAATTGCTGTTTGTACGTGAAAGAAAAAATGATAATATCACTGGAAAAGCGGCCCCGTATTCTTTTATCGGATTGGCTGATTATGTCAGCCATACGGATTCTAAACCTATGAATATCATTTGGAAAATGAAAGAACCTATTCCTGCAAAGTATCTAAGAAAAACCAATAAAATGATTGTTGGATAATAAACAAAACGAATCTGTCCCGCTTACAAATTGTAAGTGAGACTTTTTGCGCTTGTCTTTATGGCAGGCGCTATTTTTTTGCAAAAAATTTTTGAAACAGACTTAAAAAATGGCCTTTCCCATTGGGTATAGGTGAAGGGGCAAATATTTTTCTCAATAGGGTGTATATTTTGCAGGACTTTTTTGCATTAAGGGTGAAAGGCTTTTTGAAAGGAAGTGATGCCCGCCGAAGCAAACCTACAACTGAATAGCTGCCAAGCGAAGGATAAACCGCCACGACCTCTACGGAGCGAGCGCAGCCGGAAGGCTGACGGCACAGCGTCGAGCAGGATTGCCTGTCAGGAAAGTACGTCAAATGCTCATTGAAATTAAGGCAGGACAGTTTCGGAAGGTCAGCCGCTTGGTCAGGCGGGAGTGCTGCAACTGTATGGACGGCAACTGTCTGTTGCTCGACGACGGAGAAACGCATACCTGTGTGCAGTTGATTTCCAAATACCACATCTTCTGCAACCATTTCAAGAACGCTGTGCTTCCTCTCGACAAGGAGCTGTATCGGGAGCTGATCTGCGGCAACGATTACAAGCGCTGCCAAAGCTGCGGTTCACGCTTTTATTCCAAGGCTCGCAACAAACGCTACTGCGACAAATGCGCCGAGAGAATCAAGCGGAAGAAGACAGCCGAACGCAAGCGCCGTCAGCGTGAGCGGCAGAAGCAGCTCCTATATATAAATAACTAAATAGACAAATAAAAAATAACTAACCGAAAAAGAAAAAGTTTACCTTAACACACCTACCTATATGGGCGGCAAAAACTTTTCTTTTCGGGAAGTGGAAAGGAGAACTAAATGAACGATAACGCAAAAGTATTCTCGCTCATTGAGATGAGAGAAATGATGATCGACACCTCGGACTATCAGATGATGGAAGAAGTAGGAGAGTTTACCGGAATACTTGAAATGAAAGCGCAGGACAAAGAAAATCTTCCGACGAGCGAAACCATAACGATATTCACGCCGGAAGAGATTAAAATATTCAAAGATGAAGCGTTCAGCACATTCTCAAACGGCAAGCGAAAATATCAGCAAGCCGCCGCATACATTCTTATGCTGAACACAGGCTTGAGAACAGGCGAGGTGCTGGGACTTATCAACAGCGATATTGATCTTGAAAACAGGGTTATACACCTTAACAGAGGTGTTAAGGAAATATCAAAGCGTGACGGTGTCACAGCAGAAAAAGGACGGGAAATAAAAGTCGGCAAGCTCAAAAGTGCCACAAGCAAGCGAGATGTTCCGCTGAACGATACTGCAATCGAAATGATACTCGACCTTAGAAAAGAATTCTATTTAGGAGATAACTCACCCCTGATACCCGATGAAAACGGCAATTTCACCCGGCCTATAAATTTCCGCAAACGCTATTACAGAATTCTCAAAGCCGCAGGCATAGAAACCAAAGGTTTGCATTCACTCCGTCACACCTTTGCTACAAACCTTGTAAACGGCATAAAACAACCTGACGGTTCAATAAAATCTCTGACTCCAAGACAGGTAGCCGACTTGCTCGGTCATACAACTTCTGAAATTACAGAAATGTATTATGTAAAAAGAGATTTGACAAAGTTGAATGGGATTACGGATGGGTTTGAATTGTAAAAATGCTTAAATGCAAAAACATCGGACTTGAAATTTACTTCAAATCCGATGTTAAATTTTGCTATGCTGTAAACAAAGAGGGTAGAAAAAACTAGTAATCTTTCTTTTTTAAACAACTTGAGCAGGATTTCGTTATCAAACCTTTGAATGCACCACCACAATATTGACATAAACCTAACGACTTAAAAACATCATTAATTTCTTCTTGATGTATCTCTTGAGGCATTAAAAATAAAGTTTTATTTTTTCCGTAGCGTTCAAACATATTTATATAAGCCCATCTTCCGTTTGTGGCGGCAATACTAACCAATCTAACTTTATTATCATTGTCACCTATATAAAACACATCTGGATACAAGGTTCGGTCTATTTTTCCTATACAGCCAAACTTGATAGTAAGATATTTTACTGCACGATGAGGATCGCAATTTTCCCAACTTTTGTCAATCCATTGACCCTTATAGTATAGAGGTGGATCAGGTTCATCTATTGGACATAGAATACCTTTTCGTAGTTGAGACACAAACATATCACTCATTTGTATAACAAGTTGCTGTAATGCAGATGGAAACAAGTTAAAAATATCCCCCGTTTTGTAAATAAGCCAATATGTAAAATTGTCTATTGTGAATATATTTTTATAATCATTATTATCTTTATTTTCGTAATGATAATCACTCCCAATATACGAAACACATACTGGCGCAGTGCGTAGTTTACTACCATATCTACTACATATATTTTCCAAATATATATTAATGATAGATTCATCATCACATAATTGTAACGCGTTTTTTAAGCATTGATTATTAGTACCGGAAAATGTTCCTGTATTTAAGTATTCTTCAATTGGCGTAAAAAAGATTCCCCACCAACCTCTATAATCATCTGGAAAATCGGAAGCAAGTTGACAAAAAGCATTAACTGCATTACCGTATTCTCCAATTTTCAAATAAGTATTTGCATTATTAAAAAATCGCTCCTTTTCAGCCTTGCCTTTTGTAATTTCAACATTACCGCTTACTATCATTTTTTTTGCTTCTTCAGGTGTGTACTTAGTACCACAATATTCACACTGATAGTAACCGTCCTTTTTGATAAGTTGATTGCTACCGCATAATTCACATTTAATTGCTTGCATAAGTTCAAACCTCCTTGCCAATATTTAATTATTGATGCTATTTTGATGATGTAGCAGACGGAAACGTTGGAATTATTAGCAACCGTTGAACATTTTGATGTCTGAAATGAGCGTCAACAGCGGAAAATCAGACCGTGCTCCGTACATAAAAATATATCAAAAAACGGCTTAAACGCAGTGTTTAAGCCGTTTTTGCTTGGCAGGGGCAGAAGGACTTGAACCCTCGGCACGCGGTTTTGGAGCGGCTCAGAAGTGGTATTATCTTGTATCGCCTAATGCTATGAAGTCCAAAAAGCACAGTAAGTATTAGCAATCTCAGAATTTTGTAACACTGAACAATATTTAATATATTGTTCTTTATTTTCTAAAATTCAGAAAGTTTTTTAGAAAAATTTTTAGAAAACCCTTACAAGATTTCATCAGTCAAAAAACTGCCAATGCATAATATTCAAAATCAACCCCAAAAATCATCGAAAAATAACCCCTAAAACAACCAAAAACTGAGGACAATTTTCATATCCTCAGCTTTATTTTTTCTGTTTATTCTTTTTTTAATAAATCAAAAAGGGAGGATTCATGATTAGGAATATTTGATACTCTTTTATATTCTTTAATTGCATTAATTAAAGAATCAACATCTTCAAAATATTCCGTTATAAAGGTTTTACTTTTCACATTTTTATAAGATAAATCTTCTTTACAATAGCTACTTGGTTTCTTTTTAGATTTCTTGTAATCCTCATATTTGTTTTCGTTACAGATAATTAACATTTCAATCTCAGGCGCAGTAATTATATTTATTACATCAATCTTATGTTGGTAGGCTCTGCTGATTTTGAAGTTTTCGTTTCGTGAATCCAGGATCCTTAATACCGTTATTTTGTCATCAAAACCTTTTCTCAGATATTGCTGTTCAAATTTTTTGACCACTACGACTTCTAAGTACATCTTCTTCGAGTAAATCTTTTCTGTCAAAAATAAGTTTATTGTTATCCAGCAAAATGTTGATAATAACTTGTTCTGCAGTGCCTTCACATATACATGCTATATATTTAGAAAATTCCATCGTTTCCTCCTAAATGCTATCGCTGATAATAGCATTTTTCAAATCCATATATGCATCGTACATGGGAAGTGTACCTCCCAAAAGACCGCTTTGATATGCTTCACTCTTTTTTATATCATTTCTTTTTAAAATTTTCGATAAGTTTTCTATAGTTATTCCTTGACGATTTCTGACAATATATATATTGTCGTTGCGCTCAAATTCGTCAAGCAATTCAGAATAGTGGGTTGAAAAAATAAGGGTAGCGCCTTTTTTGTTAACTTTTTTATCCATATAAAAACGAATTAAAGTTGATACGATTTCTCTGTTAAAGTGGTTTTCTAATTCGTCTATTATTAGATATCCTCCGTTATTGAATATGCGAATAGCGTATAAAAATGTATTGATGCCCTTTATCGTACCGGAAGAGAGATAACGATTTAATTCAGAAAATTGATTCAAAATCATCTCGTTTTTTGACTTAAACTTTAAATGAATATTTGATTTATTTTTTTCTTTATTTATTTTTAAATATTCTATGCTCGGATCAAAAAAAGAAATTAATTCAACAGGACAGTCTTCAGATATATCTAATTCATTAATGTTAGTATAACGGAGCATATCTGTATAATTAATAGATTCTTTGTTTCTTTTATTGAAGGCAACCATAATACTAACATCATCTAAAAGAAATTCAGAATTAACATCGCGAGTAAAATTAGTTTCTATATCTGAGAAATCATATAAGGCTTTTTTTGCCCTAATTTTGGATACATCCTTTGATTTCAGTGTTTCGGAAACAATTTTTAACTTATTATCTTCCTTGGCAATAACAGTATTTAGAAGATTTATCGATTTGTTGTTTTGAGTTTCAGAGAAAAAGAAAGTATCGAAAGAAACTGTATTATTATCGGCTATACCATCTAAAACTTCTGAACATGTAATACTGTTTATCGGGGTATTGTTTAACATACCAAAAACAAAAGTTATTAATTTTAGCACAGAAGTTTTACCGGAAGCGTTGATTCCGGTAAATGAAATAACATTACTTTTATAAAAAGTGTTAGATGATGTAGAAAATAGTTCGCTCATATTTTCTGCATTTTCACTATTAACTCTTTGTTGAGGTAAAAAATCAATTTCGCATATTCCGTTAAATAAAGGCAGATCTTTGGCTGCTATTTTTAAAATCTTCATGCAAATCACTCCTGCTAATTACGCAATATATGTTTTTATATGTGTATTATACCACTATAAATGCAATTATTCAATGATAAAAACGAAAATTACGGTTTTAGACGCAAAAACAAACGATTTTGAAATACAGAATAATTTATATAACGCTGTTTGTCATCAATATTTTCATTGAAAATTATAGCCCAAAAAGGCGGAAATGTTCAATGAAACCGTCTTGTTATTTTAATTTAGCTACAAAAAACAAAATTCATCAACCACAGGGTAGATAATGGGACAGTGGTTTTTGGTATAATATAGTTGACAGATGGAACATCGGGCAAAAATAAAATATTATCAAAATATCAAAATGTCAGGAGGAAAATTTATGAAAAAATGGTGTGTATTATCAGGTTCAGAGGTATGAATTAGTCGATTATGTTTCAGCTGATTTGGAGATTACCGATGAACTTTACGAGAAAATTCAGGAAAACATAGAAAACAGTATTCCTGTTCATAGCGGTGAAGTCGGTGAGAAGCTTGAAAAGCTTGCACAAAAGCATTATGAGAACTATGTGACACAATTTGCTTGTGATGACTATGATATGCCGTGGCGTGGCGATTATGACAGCGATGAGGCATATGAAAAGGCACTTGAAGAGGATCGCAAGTACTTTTTTGAGGATGATTCTGATGCCACCGAAGAAGAATACGAAGAATATCTTCAGGAATTCAGAGAGGCATGCAAATGGCATATAGAGGATGATTTATACGAGGATTTCACATTTGATGATCCCGGCGATGCAACGAGATTTGCAAAATGTCTAAGCGATGTTCAGTGCAAGAGATATTAAGGCGAAAATTCCGGAAGCCATTATTTTGAATTTCAGGATTACGATTATGAAATAATCAACTACAGTCTGTGGATCACATTTGATGAAAACGGTTTTGTAATTGATGTGTCTGATATTGACGCACAAGGCTATGAAGGTGAAGATTGCCGACAATCATATACAGATGGATGCGCCCCCGACTACGGCTTCTTAGGAAGCGAAATCCGCCGAGAACTTGCGGAATAATAATTATAGATTGGAGATTTTATTATGAAAAAAATTTGTCTTATTGCTCGTCAAAATGTTTATACAGGAGTTGAGCATAAAATAATGGATGATTATGGTCTTAAAGCTGTGGATGGAATTCGTTATGGTAAGGAAAAGTTAATTAATGATAATTATACACTCTCAACTATTGCGAATGATTTAAAACATGAGTTTGAGAAGGAAAATCCGAAATGGACAGCAGACAAGTATTCAATTCGTTTTGAAGATGGTAGCGAAATCGAAATTTAAAACAAATTAAGAATAAGAAAGGATGTGTAATATGAAAAGGATTGAACTACTTCCTACAAAGGAGAATATCTATCAAACTTATATTGACGACAGTATAGGCAGAGATAAGGATATATGTGATTTTATATCTTTGTTGGAAATGTCTGATGGTGGAGAATCATTTGCTATAAATAGCGATTGGGGCAGCGGAAAAACATTTTTTGTTAAACAAGTTAAAATGATATTGGAGGCATATAATCCTTTCGTTAATAGTGATTACGAAAAAGAAAAAGTTCAAGATAAATATAGGCAAGTATGCGATGAGCTTGAAATTTGCGAGATAAAGAAAAATTATTTGCCGATATATTATGATGCTTGGAAGTATGACAACGATGATGATCCTGTGCTTTCAATTGTTTTTGAAATCATTTTAACCCTTGATAACAAGTGGGATTTTGATGAGACTAAAATAAATTTTAAAGAATTGTTTAATGGTGTGGCTGAAATATTTAAATTGTCAGGATTAGGCCATATTTTGGATTCAATTAAGAAAGATGCAAGTTTAGATGATATCATAAAATCAAGAGATTTAAAAAGTAAGATTGATGAGTTTCTAAATCAGCTTACATATGAAAGAGCAGATAGGGTAGTAATATTTATTGATGAACTTGATAGATGCAGGCCTACATATGCAGTGAAGTTGCTTGAAAGAATAAAGCATTACTTTAGTAATGATAAAATTATATTTGTCTTTTCAACTAATTTAGAGGAACTTCAATCATCGGTAAAATGTGTTTATGGGGAAAACTTCAATGCATACAGGTATTTAGACCGATTTTTTGATTTAAAAATACCGTTGCCTGGGGCGGATATGACTAATTATTTCAGATTGATTGATTTTAAAAAGGAGAATAATTTCTTTGACGCTGTTTGTCATAGATTTATAGAAAGGTATAATTTCCAGTTAAGGGATATAGCAAAGTATGCAAGATATTTGAAAATGACTGTATACAATTCTGCACATAACGACTCAAGGTGTTACACTGATTATGAGGTCGGTACTTACTTTTGTCTGAATTTTCTTGCTCCAATAATCGTAGGATTGTTTATATATGATATTACATTGTACAATGATTTTATTAATGGAAAAAACAGTACACCTTTGATTGATTTGTTAGGTGATGGTGAAATAGGTAAATTCCTTTTTGAAAAACTATTGTCCGATGTTAAAGCTGACGATAAAATCGAAGAAATAAGAAAAAGCAAGCTTAATGAATTGTATGACGCTCTATTCAATACTAATTATAATGCGTATTTATATGAAAAACATATTGGTGATATATGTGTGGACGCAGATACTAAAAAATATTTAATGGGAATTATATTTCATATCTCAGATAGCTAAATAGCAAAAAGTATAGTCAAAATACAAAATGACCGCACGGATTTTCTGGCACCCCATAAAATTCTGTGTTTCGCTTAAGCTTTTCCGGTAAATCTATGTTTTTGATTGGCAGTAATCCTAAATCCACGTAGTTGTAAAGAGTTTTGGTACATACCATTTCATCAGAAGAAAACAGATTGTTTTCTTTGGCATATCCGACACTGGCATCTAACGACCAACCTTTTTTGGTAAACATTTCGACTACATAATTGAAAAATTCAACACATTCAAGGCAACGGTAATTCTTTTTACTGTTTACTCTCTTGTCTTTGTATTTCTGTTCAGCTATATCAGGCTTATACCTTTTGACTTTGCCGTTATACAAATACACAGTTCCACACTGTACCTCTATTGATTGTGTTGTACGGACGATGAGGTTCTTTAGCAATTTTGTAAATCGACCAATAGTCTATATTAAGCCTGACTGATATATAATATCGTTCTTCTCTTGTTAAGTGTGGACCTTTCTTGTGTGTTGGTGCAAAATTAAGTGTATCCATAGTGACGGTTTCCTTTCAGATTTTTTGTTGTGGTAACTTAATTCTACTACGAAATCGTTTCTATGGATATTCTTTTTTATTGTTTCATCTTCATTTTACAATCTGCGAAAATTTTATTTATTTAATTTTGCTCTTGAATATGCTATAATAATATTGGATTCTTATGCGATGTGGCAAATTGTACTGTCTAATTTAACTTCCGATAATTTTAACTATCAGGAAGTAAAAATTTCAAAGGGGTTAATGATATGTTACCTGAAGAAAAAGCAAGAGTAAAAATAGATAAACAACTTACGGCTTCCGGTTGGAATATTGTCTCACGAGATGAATATATTCCTAATCTTTCTTTGGCAGTCAAAGAAGCACTTATGCAGGGTGGCAAAGAAAGTGATTATCTTCTTTTTATTGATAATAAAGCAATTGCAGTTATAGAAGCAAAGAAAGCAGAAAATTCTCTTGGAATAGATGTAGCTAAACAAGCAGAAAATTATGCTATAACTCCAGAGAATTGGTACGGTACTTGGTTTGATAATTTGATTCCTCTTGTTTATCTTGCAAATGGCAAAAAAATTCTATTTAAAAATATGTTAACTGATCCCGATGGAGATTATATTGAACTTACAGAGATGCATTCGCCTAAAAAAATGTTGCAGCTTATAGAAATGAAATCTGAATATGGTGCTTTGCCTCGAATTGAAGAAAAGGGACTTCGCAATTGTCAATATGAAGCAGAAGTTAATTTTGAAAATTCAATTAGAAAAGGTCGAAAAAAAGCACTTGCTGTACTTGCTACCGGTTCGGGCAAAACATATCTTGCTTGCCTTGCGGCATATAGACAGTTGAATTATACACAAACTGGAAGAGTTTTGTTTTTAGCTGACAGAAACAACCTTGCTCGTCAAGCAGAAACAGAATTTAAATTATTTGACAGAACAGAGAATCAACAACCATTAAATGATTTATATACAATAAACAGACTGACTAAACCGGATAAAATTAACAGCGATATAGTTATATCGACTATTCAAAAGTTGTTTGCGGTTTTAACAGGTCAAAAGATAGATGATATTGATGAAGATGAAGAGGATGACAAATCTTTTATTTCTGATGAAAAAAATGAACCTGAAGTTAAATTAGGTAATAATCTCGAATTGTCTCCAGACCATTTTCAATTTATTATTGTTGACGAATGCCATCGTTCCATTTATGGGAAGTGGCAATCTGTCCTTAAATATTTTAAAGGGGCAAAAATACTTGGATTGACAGCAACACCAACACCGGAAGCATATGCGTTTTTTAATGACAATATCATTGAAAAATACACTTATGAAGATTCTATTGTTGATGGCGTTAATGTTCCAAATCGTGTTTATAGAATAAAGACTGAACAGACGGAACACGGCGGTGCCATTGAAAAAGGAGCCACTGTTATTGAAACCACTCGTAACGGCCAAAAAGTGGACTTTTATATTTCAAATAAACGTATCGATTACACTGAAGCACAACTTGACCGTTCAATTGTAAGTCCGGAACAAATTCGGTTAAATTTAGAAGAATTTAAAAAATCTATTTATACAGATTTATTTCCTGAGCGTAAAGTGTCTTGGAATTATATACCTAAAACTCTTATCTTTGCAAAAGATGACCATCACGCTACTGAAATAGTGAATATTGTAAAAGAAGTATTTGCCGAGAATTTTGAAGATAATATCGTTCCTGAAAAATTTGTGCAGAAAATAACATATTCTGCCGGAGACACTGATGTACTTATTAGAGAGTTCCGAACAAATAAAGAGTTTAGAATTGCCGTTACTGTAACTTTAGTAGCAACCGGTACAGATGTTAAACCTTTGGAAGTTGTTTTCTTTATGAGAGATGTCAATTCCGATGTTCTTTATACTCAGATGAAAGGCAGAGGTTGCCGTGTAATAAGTGATGATAAGTTGAGAGAAGTTACTCCAAATGCTACAACAAAAGATTGTTTTTATATTGTTGATGCCATTGGTGTAACCGAACACGATAAACAAATTCCAAAAGCAGGAAACGGAAAAAGTGGACAGAAAAATAAAACTCCCAAATTAGAACAACTTCTGGAATATCTTTCTCATGGCTATGTTAGTGATGATAATTTGGCATTATTGCGTGATTATTGTGCAACTATAAATCATAGATACGAAGAAAATGCTTTATTTGGACATCATCTAAAGACATTTATTTCAAATTGCAATTTTTCGCCAAAGGAACTTGCATTCAATATAAATGAGGCATTATCAAAAAATATATTGCCGCCATTTGAAAGTGTATCAAGCAAAAACGGTGCAAGAAATAATCTCATTTCTTGTTTGATTACCAATCTTGATGCAAGAAAAAATTTGCTTGAATTACATAGAGGATATTATGCGATTTCACCGGATGAGGATAAGTTAATTGAAAAAGGCTTTTCAAAAGAACAAGCACTTTCGTTTATTGAAAATTTTGAAAAATATATTACTGAAAACGCCGACAGCATAGAGGCACTTCGTATAATTTATAATTCCGAAGATACTGTTATTACTCATTCAATGCTTTCGGAACTTCAAGAAAGATTACTGTCTGAAAACCGTTCATTTACCCCAGCAAAAATATGGGGGAACTATAAGCTCTTGGATACAGACAATAATGTCGATGAATTGGATATTAGCCAAAATGCAAACGTATTGACGAACTTAATTCAGATTGTTCGCTATGCATATAAAAAGAATCCTAAACTCATCAGCTTGCTTAAAGGATATTCACAAAGATTTACTCTTTATTGCGGGCAAGTTCAGCGTACTCTTACAGAAGACCAGAAAGATATTATGGAGCATATTGCGGATTATATAATAAATGATGGTTATATCAGTATCAATGAATTAAATGAAATTGATACTGATTTATGGAGAAAAGCAATAAAAACTTTTGGAGCTCCGTCACTTAAAACGGAACTTGTTACTTTATCTAAATTTTTATTAAAGGTGGCTTAAATTATGACAGAAAATCAAATTAAAACTGAATCGGCTCTGATCAAAAAGGTTGGAGACATAGCAAATGTTATGGCTGCTGCCGGTGTTGGTTTTACAGATTATATTACTCAGCTTACATATATACTTTTTCTAAAAATGGATGAAGAAAAAGAGGAAATGGGACTTGAAAGCACCATTCCGAATGGATACAAGTGGAAAGACCTTGTTAATCTAAACGGCACAGATTTGATTGAAAAATACGAAGAAATTTTAAGGGAACTGGCAAAAGAAGAGGGATTAATAGGCACTATCTTTACAAAGGCTGCAAACAAAATTGATAGCCCTGTGAAACTTGCAAAAATCATTGAAATGGTAAAGAGTGAAAACTGGTATATGATGGAAGGCGATTTAAAAGGTGCTATCTATGAATCTATTCTTGAAAAGAATGGACAAGATAAGAAAAGTGGTGCCGGTCAGTATTTTACTCCACGTGCTCTTATTCAAGCAATGGTTGATGTAACAGACCCAAAAATTACAGAAACTGTTGCAGACCCTGCTTGCGGTACAGCCGGATTTTTACTTGCAGCTTATGAACATATGAAGAAGCAGGCTAAAAATTCCAATCAATTAACAAATTTGAAAAACAATGCATTATTTGGAGTTGATAATACTCCGCTTGTTGTAACGCTTGCGTCTATGAACTTATATTTACACGATATAGGTACTCATACCAGTCCTATTGTGTGCCAAGATTCGTTGCTCGATACATCGGATAAAATGTATGATGTTATTCTTGCAAATCCGCCTTTTGGCACAAGACCACAAGGAAGCGGTGAAGTCTCTGCTGTTCGTAGTGATTTCATAAAAACATCGGACAATCAGGTTAATTTTTTACAGCATATTATGTCTATTGTCAAAACCGGTGGCAGAGTTGCTGTTGTTCTTCCTGATAATGTCCTTACCGACGGAAATGCAACTGCAAAAGTTAGAGAAAAATTACTTAAAGATTTTAATCTTCACACAATATTGCGACTTCCTACAGGAATTTTCTATGCAAATGGAGTTAAGACGAATGTACTTTTCTTTGAAAAAGGAAGTCCGACCGAGGATATATGGGTTTATGACTATCGTATTGGAATTAAGCACACTTTAGTTCAAAAGCCTCTTACAAGGGAACATCTTGACGACTTTGTCTCTTGCTATTGTTCCGGTCATATGCAAGACCGTGTGCCTACATATTCTGAAGAAAAACCAAATGGAAGATGGAGAAAATTTACAAAAGATGAGGTCTATTCTCGTGACCAGTTGAAATTAGACTTTAAATGGATTGTCAGTGAAGAAGATGATGACCGCACATTAGCCGAAATGATTTCACAAATAAAAGAAGAATCAACAAATATTGCAAAAGCAGTTGCTGAACTTGAAAAACTTATAGGAGAGGTGGAGGAATAAAGATGTCAAATTTTGTGAGAAAAGAGGATGATTACAATGTCAGATGTAACTAAACTTTATGCTGCGTTTAAAGCTGGATATTTAGGAAATAATATTCTTGATACATACTTCTCGTTTTTTGCAAATATAATTTTAAGTAATGATTCTACCATAGTAGAGGACGAAGAGATTGCTAAGAAGTTTAATGAAAAATATGGCATTAAGTTACCATTGCCATTTGTTAGGCAGGTGTTGGGAGTAGGCTTGGAAAATCACTCGATAATAAGTGATCACGGAAAATATGTTTCAGTAAAAGATGAAATGATGAAATATCGTTTTAACGAAACTGATTTTACAAATCGCTTAAATGAATTATTAGATTCATTTGGACAATATTGCTCCGAACTTGATATTTCTATTGATAATATAAATTTGCAAGATTTCATTTTATCTGCAATTGAAAATACTGACTATATATTTGATGAAAATGCAACAACAGATAATTCGCAGGGATTAGATCCGCTTGAATATGCATGGTATTCATTTGTAAAAAAAGAAGCACTTGAACGTACAGATATGTATACTTTTATTGCTTCTTTATCATTATGTAATATTACAAATCAATCGTTGTTCTATGTTGGTGAACAAACGGCTGATTATACAGGGCTTAATGTATATTTGGATTCTCCAATTGTTTTTGCTCTACTTGGTATGGATGAAAAATCCAGAGTTGAGTCATATAAAACTTTGATTGAAGAAATTAAATCAGTTAAATGTTCTGTATGTGTTTTTGAACACAATTTTAGAGAGATACAAGGAATCATCGAGCGTGCATCTATGTGGGCAACAAGTACACATTACGATATGGCAAAAGCAAATAAAGTGGCACGTTTTTTCCATGATTCAGAATTTACAAATCAAGAAATAACTGAATTTTGTGGAGAAATTGAAGAAAAACTTAATGAATATGGAATTAATGTTGTAGAGTCAGAGTACGACACAATTGAGCAACAATTTCAGGAAGATGAAGAAAAAATCTATGAAATGATAAAAGAAAAGTATCGTGAAAATGGTTATGAGTTGCTGCCAGAGAAAGAGCAAACCGTTCGCACAGACATACGCTCGATCATTATGATATATCGCATGCGTAAGGGGATAGTTTCTACAACGATTGGGGAATCTGGACATATCATGCTTACATCTAACTCAACAATCGCAAATGTAAGTAAGCGATATGAAAGTAATCAAAGCACAAATTCAGGTCATATACCGGCGTGTATTTCTATGGATATTTTTGGTGCCGTTTTGTGGCTTAATAAGCCGATGGAAATGGTTAAATACCAAAAAAACAAATTATTGGCTGATTGCTATGATTTTTTAAACCCAAGCCAAGAGCTGTTAGAACTATATATTAAATCTTTGGATGAAGCAAGAAAATCAGAAAATATTGATGAGAAGAAATTTTTGTTTTTAAGATCGCATCCTGTCGTTAGAGAATCACTAATGAATATCACTCGAGGAGATTATGCTCGTTTTAATTCAAATACTTATAAAGAAGTCTACGAAGATATAGAAGCACGTTCTTTAAATCAATATCGAGATGAAAGCAAGGCTCATGAGACAACAAAAAACGAGTTGCAAAGAATAAAAGAAGAATCGGCACGAGAAAAGCAGCGAAATGAAGAAATAATTCAAAGTTTGCAAAATAGAGTTGAAAGTTTAGAAAATGAAAAGACCAAATCACAAAAAACCAAAATTGAAAATAGAATAAAAGTTTTGGGATGGATATTGACAATCATCTTTGCAGTCATACCATGCTTCGTGATGAGCATTGTTATTGAGATTTGTAAGCTGATTTATATTAATGTATCTAACTCAAATGATTTGACATGGCATACAATAGCATATATTGCTCTTTTCATAGTTGCTGGCAGTATTTTGTCTATTATAGGAAAAAAATTAAAAGCTTTAAGTTTTGAAAAGGCAAGAGCGATTGTTGAAAAAAGGATGTAGAATAATGGATACAAAAGCATTACGACAAAAAATCTTGGATTTGGCTATCCGTGGCAAACTTGTGCCGCAAGACCCGAATGATGAGCCGGCGTCTGTTCTCCTTGAGCGTATCCATGCTGAAAAGCAGCAAATGGTCAAGGACGGAAAGTTGAAACCTAAAGATATTAAAAATGATACAGTTATCTTCAAAGGTGATGATAATTTACATTATGAGCAGTTTCAAGACGGGACGATAAATGAATATGAAAACGAGCTACCTTTTGAAATTCCAAGTAAGTGGGTATGGTGCAATTTGGGAATGCTTTTTAGTCACAATACAGGCAAAGCATTAAACGCTTCTAAAACTGATGGTGTCAGCCTGACATACATCACAACATCTAATGTATATTGGAATAGTTTTGAGCTGGATAATTTAAAGATTATGCCTTTTACTGATTCAGAAATAGAAAAATGTACCGTTAAAAAAGGCGATTTATTAGTGTGTGAAGGCGGCGACATTGGGAGGGCTGCAATTTGGCAATTTGAAAATGAAATAAGGATTCAAAATCATCTTCACAAACTAAGACCGTATGATAGGATATATACAAAATTTTATTATTATATTATGTATCTCTACAAAGCTAACGGAAGAATAAATGGAAACGGTATTGGCTTACAAGGATTATCATCAAATGCTTTACACAATATAATAGTTCCTGTACCACCTGTTGAAGAACAAAAAAGAATTGTAGATAGTATTGATTCTGTTTTATCGCTAATTGAACAGATAGAAAGTCACAAACAAAATCTTTCATCACAAATTGATAACATTAAATCCAAAATCCTTGACCTTGCAATCCGTGGTAAACTTGTTCCGCAAGACCCAAATGATGAGCCCGCTTCAGTTCTTCTCGAACGCATACGAGCCGAAAAAGAAGAGCTGATTAAGCAAGGTAAAATCAAGCGTAACAAAAAGGAGTCTGTTATCTTCAAAGGTAGTGATAACTCTTATTATGAGAAGATAGGCAATGATATTATTTGTATTGATGACGAAATACCTTTTGAAACACCTATAAACTGGCAGTGGGTTAGACTTGGCTCAACTGTGGGAATTGAAAGGGGTGGCTCTCCAAGACCAATAAAGTCATATATAACAACTGATAGCAATGGTATTAACTGGATAAAAATTGGCGATGTCGATAAAGATGGTAAGTACATTACTAATACAAAAGAGAAAATCAAGCCAACAGGGATCAAGAAAAGCAGAGAAGTATATCCGGGTGATTTTCTACTTACAAATTCAATGAGCTTTGGCAGACCATATATTTCCAAAATATATGGGTGTATTCACGATGGATGGCTTGTACTGAGAAATCCCGATGTTGTTTTTGATATTAACTTTTTATATTATCTTTTGTCATCAAATTATCTATATAATCAGTTTGTAATCAAGGCTTCTGGCTCTACTGTAGATAACCTTAACATTGATAAAGTATCGTCTGCTTTGATATGTTTGCCACCTTTAAAAGAACAAACCATGATTGTAAATCAAATTGAAAAGATTATAAGACTTATTCAGCCATTTGAAGAGCTGTTATAGTAAACAATTTAACAACTTAAAATACTGCTCTAATGCAGATAAAATTCTTTCTTGTTCTTTTAGTGGTGGTAAAGCAATTTCTTCTTGACTATAAGTAGAAATCCAGTATCTTTGATGATTATCGTGGTCGATTTGCGTTGCTTGCATAAGATAAAATGCAAATTTAGGCAACACTAAATCTGTATTGATATGAAGTATCTTCATTGCTGATGATTTTACCTTAAATGGAAAATCAACAAACTTGCTTTCGGTAGTAAAGTCATCAAAGATTATTGCAGGCAATTCAGAAAAAATATTTTCTTTTTCGTCGGTGTACCCCAATATGAAAGATTTTCCTGCTGTTAGGACCGGCGTTTCATACTTGGATTTATAGTTTGTATCTTTAACGATATAATTAGTCGGTTGCTCATACGAAAGCAATGTTTCAAAGTTTGTTACGACCCAACCGGAAGGCAGCTTTTCTCCATACTTCTCATAATAAGAGGAGTGTAAACATCTCCGTTATAATATTAGAGCGAATCAAATCGCAAAAATATTATAACGGAGGTGTCTTTTTATGAAGACAAAACAAACATTTGAGGAATATTTGAGGAAAGGTAATCTATCTGAAAATACCATTACATCGTATCTGTGGACAGTGAATTATTTTACTGAGCATTACGATACAGTAAACAAAGAAAATTTACTTGCTTATAAAGGCTATTTAATGGAATTCTTCAAGCCCAAGACTGTAAACTTACGCATACAGGCAATAAACAAATATCTTGAATATTTAGGAAAAGAAAAAATAGCATTAAAGGCTGTAAAGGTACAGCAAAAAAACTTTTTGGAAAATGTTATCAGTAATGCAGATTATAATTTTTTGAAAAAGCAACTTAAAAAAGATGGCAATATGGAATGGTATTTTGTTGTTTGGTATTTGGCTGCTACCGGAGCAAGAGTAAGTGAATTGATACAAATCAAAGTTGAGCATATTGAAATCGGCTATTTTGATTTATATACAAAAGGTGGAAAATTGCGACGACTTTACATACCGAAAAAATTAAGAAAAGAAACTCTTGAATGGCTGGAGGAAACAAACCGTTCCTCCGGCTATCTGTTTCTAAATCGTTACGGCGACAGAATTACTACCCGTGGTATTTCACAACAGCTTAAAAATTATGCAGATAAATACGGTCTTGATAAAAAGGTGGTTTATCCGCATTCATTTCGTCATCGTTATGCAAAGAACTTTCTTGAAAAATATAATGATATTGCTTTGCTTGCCGACCTTATGGGACACGAAAGCATTGAAACAACACGAATATACCTTCGTCGTACTGCAAGCGAACAGCAGGCTCTTGTTGATAAAATTGTAACTTGGTAAAATCAGAACCGCCCTCACACGAGAGCGGTTCTTTATTTATGCTACTTGGTTTGCAATATTATCAAGTGTAGCGAATATTTTTTCGATTTCGTCTACAATTCGTTTTTGTTCGGCGAGTGGTGGAAGAACGCATAAATAATTCTTTGCAGTAGAAATAGTAATTGTATCTACGGTATTTCCATATGTTTTTGAATGAATTTGATTCTGAATAAGACTTGAATCAAGCATTAGTTTTGCAAATCTTGGATTAATAGCTTTGTAAATGTTTTCAAAGCACAATACACTTGCATCTTTATAATAAAACACATCATTTTCTTTAACAATATATACTTTTCCAATAGTTCCTACACCTGTAACCATCAAATCTCCAGCGTTTGGGACACCATAGTTTCTCCTTAAGTTTTCATAATGTTCTGGAGAAATAAATAAATCGTTATCAACGGTTCCATTTATTGATAATTTCACAATTTCTCTAGCACGATAGAAGGGTACACCTGATGACTTCCATTCGTTTTTGAGAACACGTTTACTTGAAGAAACATTAAAAATGTCGCTGAGTAAACACCATTCCCAATTCTTAGGCAAATTAAATATCATTGCTACATCATAACTATTGTTATCGGAACTTCTTAGATAATAAGAGTTATCATCACCTTTGAAGATGACAGATTCCTTCTTATCACGCTTGATTTTACCTTGCTTAATCAGTTCTTCTTTCTCGGCTCGTATGCGTTTGAGAAGAACTGAAGCGGGCTCATCGTTCGGATCTTGTGCTACAAGTTTACCACGGATTGCAAGGTCGAGGATTTTAGACTTTGTAGTCTGTATAAGTTCGGATAAACTTTCTTGTTCAGAAGTAATGGTATCCACAATTTTTAAAAGATTATCAGCAACAGGAACAATTCTGATCTGTTCAGCTTGAGAAGGCAATGGAATAAACAGTTCTCTCAATGCAGTTCCGTTACAGTTTGGCTGTCCAACTCCTACTGCCTTATCAGTAACTTGTTCCCAATAGCAATAACTATTAAAAAAATGATAAATATAATTTGCTGAAATACCATTGATAAGCCTAATTCTAATGAGATACGATGCGTATACAGAAGCATATGGCAAATCAGTAATTAAAAAGGATTTACCCACAGTAGCTCCTGTACGAGCAAATACAATATCATCTTTATGGAGCAAATATTTTTCTGGTTCATCAGTACTTGTAAATGGGACAGTATCCCAATTCACACAACCATTCTGAATGTCTGTGATTCTTAACAATCGATAATTGCCAGTTGACTCAGCGGAATTACTTAAACCATACTGAATAACATCAGTAATACATCCTAATCTTGTCCATTCCCAGCCTTCTGGCAGTTCAAACGGTATTTCATCCTCAATACATTTTACTGTACCATCGGAGAATTTCTCATAATGTAAATTATCATCAGGTTTTAGGGTGTCCCTAACAAGTCTTTTACCGTTTGGAAAACTGTGTTTATCCAAATGGTCTGCTCGCTAAGTTTATACATTTTAATCTAACCAATAAAATTAAGGCACAACCAGCGGATTTTTCTCCGTAAGTTGTGCCTTTTTCTCATCTATAAATTACTTGTTCATTAACGATTTCTGTTGCTCGATTGCGAATATTATTCGTCTGTTGTACCCACAACATCATATTTTGGACTTTAAGTTTTTCTGTAATTTGTTCTTGCTTAGCAAGTGATTTTACTATTTGTTCAAATAGAATTTTTGCACTTTCATCAACATCGGCAAGGTAATCGTTAAACTTACACGAATTGAGAAGATTATAATAAAACACACGATGGTGTGATTTCAGATAGCGTTTGTGTCTTTGACCCCACACCCCAATTTAGTTTTTGCAAGTATTTCCAATTTCATCATAAATTGTTCCCATACCAGAACCTCCTTGTATTTGGTAGGTTCATTATACTTGATATAAAATCCAAATGCGAATGTGCGGATTCAAGATAGAAAAAAGGCTCTGACCCTTTACAGTCAAACTCTTTCTCAGTTCTTTGCAATGCCCTATAAAGTTGTATTCTTATAATTTTTAAGTTACTTCCTTATGTGGTGTTAGCAAATGTGTACCTTTTTGCGTTGAGAGCTATGATTGAGTTTTATGATTAGACATTTACGGGCAAAATAGTGTGTGAAAAATTTTGCTAAGGGCTTGAATTGTTGAAATATATATGTTATAATAATTATACAGTCATCATCATTCTATACCGCTTTTTGTGAGAGATTTAAATTTAAACCATTTAAGTAGGCATAAATGCCGAAAAACCATTTTTTATTATTAAACTAAGAAAAAAGTTTTTAAAACTTTTAACGGAATCTTTAGAATTCCTAATCGGAAAAAACGTGAAATTAAGCTCAAGGGGGTAGTTTGCCCTTTTTTACCTTGAGAATGACAAAATAGAAGAAATACATACGCAAGATATTTGCATGTGTTGAAGATTATGAAGGGTACAAATTTTATGATTTGTACTTTTTTATTTATGAAAATGCAGAAGCAATTCGTATGGTCAAGCATTGATTTGTGACGGTGTCACATTGAGATATTTGAAAAAGAGAGATTGCATTAAGATGGGGGTAGTATGCCCTTTTGAATACTAAAAACAGAATATTGTATATAAAGAGAGTACAATTTTTATTTGTACTCTCTTTTTGTTTGCAAGATAATGCCACATCCCGACAGCCGTGTTAAGGAGGCGATAGGAAAATAAAGAACGACATCAAATTAAGATGTTATTAACAGTGATAAAGTAAAAACATAGGTCGAAACAGACCTGATGACAGATAAAACATTAACTATGTGCAGTTGCCTCACATAAAATTCAGGCAAACGCCTGCGATGTTTGGGCGCCGATTCAGTCGGCAAAAACATCAATTTAAAATGAAAGGAGTTTATATATGCAATATAAACTTTTGGTTTATACATGGCTATTGCGTTTTGTGGGCAATCATGAAAAGCGATGCCGCAATTACTTTATCTACTGAAAAATTTATTGAACAGATCAAAGCCGATACAATCGGTTTGGCGTTTACCAAGCTTCTTGAAGCAATGAATGTTTCAAGAGCTGATTATAGAGATGCGTACGGATTTGGCGAGGGAACTGTCGATCATATAGTAAACCGATATGATCTTGATATGAAACCCGACACAATAATTCGTGCAGTTTTGGTGCTTAATGTCGATTACAGACTGAGCAAATTTCTGCTCAATAAAGCAGGAATTTGTGAGGGTAACTGCCCCGCATCAAAAATATATTGGAGCGTTTTAAAGAAAGTCAATTCTGATTTTATTCCGTATTACAGCAAAAATATAAATTTTTTCGAAGAAGTTCCGAATACGATTAACGAAATAAATCAGAGAATAGATGAAACGATTGATAAAATGCCGATTTCGGATAAAAAGAAGGGGGAGTATAAGAAAAAATATAGAATTAAAGATGCATTAGCTGTATGAAAAATTTTTTATTATAACACATAATGCGAAAAAAGGGAACACAGTAAATCGCCTGTTGAATGTAATTTGCCGATGATATAATTTAGCTGTCATCGATGATAAATTATTTTTCGGAGGTAAAATTATGAATATCAATTTAGTTGAAATTGATGCCAACAAGACTGTCGGCAAAAATCCTGTACTTGTTGATGTTGCACCGTCATATGTCTATGAGAACGGCAAGAGAACAGGTGAGGTCAGCGGATTCAAATACACCGTTGCCTTGCCTGATAAGGCTTTTGAAAAGCTGACGATCAAGATTGACGGCGAGTGCAAACTTGAAAAGCCTGATGACAGGCATTATCCGGTGGTCATCTTTGACGGACTTGAGATGCGTCCGTATTGGACTCCCGAGGGCTACAAGGTTTCTGCAACGGCGAAGAATATTCGTACTGCCAATGCGGGAAAGGCTTAAACTGCACTAAGTCAGTCTTTGCATGGTGTGCCTTAAGCACACCGTGCAGAGACTCTGCGATAGGGGTAGTATTACCCCTATCGTAGCAATGTAGCAGTAGCAGGGAGGTTTTTATATGGGCAGTTCAAATCCTCAGTCGAGGAAGTGGCTGTTGACCATAAATAACCCTGACGATTACGAGCTTGACCATGATTCGGTCAAGAATACTCTGCATCTGTTCAGTCCCGATTATTTTTGCCTTGTGGATGAAATTGCAACCACAGGAACAAAGCATATGCACATTTTCATTTACTCAAAATCGCCGATTCGCTTTTCAACATTGAAGAACAGGTTCCCTGTTGCGCATATTGACAAGGCTAACGGCAGTGTAATGGAAAATCGTGACTATCTCCGCAAGGAGGGCAAGTGGCAGGGTTCTGATAAGGAACAGACGAATCTTATTGATACTTTTGAAGAGGTTGGTAATGTTCCAAAGCCTGTTGATGAAAATTCTCCCGATATGTCTGCTCTGATTGAAGAAATCGAAAACGGACTCGATACCTACGAAATTATCAAGCTCCATCCAAAATATGCCTTTCGGATAAAAGAGATTGATACACTCAGGCAAACAGTTCTTTCAAATATGTTCCGTGAAAAGAAAAGACAGGTTACCGTTTACTATATTTACGGAAAGTCGGGAACAGGCAAGACAAGGGGGATATATCAAAAACACAGAGCACCCGATATTTGCAGAATTACTGCGTATCGCCGTAGTACAGGGATAAATTTTGACAGCTATCACGGACAATCTGTACTCGTTTTTGAAGAATTTGCGTCACAGATTCCGATAGAAGATATGCTGAATTATCTTGACATTTATCCTCTTATGCTTCCGGCAAGATTCAACGACAAAGTTGCTTGCTATGACACGGTGTATATCACCTCAAATATTTCTCTCGGTGAGCAATACAGCGAGGTTCAGCATTATAAGCCTGAAACATGGAAAGCCTTTCTGCGAAGAATAAACTTTCTTGTGGAATATACCGATGTCAATACCTACACGGTTACTGAAATCAACAAGGTGAAAGAGGTTAAAGCGGATGATTGATAACAATGACAAATCAAGCCTTCATAATCGGTGGAATATGCGTATCCTCGGTATATATTTCACAAACGGACTGAAAAGAATTTTCGGCAAAAATTCGGGCAGAGTTGTTGTGATTATCTATCTTGCATTTTGTTTGATTTTCTGGGAATGTCGCTATTCAATCTGGCAGCCTTACGGTTACTTTCAGAATTTGCAGAAATTTATGACTTCTGTGCTTGTATTTATTTTGATTCCGACAGTAACATTTGCCCTGACTTTTTTAATCGGTATGCCGTTTGGCTCAATCGGTGTCAGCAACAATCTGCACAGAATAGGATTTGTAAATTCCGCAGGAGAAGCACCGTTGCTTTTGTCAAAATCAGTTGATAAAAGTAATGACAGGGTTATGATTCTCAAATTCAAAACCTTTGGCATTCCTCTGTCGGAATGGACTGATAATCAAGACAGAATAGAATCTGCACTCAATATACATATTGATGAGATGCGTGAGGGCGATGATTGCCGTGTCGTGATTATCAGATGTGTTGACGGTGAAAACAGGCTTTCGGATTATATCGAATGGTCGGAAAATTTGCTGAGCGATGAGAATTTTGAAATTGTGCTTGGTGAAGGTTATTCAGGACGGGTGAGTGTAAACATTGCCAAAATTCCGCATATGCTTATTGGTGGTTCAACAGGTTCGGGCAAGAGCGTTTTGCTCAAGCTTGTTTTGATGCAATGCGTCAAAAAGGGTGCAAAAGTCTATATTGCCGATTTCAAAGGCGGTGTAGATTTTCCGCCGATATGGCACATAAAATGCTCTTTGCTGACTGATGAAAAAACCTTGCATAAGGTGCTTGTCAGCATAACCGATGAATTGCAAAACAGAAAACAAATTCTTCGCACGGCAGGTGTCGCAAATATTGACGAATACAATCGTAGTGCCGAGAAAAAACTTTACAGAATTGTATTTGCGTGTGATGAGATTGCCGAAGTGCTTGACAAAACAGGTCTTTCAAAGCAACAGAAGGATGAAATTTTGAAAATCGAATCCGAACTTTCAATAATAGCAAGGCAGGGCAGAGCCTTTGGAATTCACCTTGTTCTTGCAACACAAAGACCTGATGCCGCAATCCTCAACGGTCAGATACGGAATAACATTGATACGAGAATATGCGGTAGGGCGGATAATGTGTTGTCGCAGATTATCCTTGATAATACGGATGCCTCAGATAAAATTGCAAAATCTTCACAGGGACGTTTTTTGACAAACAGCGGAAAAATCTTTCAGGCTTATTGGTTTGATGAAAATATTTTATAGATTGGAGGTGAATTTATGAGCGAAAGCGAAAAGAAAGGTATTCTCGACAATTACAGTGATGTGCTGACTACGGTTGATCTTATGAGTATTCTCCATACAGGCAGAACATTGACCTATAAAATGCTTAAAGAAGGTACAATCAAATCCGTTAGAGCGGGGCGTAGATATATCATTCCTAAAAAATATCTCGAAGAATTTCTCAATGCCGAAAAAAGTAACGAGAAATAGCCAATAAACACTTGAACAGACTGTCAACGCAGAGTACAATTAGTATGTGCATTGGCAGTCTGTTCTCATTATGAAAGGAGATTATAAATGGGAGTATCAGGCAACCTTCAGGTAAAGGACGGAAAATATTATGCAGTTCTGAGCCTGAGAACAAACGAACTTACTAAAAAAGGAAAAATCAAATACAGAACCAAGTGGATTTCAACAGGTTTTGAAGTCAAAGGAAATAAAAAGCGGGCAAAGGAATTTCTCAACGAAAAGTGCCGTGAGTATTCAAAACGCAATGTGGACTACTGCGATATGTATTTTGCCGATTATATGGTTGAGTGGCTTGATGAAATTGAGCCGGAAATCAGGGCGAATACATACAGAGGCTATTCGGGAAATGTGGGAAACCATATTGTGCCGTACTTTTATCCGAGAAGAATAAAAATTCAGGAATTGAAAGTGAGTGACCTTGAAGATTTTTACAAGTACCTTGTTTTTGAAAAAAGTAAATCTGACGGAAGCGAACCGCTGTCGCCCACAACTATAACGCACATCCACCGCTGTATAAGCAAGGCTTTAAATGATGCGGCACGAAAGGGCATTATAACGGTCAATGTTGCGACACTTGCAAGGAAGCCTCATTCGGTAAAATTCAAAAGCCAGTATTTGAACGAAAGGCAGGTTAATGAGCTTTTGAAGACAGTTAAGGACACACCGATTGAAGTGCCTGTTACAATCTGCGCCGTATTCGGATTACGCCGTGGAGAGGTGCTTGGCTTGAAGTGGAAAGCCGTTGATATGGAAAACAGGACAATTACAATTAGCGAAACACTTCAACAGCATGTCGGTGGCTCATATACTTCACCGCCAAAGACCGAAAGCAGTTACAGAACACTTCCGATTCCCGACAAGGTGTTTCAATATCTGCTTGCTCAAAAAAGAAAGCAGGAGAGTGAAAAGAGGTTGCTCGGCAGCGGCTATATTGACAACGATTATGTGTGTGTATGGCCTGACGGCAAGGTCATCACACCGAATTATCTCACGAAAAATTTTCATCAAATGATTGTTGAGAGTGATTTGCCGAATATCCGACTTCATGACCTCAGACACAGCGTTGCAAGTAATTTGCTTAATATGGGATTTACGGTTGTTCAGGTTCAGGAGTGGCTCGGACACAGCAGTGCCGCAACCACATTGAACTTTTATGCACATGTTGATAAAACAAGCAAACTGAACATTTCACGCACTCTTGATACAAAGCTGAAAATTGATTTGTAATTCCGTGAATAAATTTTCATTTTTCGGAAAATTTACTGTATTTTTAGAACGAATTTTGCGGTAAAAAAGGTGCGAAAATCCTGATGATTACTGATATCTTGTGCCGTTAATTTTCAAGTCGAAAATCACAATTTTTAGAAAATTTTTAGAAAATCCGAAAAAAGTTGCCGACAGAGAAAATTTCTGCAAAAAGAAAAAGTCTCAAAAACGGCTTATCTAAGCCATTTTTGAGACATCATACCTTGGCAGGGGCAGAAGGACTTGAACCCTCGGCACGCGGTTTTGGAGCGACTGTTGAAAGCTCAAAACTGCATAGACAAGCCACTATTTAAGCCAAATTCATAGCATCAAAATTACATTTTCGTGGTTTTGATGCTTTTTTGATGCTATTGGTATTTTTAAGCTTACAATATAATAGCTGATGACTTTTTTATTCTATAGAAATTTCAAATGCTGACGGTATGTTAAAATAACATCCTTTATTGCAGTGTATGGTAACATGCTAAAATCAATCTGTCAATCAATTCATAACTCAAATTTTGCGCCGCTGTAAACAAAGAATACAAAGCGGAAACAGATTCGTTTTATTTTTTCAGTATATTAAACTATATGTTTTTGCTGATTTTTATATATTCTCGCAGATATTTGAATGGGAAAGGTACAACGGTATATTGACCGTTGCGTACAAATTCAACGGAGAGAAGTGGTAGCAGGTCCTTGAATTCCATTTTCTTTTCTGATATTATTTTACGAATAATACAAGCTCTGCTGACGCTGGATCTTCTAAGCGATTTTTCTCCTGCATAATAGTACACTTCTTCACCCTCTTCAAGAACAAAATCCTTTTTAAAACAGCATATATTTACGATATTACTCATAAGGTATTCGTCATTTTTTAGACTTTGGATTCTCGGATGCATCCACACACCATATTTATCGCGCATATACTGATTTAGATCAATAGCATACTTTTTTTGCATATTCATAAATCTGCGAATTTCATACTTTGTAAGAACAGGTTGTTGCTCTCTTATAATTGCTATAAGATTGTTTGTTTCATCAGCGTACTGTGGATATTCTGATGAAAATGCATTAATCATATTAATTAGATTTTCTTTTCGTACTGCTGTGTTTGGGTTGGTTTCTTTAAGTGCCATGTTGAGTTTGTAAATGTCAGGAATGGTAAATTCGCAGGTCCTCACAATTGCGTGTATATTATTAATATCAGAAAACACAAGACCTTCAACACTGTTACATACCCTGCTGTTTTCTTTGTTGTATTCTGAATACATAAGCATTATTCGTTCTTTATCAGTACTTTCTGTGGGTTCAATATCATTAAAGGTTTCAAAATTCAAATCACCTGTTGGTGTTACTGTCATCATATTGTATTCAAAGTGAGAATCAGGGTATGTATATCCTTCTATCTTTTCTCTTGTTACAAACGACCAGGTTTTGTCTGTCTTTAGTTGTGTCCAATCATAAATAGAGAGTTTACGACTATAAATATCCCCTTTAATTATTAATTCCTGGACTACCTTTTTTACCATGTTTTTTAATTTTTCCTCGCTATGGTTTTCAACTATAATATGTTGAACAATCAGACCGTTGTTATCATCTTTGTGTGGGTCCGGTAACTTATTATTTTCATAGTATTCCTCACCATAGATAATACGGATATTGTAACCGCTTTCTGAGGTTGTATCTATCAGAGGGTGTATATTGTAATCACTTTCAAGAATGCGAACAATGCTGTCAAGCATTGATTCGGACTGTTTGTCCTTGCAGTAGTCGGATATAGTAACGTCTTTTTCACTAAGCATTTTTCCAAATTCTTCTACGCTGATTTCAGTCTTTTTGCTTTTTTTAATTTCCGTTTTATCAGCAGCATCGTATGAGTCATATTCAAGTGTTAAGTAATCAGACAGTTTTAGCTTTACATCTTCAAGAAACTTATTCATTATACCCAGTTTGCTTCTGGAAAATTTTTCTGGGTTTTCATAACATAAAAATTCTACCGTATTGTGGGAATTTTTATATGAACCCGGCGCAAAGGTGTCCTTCAGGTCAACTTTGTCACTTTTCAGTTTTTTTCTGAAAGCTCCTGTTTTGGCGTCTATTATGTAGAAAGTGCCCTGTTTTGAATAACTGTTTTTCCTGAATGTCTTGACATCAAGGGTTAAGTACATTCCCGGCTTAAGTGAAATCTGGAGGAATCGGAACATATATATTTCTTTAGTAGATTTGTCTCTTATCGGGGATGTGCTGTCGCCATAGTATAACTTACCTGTAAGATTATTATAGGAGAACAACTCGCCTTTAGGAGTTTTCATAGAATTTATAAGCAGTTGCGCAAGAAGTCTGTCATTGTAATAGAAAACCCTGTTTCTTTCAGCCTTATCCAGCACATTGATTTTTTCTACGGCAACATTTGGATACTGCTCTTTTATCTTTCTGCTAAAATTGAAATTATATTCTTTGCCTTTTTGAAAAAGAACAAGTGCTTCTTTTCCAAAAGAATGTTGTACTGCAAGTGCTTTGTATTCAGCGGTAGGAATATCAAGGATATTTGTATTGTATAAACCTGTTGTGCCTTTGACAAAGTAAATGTCAAAATCCCTTTCTATATTTTCATAGTTGTATTCTGCTCGAAACTTGTTGGTAAGTATCATAAAAAATCTTCACTCCTTATCATATTAATATTTGTGGTTATAGGTTTTCCGTCTTGGTCAATCAATCCCGGAATCTCTACAATTTTTCCGTCACAGCTTATAGTAGGTTTCGTATTGTTGTTTCCTACAAGGTTGATTATATATGCCCTTTTGCCCTTAATAGTATCAAGCTTTTGCCGTATTCTTTCAGTAGTGCTTTCTCTGTCCTGCAGGTAAGTAGGCTTCCAGTTTTTGAAGTCAACATAAATACCGTCATTAAGTTCAAAATCAAAGAACTCAAATCTATCAGGGTCATTAATTGGCTTTAATTTCATTCCCCGTTCTCTGCTTAGTATAAACTCGCCGCAGACTTCTCCTAATGCACCTTTATAGATGTTGTGGAAAAGCACAGGGCTCATCATATACATATTTTTTTCAAAAGTTGTTGCATAACTTAATTTAATGAAGTGTTCTCTCATACCGCTATATTTCATCGCGTATGGAAGATAAGAGTTTTTCTCTCCTGCCTCATAAATAATAGTTTCGTTTGTTATACCCTTCATTTTTGCTCTGCCACTGTTTTGAAAGTCAATTTTACTTGTACCAAAATCAATAATTACATCATCAAAATCATAGTACTGAGAGTAAAGGTATTTGTTGATTTTTTTACCGGCAGTAATATAAAGCATTTTCAAATTATAGTCAGCATTATATTGGCTTTGATTTGCAGTAGGAAAAGTCAACACCAGCTCTCTTAATTCATGCCATATTTGCATACTCCTTTCGTTCCATTTTCTGTAAAGCAAGCCTTTAATAGTCCACATTCCGGTTGAAGATATTTTTTCTGCAGTATTAAGGATGCGCTGCCGTTCATCCGAATAATCACTTCCAAGAGTTTCTCTCAAAACAGCAATAGCCTCCAGCTCAGGCGACATTATTCTTTTCCGTAGTTCACCGCTATATATCTTTTCAAGCAGCTTGTCCTCAATGTAAATATTAATGTTTCTGTTTTTCACAAATGTGCGGCACATTCTGCCTACTGCCTGAATGACTTCTCTTGTTGCCTGCATACGGATACTTTTAATTTTATATAGTTCATTATTTTCATAGGTATGCCCTGTAGAGTAGGAATTAAAGGCTGTTCTAATAAGACTATTAAGTTGTGAACGCTTGATTTCTCCGTTTTCATACAGACTTTCTATTTGTACCAACATACTTATCAGCTGGTTAACTGTAATTTTTTCATCTGTATAAATATTGGTAGTAAGATTTGTAATATTTCCAAGATACAGAGCATCAATATCCTTTGTAAAGTGGCGTTTATCCTTTGGATTTTTACATTCGGCAAGTTCAATATAGTTTGTTTTGTCTGTAACTGCATATTGCAGATTTTGCCCTGCGCCGATTGTACTGTAAGAAGAAATTATAAGAATTTTTTCTCCTTGCTCCAATTTATTAATCAGAACTTTTTTATCCTCTTCAAAATTTTTGCTTTTAAGCACAAACAGTGTATCTGTTGCGTTATAGTTTAGTCCGCAAAATAAAATTGCCTTTTCCATTAATCCTAAAAGCAGATTATAGTTCATAGATGCTTTGTTTTCCTCAGGAAGAGCCATTCCAAGGTAAAGCATGGATTTTAGTGTTGTATTTTTAAGGAAGGATACCATAGCATACAGAATATTGCAGTACCTGATTCGGTAATATATTTCTTCGCACTCATTGTCAATAATATTACCGCATACCATTGCAAAATCATTGTTTCTAAATAATTCTCTGCAAATATCTTCACTTCTGCTTTCACTGTACTCAGTACTGATAACTTTGGTGCTAAGACTAATTCCTTTGTCCTTGTATGGTTCATAAAGCCTGAACATCTGTTTTTTAACTCTGTCTTTCATATCTTCAGGTGTAGAATGAAAGTCGTTCTCCAGATAGTTTCTGAGATAATCAAGATTGTAGTTACCGACAACAGTAGGTATTTCAGCGGTAGCTGAAAGTCCGATGACAGCATTGTGCTTTGAAATATATCCTATAATTTTTTCAGGTGTATCATATAGTTTTATAAAACGGAGATTTGTAAAGTCAAAGTGTGAGTCGCTATCTTCAAATTCAAAGATTTCAATTCCTTTTTGGTAGAAAGAATCGTCTGGAATATTGTGTTTTTCTTTCTGACTTATTTTCTGCTCACATAATTCACCAAGCAGGAGTTTGCTTTGGTTACTGCTAAGCTCAAGCTTTTTCATAATAGTAGATATAGCATTTTCAATAGTCATAGCATCAGCAATAAACGGTCTTTCCTTGTTGATGATGTTCATATATTCATTAGCCCAGTGAAAAAGAAATCTTCTGAAGTGAAGTAAAAATCTGTTAATATCTCTTAAAAAGCTATAAATTACAATATCGTCTTTTTTGCGGTTTTCAAAGAATGTTTTTTTATCCTCAAAGAAAACCTTAACAATGTTTTCCTCCTTATCCTTTGTTGCACGAATATACTTTGCATTTCCATTTAGTATAGAGTGGTAGGTAGCATCCTTGAACAGGAAATTTTGTTTTCTGTCAATATGATTTTCGTTTACCTTTATACTCAGATTAGTGTGATATTTATTGGCAATTTCATCCGCCTCTTTTTTTAACTTTGCAAAGGTAATTATTTTACCTTTACTATAGTCAATTGAGTCAATAGCCTTTTTAAGATTGTTTGAAAAATAATCCGTGTTAAAAGTCCTTAATATCTGCCTGAAAACAGAAATATAATCTTCTCGAACTGAAACAGCTCTTTCAATCAGCTCATTTTCAATAGTGGATTTTGTCGCATCAAATTCATCAACAATAATGATTGAATCGGTAAATAAAGGAGATTTTATAAATTCATAACTAGGTTCTATTATAACAGAATTTCGCTTCATAAATTTGCTGATACTCATAAGAATAATCTTTCTTTCATCAGTAAATACTGCAGGATAAAGTGCACCTATCCACTTGTAATTTGCATCATTCTTTATTGCTTTTAGCTTGTCTTTTTTATTTGAAAACCTCTTTTTCAGTGTATCGGAAACAAAGTGCCTGAAATTTCTTTCTGCCCTGTTAACATTATCAACTAACATCTGTTGATATTGAGTATCGTTTATATTGCTGTTTTTTATTTTTTTGTAATTTCTTATTGCTTTTTCAAGTTCATAATATTCAGCGGATATAAATTCTTCAGGAATATCAAGAACAGGGATTTTATCTACAACTTCATCAAAATTTGAACGTATTCGCAGTACCTCTTTATTGTATAATTTTTCATCATTATATGCTCTTTTTAAATCCTCTTCCGGAAGATTTTTGTTGAGGGTTGTAAGGTATATTATTTTTCTTGTGTTATTAGGATTTGCGGCGTATTCTCGCATACAATTTGTGATTGTGTAAGTTTTTCCGTATCCTGTGGGAAGTTCACAAAGAAAAAGGCCGTTTACATTGTCGTTTAAAACTGAGTCTATGTATTGTTTCGTAGTTATCACCTCTTTAAGATTTGTCACTATATAGTATAACATAATAAAAAGGATAAATAAGGGCATATAGTACCCCCCTATTTATCCTTGACATAAATCTATATTCTTTTTTAAAAGTTCGATCATTTTTGATTTCACATTATCGGGCTGTAAAATCTCTACATTACCAAGACCAATTATCCATCCTAAAAATATATTAGACGGAACAGCATAAAAGGAAACCTGTAAATATTCTGTTTGCTCGTCATCACAAATTTCAATGTTTGTACCAAATTGGTCAAGAAATGCACCTACCAAGTATTCGGGGATTTTTACAGTAATACATTCTTCTTTCCCGGAAAACATGCCGATTCTTCGGGATACATATGTATCCGGATTGAATTCTGAAAACTGTTCCTTTCCTCTTATTTCAAATTCCAACTGTTCAATATGGTAGAGTTTGTCAACTCTGTAAATTCTTTCTTTAAGAATACCATCAGTTTCCTTGGTGTCATATCCATAAAGATAATATCTACCGTCTGCCCAAATAAGTGTAAACGGATTTAATGAATATGATTTTCCATTTCTGTTTTTCAGGACCTTATCCTTAGTCCAATGACGGTATTCAAAGGAAATCTGCTTTTTATTATTTATTGCGTGCACAATATTATTTATGTTGATTAGTATTCTCTTGTTTTCACTTTTTGCAATATTGATACCTAAAATACTCCTGTCTAATGCTTCTGCATCATATATGCTGACGGTGCTTCTCAACTTTTTTGATATACTATCCGCAATGCCGTTTGGAATAATATTAGAGGCATAAATAGAGTCTAACAATAATTTTATTTCGGCGTTTTGTAAAAGACGGTCTCCGATAAAGTAGGTAGCATTTCTACCTCTGCCTGAAATTATTTCTACGCCAAAATCTTCACGCAGTAATTTAATATCTCTTTTTACAGAGTCATGTTCACATTCAAATCCTTTGTCGTAGAGCTTTTGTAAAATCTCCTCCATAGATAATTGATGATCTTCATCAGTGTATTTTTCCAGTATTCTGTATAGCATTAATATTCTGCTCTTATTTCTGCTCAAAGTATCCTCCATAATATTTTGGTAAGTATATTCTTTATGTTTAGTATATCACCTGAAAATAGTGTGTTCAAGGAAAAAATAACTTTTACAAAAGAAAGTGAGTTTTTTCTTATGGATAAAGTACATAGATCTGAATTTTCTTTTTTATATAAAAATAGTATTGCTATTATTCCAGAATTAGAATATAATAAAAACAGTAATATTCGAGGTGATAGAATGCTTGCTTATATGACTGCTGGTGAAGCCGCAAAAAAATGGAGTATATCCCATAGGAGAGTTATAACTTTGTGTCAGGAAAACAGAATTCCCGATGTAGCTATGCTCGGAAATATGTGGATAATACCAAAGGACGCTGTAAAGCCTGTTGACGGAAGAACAATAAGATATGACAAGAAAAATCCTGCAAAACCCTTTGTGAAATGGGCAGGCGGTAAAGGACAGCTGTTGCCTACAATCAGAAAATTCTATCCTGCCGGAATGGGAACAACCATACGCAAATATTGTGAGCCTATGGTCGGAGCAGGAGCTGTGCTGTTTGATATTCTCAACACATATGAAATGGACGAGGTCTATATATGCGATACGAATGCCGAGTTGATGAACGCTTACATAGCAGTAAAAGAAAATGTAAATCAGTTAATAGAATTGCTGATGAAGTATGAAAATGAGCACCTTAAAAGAGATGATGAGGGCAGAAAAGAATACTATTATCAGCAGAGAGAGCGGTTCAACGCAGAAATTCAGAAACCGGATGAAAACAATTCGTTGTTGAGGGCAGCATTGTTTATCTACCTGAACAAGACCTGTTTCAACGGTTTGTATAGAGTCAACAGAAAAGGCTTGTATAATGTGCCGATGGGAGCTTATAAAAATCCGAAAATCTGCGATATTGATAACCTCAAAAAAACTTCAGAGCTTTTGCAATGCGTTACTATTCTGACAGCCGATTATACTTGCATTGAAAATGTAGTTGATGAAAACACTTTAGTATATTTCGATCCGCCATACAGACCGCTGACAAAGACGTCTGAATTTACGTCATACAATGCTGATGACTTTAATGATGAAGATCAGATTAAATTAGCCGAATTTATTAAATCACTTAAAACAGCGAAGGTAATGGCAAGTAATTCAGATCCGAAGAATGTAGATGAAAATGACGAATTCTTTGATGGCCTGTATGCCGGGCTTAACATAAATCGAGTGTCGGCAAACAGAGCTATTAACAGCAAAGGTAAAGGCAGAGGAAAAATAAAAGAGCTTTTGATTACAAATTATTGAGGGAAAAATTATGAGAGATTTCAATGAATGGATTTCAAATTTTAAGGATAGCATAGCAACGTGGAAATACTACACTGATTTTGAAAAGGTTTATAGAAATACGGATAAAATCAAGGACGAACTTAATGTTTTGAACGGACTTATCGGTGCGTATGATATAGAAAGCGAATTCAGGAGAATTGTTAATAAGTTCCCTGCTGTATTGAATGTCATTCCTATCCTTATTGCAAAGCGTGAAAATGAAATAAAAATTACAGACGCCGATCGGAATTACATCTTTAATTTTAAAAACCCTAATTATTCAATTGACGACTATGTCAAGTTTATGGATAAAACAGGATTGTTTGATTTGTTACAAAATCATATGATTCATTCTTTAGTTGATTATGTTATGGGCGTAGAAACAGGAATGGATACCAATGGCAGAAAGAACAGAACCGGAGATGCAATGGAAGATTTGGTTGAAGGTTTTATTAGAAAATCCGGTTATGTCAGGAATGAAACATATTTTAAAGAAATGTATATTCATCAGATTACGGATAAATGGGGTATTGATTTATCTGCAATTTCCAATAACGGTAAAGCGGAAAAACGCTTTGATTTTGTCATTAAAACACCAAATATGATATACGGTATTGAAACTAATTTCTATACAGGCGGTGGAAGTAAATTAAACGAAACTGCAAGAAGTTATAAAACGCTTGCTTTGGAAACCGATACAATAGACGGATTTACTTTTGTTTGGTTTACAGACGGTCAGGGCTGGTATTCAGCCAAACATAATCTTGAAGAAACTTTCGATGTTATGGAAAATATCTATAACATAAACGATATGAAAAACGGTGTTATTGACAGTTTTGAATGATAATTTTGAGGTTTTAAATGAAGAAAAAGATAACAAAATGGGAACCTGAAGATTTTGAATTGGAAATGACAACGCATTGGTCGTTTCCGAAACGTGGAGATTGGGCAACTCACGATGCAAAATGGAGAGGTAACTGGTCGCCGTACATTCCTCGCAATATTCTTCTCCGCTATTCAAAAGACGGAGATTTAGTGCTTGACCAGTTTGCAGGCGGCGGAACAACGCTTGTTGAAGCAAAGCTACTGAATCGTGATATAATCGGAGTGGATATTAACGATGTTGCTTTAGAACGGTGCAGAGAAAAGATTGATTTTGATTATGAACAGGCAAAAGGAAAAGTGTATATTAAAAAAGGTGACGCACGAAATCTGGAGTTTATCCCTGATGAGAGTATTGACCTGATATGCACTCACCCGCCCTATGCCGATATTATCAAATACAGCGACGGCATAGACGGAGATTTATCCCAACTCAAAGTCAAGGATTTTCTTGAAGAAATGAAAAAGGTTGCAGCCGAAAGTTATCGGGTACTAAAGAAAGATAAGTTTTGTGCAGTGCTTATGGGAGATACCCGTCAGAAAGGGCATATGGTTCCGATGAGTTTTGATGTAATGAAAATTTTTCAAGACGCAGGCTTTAAGCTAAAGGAAATCATCATAAAGGAACAGCATAATTGCAGGGCAACAGGTTATTGGAAAACAAACAGCGTGAAATATAACTTTTTGCTCATCGCACACGAGTATTTGTTTGTGTTTCATAAGTGACAAACTTTCATTACAAAATATTAAATGCAGTATATATTCTATTATAATATTTTGTGAATTGCATATTTATATGCAATTTTTTATGACATATATTATAGGTGAAAGGATTTATGGTGATGATTTAATGAAACATAATAAATTAAGAAAAACAGATTATTTAGCTTACAAAAACATTCCATGCAGTAATATGTCTGAAAAAGAGATTATTGACACATCAAATCTGTTTTCTATGGTCTTCATATTGTCCAGACAGTTCCAAGTGTAATGAAAGAGTGAAATTTCCACCAAGTATGATAAAAAAGAATTTTGTAAATAAACCAGACAGATTTGTCGCAATGGTTTATTTTGAATCAAATCTTATTGGGCATGCTTTTTATATAAAAAGGAAAGGAGAAAAGACAAAAGATATTATCTGGATTCTTCAATTGATTGTAGCAAAGCAATTTCGCGGTAATGGTATAGGCAGTAAACTTCTTCATTCTATATGCGGGTTGTCTGATTGTTACGCTTGGGGATTGTTCACTTCAAATCCAATGACAATCAAGGCATTAGAGAGAGCAACCATGAGAAAAGTAGATCCAAATACTATAAACAAAAAATTAGATAAATTAAAAAGTGTAGCATATGATATTTTTGATGACAGCTCATGGATAGATAATTATTCGTGTGGAATGGTAAATACTGAATTTTATGTTGATCATAAAGACTTAAATAAACGCATTAAAAAAACATATAAGAGGGGAACTTTTCTTTTAAACAGAGAATTATCCGAAGGATACGAATGGTTGGCTTTTACTTTTAACTCCCAACCTCCACGAATTGATGATACACAACAATTGGATGCTTATCTAGAATATCCAAATGATATTATTCAGCAAGCTTATTCTATGATGAATATGCAAAATCACAAATGGACTTCACGCACAAAGGAAGAAATAGATTATCTTTGTGAAAAATATATCAAGAAGAATGATTCAGTAATTGATGTTGGTTGTGGTATTGGTAGACACACAATAGAATTAAATAAAAGAGGTATAAAAACCAAGGAAATTGATTTTTCAAAAGAAAATATCAAATCGGCTCAAAAAGCATATAATCCTGAGTGTTTTATTAGCGGAGATGTAAGGTTATATAAATTTAAAGAAAAATATGATGTAGCGATTGCTCTTTATGATGTTATTGGATCATTTTCCAACGACAAAGAGAACCTAAATTTATTGAAATCAATTAGAAAGATTTTAAATAATAAAGGTATCCTAATTATTTCTGTCATGAATATGACATATACAAAAAGAAAATGTTGGAATGTACTTGAAGATATTGATGACAACATAGGCGCACTATTAAAACTTCAAGGAACCAATACTATGCAAAAAACAGGAGATGTGTTTTCCAGTGATTCTATGTTAATCGATGATAAGTCCGGTATAGTGTATAGAAAGGAGCAATTTTTTAGTGAAAATAGTCTTCCTTGTGAATATATTATTAGAGACAGGCGTTATACTATAAAGGAATAGATAACTTGCTTCAAAAAGCTGGTTTTCGTGTAATTGATTCATATTGTTTTAGCGCTAAAAACATGAGTCAAGAAGTGGATGAAATAAGTGGAAAAGAAATATTTGTTGTTGCTCAAAAGCAAAATAGTTTATCTTTATTATCTAGGAATACTTTTTTAATGCCACAAACATGGAAAAAGTAAAAGAAAAATATAGTGGTCGTAATATTTAAGGCAACAGCAATCGGAGACCGCCGAAAAGTTTGTGTAAAAGTGAATAATAAGCTTCCTTTCAAGCAATAATGGAAATAGAAAAATTAAAGCTTGAAAGGAAGTTTTTTTAATGGAAAAAGCACCGGCAG
>ENA-UPXC01000712-UPXC01000712.1-human-gut-metagenome-genome-assembly--contig:-NODE-712-length-54001-cov-8.708516_pt1 | contig 54001 bp, 48 predicted proteins | sample MGYA00250047_ERZ773371 | MGnify/ENA primary metagenome ERZ773371 (study PRJEB29103, sample SAMN06111975) | human gut metagenome | biome: human gut; feature: ankylosing spondylitis patient; material... | reverse complement strand
TTCTTATAGTTAACATATTTATCACCTCATAAAGAGTATTGACAAAAATAAAAGAGCGTAGACTTTGTCTACGCTCTGCAGCCACCTATTTTTATAGGTGGCTTTTTTATATAACAATGAGAGATTATATATATTTATAAAGTGTTAATATATAAATATTAATAGAAATAATTTAATAATATGATTATAGAAATATTTATCTAAAATACTAATATAGAGAGATATTTTATTGGAATGAATTGGAATTAAATATATTGACTTTATAAAAAAAAGGTGTTAAGCTACTATCAGAATATAAAATTACATTAAAAAAAAACTTTTAAATTTAGTCCAGAGAGGCTAAAAAAGGAGGATATAATATGTTATTAAAAGGAAGAAATTTAGTCAAGTCAGAAGACTTTTCTGTTGAAGAAATAGATCAAATATTATCACTATCTCAAAATATAATTGAGAACCCATCAAAATATTCTCGTGTGTGTGAAGGTAAATTATTGGCTACATTATTTTATGAGCCATCAACAAGAACAAGATTAAGCTTTGAATCAGCAATGTGCAGATTAGGTGGAAGCGTAGTAGGTTTTTCAGAACCTAATTCATCATCTGTGTCAAAAGGAGAATCATTAGGAGATACTATAAGAACAGTATCATGCTATGCAGATGCAATAGTAATGAGACATCCAGTAGCAGGTTCAGCTGAAGAAGCGACAAAATATACAGAAGTACCTTTTATAAATGCAGGAGATGGAGGAAATCAACATCCAACACAAACACTTACAGATCTACTTACTATAAAATCACTAAAAGGAAGTTTAGAAAATCATACAATCGGATTATGTGGAGACTTAAAAAATGGAAGAACAGTACACTCTTTAGTAAAGTCTATGTCTAGATATAAAGGAATTAAGTTTATATTTATATCTCCAGATGAATTAAAGATGCCAAAGTATATAAAAGATGCTATACAAGAGCAAGGACACGCTTATTATGAAACAGATAACTTAGATGAAGTTATAGGTAGTTTAGATATTTTATATATGACAAGAGTACAAAGAGAAAGATTTGAAAATCAAGAGCAATATGAGAAATTAAAAAATTACTATATACTAAATAAATCGAAAATGCAAAATGCTAGAGAAGATATGCTTGTTATGCATCCATTACCAAGAGTAAATGAAATAGATGTAGATGTAGATGATGATAAAAGAGCAGTATATTTTAAGCAAGCTAAATATGGAATGTTTGTAAGAATGGCATTGATAATGAAGCTTTTAGGAATTAAAGAAGTTCAAAATGATTTAGAAGAAGTAGCAATAGATTAAATATAAATTTAGACAAAACGTATGATGACAAGGGGAGAATGAATATGTATAAAGTGATTGAAAATAGATACATAGGAGAAGATATGTATCTTATGAGGGTTGAAGGTAAGTTTGAAGGAAAAATGGGGCAATTTTATATGTTAAGAGCATGGGATAAGTTTCCACTTCTTTCAAGACCAATAAGTATACATGATATAGATGAGAATAGTATAAGTTTTTTATATAAAGTTGTAGGAGAAGGTACTCAAATACTAAGCAAAGTAAAAGTAAATGAAACTATAAAATTAGAAGGTCCATACGGAAATGGATACGAAAAGGTTGAAGGTAAGGTTGCTTTAGTAGGTGGAGGAATCGGAGTGGCGCCACTTTACTTAGTTGCTAAAAATATAGAAAATTGTGATGCATATTTAGGATTTAGAAAAGAAGCGATATTAGAAGAAGAATATAAAGAAGTTTGTAAAGAAGTTCATATAGCTACGGGGGATAAGTTTGTAACGGATATTCTAGATATTGAAAAATATGATTATATATTAACTTGTGGTCCGACGCCTATGATGGAAAAGTTAGTTAAGATGACAGAAGGTACTAATACGAAGATAATGGTATCTTTAGAAAATCATATGGCATGTGGAGTTGGGGCATGTTTAGTATGTACTTGTAAGACACAATTTGGAAATAAGAAAACATGTAAAGATGGACCTGTATTCTGGGGAGAGGACGTGATATTTAATGGCTAATTTAGGTGTAAAATTCGGGAACATCGATTTTAAAAATCCAGTTGTTATGGCTTCGGGAACTTTTGGATTCGGCAAAGAGTATAATGAAATTTATGATATACAAAAATTAGGTGGAGTAAGTAGTAAAGGTCTTACTTTAGAAAAAAGAGATGGAAATAAAGGAATGAGAGTATGGGAGACTCCATCTGGAATGATGAACAGCGTAGGGCTTGAAAACCCAGGTGTTCAAGGGTTCATAGACAATGAACTACAATTTTTCAAAGATTTAGATTTAGTAAGAATAGCTAATTTAGGTGGATCAACATTAGATGATTATGTAAAAGGGGCAGAACTTTTAAATAATCAACCTATAGATATGATAGAGTTAAACATATCGTGTCCAAATGTAAAAGCTGGTGGAATGGCATTTGGTATAAAAAATGAAGTTGCAAGAGAAGTTGTAAGGGCAGTTAGAAAAGTTACAGATTTACCTCTTATAGTTAAATTATCACCTAATGCTGAAGATATAGTTGGTATGGCTAAAGTTTGTGAAGAAGAAGGTGCAGATGGTATATCTTTAGTAAATACATTTAAAGCAATGGCTATAGATATACATAAGAGAAAACCAGTATTTGAAAATATATATGCAGGTTTATCAGGTCCTGCAATAAAGCCAATAGCTCTTAGAATGGTTCATGAGGTATGTAAAAATGTAAGTATACCAGTTATGGGAATGGGAGGAATAACGACAGCTCAAGATGCTATAGAGTTTATAATGGCTGGGGCAACGTGTATTCAAGTTGGAACTGCCAACTTCATGAATCCTAAAATAGGTCTTGAAATAATAGAAGGGATAGAAGAATTCATGAAAAAAGAAGGAATAAAAAGTTTAGACGAAATTAGAGGTATATTATAATAATTAAAATAAACATATGAAAATTTTGGAGGACGTAAATATGAGTAAAGTAGATGTAGTAGAAATATTAAAGAAAAGTGATGCATTATTAGAAGGACACTTCTTGCTATCTTCAGGAAAGCATAGTAATAGATACGTTCAATGTGCAAAAGTATTAAGATTTCCTCAATATGCAGAGCAAGTATTAAGTACGGTAGTTGAGCAAATAAAAGATTTAGATATAGATTTAGTAGTAGGACCTGCAATGGGTGGAGTTATAGTTTCTTATGAATTAGGAAGACAATTAAACAAGGAGACTGTATTCACTGAAAGAAAAGATGGAGTAATGGAACTTAGAAGAGGATTTGAAGTTAAGCCAGGAGCTAAAATAATAATAGCTGAAGATGTTGTTACTACTGGAAAATCAACAATAGAAACTAAAGAAGCTTTAGAAAAATTAGGTGGAGAAGTTATAGGGGTAGCTTGCATAGCAAATAGAACTTCTAAAGATATAGGTATGCCTATATATAGTGCAATAAAGTTAGATATACAAGTTCATGATGCTGATGAGTGTCCTTTATGTAAAGAAGGAAATATAGAGTTAGTTAAACCTGGTAGTAGGGAGTTTAAAGAGCTAGGAATGTAATTAAATACAAAATGATAAAAGGACTTAGCAATTGCTAAGTCCTTATTTTTATTAAATAATATGGTTAAATTATTAAAATATATCTATACAATTAATAAATTTACTTAGTAATGGTTAATAAATAGTTTTTAAATTCTTGTAAAAATATTTCAGTAGCTTTTGTAACATTTATATTTTTAGGTAAAATATAAGAGAAATTACGATTATAAGATTTGTCCAATTCTATAGTAATTAACTCTTTATTTTTAGCTGCAGGAGCAGCTACAAAATTAGATATTAAAGTTATACCAAGACCATTTCTAACAGCCTCTTTAACAGCATAATTGCTGCCTAAAATCATTAAATTTTTTGGAAGTATTTTATTTGAGTTTAAAAATAGATTTAAGTATTCTCTAGTTCCAGAACCTTCTTCACGAGCTACCCAATTTTGATTTTGTAACAAATTAAAGGTAAATTTGTTATTAATCCAGTGAGGGTCATAAGGAACTGCTAAAACCATTTTATCTTCTGATAGATATTCTTGATTCAAATTGGGGTAAGAGGATACACCTTCTATGAATCCGATATCTAAAGTTAAATCTTTTAAATTCTCAGCAATTAAAGTCGTATTCTCGATAAGTAGATCAACTTCTATATCTGGGTATTTTTTACGAAAAATAGTCAGAAATCCAGGAAGAATATACTCTCCAATAGTTAAGCTAGCACCAACTTTTATAATACCTTTAATAGAATCTGAAATATCTCGAACTTCCATATATGTAGTATCTAAGATATGTAGAATTTCTTTTGCCCTGTTATAAAGTTTATAACCATTTTCAGTTATAACAATTGATTTATGTTTTATAGATCTATTAATCAAAGTAACACCATAGTAACTTTCTAAATTTTTTATATGTGTACTGACACTGGGCTGAGATAAATTTAAATATTCACCAGCCTTTGTGAAGTTTTTATGCTCTACTACAGCAACAAAAGTTTTTAACTCTTCAAACAATATAATACCTCCCAAACTTGATTTAATGATTATATGTATATTATACATATAATCATTAAAAATATTAATAATTATCATATATTTTATCTATTTTACTTATAATAAGTAAACTTATATAATAATATGTGCTTAGTTTTAGAATTTATATTTATTTTATAATAATATGGAATGAATACAAACACAAATAACATTTTAAGAGGTGAGTCAGAATTTATGAGGAAAAACAATAAAATATTAAATGAAACAAAAGATATATTACCAGGACTTATAGTATCTATATCAATATCTTTAATTAGTATGGGATTATCAAAGTTTGCTCCGAGTTTAGGTGCAGGAACTATAGCAATATTTTTAGGTATGTTAGCAGGAAACTTATTCCTAGGACAAAAAGTGTTCCAAAAAGGATATAAATTTTCTGAAACTAACCTATTATCATACTCAATAGTATTGCTTGGAGGAACTTTAAGTGTAACAAAATTAATGGAACTAGGATTTAACGGAATATTTTTTGTTATTATACAAATGACAATTACAATAGTTGGAGCGATGTATATAGGTAAAAAGTTAGGCTTTAGTCAGAACTTTAGAATGCTTATGGCAAGTGGAAATGCAGTATGTGGTTCATCTGCAATAGCTGCAACAGCTCCAGTTATAGATGCAAGCGATGAGGATAAAGGAATAGCTATTACAGTAGTAAATATAACTGGAATATTTTTAATGTTTTTACTTCCGGTTTTATCTGGATATTTATATAACCATGAAGTTGTAAGAACATCAGCTATGATAGGTGGAACACTTCAATCAGTAGGACAAGTTGTTGCTAGTGGAGAGATGGTTAATGAGCATGTTAAGGAATTAGCTACGATATTCAAAATTGTAAGAGTTATATTATTAGTTGGAGTAATATTTGTTCTTGGCCATATAAAACAAAAAACTAACCATGAAATAGTAGAAGAAGAAATATCAGATGTTAAAAAAGGTAAAATAAAAATACCATGGTATGTTATAGGGTTCTTTATAACATGTGCATTATTTACTTTAAATATAATATCACCAGAAGTATCATACTTATTTAAGGCTATAAGTAATAAACTAGAAATAATAGCATTAGCTGCAATAGGCCTTAGAGTTAATTTAAGAGAATTAATAAAACAAGGTAAATCAGTATCATTATATGCTTTATTTGTAGGTTCATTACAAGTAGTTACTGCTATAGCATTAATATCTATATTCTTATAATAATTAAAAATAATGCAATAAAAAGTATTTATTAAAACTATATGTATAAAAAGAAATACTAGGAATGTATATATTTACATTCCTAGTATTTCTTTTATTTTTTCACATAACATATCCAAATGCTCTGGATTATTTATTAAATCAACTTCATTTATGTTAACATATAAAACTGGTGACTGGTCATATTCAGAAATCCATTTTTCATATCTATTATGAAGATTTTCCCAGTATTCTATATCAACTGTTTTCTCCATATCACGACCTCTAAGATTTATTCTATGGATTATAGAATCTAAAGATCCATCAAGATATATCATTAAGTCAGGTCTTCTTAAATAAGGAACCATATCATTAAATAAATCTCTATAAGTTATATAATCCCTTTTAGTCATTTTTTCATTATCATATAAATTTCTAGCGAATATTTCTACATCTTCATATATACTTCTATCTTGTATGTTGTTTAATCCGTTACTATCTATTTCTTTTTGTTGCTTAAATCTTTGAGCTAAGAAGTATAGTTGTAGATGGAAGCCCCATTTTTCTTGATCCTTATAAAAGTCTTCTAAATATGGGTTACCATCAACTTTTTCATAATGTGCCTCAAACCCAAGTCTTTCTGCAACTAATTTAGTTAAAGTTGATTTACCAGCACCAACATTACCAGCTACTGTTATGAATAAATCTCTATTTAAAGGCTTATTGCATTGATTTACTAATTTGAACATGTCGTCTTTCCTCCTAAAGTTGAAATTGCTTCCTCTACTTTATCTATGATAAATTTTCTATCTTCTTCTTTATTTAAGAAGTCTAAATTTGAATTATCAATTTCTATTATTATAGGTTCTTTACCCATAAAATTGTGTTTTATAGATAATGGGTTGAAATAATATTTATATTCCGTGCGTAATCCATCAATATAGTTTCTATCCATTTGTCTTTCAAAGCTTCTATCTCTCATTGCTATTCTTTTCATCAGAACATCTGTATTAGAATTTAAATATATTATAATATCTGGTTGAGGTAAGTCATTAACAAATATGTTGTATACCTGTTTATATCTATGGAATTGCATCTTATCAAGTGTTATACCTGCAAATATAAGGTTTTTTATTATATGATAATCACTTACAACTCCTTTAGATTTACTTAACACATTTTTTTCAGTATCTTCTAATTGTTTAAATCTATTAAATAGAAAAAATGCTTCTGTTTGCAAAGCATATTCTTTAATATCTGTATAAAATTTTGATAAAAAAGGATTTTCTTCGACTATTTCTCTTAAAAGAGTATAGCCAAAATGCTGGTTAAGTATATTAGCTAATGTAGTTTTTCCTACACCGATAGGACCTTCAACAGCTATAAATATACCTCTGTTATTCATATAAAATCACCCTCTAAAAATAATGTCTTATGTATTTTAGCAGAAAAGAAATTAAAATACTACTCTAGACTTTTTATTTTGCAGCATAATTTAAATTAATTCATTTAATTTATGAAAAATATGGGTAAATTAAAGATATAATAAATTTATAATAATTTACATTGAGGAGTATCAATTTATGAAGGTTTATGAACAAGATAATACAGTTATATTAGAAGATATAAAAGATTTTAATCCAAAGCACATATTTGAATGTGGTCAGTGTTTTAGATGGATTAAAGAAGATGATGAATCATATACAGGTGTAGCAAAAGGAAGAGTTATAAATGTTTCAAAACAAGGAGATAAAGTTTTTTTAAAAAATACTAATTTAGATGATTTTAATAATATTTGGTTTGAATACTTTGATTTAGGAACAGACTATGGAAAGATAAAAGATATATTAAGAAATATGGATGAACATTTAGAGAAAGCGACAGAATTTGGCGAGGGTATAAGAATTCTTAAACAAGATGGATGGGAAATGCTTATATCGTTCATAATATCATCAAACAATAGAATACCGATGATACAAAAAGCCATAAATAATTTATCTAGAGAATTTGGGACATATATTGGTGAATATAATGGAAAAGAATATTATGCTTTTCCAACTCCAGAACAATTAAGTAAGGCTAGCCAGGAACAAATAAGGGCATGCCAAACAGGATTTAGAGATAAATATATAAAGAGTACAACAGACAGTGTTATTCTAAACAATAAAAATATATCTGAATATACTAAGTTAAATACAGAAGAGTGCCTAAAGGAATTATTAAAATTTAATGGAGTTGGTCCTAAAGTAGGGGATTGTATAGCACTATTTGGAATGCAAAAGTATGATACTTTCCCTGTAGACGTATGGGTTAAAAGAGTTATGCAAGAATTCTATGTAGAAGAGGACCTAAGTTTACCTAAAATAAGAGCATATGCTATAGATAAATTTAAAGAATTATCTGGATTTGCACAACAGTACTTATTCTATTATGCAAGGGAGCTTGGTATAGGAAGATAATAAAAGGAGAATTTTTATGAGTGTTGGAGGTGTTTTGTTTTTAAGCTATTTAATTATATCTTATATCGCTGGTGCACTAATATCTATGACTATAATACTTGAAAATAGGGACCCTGCTAAAACTATGACTTGGCTATTAATATTTATATTATTGCCAGGCATAGGAATTGTGATATATGCCATATTTGGTAGAAATATAAGAAAAATAAAGATGCTTAGAACTCAAAAACTAGCAACAGATATAAAGGATAAAAATTTATTTGAGAACTTAGAGGAAATAGAAGAATTAGTAACATTAGAACAAAAATCTATAAGGAATAATATAATACTTAGCGATGTAGATGAGGAAGATTCTGCTAAGAAAAGAGTTATAAGTTTGTTATTAAATACAGGGGTATTTCCATTTACAACTAATAATAATATAGAAGTTTATACTGATGGAAATCAAAAATTTGAAAGACTTCTTAAAGATATAGAAAATGCTAAAGAATATATACACTTAGAATATTTTATAATAAAAGAAAGTGAAATAGGAACAAAGATAAAAAATGCATTGATTAAAAAAGCAAAACAAGGCGTAAAGGTGAGAATTTTATATGATGATGTAGGATGCTGGAGATTTTGGTTTCATAGGAATTTCTTTAATGAAATGAGAAAGCATAATATACAAATTGAACCATTTATACCAAATAAATTTCCTATACTAGGAGGAAAGTTAAACTATAGAAATCATAGAAAGATAGTAGTAATAGATGGTTATATAGGATATACAGGTGGCATAAATATAGGTGATGAGTATTTAGGAATGAATAAAAAGTTTGGTTATTGGAGAGATACTCATATAAGAGTAGAAGGTACTTCAGTATACATGCTTCAAATGATTTTCTTAACAGATTGGTATTATACAACAAAAGAGATTCTCTTAACTAAAAGATTTTTCCCTAAAATAGGTCACTGCGGAAATAGTATGGTTCAAGTTGTAGCAAGTGGACCAGACAGTGATTGGGAGGCGATACATTATGCTTATTTTTCAGCTATATGTCAGGCTAAAAAAAGCATATATATAGAAACACCATATTTTATACCAGATGAAAGTTTATTAAAAGCTTTAAATAGTGCAGCTTTAAGTGGAGTAGATGTTAGAATTATATTCCCTAAAATAGCTGATCATAAAATTGTAAATACAGCATCTTATTCGTATTTTAGTGATATATTAAAATCTGGAGGTAAGGTTTATTTATACACGAAAGGATTTATACACTCTAAAGTTATAATTATAGATGATAAAATAACTTCAACTGGATCAGCTAATATGGATTTAAGAAGTTTTATGTTAAATTTTGAAATAAATGCATTTATATATGATAAAGAAGTAATAGATATTATGACTAAGGATTTTTTAGAAGATATGAAAAATAGTGAAGAGTTAAAATTAGAAGAGTTTAACAATAGAAGTATGATTAAAAAAGTTAAAGAATCAATAGCTAGGTTATTTTCACCTATATTATAAAAAAGTTATAAAAACTATTGAAAATTGGATATAATTAATATACTATAATAATTGTTAGCACTCTTAACTGGAGAGTGATAAAAAATATTATAGTATATTTTTATTTTTACATATAAATATTTACTAGGAGGTAAAATATGAAAATAAGACCATTAGCTGATAGAGTAGTTATAAAAAAATTAGAGGCTGAAGAAAAGACTGCAAGTGGTATAGTTTTACCAGGAACAGCTAAAGAACAACCACAAATGGCTGAAGTTATAGAAGTTGGACCAGGTGGTATAGTGGACGGAAAAGAAATAACAATGGAGTTAAAAGTAGGAGATAAAGTTATATTCCAAAAGTATGCAGGTACTGAGGTTAAGATAGAAGGAAATGAATATACAATATTAAGACAAAGCGATATATTAGCTGTTGTTGAATAATTTAAGGGAGGGGTTAATCATGGCTAAAGAAATAAAATTTGCGCAAGATACTAGAAAAGCATTAGAAACAGGTGTAAATAAATTAGCAGATACAGTAAAAGTTACTTTAGGACCAAAAGGAAGAAATGTTATATTAGATAAAAAATTTGGAGCACCTCTTATAACTAATGATGGTGTAACAATAGCTAAAGAAATAGAGTTAGAAGATAGATTTGAAAATATGGGAGCTCAATTAGTTAAGGAAGTTGCTACTAAAACTAATGATGTAGCTGGTGATGGTACTACAACTGCTACAGTTTTAGCTCAAGCTATAATAAGAGAAGGGCTAAAAAATGTAACAGCAGGAGCTAACCCAGTTTTAATAAGAAAAGGTATACAAAAAGCGGTTGAAGTTGCAGTAGAAGAATTAAAATCTCAATCTAGAACTATAGAAACTAAGGAATCTATATCTCAAGTTGCTTCTATATCTGCAGGAGATGAAGAAGTAGGAAAATTAATAGCAGAAGCTATGGAGATAGTAGGAAAAGACGGTGTAATAACTGTTGAAGAATCTAAGACTATGAATACTGAATTAGATGCTGTTGAAGGTATGCAATTTGATAGAGGATTTATTTCAGCATACATGGTTACAGATGTAGATAAAATGGAAGCAGTATTAAATGATCCATATATATTAATAACAGATAGAAAAATATCTAACATACAAGATATATTACCTATACTTGAGCAAATAGTTCAACAAGGTAAAAAATTATTAATAATAGCTGAGGATGTAGATGGAGAAGCATTATCTACATTAGTAGTTAATAAATTAAGAGGAACATTTGAAGTTGTTGCAGTTAAAGCTCCAGGATTTGGTGATAGAAGAAAAGCAATGCTTGAAGATATAGCAACACTTACTGGAGGAGTTGTAATATCTGAGGAATTAGGATATGACTTAAAAGAAGCAGATGTAACTATGTTAGGTAGAGCAGGTTCTATAAAAGTAACTAAAGAAGCTACTACAATAGTAGATGGATTTGGAGATAAAGTTGCTATAGAAAATAGAGTTAATCAAATAAAACATCAAGTAGAAGAGACTACTTCAGAATTTGATAAAGAAAAATTAATGGAGAGATTAGCTAAACTTGCTGGTGGGGTAGCTGTTATAAAAGTAGGAGCTGCTACAGAAGTTGAAATGAAAGAAAGAAAATTAAGAATAGAAGATGCACTTAATGCTACAAGAGCAGCTGTTGAAGAAGGTATAGTTGCTGGTGGTGGAACAGCTTTAGTTAGTGTAATACCAGCTTTAGATAAGTTAGTATTAGAACTAGAAGGAGAAGTTCAAATAGGTGCTAAGATAATAAGAAAAGCATTAGAAGAGCCATTAAGACAAATAGCTATAAATGCAGGTCTTGAAGGTGCTGTTATAACAGAAAGAGTAATTAATGCAGAGCCTGAGGTAGGATTTGATGCATTAAATGAAAGATATGTTAACATGATAGAGGTTGGTATAGTTGACCCAACTAAGGTTACTAGAAGTGCTTTACAAAATGCAGCATCTATAGCTGGAGTATTCTTAACTACTGAAGCTGCAGTTGCAGATTTACCAGAAGCTGAACCTGCTATGCCAGGAATGGGCGGAGGAATGCCAGGAATGATGTAATAAAAAGAGTAGCAAATTGCTACTCTTTTTTATTTTCAAATTTTAAATAAAATATATTTTAATAAAAAACATATTTCTTTAATAAAAGTTAGAATAATTGGAAGATAATTTGCAAAATATATATTTGATATATTATAAATATCATAAAAGTTCATCTTAGGGAGGCATAAAATGAGCAAATTTGTTGATGATTTAAAAAAAGATATAGAAGGTATGGAAGCTCGTCATGAGCAGCATAAGGAATTAAGACATGAAAAGCATGAAGAAAAGAAATTTGCTAGAGAGTTAAAGCATCAAATGAAACATGAAGAGCATGAAAAAGTTAAACAAGGTCGTAAGGTAGCTCATGAAGAAAAAAAAGAAGAAAGACACGCAAGACATGAAGAAAAGAAATTCGAAAAAGAGTTAAAACATCAGATGAAGCATGAAGAATAAAGAAAAAGATGGTTATACAAAATAGTATGACCATCTTTTTCATTACATAAGATTATTTATTAAAGTATCTATAAGTAACTTTGTTAAATTCTTTAATTGGTTTATACAATTATTATTGAAATCTAACATATACTACTTTTAATCTAAACTAGTAGTGATATAATTTTAATATGTAATATATTGGGAGTTTATTATTAGGAAAATTAACTAGTACAATGAATTAATTTTTTAATAATTAAACAAATACTGTAGAATATCAATAAGAGGGGAATTGTATATGGATTTAAGGAAGTTATTACAAGATGTTAAAGATGGTTCTACTAATATAGACGATGCATTAAGTTCACTTAAGAACTTACCTTATGAAGATATTGGATATGCTAATATAGATCATCATAGAGAAATAAGAATTGGATACCCAGAAGTTATTTACTGTGAAGGAAAGAGTGATGAACACATATTGGGAATTATAGAAAGAATGATGGAAAAAGGATCGAATATATTAGGAACTAGATGTAGAAGAGAAACTTTTGAAAAAATAAAAAGAGTTTATTCTAATTCGGAATATGAAGAAATATCTAAAATATTAAAAATTAAGAATCATAAAATATCTAATATAGGTAAAGGAAAAATCGTAGTTGTTAGTGGAGGAACATCTGATATACCTGTTGCAGATGAGGCTTATTATACTGCAAAATTTTTAGGCAATGATGTTGAAAGAGTTTATGATGTTGGAGTTGCTGGAATACATAGATTACTTAATAAAAATCATATATTACAAAGTGCAAGAGTAGTAATTTCAGTAGCTGGGATGGAAGGTGCATTACCTAGTGTAGTAGGTGGTCTTGTTGATGTACCTGTTATAGCAGTTCCTACATCTGTTGGGTATGGAGCTAATTTTGGTGGCTTATCTGCACTTTTAACTATGTTAAATAGTTGTGCATCTGGTATATCAGTCGTTAATATAGATAATGGATTTGGGGCAGGATATTTAGCATCGATGATAAATAAATTAGATTAGATTAGACTTGAGATAGAATTAAGGGGGAATATATGGAAGAAAGAATACTTTATTTTGATATAGTTAATGGTATATCGGGTGATATGACTATAGCTACATTATTGGATTTAGGAATATCTAAAGAAGTTTTTCTAGAAGAAATAAATAAGTTAAATTTAGGTGATGAATTTAATATAAATATACAAGAGGAAAATGAAGATGGAATAGTAGGAACAAAGGTAGAAGTTATTACAAAGGAAGTAAATGCCCATAGACACTTATCCGATATATATGAGATTATAGATAAGTCTTCTCTTAATGAATATGTAAAAGAAAATGCTAAAAAGATATTTATGGTAATAGCTGAGGCAGAAGCTAAAGTTCATGGTACGACTATCGATAAAATACATTTTCATGAGGTTGGTGCAATAGATTCTATAGTAGATGTAGTAAGTGCATGTATATTAGTAGACTTACTATGTGTAGATAAGATATATGCAACAACAGTTCCAGTAGGGTCGGGATTTGTAAAATGTGATCATGGTATTATGCCAGTACCTGCACCTGCAACAATAGAAATTCTAAAAGATGTGCCTATAAAGTTAAATACAGTTAAAGGAGAGTGTACAACACCAACAGGGGCAGCTATAATAAAAACTCTATGTGATGATTTTGTAGATGTATTAGAACTTGAAGTTAAGCAAATTGGTTATGGAATAGGTCATAAGAAGTTTGAAATACCTAATATATTAAGAACTGTTTTAGGTGTAAAAAAAAAGAAGAATTTATATATGAGATAATCGCTAATATTGATGATATGTCTTCTGAAGTATATTCGTATATATACGAAAAATTTATAAATGATGGGGCACTAGATATTTACACTCAAAGTATATATATGAAAAAAAATAGACCTGCAATTAAATTATGTATTTTATGTAAGGAAGATGATTTAAATAAATTTATTGATTTAATGATATTACAAACTAGTACATTTGGAATAAGATATAGCAAGTATAATAGAGTAACATTAGATAGAAAGTTTACTAAAATAGAAACTGAATATGGTAAAATAACAGTTAAATTAGGCTACTATAATGGTCAACTAATCAGGATTACTCCTGAATATGAAGACTGCAAAAAGATATCAATAAATAAGAATATTCCTTTAAATAGTTTAGTAAATAATATAAACTATTTGATAAATAAAAAATTTAATATAAATTATTGACATAAGGAATAATTTTTGATAAATTAATACTCAACTTAATAAATACTTAATTAAATAAAGAATACGTCACTCGTATATACTCAGAAATAAGGTCTGAGAGTTTCTACCGAGATACCGTAAATATCTTGACTATGAGTGAAATTATTATAAATAGCATTAATTAAGTAAATATGTAGGCTGATGAATATCCCTATATATTGGCTACAAAAATGCTTAAAAAATCTGTATAGTAATTTCACTTTAAAAAAATGAAATTATTATGCAGATTTTTTTATAACCACTTTAAAAACGAACGAAAATAATGTAATATTATAAATATATTCGTAAATTTAAGAAAAGGGGAGAAATAAAGATGGCTAAAATACTAAAAGAAGGCTTAACGTTTGATGATGTTTTATTGATACCACAAAAATCAGAGGTATTACCTAAGGATGTAGATATAACAACTTATTTAACAAAGAAAATAAAATTAAACATTCCCCTAATGAGTGCAGGGATGGATACTGTTACTGAATCTAAAATGGCAATATCTATGGCAAGACAAGGTGGAATAGGTATAATACATAAAAATATGTCTATAGAAGAACAAGCATTAGAAGTTGATAAGGTTAAGAGAAGCGAAAGTGGAGTTATAGTAGATCCTTTCTATTTGTTAAAAGACAATACTTTACAAGATGCAGATGATATAATGGCTAGATATAAAATATCAGGAGTGCCTATAGTAGATGAAAGTCATAAATTAATAGGGATAATAACTAATAGAGATATAAAGTTTGAAGATGACATGACAAAGAATATAGAAGATGTTATGACAAAAGAGAACTTAGTTACAGCTAAAGAAGGAGTAACTTTAGAAGGAGCTCAACAAATATTAAAAACTCATAAAATAGAGAAGTTACCTATAGTAGATGAAGAAGGACACTTAAAAGGATTAATAACTATAAAAGATATAGAAAAGAAAATACAATATCCTAATTCAGCAAAAGACGAACGTGGAAGATTATTATGTGGAGCTGCAGTTGGAATAGGTGTAGACCTTATGGATAGAGTAAGAGCTTTAGTTAAAGCTAATGTTGACGTTATAGTTTTAGACAGTGCACATGGTCATTCAAAAGGTGTTATGGATGCACTTATAAAAGTAAAAGAGACTTATCCGAACCTTCAAGTAATAGCAGGTAACGTAGCAACTCCAGAAGCAACAGAAGATTTAATAAAAGCAGGGGCTGATTGTGTAAAAGTTGGTATAGGACCAGGTTCTATATGTACAACGAGAGTTGTTGCTGGTATAGGGGTTCCTCAAGTTACAGCAGTTATGGACTGTGCAGAAGTTGGTAAAAAATATGGAGTACCTGTAATAGCAGATGGTGGAATCAAATATTCAGGAGATGTTGTTAAAGCATTAGCAGCAGGAGCTTCAGTATGTATGATGGGATCATTGTTTGCTGGAACAGAAGAGAGTCCAGGAGAAATAGTACTATATAAAGGAAGATCTTATAAAACATACAGAGGTATGGGATCTATAGGAGCTATGGAAAAAGGTTCTAAAGATAGATATTTCCAAAATGATGCTAAAAAATTAGTACCTGAAGGCGTAGAAGGAATGGTTGCATACAAGGGAAAAGCTGAAGATATAATATTCCAAATGATAGGTGGAATAAGAGCTGGTATGGGTTACTGTGGAGCACCTACACTAGAAGATTTAATGGATAATGCAGCATTTATAAAAATAACAGCAGCATCTTTAAAAGAAAGTCATCCACATGATATAACAATAACTAAAGAAGCACCGAATTACAGCACACAAGGAGAAATATAGCATATGAAGCATGAGTTAGTATTAGTAGTTGACTTTGGAGGTCAATATAATCAATTAATAGCAAGAAGAGTAAGAGAAAATAACGTATATTGTGAAATAATACCTTATACTACAGATATAGAAAAAATAAAATCAATGAATCCTAAGGGGATAATATTCACAGGTGGACCTAACAGTGCATACTTAGAGGATTCACCTAAGATAGCTAAAGAAATATTTGAAATAGGAGTTCCTATACTTGGTATATGTTATGGAATACAAGTAATGTCTCATATATTAGGTGGTAACGTAAGAAAAGGAACAAATGCTGAAAAAGAATATGGAAAGACTGAAATAACATATAAAGAGTCTGCTATATTTGAAGGAATATCTACAAATATAGTATGGATGAGTCATACAGACTTAATAGATAAACTTCCAGAAGGATTTAAATCTATAGCACATACTAAAGATTGTCCTGTAGCAGCTATGGAAAATACAGAGAAAAAATTATATGGAGTACAATTCCACCCAGAAGTTGAACATTGTCAAGATGGAGATAAAGTACTTAGAAACTTCTTATACAATGTTTGTGGGGTAAGTGGAGATTGGACTACAGACTCATTTATAGCTGATAAGATAAAAGAATTAAAAGAAATAATAGGTGATAAAAAAGTACTTTGTGCTTTAAGTGGTGGAGTTGACTCATCAGTAGCAGCAGTACTTGTTCATAAAGCTATAGGTGATAACTTAACTTGCGTATTCGTAGACCATGGTTTACTGAGAAAAAATGAAGGTAACGATGTAGAAAGAATATTCAGAGATAAGTTTGATATGAACTTAATAAGAGTTAACTGTGAAGATAGATTCTTAGGTAAGTTAAAAGGAGTAACAGAACCTGAAGCTAAGAGAAAAATAATAGGTGAAGAGTTCATAAGAGTATTTGAAGAAGAATCAAATAAACTTGGAAAAATGGATTTCTTAGTTCAAGGAACTATATATCCAGATGTAGTTGAAAGTGGACATGGAGAAGCTGCAACTATAAAGTCTCATCATAACGTTGGTGGAATACCTGAAGATATAGAATTCCAAATAGTTGAACCTTTAAGAGAATTATTCAAAGATGAAGTAAGAAAAATAGGTTTAGAATTAGGAATAGATGAAGATTTAATATTTAGACATCCATTCCCAGGACCAGGACTTGGAATAAGAGTTATAGGTGAAGTAACTAAAGAAAAATGTGACATATTAAGAGAAGCAGATGCTATATACATGGATATATTAAAAGAACATGGTTTATACAAAGAAATATGGCAAGCATTTGCTACATTACCAGATGTAAAAACAGTTGGAGTTATGGGAGATGAAAGAACATATGCTTACTTAGTAGGTATAAGAGCTGTTACATCTTCTGACGGGATGACTTCTGATTGGTATAAAATGCCATATGACGTATTAGAAAAGATATCAAATAGAATAGTAAATGAAGTTGACGGAGCAAACAGAGTAGTTTACGATATAACTTCTAAACCACCAGGAACAATAGAGTGGGAATAAAAAATATACTGTATGATTCTAACTTAAATGTATTTTAATGAAGAATATAAAAAGAATTTTATAAAGTATTACTCGAAAAAATAGACAGTATTAGGAATATAAAATATGAATATTATGCAACCTATAATATATGAAATATTTAAAGACACTAGGAGGAAATTATGAAATTTAAAAAAATAGCAGCATTAAGTACTGCAGTAATAATGTCAGCATCTATGTTAGTTGGATGTGGTAATAATAAATCAAAAGAAAATACAGATAAAAGTTTTAAAATTGGAATGGTAGCTGATATCGGTGGTATAAATGATGAATCATTTAACCAAAGTGCATGGGAAGGTCTTCAAAAGGCTGAAAAAGATTTTGGAATAGAAGTAAAGGTAATAGAATCTAAGCAAGCATCAGAATATCTTCAAAATATGGAAAGTTTATTAGATGAAGACGTAGATATGGTAATAGGTGTAGGATACACTATGAAAGAAGATATAGAAAAACAAGCGAAAAACTATCCAGATAAGCAATTTGTATTAATTGATGAAACATATGATAGTATACCTGAAAATGTAACACCTATATTATTTAGAGAAAATGAAGCAGCGTACTTAACTGGACTTGTAGCTGGTAAAATGACAGAAAATAATAATGTAGGATTTATAGGAGGTATCCAAACTCCTGTTATATCTAGATTTGAATATGGATATAAAGCAGGTGTAAAAGAAGCAAATAAAGATTGCAATGTTAATGTACAATATGCAGGAACATTCTCAGATGCAGCAAAAGGTAAATCTATAGCTAATCAAATGTACGGAAATGGTTCAGATATAATACTTGCTGCAGCTGGAGGAACAGGATTAGGATCAATAGAATCTGCTAAAGAACAAAATAAATATGCTATAGGTGTAGATAGAGATCAAAGTGACTTAGCACCAAAAAATGTATTAACATCAGCATTAAAGAAAGTTAATGTAGGTGTATATGATACAGTAAAAGAATTTATAGAAGGTAAATTAAAAGGTGGACAAGAAAAAGTTTATGGACTTAAGGAAGATGGTGTTGGTATACCAGAAACTACAAAGAATTTAGTACCACAAGAGATAATAGATTATGTTAACTCTATGATAGAAAAAATAAAGAATGATGAAATAAAAGTTCCAGTTAATGAAGAAGAGTATAAATCTATGTAAAAATAAATTAATAAGTGATATAAAAAAGCCCAATTAAGATTGGGCTTTTTTTATATGTAAAAATACGAACTATTTATAATTAATACATAAAAACATATATACAAATGTAAAAAAATGTTGAAAAATAATTTTTATTATAATATAATTATCCATGCGATTATAATAAAATACGAATTATATGACATATTAAAAATAAAATGTTAGGAGGATGACTATGCAAGCTACTCAAGTAACGAAGCAGAGTTTTCTAGATAAAACTTTCAAATTAAAAGAAAACAAGACAAATATAAGGACAGAGGTTTTAGCAGGAACAACAACATTCATGACAATGGCGTACATATTAGTTGTAAACTCTAATATACTTGCTGATGCGGGAATGGATAAAGGCGCAGCTTTTACTGCTACAGCAATAGGGGCATTCATAGGCTCATGTATAATGGGTATATTAGCAAATTATCCAGTAGCTCTAGCTCCTGGTATGGGGCTTAATGCATTTTTTGCATATACAGTAGTATTAAGTATGGGATATAGCTGGCAGTTTGCACTTTGCGCAGTATTTATAGAAGGTATAATATTTATATTAATGTCTGTAACAAATGTTAGAGAGAAAATATTAGATTGTATACCTAATGTTTTAAAGGATTCAATAACGGCTGGTATAGGGCTTTTTATAGCTTTTGTAGGATTAGCAAATTGTGGACTTGTTACAAATGGAGCAACAATACTTCAATTAGGTAATTTACAAGATCCATTAGTGCTATTAACTATATTTGGTTTAATAGCAATATCTATATTACTTGCTAAAAATGTAAAAGGAGCATTCCTTATAGGAATGTTAATAGTATCAGCGGTAGGAATGGCTATTGGTTTAGTAGAGGTGCCAAATGCAGTAGTATCTAGTGTACCTTCAATGAAGCCAGTATTCTTACAAGCATTATCAATTCCTTTTAATCAAATATTTAGTTTTGATATGTTTATGGTAGTGCTTACATTCTTATTTATGGACTTATTTACTACAGTAGGATGTTTAGTAGGGGTAGCATCAAAAGGTAATATGTTAGATGAAGATGGAAAGTTACCTAGAGTTAAACAAGCACTACTTTCAGATTCGATAGCAACAACAGTTGGAGCATTACTTGGAACATCTACAGTAACATCATATGTTGAAAGTGCAGCAGGTATAGGAGAAGGTGGAAGAACAGGATTAACTGCAATAACAACAGGATTTATGTTCTTACTTGCATTATTCTTTGCACCAATATTTACATCAATACCAACACAAGCAACAGCTCCAGTACTTATATTAGTAGGAGTTATGATGGCAAGTTCACTTACAAAGATAGATTTTGATGATTTTACCAATGCGATACCAGCATTCTTAACATTTGCTATGATGCCACTTGCATACAATATAGCAGATGGAATAATATTTGGTATAATATCATTTACAATATTAAAATTAGTTACTAAGAAAAAAGAAGAAGTGAATATATACTTAATAATACTTTCTATTATATTTGTATTAAAGTTTATATTCTTAAATTAATAATTCAAGAGCTATCTCTATTGAGATAGCCTTTTTATATTTTATAAAGTTTTGATGTCATTATTTAAGTATTAAAAGATAATAGTAATATCGTTAAATGTCTAAAAACATATTTTAATTTATAATTCGTATTTTTAGATGATAATAAGTGATAAAGTTAATAAAATGATGAAAAATATAAAAAATAAATTATAATTACGAACTATAAGGTGAAAAAACAATAAAATACTTGCAAAAAATAGAACTATATAATATAATTACTAATGTAAGATTAGTTAACAAACGAACTATAAATTGGACGGAGGTAAAAATGCAGGCAATTCAAGAAAATAAAAAAAGTTGGTTAGATAAAACTTTTAAATTATCAGAGAATAACACTTCTGTAAAAACAGAAGTAATAGCAGGAATAACAACATTTATGACAATGGCATATATACTAGTTGTAAATGCTAACATACTTTCAGAAACAGGTATGGATAAGGGTGCGGTATTTGCTGCAACAGCAATAGCAGCATTTATAGGAAGTTGTGCAATGGGACTTTTAGCAAATTATCCAATAGCTTTAGCTCCGGGAATGGGACTTAATGCATTCTTTGCATATACAGTAGTTCTAAGAATGGGATATAGTTGGCAATTTGCTTTATGTGCAGTATTAATAGAAGGAATTATATTTATATTACTTACAATAACAAACGTTAGAGAAAAAATAATAGACTGTATACCACCTGTATTAAAACATGCGGTTACGGCTGGAATAGGATTATTTATAGCATTTATAGGATTAGCTAATGCAGGTATAGTAGTTAACGGAGCTACAATACTTCAATTAGGAAACTTAACAGATCCATTAGTATTATTAACTTTATTTGGTTTAATACTAGCTGGGATATTATTAGCTAAAAATGTTAAAGGAGCATTCCTTTTAGCTATGGTAGTTGTATCAGCAATAGGTATGGTAGCAGGACTTGTACAAATACCAAATGCAATAGTATCAGCTGTTCCATCAATAAAGCCGATATTTATGCAAGCTTTATCAGTTCCAATGGATCAAATATTTAGCTTTGATATGGTTGTGGTTGTATTTACATTCTTATTCGTTGATTTATTTGATACAGTAGGATGTTTAGTAGGAGTTGCTTCAAAAGGAGATATGTTAGATGAAAATGGTAAGCTTCCAAAAGCTAAGCAAGCATTATTTGCAGATGCTATAGGAACTACAATAGGAGCTTTAATTGGGACATCTACAGTAACTGCATATGTTGAAAGTGCATCAGGAATAGGTGAAGGTGGAAGAACAGGACTAACATCAATAACAACAGGAGTAATGTTCTTACTTGCATTATTCTTTGCACCGATATTTACATCAATACCAACGCAAGCAACAGCGCCAGTTCTTATATTAGTAGGAGTTATGATGGCAAGTTCGCTTACAAAGATAGATTTTAACGATTTCACAAATGCAATACCAGCATTTTTAACATTTGCTATGATGCCACTTGCTTATAGTATAGCTGATGGAATAATATTTGGTATAATATCTTTCACAGTTTTAAAATTAGCTACTAATAAGAAGAGTGAAGTAAACTTATCGTTAATATTACTTTCAATATTATTTATATTAAAATTTGTATTCTTAAAATAATAAACTAGCCTAGCACTAAAAAGTGCTAGGCTTTTTAATTTTTAAAATTAATAATATACGAATTATTAATAAAGTTTTAAAGTTAAAGTTCGTAAAATGCTTGATAATTTATGAAATATATAATAAAATATAAATACAATATTACGGAATACAAAGAATATTAAAATATTAATACTTAATAATATTCGGATGGTTTCAAAAAAATGAATGACACATCATATTTATGGAGGGGTAAACATGAAAGTAGCTGTAATAATGGGGTCAAAGTCAGATTATCCTAAATTAGAAGAGGGGATAAAGTTATTAGAAAGATTTGGTGTAGAAGTTTCTGTAAGAGCATTGTCAGCACATAGAACACCAAAGCAATTAGTATCATTTTTAGAAGAAATAGAAAATGATACAGACGTAATAATAGGAGCAGCAGGAAAAGCAGCACATTTACCTGGAGTAATAGCTTCTCACACATTAATACCAGTAGTAGGCTTACCAATAAAATCATCGACAATGGATGGTTTAGATTCACTTTTATCAATAGTTCAAATGCCGCCAGGTATACCTGTAGCAACAGTAACAATAGATTCAGGTATAAATGCAGCATTAATGGCACTTCAAATTATGAGTATTAAATATCCAAAAGTAAAAGAAGATTTAGTTTTATATAGAAAAGAAATGGAAGAAAAAGTACTAGAAGATGATAAAAACTTAAGGGGGTAATTTATTATGTTATTATATGAAGGAAAGGCAAAAAAAGTATATTCTACAGAAAGTGAAAATGAGTTTATAGTTTATTTTAAAGATGATGCAACTGCATTCAATGGGGAGAAAAAAGCTCAAATATCATCAAAGGGTATTTTAAATAATAAAATTTCTACAATAATATTTGAAATGTTACACGAGGAACAAATCAAAACGCACTTCGTAAAGAAAATATCAGAAAGAGAAATGTTAGTTAAGAAGGTTGAAATACTACCACTTGAAGTAATAGTAAGAAATATAACAGCAGGATCATTCTGCAAGAGATATGGGGTAGAAGAAGGTATAGTTTTAGATGAGCCAATATTCGAATTATCATACAAAAATGATGCATACGGAGATCCTATGTTAAATGATGACCATGCTGTAGCAATGAAATTAGCTACTAGAGAAGAATTACAATTCTTAAGAAATGAAGCCTTAAAAATAAATGAAATTATGAAGGAATTTTTCTTAAAAATGAACTTAAAGTTAGTAGACTTTAAATTAGAGTTTGGGAAAGATAGTGAAGGAAATATAATATTAGCGGATGAGGTATCTCCTGATACTTGTAGACTTTGGGATGTAGACACAAATGAAAAATTAGATAAAGACAGATTCAGAAGAAATCTTGGAGATTTAGTACAAGGTTATGAAGAAGTTCTTGCTAGAATGAGTAACTAGGAGGACATTTTATGTGTGGTATAGTAGGGATTTATTCAAATAAAGATATAGCTAAAGAATTATATTACTCTTTATATTCAATTCAACATAGAGGCCAAGAAAGTTGTGGAATGGCAATATCTAATGGTGACAATATAAATTATAAAAAAGATATGGGCTTAGTTGGAGATGTATTTAAAGAAAGTGAGCTAGCAAACTTAAAAGGAAATATAGGTATAGGGCATGTTAGATATTCAACAGCTGGAGGAAGCCATTTAGCAAACTGTCAACCGCTTGTTGGAAGATGTAGAAAAAGAGAATTAGCCCTAGCTCATAACGGAAATCTAGTAAATGCAAATTACTTAAGAGATATGTTAGAAGAAGATGGATATATGTTTCAAGCAAATTCTGACACAGAAGTGATTTTATATATATTAGCTAGATACTATAAGGGAGATATAGTAGAAAGTATAAAAATAACTATGGACTATATAAAGGGAGCATACTCTCTTGTAATAATGGGAGAAGATGAGTTAGTAGCAGTTAGAGATCCACATGGATTTAGACCTTTAGTATTAGGTAAAAAAGGTGATGAGTATATATTTGCTTCAGAAAATTGTGCAATAGATATACTTGGTGGAGAAGTAATAAGAGATGTTGAACCTGGTGAAATAATAGTTGCAAAAGATGGTAAGCTTAAATCTTATTTCTACTCTGAAAATTATAAACCAGTTAAGAAAAGTTGTATATTTGAACATATTTACTTTGCAAGAAATGATGCAACTATAGATAATGTAAATGCATATGACTTTAGAGTTAAATGTGGAGAAGTATTAGCTAAAGATGAGGATATAAAAGCTGATATAGTAGTACCAGTTCCTGATTCAGGATGGGCAGGAGCAGTAGGTTATTCTAATGAAAGTAAACTTCCTTTAAGTGAAGGCCTAGTTAAAAATAGATATGTAGGTAGAACATTTATAAAACCTACTCAAGAAGAAAGAGAAATAGGGGTTAAGATAAAATTAAATCCATTATCAAATGTAGTAAAAGGTAAATCTATAGTTTTAGTCGATGATTCTGTAGTTAGAGGAACAACTTCTAAACTAATAGTAAAATCACTTAGAGATGCAGGTGCTAGTGAAATTCACTTAAGAATAACATCTCCTCCAGTACAGTACTCTTGTTACTATGGTATAGATACACCGCATCGCTCAAACCTAATAGCTTCAGGTAATGATGTAGAGTATATTAGAGAATATATAGGGTGTGATTCTTTAAAATTCTTAGATATAGATTTAATGATAGAAGCTACAGAAAATAAAGCTACTTTTTGTAAAGCTTGCTTTGATGGAGATTATCCAGTTAAGAAATTAGATAGGGAGGAACTACTTTCATGTTAACATACAAACAATCAGGTGTAGATATAGACGAGGGAAACAGAGCAGTAGATCTTATAAAAGGGAAAATAAAATCTACTTATGATAATAATGTAATAGGTGATTTAGGAAACTTTAGTGGACTATATAGCCTAAAGGAATTTGTAGGCATGGAAGAACCAGTTTTACTTTCTTCTACTGATGGAGTTGGTACTAAATTAAGATTAGCTCAAATGATGGATAAACATGATACAGTAGGGATAGATTTAGTTGCAATGTGTGTCAATGATTTAATATGTCAAGGCGCTAAACCATTATTCTTTTTAGATTATATAGCTACTGGAAAATTAGTTGCAGAAAATATAAATCAAATAGTTGGTGGTATAGTAGATGGATGTAAAATGGCAGGATGTGCGTTAATAGGTGGAGAAACTGCTGAGATGCCAGGAATGTATGCTGAAGATGATTATGATTTAGCAGGATTTTCTGTTGGTATAGCTGATAAGGCGAAGATAATTTCAGGTCAAAATGTTAAAGCAGGGGATGTTTTAATAGGGATATCATCAAGTGGGGTACATAGTAACGGATACTCTTTCATAAGAAAAATATTCTTAGATACATATAACTATAAGTTAGATCAACATATAGAAGAATTAGGAATGAATTTAGGAGAAGCTTTATTAACTCCAACAAAAATATACGTTAAGTTAGTATTAGATTTATTAAAACAATATGATATAAAATCGATAGCTCATATAACTGGTGGTGGAGTTATAGAAAATATACCAAGAGTTATACCTAAAGGTTTAGGAATAGATATAAATAAAAATTCTTGGGAAAAGCCAGCGATATTTAAACTAATAGAAAGCTTCAATGCTATAGATGAAAGAGAACTACATAAGAGTTTTAACATGGGAATCGGATTAGTTATGGTAGTTGAAAAAGATAAAGCTGAAGAAGTAGTTAATTTTATAAATAATAGAGAAGAAGAAATACATGTAGATGCAAAATATACTGAATTAATGAAAGATAGGGCTTATATAATAGGTGAAGTTGTTGATACTCATGAAGGAGTAAATTTATGTTAAACATTGGAGTTTTAATATCTGGTGGAGGTACAAATTTACAAGCTATTATAGATGAAACAAAATCAGGTGGAATAAATGGTACAGTAAAGCTTGTTATTTCAAATAAAGAAGATGCCTATGGTTTAGAAAGGGCTAGACTAAGCAAAATTAAAGCAGTTTATGAAACTGATGAAGATAAAATAATAGAGCTATTAAAAGAAAATAACATAGATTTAATAGTTTTAGCAGGGTATTTAAAAATAATAACTCCTAAATTTGTAGATGAATTTAGAAATAAAATAATAAATATTCATCCATCGTTAATACCTTCTTTCTGTGGAAAGGGGTATTACGGTGAAAAGGTACACCAAGGTGTTATAGATTATGGTGCGAAGGTAACTGGAGCTACAGTACATTTTGTAGATGAGGGAGCAGATACTGGAGCAATAATAATGCAAGAAGCTGTAAATGTAGAACAAGATGATGATGCAAAGTCTCTTGCAAAAAGAGTTTTAGAAGTTGAACATAGAATTTTAAAAGAAAGTATAAGATTGTTCTGTGAAAATAAATTAAGTATTCAGGGTAGGAGAGTGTTTATAAATGAGTAAAAGAGCATTAATAAGTGTGACAGATAAAAGTGGAGTAGTTGAATTTGCTAGAGAATTAAATAATCTAGGATATGAAGTTATATCTACTGGTAATACATTTAAGATACTAAAAGAGAATGGGGTAAATGCAATAACAATTGACGAAGTTACAAAATTCCCAGAAATGCTAGACGGAAGAGTTAAGACATTAAATCCATATATACATGGTGGAATACTTTATAAAAGAGATGAAAAATCTCATGTGGATACTGTAAATGAATACAATATAGGTTCTATAGATTTAGTAGTAGTTAACTTATATGATTTTGAAGGAACTTTAAAGGCTGGAAAAAGCCATGAAGAAATGATAGAAAACATAGATATAGGTGGACCATCTATGATACGTTCTGCTGCTAAAAACTATAAAGATGTAACAATAATAGTTGATGTAGCTGATTATGACACTATAATAGAAAAACTAAAAAATAATGAGTTAACTTTAGAAGATAGAAAAAGGCTAGCTTATAAGGCATTCTCAACTACAGCAAGATATGATGCTCTTATATCTACTTATTTTGCTAATGAAGTAGGTGATAAGTACCCAGAAATACTTAATTTAACTTTCCAAAAGGAACAAACTTTAAGATATGGAGAAAATCCACATCAAGCAGGTATTTTATATAGCCAACCAAATGCGAAAAATCCAATATTAAATTATGAACAATTAAACGGAAAAGAACTTTCTTTTAATAATATAAATGATTTACATGGATGCTTAGAAGTTATGAGAGAATTTAAAGATAGTGAAGAAGTTGTTTCAGTAGCTATAAAACATACCAATCCATGTGGAGTAGGAATTGGAGCTAATGCTTTAGAAGCTTATACAAAATGTTATGAAGCTGATACAGTTTCAATATTTGGTGGAATAGTAGGGATAACTTCAACAGTAGATGTTGAAACTGCTAAGAAGTTAAATGAAATATTCCTAGAAATAGTAGTAGCTTATGATTTTACAGAAGAAGCTTTAGATGTTTTAAGACAAAAGAAAAACTTAAGGGTATTAAAATTAGCTAAAATAGAAGAGAGTTTACAACCATACGATATGAAGTATTTAGATGGTAAGTTATTAATACAAGATAAAAATAATGTATTAGCTGATAAGTATGAAACAGTAACAAAAGTAAAACCTTCTAAAGAGCAACTTAAAGATATGGAATTTGGTATGAAAATAGTTAAAAATATGAAATCAAATGCCATAGTTATAGTTAAAGATGGTCAAACTCTAGCATCAGGGTGTGGTCAAACATCAAGAATATGGGCACTTAAAAATGCCTTAGAAAATAACAAGGATAAAGATTTCAAAGGTGCAGTACTTGCTTCAGATGCATTCTTCCCATTTGATGATTGTGTTACATTAGCTAATGAATATGGAATAAGTGCAGTGGTTCAACCTGGTGGTTCAATAAAAGATCAAGACTCAATAGATGCTTGTGATAAATATGAGATGACAATGGTGTTTACAGGAACAAGACACTTTAAACACTAGGGGGTAAATTATGAAAATATTAATTGTAGGCGGCGGTGGAAGAGAACATGCCATAGCTTGGAAATTAAGTAAAGAAAATAATGTTGAAAAAATCTATTGTGCTCCAGGTAATGCAGGGATAGCAAAAGTTGCGCAATGTGTAAATATAAGTGACAGTGATATAGAAAATTTAGTAAAGTTTGCAAAAGAAAATAATATAGACTTAACTGTAGTTGGACCAGAGGTTCCCCTTGTAAATGGTATAGTAGATGAATTTGAAAAAAAAGGCCTTAAAATATTTGGACCAAACAAAGAATGCTCTACATTTGAGGGAAGTAAATCATTTTCTAAAGACTTTATGATAAGACATAATATACCAACTGCTAAATATAAAGAATATACAAATTTAGATGAAGCTATAAGCGAAATCGATAGTTTTGGATATCCAGTGGTCATAAAAGCTGATGGGTTGGCAGCTGGAAAAGGTGTTGTAATACCAGAAAATAGAGAAGATGCTATAAATACTTTAAAGGAAATGATGAATGATAAAAAGTTTGGAAGTGCTGGAGAAAAGATAGTAGTAGAAGAGTTTTTATCAGGTATTGAAACTTCTATATTAGCATTTGTAGATAACGATACAATAGTTCCTATGGTAAGTGCTAAAGATCACAAGAAAGTATACAACTTTGAAAAAGGTCCAAACACAGGAGGAATGGGTACTTTTTCTCCAAGTGAAATCTATACAGATGAGTTGTCTAAAGAAATAAGTGAGAAAGTATTAAATAGAACTTTACAAGGTTTCAAAAAAGATAACTTAAATTATAAAGGAGTATTATTTATAGGACTTATGATAACTGAAGATGGTCCAAAGGTACTTGAATATAATGTAAGATTTGGAGATCCTGAAACTCAATCTGTTTTATTCAGATTAGAAACTGACTTACATAAAATAATGGAAGCTATATTAGATAATAAATTAAAAGATATAGAAATTAATTATAAAAAAGAAGAAGCTGTTTGTGTAATGCTTACATCAGGTGGATACCCAGAAGATTATGAAAAAGGTAAAGTGATAACTGGTCTTGAAGATTTAGATGAAGATATAGTTGTATTTCATAGTGGAACTAAGATGTTAGACGGAAACTTAGTTACTAATGGTGGTAGAGTTATAGGAATAACAACAAGTGCAGGCAGTGTAGAAGAAGCTGCTAAAAAGGTATATAAAAATATAGAGAAAATAAACTTTGAAGGAATGCATTATAGAACTGATATAGGGATTAAGTTTTGTGAAGAAATATCTTTCTAAGTATGAATCTTAAAATCAGATAAAATAGTTAGGGATTTAATTAAAAAATAGATTTTATGGCTTAAATAATAAAATTTAAGTCATAAAATCTGACTTATAATAAGTGACTCGTTACCAGGTTGTTTAAATCATATATTTGAGCAATGTGTTAACGAGCTACCTAGTTAGTATTGTCATTTTAATTATATAAAAAGGGAGAAAAGATATGTTAAGTACTATAAGTTTAGAGTCAAGTGTTAGAAGAATATTAGTTGAAAAAAGACAAGGATTTGACCTTGAAGCTAGAGCTTTAAAAAAGGATTTAATAGAAAGTTTACACATAGATACTATAGAAAATTTAAGAATTTTAAATAGATATGACATAGAAGGAATAGATGGAGAAGTATATGAAAATGCAGCAAAAACAATATTTTCAGAGCCTAACTTAGATATTGTTTATCATGAAACACTAGAGTTTAATGAAGGGGAGAGAGTATTTGCTATAGAATATCTTCCAGGTCAATATGATCAAAGAGGAGATTGGGCAGCTCAATGTATACAAATAGTAAATGAAGGTAATAGACCAGAAATAAATACTGCTAAATTATATATATTAACAGGAAATATAACAGATGAACAGTTTGATAAAATAAAAGATTATATAATAAATCCAGTTGATAGTAGAGAAGCTTCTTTAGAAAAAACAGAAAGTTTAAAGATGGAAACAGAAATGCCTACAGAAGTAGAAATATTAGATGGATTTATAGATTTAAATGAAGAAGGGTTAAAAGTATTTTTAAAGAATAACGGACTTGCTATGACATTAGGGGATTTAGCTCATGTTCAAGGATATTTTAAAAATACTGAAAAGAGAAATCCTACAATAACAGAGATAAAAGTCTTAGATACTTATTGGTCAGATCACTGTAGACATACGACATTCATGACTGAAATAGAAGATGTAAAAATAGAAAGTGGTAAGTACACAGATATAATAAAAGAAGCTTATGATATGTATCTTGAATCAAGAAAAAATGTTTATATAGATAGACAAAAAGATATATGCTTAATGGATATAGCAACTATAGCTATGAAAGAATTAAGAAAGCAAGGTAAATTAGAAGATTTAGATGTAAGTGAAGAAATAAATGCTTGTAGTATAAATGTTGATGTTGAAATAGATGGAAAAGTAGAGCCATATTTAGTAATGTTCAAAAATGAAACGCACAACCATCCAACAGAAATAGAACCATTTGGTGGAGCTGCAACTTGTTTAGGTGGAGCAATAAGAGACCCATTATCAGGAAGAAGTTATGTATATCAAGCAATGAGAGTAACAGGAAGTGCAGATCCAAGAACAACTTTAGAAGATACATTGCCAGGTAAGCTTATGCAAAGAAAAATAACTACTGAGGCTGCTCATGGATATAGTTCATATGGTAACCAAATAGGACTTACAACTGGTCAAGTTGCAGAAGTTTATGATGAAGACTTCGTTGCAAAGAGAATGGAAATCGGTGCAGTAATAGCTGCAGCTCCTAAAGAAAATGTAGTAAGAGAAGTTCCACAAAATGGTGACATAGTTATACTTCTTGGAGGAAAAACAGGAAGAGATGGATGTGGAGGAGCTACAGGTTCATCTAAAGAGCATAGCGAAGAATCAATACTTACTTGTAGCGCAGAAGTTCAAAAAGGAGATGCACCAAATGAGAGAAAGATACAAAGATTCTTCAGAAATAAAGAAGTAGCACAAATGATAAAAAGATGTAATGACTTCGGAGCAGGTGGAGTATGTGTTGCTATAGGAGAAGTTGCAGATAGCTTAGATATAAATCTAGATTTAGTTCCTAAAAAATATGATGGACTTGATGGAACTGAAATAGCTATATCAGAATCGCAAGAACGTATGGCAGTAGTTATAAATGCTTCTAATAAAGATAAATTCATAGACTTAGCAAGACAAGAAAACTTAGAGGCAACTCATGTAGCTACAGTAACTGATACTGGATATATGAGAATGTTCTGGAATGGTAAAGCAATAGTTAATATGAGTAGAAATTTCATAGAAACAAATGGAGTTAAACAAACTACTAAAGTTCATGTTGATAAAGTTAACGAAGAAAGCACATTCTTTAAAAGTGAGTTAAAAGAAAGAGAAAGTGAATTAGCTATAGAAGAAGATATAAAAGATAAATTTATGGAAGTATTATCAGACTTAAATGTTTGTTCTAAAAAAGGATTAGTAGAAAGATTTGATAATACAATAGGTTCAAATACTGTACTTATGCCATTTGGTGGTAAGTATCAAGCAACAGAAGCTCAAGGTATGGTAGCAAAAATACCAGTACTTGGTGGAGAAACTAATACTTCAACAATAATGACATATGGATATAACCCTAAAATAGGAAAATGGAGCCCATTCCACGGTGCATTATATGCAGTAGTTGAATCTGTGTGTAAAGCTGTGGCTATTGGGGGTAAATATGATTCGATAAGACTTACTTTACAAGAGTATTTCGAAAAACTTGGGGATAACCCTACGAAATGGGGTAAACCATTTGCAGCACTTTTAGGTGCATATTATGCTCAAAATAGACTTGGGATACCTGCAATAGGTGGAAAAGACAGTATGTCAGGTACATTTAAAGATATAGATGTACCACCAACATTAGTATCATTTGCTGTGGATACTGTGGATGCAGATTATGTAGTATCACCAGAATTTAAGAAAACTAATTCACAAGTTGTAATGTTATCAACAGATAGATTAGAAAATGATGTAGTTGACTTTGAAATGTTAAAGAAAAACCTAGATAAAGTAACAGAACTTATACACAATAAACAGGTATTATCAACATATGCACTTGGATTTGGTGGTATAGGGGAAGCTATAAGTAAAATGGCATTTGGTAATAGAATAGGATTTAAGTTTAATGAAGGTGTAGAAGATTTATTTAAACCGAACTATGGAAATATAGTACTTGAATTAGCAAATGAAGATTTAAGTTTATTAGAGGGATATAACTATATAGCACTAGGGTCTACAACAGAAGAACAAAGTATAATAATAGAAAATGAAGAAATATCATTAGAAGAACTATATAATGCTCATTGTGAAACACTAGAACCTATATTCCCAACTAAGTCAGTGGATATAAAAGAAAAGATAGAGACTATAAACTTTATATCTCAAGGTGAAGCTAAAAAATCATCTATAACTATAGCAAAACCAAGAGTATTCATACCAACGTTCCCTGGAACAAACTGTGAATACGACTTACAAAGAGCTTTTGAAAAAGCAGGAGCAAACACAAATATAGAAGTGTTTAAAAACTTAACATATAAAGATATAGAAGACTCTATAGAAACTATAGTTAACCAAATACGTAAGTCACAAATAATAATGTTACCAGGAGGGTTCAGTGCAGGTGATGAGCCAGATGGTTCAGCTAAGTTTATGGCTACAGTATTTAGAAATCCTAAAGTTGCTGAAGCTGTTAATGAATTCTTAACTAAGCAAGATGGATTAATGCTAGGGATATGTAACGGATTCCAAGCACTTATAAAACTTGGATTAGTTCCATATGGTGAAATAAGAGAAACTACAGTTGATGCGCCTACATTAACTTATAATAACATAGGTAGACATCAATCTAAGATAGTTAGAACAAGAATAGCGTCGAATAAATCTCCATGGCTTAAAGCTACAGAAGTTGGAGATACTCACAGTATAGCAATATCTCATGGAGAAGGTAAATTTGTTGCTAGTGAAGAAGTTATGAGACAGTTAATAGCTAACGGTCAAATAGCTACTCAGTATGTAGATTTCAATGATAATGCTACATATGATATAGATTTTAATCCAAATGGTTCAACTTATGCAGTTGAAGGTATAACAAGTGCTGATGGTAGAATATTTGGTAAGATGGGCCACTCTGAGAGAATAGGAGAGCATGTTATAAAGAATATAATAGGTGAAAAGGATCAAAAGATATTTGAATCTGGAGTAAATTACTTTAAATAAGAATCAAGAAAAGAATAGTATATTGATTTATCAATATGCTATTCTTTTTTTATGTAAAAATAAAAAATAAAATGCAACTCTATTAATATATCGTGCATCTAATATATGTAATCATGATTACAAGGGAGGATATAATGATTGAAAATATAGCAATAAAAAGGATAGGTTTTCTTAATAAAAAACAAAGAGAATATACGGAATATAAATTAGTACAACAAGCTCAAAATGGATGCGATGAATCTTTTGAGAAGTTGATAAACTCTTATAAAGAGTATTTATACAAGACTGCATTCTTATATGTTAAAAATGAGCATGATGCACTAGATATATATCAAGAAACTGTGTACAAGGCGTATATAAATATATCAAAACTTAGAAATACAAATTTTTTCAAAACCTGGATAACGAAAATATTAATAAATAATGTAAATATGAAAAATAGGCACTACAATAAGTTTCAAGATGGGCAAGTAGAAGATTACATAGGGGAAATTGAATACTCAAATATAGAGGAAAACATAGATTTATATGATGCAATTGATAGATTGGGTGAAAAATATAAAACTCCTGTTATACTTCAATATTTCCATGATTTGACCATACCACAAATTGCAGAGATTATGGAATGTAATGAAAATACAGTAAAGTCATACATAAGACGGGCAAAGAAGAAGTTATATGATATATTGAAGGAGGAAAAATAATGAGTAAATTTGATGATATAAAAATGCCGGATAATATAGATGAAGTAACTAAAAATGCGATAAGAAGAGGGAAAACTAAAAAATATCAATATAAAAAGGTTACAAAAGTGGCAGCATCTATAGCTGTTATATCTACTTTAACTATAACAACTACATTTGCAGTAGAGTATATAATTGATTATTTTAATCATAACAAACAATCACTGTATCTATCAGATAAAAATGATTTTGAAAAAACGAGTAACAATATAAATTTAACAGTAAAGGATAAGGGCATAGAATTTACAATAGATAATATATCAATAGATGATAATTACATAATGGTTTTTCATACATCTAAAAGAGATAAAAATATAAATAAAATAGATAAAGATGCATACCTTGATAATCCAATTATATCTACTTATATGGATGGTGAAAGAATAGAAGAAAGTAGTGGAATAATTGAGCATGAAGCAACTTATATATCTGAAAATGAATTAAAAGGTATGCAAAAAATAGATGTTAGCAGTGTTAATATAGATAATAATGATGAAATTGTATTTAGAGTTAATAATATATTTGGTATAGAAGGTAACTGGGAAATATCACTTAAAGTAGATAAATTAAAATCAGTTAATAATACTTATAATTATAATGTAAATAAAGATTATACAATAAATCAAACTTATGATTATAATAATGAAAAAATAGATATAAAACATAATATTAATGTAGAAAAAGTAACTATATCTCCTTTAGCTAACACAATACGTATAAATGAAAAGCCGACTAAAGTTTTTAAAGATTGGACACCAATGTTAGGAAACTCATTTGCATTATTTGATGATAAGAATAACTCATTAGATGTATTAGATAAAGGAGGAAGTGGTGTTAATACTAAAACTGGAATAGCAAGTAATTCATATGAGTTTTTAAAAGCTGATAAAGATACAAAATTATTAACATTAGTACCAATATCATTTGCTCATAGTGTAGAAAATAAGGAACTAGAGCCTCAAAGTATAGGTAATTTACCAATAGTTTTTGAAACTAGTGAATATGGAAAAGTTGTAATAGAAGACATTAAGATAACTGACACAGAAATTAAATATACTTATTATAAAGATGGAGTAGTACCAGGTTATCTTACTTTATGGTTCTATGATGAAGAAGGGGATGAGATAGACATAAGTAGTAGTGTAAAGGAATCGCTAGATAGGCATACTGGTAGATACACAACTATATTAAAATTGGAAGGATATGAAAATGATATTTCTAAAATAAGAAAAATTAAGAAAGTATCTACATTCTCTCATAGTGATATGAAACTACTATACGATCAACAAATTAAGATAGATTTAAAAGAGTAATAATAAAGTTTATTAAAATATAGTATGTTAAGTAAAATTAACTTACTGTATTTTATTTGTGCACAAAATTTATATAATTAATATGTTGTGCTAGTTAATATCTATATAGTATTTTTAATAATTCATTTTTATATAATCAACCATAGTAATTTCAATGACTAAATTTAACTAACACAACGAGTTAATTATAAAATATATAAATTAGCACTCTATACTTGACAGTGCTAACAAAAGTGATACAATAATACCTATAAAGGGAACTTAATTTTATCCCATAAATTTTTAATTAAAATTAGGAGGAGATAAAATGACAAATCAAAAGGGTAGTATATCAATACATACGGAAAATATTTTTCCAATCATAAAGAAATGGTTATATTCAGACAAAGATATATTTATAAGGGAACTTATAAGTAATGGTTGTGATGCAGTAAATAAATATAAAAAACTAATTTCATTAGGTGAAGCTAAAGGAAATGCTGATGAAAGTTATAAAATAAAAGTATCGATAGATAAAGAAAATTCAGCACTTATATTTGAAGATAATGGTATAGGTATGACTGCTGAAGAAGTAGAAAAATATATAAATCAGGTTGCATTCTCAGGTGCAGAAGATTTCTTTAACACATACAAAGAAAAAATGAATGAAGAAAATGATATAATAGGACACTTTGGATTAGGATTCTATTCTTCTTTTATGGTATCTAAAAAAGTACAAATAGATACACTATCGTATAAAGAAAATGCAACACCAGTAAGATGGGTAAGTGAAGATGGATTAGAATTTGAATTAACACAATCAGATAATAGAGAGACAAGAGGAACAACAATTACATTATTCTTAGCAGATGATAGTAAAGAGTTCCTAGAAGAATACACAGTAAGAAATATAATAGATAAATATTGTTCATTCTTGCCAGTTGATATATATTTAGAAACTATAAAAACAGAAGAAACAAAAGAAGATGAAGTAGTAGATACAACACCTATAAATGATACAAATCCATTATGGCTAAAAGCTCCAAAGGATTGTACGGATGAAGAATATAAAGAGTTCTATAGAAAAGTATTTAAGACTTTTGATGAACCGTTATTCTGGATACACTTAAATGTAGATTATCCATTTAATTTAAAAGGAATATTATATTTCCCTAAATTAAAAAATGAATTTGAGCTTATAGAAGGTAAGGTTAAATTATACAATAACCAAGTATTCGTAGCAGATAATATAAAAGAAGTTATACCAGAATTCTTACTATTATTAAAAGGTGTAATAGACTGCCCAGATTTACCTTTAAATGTTTCTAGAAGTTTCTTACAAAATGATAGAGATGTAAGTAAAATTTCTAAACATATAGTTAAAAAGGTTGCAGATAAATTAAAATCATTATATAAAAATGAAAGAGAAAATTATGAAAAGTTCTGGGATGATATACAAGTATTTATTAAGTTTGGATGCTTAAAAGATGAAAGTTTCTATGATAAGGTAAAAGATAGTATATTATTCAAAACTATAAACTCACAATATATAACTCTTAATGATTACTTAGAAAATTGCAAAGAAAAACATGAAAACAAGGTATTCTATGTGAGTAATGAAGAGCAACAATCACAATATATAAAGCTATTTAAAGATTATGGATTAGATGCAGTTATATTAGACTCTACAATAGATAACCATTTTATATCTATGATAGAATTTAAAAATCAAGGCGTACACTTTAATAGAATAGATGCAGATTTATCTGATATATTAAAGGATAATGATAATGAAAATAACAAAGAAATAAAAACTGATATAGAAAACCTATTTAAAGATGTTATAGGTGATAGAATAAATAATTATTCAGTAGAAAGCCTAAAGAGTGAAGATACACCAGCTATTATATTAATTTCAGAGCAATCTAGAAGAATGGCTGAAATGCGATCTCAATTCGCAGGAATGGACTTTGGTATGAGTTTTGAAGAAGAAAAAACTTTAGTTATAAATAATAATAGTTCTATAGTTAAAAAATTAGTTTCATTAAAAGATGATGAAAGTAAGAAAGAACAAGTATCATTAATTTGTAATCAAATAGTAGATATAGCTTTATTATCTAATAAAGAATTAGATTCTAAGCAATTAGATGAATTTATAAAGAGAAATAATCAACTTATGAGTATGGTAATTTCATTATAAAATATTATAAATTTATAGAATTAAATAGTAGGAATAAGATAAAATATGTGTTTATTTTGAAGTAATTTATAGTATAATATAAACATAAAGAAATAAAAAAAGAAATTACAGTCTTGTGGAATAGAGTGTGGTTTCTATATAAATAAAAAATTATTTTTTGATGAACTTAATCTTTACATCAAGTTCAAAACCACTCTTTCTATTGCGACTAGAAGAGTGGTTTTTTATTTTATCATATATGTAATTGGTAATTAAACCAATAGCAATGGTACATATTATACCTAAGATAAATTTTATTGTCAGTTCCATATAGCTTACACCTCCTTCCTACTTACTGTAGGAACTTGGGTTATATGAAACCACCACTCTCAGACTGTAATTTCTATTGTATTATATCATAAGGTAAAAATTTATACTAATAAATTTAAGTTTATATAAATTTTTAATAATAAATGTATTGACCCTAACATTGTGTAATACCTTAATATAAACTCAGGAGGTGGAAATAATGTATAAAATAAATGAAGTATCAAAACTAACTGGTGTAAGTATAAGAATGTTACATCATTACGATAAAATAAGACTCTTAGAACCTAGTAAAAGAACAGGTTCAAATTATAGAATGTATAATGATGATGACATAGCAAGACTTTATCAAATATTGTTGTTTAAAGAATTAGAATTTCCACTTCAAGAAATAAAGCAAATACTAGATGATAAAGACTTTAATAGAGAGGAAGCTTTAAAAGCTCAACGTAATCTTATATTTAAAAAGAAACAAAGACTAGAGAGAATACTAGAATCAATAGATGATACTATTGAAAATTTAGGAGGAGAAACTATGAGTAAAGATAATTTTAAAGCATTTGGTTATGAAGAAGTAAAAAAACATCAAGAAAAATACAAAGAAGAAACAGAAAAGAGATATGGAAATAGCGATGCTTATAAAGAAAGCCAAGAAAAAACATCAAAATATTCTAAAAATGATTGGGAAAATATAATGGGGGAAGCTAGTGTTATATATGAAGAACTAGCAAAGTTAAGAGACAAAGATCCATCAGATAAACTAGTTCAAGATTTAGTTGAACAGTGGAGAAATCATATAAGTACTAATTTCTATAACTGTACTATAGAAATATTTAGAGGTCTTGCTCTTATGTATGTAGCGGATGAAAGATTTACTAAAAATATTGATAAGTATGGAGAAGGATTAGCTCAGTTTATGAGTGATGCAATGAATGTATATTGTGATAATAATGGATAATAAATAATGGAAAAACCTCAGTAAATGAATTTATTGAGGTTTTTATAATTATAGAAATATGTAAAATTATGATATAATCTAGTTTAAAAGAAATTATAGTTTGCTTATGTAGTAAAATAAAAAAGCAACTCTCGCCAAAGAGTAATTTTGAACTTGATATAAAAAGTAAAGTTTAAAAAATCCAAATAATCAATGGGGAGTAATACCCTAAATACATAGACTGTAATTTCTTTTTATATTATTATTATTACATCAGAATATCAATTCAAATAAGCTAAATCCTATTTAATAAACTAAAGATAATTTCAAAAATATTAATAAATATACTAATTTAACTTAGTTTTATTAAAATTAGTATATAAAATATAACAAGGAGCTAAATAATGGGGAATATATTACTTTTAGAAGATGACAAATCTCTAAACAGAGGAATCAGTTTCAAGCTAAAAAAAGAAGGATATAATGTATGTACAGCTTTTAACATAAAAGAAGCTAAAGATGTTTTTGAAAATAATAAAGTAGATTTAATAATTTCAGATGTTGGACTTCCTGACGGAAGTGGATTTGATTTTTGTGAAGAAATAAGAAAAATCAGTAACGTACATATAATAATGCTAACTGCACTAGACCAAGAAATAGATATAGTAGCAGGATATGACATTGGAGCAGATGATTATATAACAAAACCATTTAGTTTAATAGTGCTAATATCAAAAGTTAATGCATTCATGAGAAGAATCGGAAATACAATAATAGAAAATATAATATTTTGTGATAAATTAAAATTTGATTATGTAGAAAATAAATTAACTAAAGATAAAGAAGAGATACTTCTAAGTAAAAATGAAGGAAAATTATTAAAATACTTAATGGAAAATTCAAGTCAAACGGTTACAAAGGAGAAATTAATGGAAGCTCTTTGGGATATTGATGGAAACTTTGTTGATGAAAATACATTAGCAGTTAATATAAGAAGACTTAGACAAAAGGTAGAGGATAATCCATCTGAGCCAGAATATATAAAAAATATAAGAGGTGTGGGATATACCTTTGCAAAGAGGTGTATAAAAAAATGATAAATATAATAAGAAAAGAACCTGTAATAAAAAAATCAATATTTATAATGATGATGAGCATAATAGTTATATTTAGCATTTTCACAGTATTTCAATACAATAACTTAAAGAATATATATTTAGAGCAAGAAAATATAAACAAAAGAGTAGTAGGAATACTAGTAAATAAATATCCTCAACAAGAGGTAGATATAGTTAAATCCATATATAAACAAGATAATCGATATTTAGACTTAGGAGCAAAAACTTTAGACAAGTATGGATATGATAATAACTATAATATGTATGAAAATGTAAATTTCAAAGAACGTTTGAAATATTTCCTGGTAAATAATTTAACTGTTTTTGTAATAATAATTATTCTAGTGTCATTTATAGTATTTAACTTTACTAAATATATGTATAACCGATTATTAAAAGTAAATAGTGATATAGAAAATATAATAAATAATAAATATATAGCACAGGAAGAATTTAAAGAAGAGGGTGTATTTAACAGAATATATACAGATTTAAATAAGTTATCAAGAAGTTTGAATTTGAAAATAAGTAGTTTGGATAAAGAAAAGGAAAGCATAAAAGAATTAGTAACAGATATATCACATCAATTAAAAACACCACTAGCATCATTAAAATTATATAATACATTATTAATAGAAGAAGAACTTGATGATGAGGATAGAATTGAGTTTTTAAAGACGAATGAAATGTCTATTAATAAATTACATAATCTCATAGATTCATTAGTTAATATATCTAGGCTAGAAGCAAGCATGATAAACATTAAAATAGAAAATAAAAGTATAAAACAAACTTTGATAAAAGCTATAAATAGCACAGTACCCAAAGCTAATCAAAAAAATATAAATATAAATATAGAGGATTTTGAAGATATAGAAATTCCTCATGATACAAAATGGACAGAAGAAAGTATATTCAATGTATTAGAAAATGCAGTTAAATATAGCTCTGAAAATAAAGATATAAATGTACAAGTTTCAGAAACTATAAACTTTATAAGGATAGATATTAAAGATAATGGTATTGGAATTGATAAGTCGGAGTACAACAATATATTTAAAAGATTTTATAGAAGTGAAAAAGTTGATGATATTGAAGGTTCAGGGATAGGTCTTTATTTAAGTAGGAAGATACTAGAGAAACAAGGTGGAAACATTATAGTATCATCACAAAAAGAACAAGGAAGTAAATTTTCTTTATTCCTTACAAAAGTGTAAGACTAGTTGTAAGTGATTTGAAAGACTTAGGTTGTATTATTAAAGTATAAATAATACAGATAAGGGGAAAAGAAAAATGAATATATTAAAAACTAGTAATTTAAAGAAATATTATGGAAATGGTGAAAATTTAGTTAAAGCAATAGACAATGCCAATATAGATATAAAAGAAGGTGAGTTTGTAGCTATAGTTGGTAAATCAGGATCTGGAAAAAGTACATTACTTCATATTATGGGTGGACTTGATAATCCAACAGAAGGAAAGGTATACATAAACGATAAAGATATATTCTCTCTGAAAGAAGAGGAACTAGCTATATTTAGAAGAAGAAATATAGGGTTTATATTCCAAAATTTCAATCTAATACCATCACTTAATGTATGGGAGAATATAACGCTTCCTGTAGGGCTTGATGGAAAAAAAATTAATAAGCCATTTGTAACTGATATTATAAATTCTTTAGGTTTAGAAAGTAAAGTAGATGCACTACCGAATACATTATCAGGTGGGCAACAACAAAGAGTTGCTATAGCTCGTGCATTAGTAGCAAGACCTGCAATAATACTTGCAGATGAGCCAACAGGAAATCTAGATTCTAAAACTTCTGATGAAGTTATGAGCTTATTAAAAACTATGATAAAAAAATACAATCAAACATTAGTAATGATAACTCATGATGAAACAATTGCTCAAATGGCTGATAGAGTAATATATATAGAAGATGGTAAAGTAGTAAAGGGTGGTGTTACAAATGATTAATATCACTAAAATAGCTAAAAATAATATAAAATACAACAAATCAAAAAGTATATTAATTATTTTAACTATATTTTTAGCAACTACATTATTATCATCAGTAGCAATGGTTGGATTAGATTGGACTGAAGTAAATAAAAGAAATGTAATACAGTATTATGGAAGTTATCATGGATTGTATGGAAGAGTTGATGAAACTAAATATGAAAAAATCAAATCTCATGCAGATATAGATTCAACAGGAATAATAAATGGAATTGGTTCTATGAAAGAATATGAAGATGAAACTAAAATAGCATTAGCTTATGTTGATGAAAATGCATTTAAATTTAATTCATTTAAATTAGTAGATGGTAAGCTACCTGTTAATAAAAATGAAATAGCTATAGATGATATGGCTCTAAAAAAATTGGGATATGAAGAAAAATTAAATCAAACAATAGAAATAGAATATGAAGATTATGCAAGTGGCGAAATAGTAATAAAAGATTTTATAGTAACAGGAATAACCAAATCAAGTGAAAGTGCACAAGTAAAAAAATCATACTCAATAATAGTATCTAATGACTATATGAATAGTACTAGAGATATGTCTAAAGAAAACTTTAATGTATTCTTCACTTTAAAAAATGGAGATAACATGTATGCTGATGATATGGAAATGATGATAGGCGAAATTGGAGAAAACTTTGGTATAAAAAAAGTTTACACAGCAGTAAATGAAAATTACATAAATTTATCAAAGCCAGATCCTTCTGTTATAACATCAATTGTAGTTATATGCTTAGTTATAATACTTTCTAGTATACTTGTAATATACAATATATTCTATTTATCAATAATAACTAAAGTTCAAGAATTTGGGAAGTTAAGAGCGATAGGTACTACTAAAAAACAAATTAAAAAAATAATTTTAAAAGAAGGTATGTATCTATCTGTAATAGCTATACCTCTTGGGTTAGTGGCAGGGTACATTATAAGTGAAGTAATAGCAAAATATTTATTATTATCAGATGTTAGTGTATCCAAATGGTTAACAGCTTTAGCAATAGGATTAATAAGTATAATAACTGTATATGTATCTTTAATAAAGCCTATGAAAGTAGCATCTAAAGTATCTATAGTAGAAGCGGTAAAATATAACGGAGAGTCAACTACTAAGAAAAAAACTAGAAAAGGTTATGATTATATAAATGTATCAAGACTTACAAAAGCCAACTTATCATCTAATAAAAAACGTACTTATGTGACACTCTTATCACTTACATTAAGTGGAATACTATATATAGTGGTATCTTGTGCATTGAGTAGTATGGACGCAGAAAAAATGGCAAAACTTCATTCCTCGCATGATATAGTGATAAGATTAGATAATTATACTTTTGGAGATAAAACTAGTCCAAATACAGAGCTTAATATATTACAAAAGAAAAATTTACTGAGTGATGAATTTATAAATGAATTAAAAAAAATTAATGGTGTAAAGGATGTAGAAGTCACATCAAATATGATAAAATCAGAAATTCTAAATCTAGAACTAGAAGAAGATTTTTATGATATTATTGGAATAGATGAAAGTGCTGAAAATGATTTGGAAGATATGGAGTTATATCTACAAGATGGAGAAATAGACTTAGAAAAATTAAAATCTGGCGAAGAAATGATATTAAACTTTTCAATGTATGCAGATATGTATGATATAAAAGTAGGAGATATTTTATCTTTTGAATTGTATGATGGAGAAGATATTATAAAAAAAGATTTTAAAATTCAAGCTATAACAGATGGACCGGGAGTATTCGTAATACATAATAATATAATGGATAAGCTAGTTAAAACAAATACAAGACATAGTATTGGATTGACTATAGAGAAAAATGCTTATAATGAAGTAAAAGCATATGTAGAATCCCTTGTAAAAGCAAATGAAAATTTAAATGGTAGCTATATAGATGTAGAAATAGCATCTAGTGAATTAGCTATAAAAATAACTAAGATTATGGGATATAGCTTAGTTGTATTAATAGGAGTTATAGGATTTATAAATCTAATAAACTCTATGATAACAAGTATAATAACAAGAAAAAAAGAATTAGGTATGTTACAAGCAATAGGGCTTACTAATAAACAATTAGTACAAATGCTAAATAAAGAAGCAATGTTTTACACATCATTTATGTTAATAGGCTCATTAACAATAGGAAATATAATAGGATATAGTGCAGTTCAAGCTATGAGAAAATCAGGAATGTCTTATGCAGTATATGTTCTTCCTATTAATCAAATGATAATAATGATTGTATGTATAGTATTAGCCCAATTTATTTTAACTTATTTAATAAGTAAAAACTTTAATAAAGAATCTCTAATAGATAGAGTTAGATATAGTGAATAAAATTATATTTACTTAATAAATGCCTACAAGTACTGATTGTATTTGTAGGCATTTTATTTATTTTATACTAATAAAAAATTTATATGTAAAAATCCTTCTTTAACTCCATCAATTTGAACTTCTGTTATTTTACAATTTCTAACTTCTCCATTTAGATTAACTTCAACTATCTTATCTCCACCATTGGCATCTAAATATCTTTGAAATTCAGTTTTATGAATTTCTATAGGTATACTATTATCTAATTTATTTCCATAAATAACAGCAGGTATATAACCTCTGCTTCTTATAGCTTTAGTTTTTTCATTTAAATCTCTGTTTAGTGCGTTTAGCATATTTTTTATCCCCCTTATAATCTATAAAAATTTAAGGCTTGTTTACCCATAATAAATAATATTTAAATAAGCATCTAATTATTCATAAAAAATAAAAATAATTTATCTGATAATTTTAACTTAGTATAGATAGATTAAAAATGAATAAAATAACAACGATATATACATTTTAAAAAAAGGATGTGGGATAATGTTCAAGCCTAAACGAGTTTTATTTGAAAAGGGTACTTTAGATACAGAAGTTGGACAAAATATATATAATATGATAAAAGATGATAAGAACATAGAAGTAATAAAGTTAACATCAAATAAAATTAAAGGAAATATACCTGGAGAAAATTTATTTGAACAGTATCGAGAAGGAAAAGAAACAATGGTAGTAAGTTATAAAAAAAGCTTAAAATTTCAGACCTGTAAGCCTTCAGCTAATTATCAATTACCATTAGTTTCTGGTTGTATGGGAAGATGTGAATACTGTTATTTAAATACGCAACTAGGAGATAAGCCGTTTGTGAGGGTTTTTGTTAATACTGATGATATTTTAGAACAAGCAAAAAAATATATAGATGAAAGGTCTCCACATATTACAATATTTGAAGGTGCAGCCACATCAGACCCTATACCTATAGAACCATATACACATTCATTAAAAAAGACTATAGAGTTTTTGGGTAAAGAAGAAAAAGGAAGATTTAGGTTTGTAACTAAATTTAATGATATAGATACGTTGCTTGATGCAAAACATAATAATCATACGGAAATAAGATTTAGTATAAATACACAAAGAGTTATTGATGAGTATGAACATCACACTGCATCAGCTAATAAAAGAATAGAAGCAGCTGTTAAAGTAGGCAAAGCTGGATATCAGATAGGATTTATAATAGCACCAGTATTTTTATATGAAAATTGGAAAGAGGAATATAAACATTTAATACAAAGTATAAAAGAAAAATTACCAGAAGATTTTAATGAAAAAATCATATTTGAAGTTATATCACATAGGTATACAAGTAGGGCAAAAAATAGAATACTAGAAATATTTCCAGAAACAACATTACCTATGAATGATGAAGATAGAAAGTTTAAATATGGTCAATTTGGATATGGAAAATACTTATATAATAAAGAAGATTTAACAGATATGAAGGAATTTTTTATGGAGAATTTAAAAAGTATATTTCCAAATAGTATAGTGAAATACATAATTTAATATCCATAATCAAAAGTGGAAAAATTAAAACTATAGTAATAATATATTAAAATTTATATATACTTTATTGATATGATTAAATCAATATTGGAGGAATATAAATGATAATGTATTTAAGAAATAATGGATATAAAAAAGGTAATCAAAGTAATATTCCTAATGTTTTTGCATTTACTATGATAAGAAACTTTTTAAATGATAAAAGCTATGAAGAAATGAGAAGGGAGTATTTTATTAGAGACCTAACTCCAAACGAAGTAAATCAAAGTATGAGAGATATAAAATGGCTATTTAGAGAATATAAGGGACTAGATGTTATAACAATTGAAAATAAAAAAGGTGACATAACTAAGTTTATATTATAAATGAGACCCTCTTGATGAGGGTCTTTATTTATAGTAATTTACAATATAATTGTATAAATAGAATATGGAAATTATAATATTATTTGCTTAAAATAAAAATTATCTGGAAACAATTATATAAACAAAATTGTAAATTGTAGGAGAGTTTATAATGATAGGATTAATATCGGATACACATGGTTTACTAAGAGAAGAAGTAGTGTATAATTTAAGTAACTGTAACTTAATAATACATACAGGTGATATAGGTAAATTTGAAGTTATAGAAAATTTAGAGAAAATAGCTAAGGTAGAATTCATAAGAGGAAATTGCGATAAAGATAAAAATATAGCAAAAGAAGATAAAATAATAGACGTATATAATATAAGAATATACTTAGTTCATGATATATCAAAAGTGAGTATAGACTTAAAAGAAGAAAATATAGATATTGTTGTATATGGTCATTCTCATAAAAGTAATATATATGAGGATAAAGGTATACTTTATATAAATCCTGGGTCAGTTGGACCACGAAGATTTAATCTACCTATATCTATGGCAAAGCTTAAGATATTAGATAATGAACGCTATTATGACTCATTAAAATTAATTGATAAAAATATTTATAGATATAAATGCTATGAAGTAGAATTTATACCTATAGTAATATAAATATTATATTTATATACTAGAAAGGAATTTTTATGTTTGGATATGTAAAAATAAACAAAATGGATTTAACTTTTAGAGAATATGAACATTATAGAGGTTATTATTGTGGTTTATGTAAGTATTTAAAAGATAATCATGGTGAAATATCTAGATTATCTTTAAATTATGATATAACATTCTTGATATTAATATTAACAGCAGTATATAAACCAAAATCTACTATAATAGAGGAAGGGTGTATAACAAATCCATTTAAAAAGAAAAAAAAGATAATAAATGAAATAACCGAATATGCAGCAAGTATGAATGTACTTTTAACATATTATAAATTAGAAGATAATTTAAAAGATGATAATGGATTAAAAGATAAAGTTGCATATACTATATACAAAGGAAGATTAAAATCTGCTTATGAAAAATATCCTAAAAAAGCTGAATTTATAAAAGGTCAATTAGAAACACTATATAATCTAGAACAAGAAAACAATACTAATATTGATTTAGTGTCAAATACATTTGGAAACTTAATGGCAGAGATATTTGCATATAAAGAAGATGAATTTGAAAAGGACTTAAGGCAGATTGGATTTAACATAGGCAAATATATATACTTATTAGATGCCTATGAGGATTTAGAGAAAGATTATAAAAAAGGTAGGTATAATCCTTTTATAGGGTACATAGACAGAAGAGAAGAGTTAAAAGTACGAGTAGATAAATTAATAAGTATGACATTGGGAATGGTAGGTAGAAGAATCGATAACTTAAATCTAAAAACTAATACAGCAATAATAGAGAATATCGTATATTCAGGAGTATACCTAAGATATCAAAATATATTAGAGGAGGGTATTAAATAAATGTATAGTAATGTATATGATAATAAATTTATAAATATAAAGGAACTTATTGATAATAGTGAGTTTGAGAAAGCTTACAATGCTTTAAAAAGTATAAGTGAAAGATGTTCTAAATGGTACTATCTAAATTCATTATCTGCTATGAATTTGGGATATTATGAAGAAGGTGAAGAGAGTATAACAAAAGCTTCAGAGATGGATCCTGAAAATAAGGACTATAAAGCTCTTTTAGAAAGTTATAACTTTTATAGAGATGATTATAGGGATAGATCTTATAACTATAATAGAAGAAGACGTTCTGACTTAGGTGGATGTTGTTGCTGCTGTTGTGATGATTGTTGTGAAGATTGTATGACACTATGGTGTTTAGATTCATGTTGTGAATGCTTCGGTGGAGATTTAGTGAGTTGTTTCTAAGGGGGATTTAATGAGTAGAAAAATAGCCTATAGTGGGATACTATTAGCGATAAACTTGATTTTATTGTTACTAATAAATGTTATACCGATTAACACATTATTTCTTATGGGCTTAGCATCACTTCCAATAGCTATAATAATAATGGAATATGGTCCTAAGAGTGGTTTTGTTTTTTATATAGCATCAGTTATTTTAGGTTTTATAGTAATTAATAGTAAATTTCAATGGGTATTAAACACTTTTACATTTGGAATATACGGTTTGATAAAATATATTATTGAAAGAGATAGACCTGTATATATAGAGTATTTTCTTAAAATATTATTTGCTAATGTAGCAATTTTAATAGTGTACTTTATATTAAAGCCATTTGTTTATATACCTGTAAATTTATTTACAGTATTAATTTTTGAAGTATTATTCATTGTATATGATAATATATATAGTTTATTTATAGAATATTACAACGCAAGACTAAGAAAAATAATAAAACAGATATAATAAAAAGAGATATGAGTTATTATTTATATGTTATAATTCATATCTCTTTTTATTATTTATTTTAATTTAAAGTAATCCTTTTGTTGATCGCTTATAGCTTTCTCACATTTACCACATGCGTAGTAAGTCTCTCCTAAATCAAATTTATTTGAGTCTTTATTATAAATTAAGTTTCTTTTATCTATTATACCTGTACTTCTTAGGTCATTTTTACAGTTTATACAAGTAGTGATATTACATAAAGCCTCTAAGTCCTTAGGAGTAGTATTTTCAATTAAAGAGTTACAGTTGCAACAAATTACAGAATTAAGGTCTTCTTTAGCGATTTCTACTGGTTTATTTTCCTCAGGTGAAAACTTAAATATCTTGTTTTCACAAACTATATAACCAACTTCAAAAATATTTGATTTACACTTTTTACATATTACAGAAGGTATATTAATATCTTTATTTTTTGTTTTTATATTTGTTTTATCATTTTCGTTATTTTGAGATATTTCTTTATTTGGATTTTTTAAATTACTAAAGTAGTTAGAAAGATCTTTATAGTTGTTTTGTCTTGCTACGTAAACTAAATGGTCATAAATAGTAGCAAATTCTTTATTTCTAGACTTTGAATTAATATCTATAAGGTTATTGTCTATAGCATATTTTACTATAGAAATATAGTTGTATTTAGTTGCAAAAAACAGAACGAGTTCATCAAATATTCCTGAATTAACTTTATCTAAAAACTCTATCCATAAATCTGGTGATTCTAAATATAAATTTTTACTTAAAGTATCTAAATCTTTTTTTATACTAGATTTCATTATACATCCCTCCATTAGTAATTAAAAAAGGAGTACCTCAAGGTAATTAATTTAAATGAGATAATCCTTTTTATTATAATTATATGTCAAGTATATCTACATTTGGTGATAAAGAATAAATGATATCTTTTCTTTCAACTATTATTTGACTAGTTTTTGAAATAACAGGATCACTTGCAATATGAGATAAAAGTTCTTTAGTTGGATTTATAGCAATTGGATTCCCAACTCTTCTTAACATATTAATATCTCCATTAGTGTCACCATATGCATAGGATTTATTTAAATCAATATCATACTTTTCTACAAAACTATCTATAGCAGTATTCTTACTTCTTGAATCCCACATAGGTATAACCGTACCATTGAACATTTCATTTTCAAAAAGATAGTTACTTCCGATACAATCAGTTACATTATATTTTTTAGCCATTTTTTCGACTAAAAAACCTGGACTTCCGGATATGAAAATTACAATATGATTATTATCTAAATGCCATTTTATTCTTGAACGAGTATATTTATATACTCTATCAGATTTTAACTTTATTACTTGATCGCTAGTAAAATCTATACAAGTTTTATCTAATCCGATTAAGGATTTTACATATAGATCACATATTTCATCTAAGTAATCATCATAGTGGCCTTGTCTCTTATCCCAGTCCATAAAAGTATCTCTAGCATGCTCAAACCATGCTTTTTGGTCGATTATATCATATTTAATTAATTTTTTAAAATGTTCAACCATAAGAGAATCTCTATAAAGAGTACCGTCTATATCAAAAAAAGCTGCTATTTTTCCCATAAAATCACCTCGATTAACCGTTTATTTTATTATATTATAAAAAATGGATGAGTTGTAAAATTATATAAAATAATTTAGAATTATTTTTATTATTTAATGAAAGTATAGTTAGTTTATAGTATATTCAAAAACATGTGTCTTAATTATGATTAATTCGTTAAATTGAAGAAAATAATAAAGGTATATATGATAATAAGGATGTGATTTAATGAAATTTAATTTTGCAAAGGTTACAAACTCAAGGCTTATGGGAACAATGGGACTTTTAATAAATTGGGAAGATAAACAGGATAAAATAGTACAATACTTTTTACTAGATGCAGAAGGTCTTGGATTAGCTGATTATGTTAGCTTAAAAAATCCTACAAAAGATGAAGCACATAGAGAAGAAGAAAGACTTATGGGTGGATTAGGATCAGATAGAATAAGAATATCTGAAGATGAGGCCTTATTTTTGGTTAAATATTTTGGTAATAAAAATTCATATTATGAAAAACCTCTTCCAGGTGAAGTTGAGGAGTACATAGATATTATAAATAAATATGAAACTAACTTGAAAATAGAAGATATATATCCAAAGATATGTAAACCTATAAAAGACGAGGTAGAATTTATAAATTATATGACTATGAGATTTATAGCTTGGGATAGGGAAAGTTTACGATATTTTTCTAGTAGTGAAGAAATAGCAAACATGCATATAACAAATATAAATGGGACACTATTAAAAAATACTGTAATACCTAAAGGAAATAAAAGATATATAAGTGAAGCATTATATGAAGATAATGATGGATATTATACATCTAAGATAGCCTTTAGTATAGAAGAAGATAATGATGGATTTAAAATAAGCTCTATGGTTGCAACTGATAAAGAATCTATATTTGACTTTGAAGTTTTTGATGAAATATCTAAGCCAGAGTTTGTAAGTATGTATAATATAAATAGAGTAGATGAATTTCTAGATATATTTTATAAAGATAATCCATTTGTATTAAAAAGTGATATGGAAAATGGTACATTCTTTACAAGGTTTAATTTTAATAATGATCATGTTAAGGAGAATGTATATGTAATTAATAATGATATTAAAGCGATATACTATCAAATGGAAAATGAATTTTTCGTAGGAACTTATAGTGATAAAGATAGAAAGTATATAAATAAGATATTGCAGTGTAATTATAAAGAATATCTAGATATTAAAGAAGAGTTATACTTTGAAGAAAATGTATTATATGATTTTGTTGAATCAGAATCAAATGACTTCTATGATTTTTTAGATTAAGGTAAATTAAATAAAGCCATGAATGATTATTCATGGCTTTATTTTGTATTTATAATATTGGGGGAATATTATGAGGAATACATTTATATTATAGACAGACATAAATTTCTTATACTATCTATTATAAAAAAATTACATTTCTTCCTCATCAAATTCCTCCATATTTATAGGAGTCATTCCAGGCATCATCATATAAGGTGTCATAGGAGTCATTCCAGGCATCATCATGCAAGGCATAGGTTGCATTTGTCCACTCATCATCATCTGCATCATCATTTGCATCATATTAGGTGGAATCATTCCAGGCATCATAGGTTGCATTTGTTGTTGCATAATATCAATATACATATCATCTTGATTATATTCCTCATCATACTCCTCGGAATCGATAGGATTTGGATACATAAAAGGATTATACATAAAAGGGTTCATATAAGTCATATATCCGCCCATTGTATTTGGATTCATTTGCATACCACTGGAGTTTACATACATCATAGGATCTATATAAGGTCTAGGGTATATATAGCTAGCATCCAAATCATCATTATATTGCTTATTTGAATACATATCAAAATTCATATTAAATTACACCTCCCAAAAGAATATACATAAATACTATAAATTTGCTTTAATAATATATATATTAGAAAAAATATTAATATGTGCATTTTATCTATTAATTAAAAAAACTCTATGTTAAATGGAAGAAAATAAATGACTTATTGAATATGAATATATAGTTTTATATGTATAATTAATAATATGAGGTGTATAGAAACTTATAAAAGCGTGATTCACACATAGTTATGAATCACGCTTTTATAAGTTTGATAGGTATACTATATTACATACTTAAATACACATAAAAAGTGAGTTAGAGTACCGAGCATTATAAATATATGGAATATTTCATGGAAACCTAAATATTTAGACTTTAGAAAATTTGGTTTAGTAGCATAAATTACAGCTCCTATAGTATAGAACACACCTCCGATTATAAGTAGTAATAAACCTTGTGTAGATAGAGCTATTTTTAGTGGACCCATTAGGAATACAGCTATCCATCCCATTAGTACATAAATACTTGTAGAAAGCCACCTAGGGCAATTAAACCAAATTAATTTAAAACTTATTCCAACTATGGCGATAGTTATTATTATACTGAATAAAACCCATCCGGTAACACCTTTAAGTGCAATTAAACAAAAAGGAGTATACGATCCAGCTATTAAAAGAAAAATCATAGCATGGTCTAACCTTCTTAAGAAACTAATAACCTTATCACTAGAAACGACTAAGTGATAAGTAGCAGAAGCAGCATATAAAAGAATCATGCTTATTCCGAAAATTATTACTGCTGTTAAAGCTATAGTAGAATGACCTTGTAAAGCTGTTTTTATTACTAATGCAAGTAATCCTATAAATGATAATATTGCACCAGCTAAGTGGGTAAAACCATTTACGGGTTCCCTAAGATAATTGTTCATAAAAGACCTCCCAAAATAAAATAAGTAAAGTATGTTTTTAGTTATTATTAAAAAAGTTTGAGTTTTTGAATAGTATTATACTAATATTATACTCTCTATGTACAAAATCAGATATATTCTTAAAGAAAATTTAACAATTATTTTTATTTATATATTATGAATAAAATATAAAATTATAAACATAGAATATAAACTTATTAATCAATAGTAAGCCAGGATATATGAAGTACTTTACTTTATTTATTAAAAAAATAAAAAAATAATTTTAAAAAGTGTTGACGATATAATTTTTAGATGGTATAGTTATACTTGTCTTTAAGGAAAGGGCAAAACAAAAGAAAAAAACTTTAAAAAATAAGTTGACAAAGAAAAATAACTTTGATAAACTTAAGAAAGTTAAAAAATAGCGGCGACACAGTCGCTTAAGAAATGAACTTTGAAAATTAAACAGTAGGCTAATTTATAGAATTGAAACTAACAAACCAAGCCAGATATTCAGATAATGATAGTCTGAGCAGGTAACAACTTTTATTTGAGAGTTTGATCCTGGCTCAGGATGAACGCTGGCGGCGTGCCTAACACATGCAAGTCGAGCGATTCTCTTCGGAGAAGAGCGGCGGACGGGTGAGTAACGCGTGGGTAACCTGCCCTGTACACACGGATAACATACCGAAAGGTATGCTAATACGAGATAATATGCTTTTATCGCATGGTAGAAGTATCAAAGCTTTTGCGGTACAGGATGGACCCGCGTCTGATTAGCTAGTTGGTAAGGTAACGGCTTACCAAGGCGACGATCAGTAGCCGACCTGAGAGGG
>ENA-UPXC01000698-UPXC01000698.1-human-gut-metagenome-genome-assembly--contig:-NODE-698-length-54618-cov-4.909591_pt1 | contig 54618 bp, 54 predicted proteins | sample MGYA00250047_ERZ773371 | MGnify/ENA primary metagenome ERZ773371 (study PRJEB29103, sample SAMN06111975) | human gut metagenome | biome: human gut; feature: ankylosing spondylitis patient; material... | reverse complement strand
AGCACAAGATTGATCAGATACCGCAGCGGCATGGGAATGCGGATGGCAGATCGTGTTTTCTTCATAGTCCGTCTCCCCTTCCTTACACTTTTTCCGTCTGCGGACGGCCAAGAATACCGGTCGGTTTGACCAGCAGAACGACGATCAGAATCGCAAATACAACGCCGTCCTTCCAGATGGAAAGACCGACTGCCGAAACGAGCGCTTCGAGAAGACCAATGGCAAAGCCACCGATCATCGCGCCGGGGATCGAGCCGATACCGCCGAACACCGCAGCGACGAACGCCTTCAGCCCCGGCATGGCGCCGGAGGTCGGGATGACGGTCGGGTAATTCGTGAAGTACAGCAGCGAGCCGACAGCGGCAAGAAACGAGCCGATGATAAACGTCACGGAGATGACCTTGTTGATCTGGATGCCCATGAGCTGGCTGGTCTCAAAATCCTTGGCCACGGCACGCATAGCCATGCCCACCTTGGTGCGGTTGATGAGCTGGGTGAGCAGGATGACCAGAGCCACCACCAGGAAGGGGGTGAGGATAACCACCCACTTGATGGAGGTGCCCGCCACGGTGATGGTGTCGGACAGGAAGGGGAGGGAGGGGTAGATCATGGGCTGACCGCCGGTGACATAGGTGGCGGTGTTTTGAAGCAGATAGCTCACACCGATGGCGGAGATCATCACGCTCATACGGGGGGCGGAGCGCAGGGGCTTGTAGGCCACGCGTTCAATACAGAAGCCCAGGGCCACCGTCAGGATGACCACCAGGGGCAGGGCTACATACAGGGGGAAGGAGGCGCTGAGATAGATGCCCAGAAGACCTGCCACCATGAACACGTCGCCGTGGGCGAAGTTAATGAGACGCAAAATGCCGTATACCATGGTGTAGCCGATGGCGATCAGGGCATATTGTCCGCCCACCGAGATGCCGAACAGCAGGGTGGAGATGAAAAATTCCATGGAATTTCCTCCTCAGTCAAAGTTTTGCTGGACAGTCCCAAAAAGAGGGGAGACCGCCTCCTTTTGGGGCGGCCCAGCGGGAGGGTGGATACAGAATTGGCGGGGACCCGAGGGGGCCCCCGCCAAACCGTAAATCAAATCAATTGCGGGGCGGGGAGCTTACTGAGCTACCGTCTGCTGGGTCTCCAGCTCCCAGGCACCGTCGTTGGTGGAGTGCTTGATGTAGGCGGTGTCACGCACGGCGTCGCCGTTGGTGTCGTCAAAGGCGATGTGGCCGGACACGCCGTCATACTCCACATCCCACAGGGCGGCCTTAATGGCGGCGGGGTCTACGCTGTCGGCCTTCTTGATGGCCTCCAGGGCCACATAGTAGGCGTCATAGCCCATGGCGGTGACCGCGGCGACCGTGTCGTTGCCGCCGTTGGCGTCCAGGGCGCCGGAGGCGGTGTTGATGTAGTTCTTAATGCCCGCGTCGAAGTCAGGGTTGCCGCCCTCCTGGTAGAAGGTGGACACGTACAGCTGAATGTTGGTGCCCTTGGCGGCCTCCAGGACCATGTTGTCGTCCAGAGTGTCAGAGCCTACGAAGGGGATATCCAGGCCCAGAGAGGCGGCCTGAGTGATGATCTGAGTGGCATAGGCGATGGACACGGGGGTGAAGATAACGTCGGCGCCTTCCGCCTTAGCCTTGTTCAGGTAGGAGTTGAAGTCGGAGTTGTTGGTGGGGAAAGCGTCTTTGATGACCTTGCCGCCTGCGGCGGTAAAGGCCTGCTCAAAGAAAGTAATCAGGCCCTGGTCATACTCGTTGCCCGCCTCGCCCAGGCAGTAGGCAGTCTTGGCCTGGAACTTATCCATGGCAAAGTTGGCCAGAACCGTGCCCTGGAAGGGATCCAGGAAGCAGATGCGGAAGTAGTAGTCGTTGCCGGCGGTGACGTTGGGGTTGGTGCAGGTCACGCCGATGGCGGGGATGCCCGCGTTGCCGAAGTTGGGGCCGGCAGCCATGGACACACCGGAGCCGTAGGAGCCCAGCACCAGGGCTACGCCCTCACTGACCAGCTGAGCGGCCGCGGTGGGAGCCTTGTCGGTGGAGGAGCCATTGTCCGCGAAGACCAATTCCACCTTGTACTCCTCACCGCCCACGGTGACGGTGGGAGTCTCGGAGTTGGCGAACTGCATGCCCAGCATTTCCTTCTTACCGCCGGAAGCGGAGTCGCCGGAGGCGGGCTCAAACACGCCGATCTTGACTACCTTGTCGCCGGAGGTGGAGCCGCCGCTGGAATTGGAGCCGCCGGAACTGCTGTTGCCGCAGCCGGCCAGAGCGGAGACCATCAGGGCGCAGGACATAGCCAAAGCCAAAAATCGTTTCATTTTGCTTTCCTCCAATCTTTTTCGGGCAGAATCCCGAATGTCCACACACAAAAGACAAATGTCCATGTGAACTTGTGGTTTATTATAGCAAAGCGTCAAAGAAATTGCAAGGGCAATTCAGAAAAGTTTCAGATTCGGCAGGTTTCAGACAAAGGAAGGAAAATGGGGCAGGAAAATAGGAAAAAGAAACAAAAGGCGCCCCCGGCTTGTTGCCGGAGACGCCTTAGCGGGAAGGAAAGAGTATTACTTTTTCTGGGCCTCGCCCTCGGGGAAGATGATCTTGTTGACGAAGAAGAAGATCACCATGGAGATACCGCCGTTGAGCACCACGGTACCGATGTTGTAGATGAAGGCGGGCACGAACAGGCCTGCCACCGCCATCCAGATGCAGTTGATGGAGTTGACGATGCAGGTGATGATGCAGAAGGCGATGACATACCACAGGATCTGGTAGGCCAGGTTACCCTTGCTGCGGAAGACCAGGTTGCGCTGGAGGGGGAAGTTGATGCACTCGCCGATGACCATGGCCACCATGTAGGCGCAGAAGTAGGGCAGGCCGCCGTGGTCCACGTCGTAGCCCAGGATGTTCCACTGGAAGGTCTCACCAAACAGGGTGATGGGGATGCCCGGCCAGCCAAAGTCCACCAGGGGAAGACCGGCAAAGGCGGCGGGCAGGAAGGTCAGCAGGATGTACTTAAAGACAGTGATGACGTTGCTGACGATGACAAACAGGCCGCCCTCCCGGATCCACTTGGCGGCTCCGGGATGTTTGGCCGCAAAATTAGTCCAAAAACTCACAGTTTTTTGCTCCTCTCCTTCTTGACCTTTCCGTTGGCGAAGAAGCCGGCGATGGTCTTACCCATGCCGCGGAAGAAGTGGCCGTTACAGGCCTCCAGAATGGAGGCGGTCATCTCTGTGGTCACCAGACCGTTGCTCATCTTGGCCAGGCCGCGGAAAGGCATGCTGTGGATAAAGAGAACGTTCAGGTTGGGCTGGTCCTTCTCTTCGCTCTTGCGCTGGATGGCGGCCAGACGGCCGGCGGCGAAGCGGGCCACGAAACCCTTGGCGTAAATCATCTGGGACAGGCTGTCGTTGTAGCCCAAAGGCTGGGAGCGGTCCCACTTGTCCTGGGGAATGGGACGGCCCAGCAGGGTGGTAAACTGGTCGTCGGGGACGGCCTGTACCTGGGCGGAGTAGTAGCAGGACAGCTTCTCCCGGTCGTAGGGGATGGGAGCGCCGGTGCCCTCCACCTCCACCTGAGCAGTGAGGAGAATGTCGGCGGCGCTGGCGCCCACCTCCAGGCGGTAGGTGCCGCCCTCGATCTCCCAGCGGTTGGTCTTCACGTTGAAGTAACGGAAGGCCTTGTCGTCCAGGGAGATGGTGACGGTGCGGCTCTCTCCGGGCTGGAGGAACACCTTGGCGAAGCCCTTGAGCTCCCGCAGGGGGGTAAAGAGCTGGCTGTCAGGACGGGAGACGTACAGCTGAGCCACCTCGGCACCGGCCCGCTTGCCGGTGTTGGTGAGGGTGAAGGTGACCTTCTCCTTGTCGGCCTTCAGGTCCGAGTAGGCAAAGGTGGTGTAGCTCAGACCGAAGCCGAAGGGGAAGCGTACCGCCTTCTGGGCGGTGAGGTAGTAGCGGTAGCCCACGAAGATGGACTCCCGGTACTGGGCGGTGAGCTCCCGGCCGGGGAAGAAGTCCCGGTTGGGGGTGTCGTCGTAGACCAGAGGATAGGTCTCAGCCAGCTTGCCGGAGGGGTTCACCTTGCCGGTGAGAATGTCGGCCATGGCGCCGGCGCCCGCCTGGCCGCCCAGGTAGCCGTGGACAATGGCAGCGGCCTTGTCGTACCAGGGCAGCTCCACAGGGGAGCCGCCGGAGAGGACCACCACTACTTTAGAGTTGGCGGCGGCCACCGCCTCCAGCAGGCGGTTCTGGTTGGCGGGCAGGCGCATGTGGGTGCGGTCCATGCCCTCGCTCTCAAAGATTTCAGGCAGACCCAGATAGAGCAGCACCACATCGGCCTGGCCGGCCAGCTGGACGGCGGCCTGCTGAAGGCCCGCGTCCTCCTTGCCGTTGCGCAGGTAGCCCTGGGCGTGGCCCACCACGTCCAGACCGCTCTCCTTCAGGCAGTCCAGAGGCTTATCCAGCTTGGTGGGGTTTACCAGGGAGGAACCGGCGCCCTGATACCGGGGCTCCAGGGCCATGTCGCCGATGACGGCCACCCGGGTGCTGGGAGCCAGGGGCAGCAGATCATTCTCATTCTTCAGCAGCACAGCGGTCTGGGCGGCGGCCTGACGGGCCACGGCGTGGTGGGCCTCCTGATCGAAGTCCCGCTTGCCGCCGGCGGTGGCCTCATGGGTGGCCAGGATCACGTCCAGCAGCTGGTCTACCCGCAGGTCGATCTCCCCTTCGGTGATCTTGCCCTCTTTCAGGGAAGCCATCAGCTCCCGGTCGCTGTCGCCGATGGTGCCGGGCATCTCCAGGTTGCTGCCCGCCTTGATGCCGGCGGTCTGGCTGTTGCAGCCGCCCCAGTCGGTGACTACAAAGCCGTCAAAGCCCCACTCGTCCCGGAGGATCTCGGTGAGCAGGTGGGCATTCTCGTTGGCGTAGGTGCCGTTCACTTTGTTGTAGGAGGACATGATGGACTTGGGATGGCCCTCCTTGACGGCGATCTCAAAGTTGGTCAGGTAAAGCTCCCGCAGGGTCCGCTCGTCCACTACGCTGTCGCTGGTCATGCGCAGCAGCTCCTGAGAGTTGGCAGCAAAGTGCTTGGGGCAGGCGGAGATGCCGTTTTCCTGTACGCCCCGGATGAAGGCGGCGGCCATCTTGCCGCCCAGGTAGGGGTCCTCAGAGTAGTACTCAAAGTCGCGCCCGCCCAGAGGGCTGCGCTTGGTGTTCAGGCCGGGGCCCAGCAGCACGTTTACCTGCTGGCAGGCGGCCTCCTCGCCGATGGTGCGGCCGCACAGGGTGGCCAGCTCCTCGTCCCAGCTGTTGGCAATGCCGGCAGCGGTGGGGAAGCAGGTGGCGGGCTGGCTGGCATTGATGCCTAAATGGTCGCCCTCTCCCAACTGCTTGCGCACCCCGTGGGGGCCGTCAGACAGGAACATGCTGGGTACACCCGCCTTGGGAAAGGGGTAGGTGCTCCACACGTCCCGGCCGGAGAGCAGGGCAATCTTTTGTTCCAGGGTCAGCTTATCCAGAATATCTTGGTGTTTCACAATCTATCTCCCTTTCATTCAGCGGTATGGATATAAATGCGGATGTAAGGGGGAATCCCCCCGGTGGGCCCGGGGGGATCTCCTAGGGTAGTTAAGCCTGAGTGGAGGCGTCCTCCATCTTCTTGGACTTCTTGATGATCATCACCGCGCCGGCGACCAAGATTACGCCCACCACCACGTCGATGGCGATGGCAGCGATCTGCCAGCCCTGGAGCCCGCCGCCGGACAGGTTGGCGGGATCATAGGCACGGGAGTTCACGGTGGTGTACAGGATGTTCTTACAGGCCTGACGCATGGCCAGCACGGAGGTGGCGCTGGTGGTGTCGGTGACATGGTTGGTCTCGGTGTCATAGGCAACCAGCATGCAGTCGGTGCCGCCGCGGATGGCCTGGTCGGAGTCCATGTAGCCGTACACGCCGAAGTAGTCGGTGAGCACGAAGCCCTGGAAGCCCCACTCGTCACGCAGTACGTTGTTGAGCAGCTCGTCGCAGGCGCCAGCCCAGGTGGTGCCGATGTAGTTGAAGGAGGACATGACCGCCTGGCAGCCGCCGTCCTTCACGGCGATCTCGAAGGGCTTGAGATAAATCTCACGGATGGACTGCTCGTTGGCCCAGGTGCACAGCATACCGCAGCGGTTGGTCTCCTGGTCGTTGAGGGCGAAGTGCTTCATGTAGGCATACACGCCGTGCTCCTGGGCACCCAGGATGGCGCTGGCAGCCATGTTGCCGCCCAGAACGCCGTCCTCAGAGTAGTACTCGAAGTTACGGCCGGCGAAAGCGGAGCGGTGGGTGTTCATAGCGGGAGCGTACCAGCCGGACACGCCCATCTCGTCGGCCATCTTGCCGATGCGCTCGCCGAAGTCATTGGCCAGGTCCACATTCCAGGTGGCGGCGATCATGACAGCGGCGGGGAAGCCGATGGAGCCCTTGCCGGTGAAGTTGTTGTTGATGGAGGCAGGGCCGTCGCAGTCGATGGTCTGCACCTTGCCGATGCTGTTGATAGCGGAGGTCTGGTAGCCGCCGATGGCGATGAGGGTGTCCATCTCAGACACGGTCATCTGGTCCAGCAGCTCATCCCACTGGGGATCGTCATAGTCCACGCCCCGCAGATCCTCCAGCTTCAGGCCGTTCTTGGCGCCGGTGGTGGGCATCTCGTCGTCGGGGTTGTTGAACTCGTTGGGGTCGTAGTTGCTGTTGTTATAGAAGGTAGCCTTGGTCTCTTCATCCATGGTGAAGTTGGTGGGAGCGGCAGTGGCCTCGTCGTAGTTGGCAAAGCCGTTGGCGCGGCTGAGGTAGGTCACATCGCCCTCAGCGAAGGCAAACTGGTTGGAAGCGGCCACGGCGTCGGTGGAGCGGGGGCTGGTGTCGCCGTAGGTGATGGTGGTGGGAACGTTGTAGGTCTGGGAAGCGATGGCGGTGTGGGCGTCGGAGTTGATGGAGATGGCGTAGTCGCCGGCCTCCAGCACGTAAGCGCCGGCACCGTAGGTGTCATAGGAGGCCATGTCCTCCACGTCGAAGGAGATGGTCAGGGTCTGGGAAGCGCCGGGCTCCAGCAGGTCGGTCTTGTCGAAGGCGATGAGGTTGGCGGTAGCCTTCTCAATGCCGCCGTTGGTGTAGGGAGGATTGTAGTAGACCTGGACCACGTCCTTGCCGGCCACATCACCGGTGTTGGTGACGGTCACGTCAAAGGTGATGGTGCCGTTGCTCTCGGAGATGGCGCCCATCTCCTGGGTGAAGGTGGTGTAGCTCAGGCCGTAGCCGAAGGGATACTGAACGGTGGCCTCGTAGTCAATGAGGCCCTCAGCGGCGGCAGTCTCATAGAACTTGTAGCCCACATAGATGCCCTCTACGTAGTTGACAAAGGCGGGAATGGCGCCGTCCACGGCAAACTCGTCCATGTTGTCATAGAACATGCTGCCGAAGTTGTTCCAGTTGGGGGTCTGGGTCAGGTCGTAGACATAGGTGTCCACCATCTTGGCGGAGGGGTTCACGTCGCCCACCAGGATCTCGCCCAGGGCGTTGAAGCCCTTCTGGCCGGGGCCGGCCATAACCAGGGCGCCCTTGATGGAATCATACTGGTCCAGCCAGCCCAGCTCCATGGGGTTGGCGGCATTGATGACCACGATGACGTTGTCAAACTCGCTGGTGACGCGCTCCACCATGGCGATTTCCCGGTTGCTCAGCTCCAGGTAGTGCTTGCTGGCATCCAGGTCGTCGGTCTGGGAGCTCATACGCATGCCGGAGGCACCGAAGGTGCCGCCCTCCTGGAAGGTATCCTCGCCGTCGTAGCTGGTGGGCAGGTCGGCGCCCTCGCCGCCGGAGCGGGAGATGACGATCAGGGCGGTGTCGGAGAACTCCTTGGCGTTCTCAAAGATGCTGGCGGCGTCATACTCGTCCAGGGTGGGCTCGGGGATGGTCCAGTCCTGGCCCCACATGCCCACGGTGGGACGGGCGGCGCGGAACTCGGTGTAGAAGTCGGAGATGGTGGTGTTGTACTCGATGCCGGCGTTGGTAAGGCCCTCCAGCAGGGAGACGGTGGGATAGGACTCAGACAGGCCGCCGGAACCGGTGCCGCCGTAGACAGGGTTGGTGGAGGACCAACCGAACACATTGATCTTGGTGTTGTTCAGGGGCAGGGCGCCCTCGTTCTTCACCATGACAATGCCTTCTTCGGCGATGGTCTGGCACAGCTCATTGGCGGAAGCGGCAGTCTCGTCAGTGACGGAGCCGTCGCCCATAGCCAGGGAGATGAGGCTGCTCATGGGGCCAAAGCAGATGAGGTTCACGGTGACGGCGATGGCCAGCACCATGGCCAGGGCGGCCTCGCCCCGGATCAGGAACTTCTTGGACCGGGCCATCTTGCGGCAGGCGACCATGGCCACGATGGCCAGGACCAGCACGACGGCAAGCCCGATCAGGTAGGGTTTGCAGGTGTTCAACACGGAGATTACGTCTTCAATGTTGATGGCAAGCATTTCTTTTCTTCCTCCTGTCGTGTTTTTGGGAAGGACGCACACAGAACAGCCCCTCCCGAATCTGAGAGGAGTTTATCACAACTTAACCTGGATTTTTCACACAAGGCACAAACTGCTGTCTTTTAGGCGCAAACTGCAAAAAATATTGTGAAAGTACACAAAATGAAACCCCGCTTGTTTGGCAGTATAAACAAGCGGGGTGGTCCGCAAGGGGAAAGTTTTTCCGCAACTTAATGGTGGTCCAGGGGGAAGAGCAGGGTAAGCTGAAACCACTCGTCCTTGGCCTGGACGGTCATGGTGCCGCCGTACTTTTGGGCGGTATAGCGCATGCTCTTAAGCCCGTAGCCGTGGTACTCCCGGTCGGCCTTGGTGGTCACCGGCAGGCCATGCTCAAAGACCGGGGGCGTAGGGCAGTAGTTTTCACACCGGATAACCAAAAAGTCCTTTTTGGCGTAGACCTCCAGGTGAATGAGCCGCTTCTCCTTGTCCGGGATGGACAGCTCGCACTCGATGGCGTTGTCCAGGGCGTTGCCGAAGAGGGTGCAGATGTCCATTACATCCATAAAGGCCAGCCGGGCCCCGTCGGCCACGCAGGTGAGCTTGATCTGATGCTTAGCGCAGTAGAGGCTCTTGCCGGTGAGCACCGTGTCCAGCACGGAGTTGCCCGTCTTGTTCTGGGCCTCGTAGTGCTGGATCTCCTCCTCCATTTGGTCCAGGAAGGCGGAGCGGCGGGCGGGGTCCTGCTCGGCCCGAAGGACAGCGATCTGGTGCTTCAGGTCATGGTACTTACGGTTGATAACGTCGATGGACTCCCGGGACTGGCGATACTGCACATACTGATTTTGCAGGATGTTTTTGATGGCATCCAGCTCCCGGCGGGTGTGCAGCTCAAAGAGCTGGATGTGGTAGGCATAGAGGATGACCACTCCGGCCAGATCCACCAGGGTGCGGATGTTGGCGATCTCCTGCTCCACCGAGCTGGTGAAGGGGGTGTTGGCGGTGACAAAGCTCATGTTGCTGATGAGGAAGGCGGCCAGACCCATGGAGGCGGCGGACAGCAGCTCCCGCCCGGTCATCCGGGGCAGGTCGCCCCCCTGGGATACCCGCTGCTCCAAGTGGTAGGCCAGCAGAAACACGCTGCCATATATCACAACGAGAAAGGCGGTGGCCGGAACAAAACCATCGATTTTGGTTTCCCACACAAAAAAGGCGTATAGCTGCCACTCCAGCGAGGCGGTAAATTCGGCCAGCAGGAAGGCCCGCACCGTGCAGTAGCCCGCACCCAGCAGGTCGCTGCGGCCGCAGACCGCCAAAAACAAAAACATAAGCCCCACCGCTACCGCCATGGCGGGCATCCAGAAGGCCACTGGAAGGGAGCCGGTCCCCTCCAGCCACAGGACCTGCACCACCAGTGCGCCCGCTGCGGTCAGCCAGAACCGGGGGCCGCGGAGCCTGCGGGAGTATTGGAGCAGAAAGAGCATGCAGGCTCCCCACTCGGCCAGAGCGGTAAACAGGCGGGGCATGGTTTCACTCACCGGGTGCCACCTCCCATATAGGCGGTCAGGGCCTCCAGAAAGGGGGCCTTGCGGGAGCGGCTGATGAGCAGCTTATGCTCTCCCACCAGGGCGCAGTTGTCCTGGATGCCGTCCACGTGCTCCAGGTTGAGGAGATAGCCCTTGTTGCTGCGGAAGAAGTGGTAGCCCTCCAGCTTCTCCTCTGCGTCCTTGATGGTCCCGGCACTGACGTACTCCTCCTCGGCGGTGTGGTAGATGAGCCGATGGCCCTGGCTCTCCACAAAGGTGATGTCCTCCACCGCCAGCTTCATGGCGCCTCCCTTGATGGGCACGGTAATATAGGTGCGCTCCCGGCGGCGCATCCGGCCCAGAGCCCGGCTCAAACGCTGGGCAAAGGTGGCGTAGCCCACCGGCTTGAGCATGTAGTCCAGGGCGTCCACCTCATAGCCCCGAATGGCGTACTGGGCCATGTTGGTGATAAAAATGATGATGACCTCCGGGTCGGTGCGGCGGATCAGCTCCGCGGTGGCCATTCCATCCAGAAAGCGCATCTGGACATCTAAAAAAACCAGATCAAACTGTCCATGATACTGCTCCAGCAGATCCTCTCCATCGGCAAACAGAGACACCTCAAAGCTTTTGCCCGACTCCCGGGCATATTGGTCCACATAGGTTTGCAGTTGATGAGCCCAGGACAGATCGTCCTCAGCCACAGCGATTCGGATCATCCGGGCACCTCCCTTCCGAAAAAATCTTTCTGGATCACACGGCTGGCATTTTTTCATATTTACTATACCAAAGAAACCTATCTGGGTAAAGAGAAATGCGAAAAATGATGGCGGCGGCAAGTGCCCGCCCGGACAGGAGGATATTGACAATCCATCCGGGAAAAAGTACTCTTGTACCAGATTGTAATGAAGGGGGAACTCTTATGAAAAAGCGAGTGGGTATCCTGACCTCCGGCGGCGACTGTCCCGGCCTGAACGCCACCATCCGAGGGGTGGCCAAGGCCCTGTACCAGCGCTTTGGGGAGGACGTGACCATCATCGGCATTTCCAACGGCTTCTCCGGCCTCATCAACGGCGAGTGGCGGGAGATGAAGCCCTATGAATTTTCCGGCATCCTCACCGTGGGCGGTACCATTCTGGGCACCAAGCGCACGCCCTTCAAGCTCATGCGGGTGGTGGGCGAAGACGAGGTGGACAAGGTGGCCGAGATGAAGAAGAACTACGCGGCCATGAAGCTGGACTGCCTTCTCTGCCTGGGCGGCAACGGCACCCATAAGACGGCCAACCTTCTGGCTGAGGAGGGCCTGAACATCATCGGCCTGCCCAAGACCATCGACAACGACATCTACGGCACCGACGTGACCTTCGGCTTCCACTCCGCCGTGGACATCGCCACCGAGGCCATCGACCGGGTCCACACCACCGCCGGCAGCCACAGCCGCTGCATGCTGGTGGAGCTGATGGGCAACAAGGCGGGCTGGCTCACCCTGTACGCAGGCATCGCTGGCGGCGCGGACATCATCCTCATCCCCGAGCGGCCCTATACCATTGAAAAGGTGTGCGCCGCCATCGAGAACCGGGCCAAGCAGGGCAAGCACTTCTCCATCCTGGCGGTGGCCGAGGGCGTCTATGACGTCAAGGAGTCCCGCATGAAGAAGAAGGAGCGTCTGGCCAAGCGCAAGGAGGAGGGCATCACCACCGCCACCAACCGCATCGCCCGCCAGATCGAGGAGATGACCGGCTTTGAGACCCGCACCTGCGTCCCCGGACACACCCAGCGGGGCGGTAGTCCCTCTCCCTATGACCGAGTGCTGGCCACTCAGTTTGGCTCCTACGCCGCCAAGATGGTGGAGGACGGCAACTTCGGCATCACCGTGGCCATGAAGAACAACCACGTGGGAGAAAATAAGCTCTCCGATATCGCCGGCAAGAGCCGCCTGGTGCCCGACGGCCACGGCATGCTGGAGGTGGCCCGGCGCATGGGCATTTCCCTGGGATAAAAGGGAATCCAGGGGTTGACTTTTCCTTGCTTCTGGGTTATGATACTTTAACGGTTTAAAGATTGAAACCGCGAAAGTATCCGGGCCCCGCCCGGTTTTGAAAGGAACGAGCGCCATGCCTATCACCGATCTGCTGGAGCGCAACAGCAAGCTCTACGGCGACGAGGTCGCCCTGGTAGAGATCAACCCCGAGGTTCAGGAGACCCAGCGGGTCACCTGGAAGGAGTATGCGCTCATTCAGCCCACCTCCACCGCACCCTACCGCCGGGAGATCACCTGGTCCGTCTTTGATGAGAAGGCCAACCGGGTGGCCAACCTGCTGCTGGGCCGGGGGCTGAAAAAAGGCCAGAAGGTGGCTATTTTATTGATGAACTGCCTGGAGTGGCTGCCCATCTACTTCGGTATCCTCAAGGCCGGAGCGGTGGCGGTGCCCCTGAACTTCCGCTATACCGCCCAGGAGATCGAATACTGCGTGAAGCTGGCCGACGCCGACGTGCTGTTCTTCGGCCCGGAGTTTATCGGCCGTGTGGAGGACATTGTCCCCTCCATCGGCCGGGAGCGTCTCCTCTTCTTCGTGGGCGAGACCTGCCCCTCCTTTGCTGAGGACTACCACCGGGCCACCGCCAACTGCTCCTCCGCCGCCCCCAAGGTGCTGGTGGACGACGAGGACGACGGCGCCATCTACTACTCCTCCGGCACCACCGGCTTCCCCAAGGCCATCCTGCTCAGCCATCGCTGTCTCCTGCAAGCGGCCCGGATGGAGGCCATCCACCACGAGACCACCCACGAGGACGTGTTTTTGTGCATCCCGCCCCTCTACCACACCGGCGCCAAGATGCACTGGTTTGGCTCCCTGTTTACCGGCAGCAAGGGGGTACTGCTGAAGGGCAACAGCCCCAAGGCCATCTTTGATGCCGTCTCCCAGGAGCGGTGCACCATCGTGTGGCTGCTGGTGCCCTGGTGCCAGGATATCCTGGCCGCCCTGGATCGGGGCGACCTGAAGCTGGAGGACTATCAGCTGAGCCAGTGGCGGCTGATGCACATCGGCGCCCAGCCGGTGCCCCCCTCCCTCATCAAGCACTGGATGGAGTATTTCCCCCACCACAAATACGATACCAACTACGGCCTGTCCGAGTCCACCGGCCCGGGCTGTGTCCACCTGGGAATGGACCATATCCACAAGGTGGGCGCCATCGGCGTGCCCGGCTACGGCTGGAAGGTGAAGATCGTGGACGAGCAGGGCCAGACCGTGCCCCAGGGCGAGGTGGGCGAGCTGTGCGTCAAGGGCCCCGGCGTGATGCGGTGCTACTACCACGACCCGGAGGCCACCGCCGCGGTGCTCCACGGGGAGTGGCTCCACACCGGCGACATGGCCAAGCAGGACGAGGACGGCTTCTACTTCCTGGTAGACCGGAAGAAGGACGTGATCATCTCCGGCGGTGAGAACCTCTACCCGGTCCAGATCGAGGACTTCCTGTCCGCCTATCCCAAGATCCACGACGTGGCCGTCATCGGTCTGCCAGACAAGCGCCTGGGCGAGATCGCGGCCGCCATCATCCAGGTGAAGGACGGCATGACCTGCACCGAGAGCGAGATCAACCAGTTCTGCACCGATCTGCCCCGGTACAAGCGGCCTCGGAAGATCATCTTTGCCGACGTGCCCCGCAACCCCACCGGCAAGATCGAAAAGCCCAAGCTGCGGGAGAAGTACTGCGGCGTGCGCCTGGTGGAGGCCCAGAACAAAGCTTAATACATACAATTTATACGAACAGCCCGTTCCCAGTTTCCCGGGAACGGGCTGTTTTTGCGCTTAAATGACCTGGAAGAGGAAGAATTTCAGGTAGTTGGTCTCCTCCACGTTCCAGAGGATGGGGTGGTCAGGGGCCTGCTGGCGCACTTCGATCTGCCGCAGCTGCCGCCCGGCATCGGCGGCGGCGGAGCGGAGCATTTTGATAAACATCTCCTCGGTGGCAAAGTGGCTGCAGCTGGCGGTGGCCAGGTAGCCGCCCCGGGGCAGCAGCTTCATGGCCCGGTAGTTGATCTCCTTGTAGCCCCGCATGGCGTTGCGGGCGGTCTTGCGAGACTTGGTGAAGGCGGGCGGGTCCAGGATGATAAAGTCGTAGTCCGGCTGGTGCTCCAGGGTGGGCAGCAGGTCAAAGACGTCGGCGCAGAGGAAATCCATGCGCCCCTCCAGGCCGTTTAACACCGCGTTGTCCCGGGCCAGGTCCACCGCCGCCTGGCTCACATCCACGGCGGTGACGTGCTCCGCGCCGCCCAAGGCGGCGTTGAGGGCGAAGCTGCCCGTGTGGGTAAAGCAGTCCAGCACCCGCTTGCCCCGGGCCAGCTTGGCCACCTCCCGGCGGTTGTACTTCTGGTCCAGGAAGAAGCCGGTCTTTTGGCCGTTTTCAAAGTCCACCCGGTAGCGCACCCCATTCTCGCAGATCTCCGTCCAGGTCTCTTGGGGGTGCTGGAGTCCCTCCAGAGGGAACCAGCCCTTGCTCTCCTCCAGGCCCTCACGCTGGCGAAGGGCCACGTCGTTGCGCTCAAAGATGCCCTGGATATCCTGGCCGTCTTGGCGCAGCACGTCCACCAGGATGGGGAAGAGGACGGGCTTGAGCTGCTCCATGCCGTAGGACAGGGTCTGGGTCACCAGCACCGGGCCGAAGCGGTCCACGGTCAGACCGGGGAACTGGTCGGCCTCGCCGAAGATCACCCGGCAGCAGCTCAGGTCATCGGGGCCCATTACCGTCTTGCGGTAGGCCCAGGCGTACTCAACCCGGCGGCGCCAGAAGTTTTCGTTGAAGCGGTCGTTGGCGTTGCGGCTTAAAAGCCGCACCCGGATCTTGCTGTTCTGGCTCAGCAGGCCGGTGCCCAGGTAGCGGCCCTTGCTGCTGACCACATCCACCAGCGCGCCGTTGGCGGGAGCGGGGTCGGGCTGGTCGGTGAGCTCTTCCGCGTACACCCAGGGGTGGCCGGACAGAATGGCCCGCTCCCCCTTGGGGGTGATGGTATAGATGGGATAGGGGCGGCTTTGTTTCATAAACAGGTTCCTCTCTGGTAAAAAATAAATTCGTAGTCTTCATTATAGCATGGTTTGCCGCCCTGTGCTAGAATGAAGAAAAGGGAAAGGAGCGGATCCGATGGAAATTGAACGCAAGTGGCTCACCGACGGGTGGCCCCAGGGGCTGGAAGAGACGCGGCGGATTCTGATGCGCCAGGGGTATATCACCACCCGGCCCACCGTGCGCATCCGCAGCGAGCAGAGCGGAGACGTGACCGAGTACGTGCTCTGCTTCAAGGGAGCGGCAGGGCCGGACGGCCTGGCCCGGGAGGAGATTGAGAGCAACATCGACCGGGAGCTGTTTGCCAAGCTGGAGGCCTTCATCGGCCGTCCCCTCATTGAGAAGGAGCAGCGGCGCTACGCCCTGCCTGGCGGTCTGACCTTGGAAGTGAACCAGGTGGACCGGGGCCAGCCGGGGGAGTTCTTCTATGCCGAGGTGGAATTTGACACCAAGGAGGCCGCCCTGGCCTGGCAGCCCGGGGAGCTGGAGGAGTATCTCAGCGATGAGGTCACTGGTCAGCCCGGACAGAGCATGGCGGCCTACTGGACTGAGACCCGGGGAGAGATGTAACAGCATATTTTGGCATGGAGAAAAGCAGGCGAATTCTCCATTTTGGGCTTGCCGAACCTTGGAAAACTGAGTATACTAATACAAGATTTACATAAGATGGGGGATCACCACCATGGAGCAGACACCAACCCGCCGCCGCAGGAGCAGTTCCGCTTCCTCCGGCGGTCGACGGCAGCAGCCTCAGCCCCGACGGGCCGCACCCAAAAAACGCAAGCGCCGCAGCATCGGCTGGACGTTATATGGAATCCTGGTGGTCATTTCCGCCATCATCGTGGGTGTGTACGCCGCAGGGCACTTTTTCATCAAGGCCCCTCCCATTGAAGGGACGGAGGGCGATATCTCCACGGCCCCGGTGGTGGATGATGGCTCCCAGGAGCCGGAAGACCCCAACGCTCTGATCCGAAAAGAGGGAGTCTATAACTTCCTTTTGCTGGGCAAGGACGTGGACAGCAGTAACACCGATACCCTGATCGTGGTCAGCTATGACACGGTGAATCAGAAGATCGGCATGGTATCCATCCCCCGTGATACCGCAGTGGCCCGCGAGTGGAGCAGTATGCCCAAGATCAACGCCGCCTTCCACAGCAAGAAGGCCGGCCCGGATGTACTGAAGCAAGAGATCAAAACCACCTTCGGAATTCCCATCGACTACTATGTCCATGTGGATCTGCAGGGCTTTATTGCTCTGGTGGACGAGCTGGGCGGCGTGGATATTGAGGTCCCCCTGGATATGAACTACGACGACCCCTATCAGGACCTGCATATCCACCTGAATGCCGGCATGCAGCATCTCAACGGGCAGCAGACCATGCAGGCGGTGCGCTACCGTCATGACAACGAGGATAGCCCGAATTACAAGGCAAACCAGTGGTACAGCGACGTGCAGCGCGGCGAGTTTCAGCGCCAGGTGCTGATAGAACTGGCCAAGAAGGTGATCTCCTGGAACTCCATCCCCAAGGTAACCTCTTTCCTGGACCTGTTCAACACCTATGTGAAGACCGACCTGAGCATGCAGGACATGCTCTACTTTGCCACCAAGGCCATGGAGGTGGATGTGTCCACCGCCATCCAGCAGGGCAACCTGGAGGGCCGGGGCGAGGGTGTGGTCAACGGCTATAAGTACTGCTTTGTCTATGAGGCGGAAGATATCCTGCCCACCATCAACTCCCTCATCAATCCCTACACCCGGGATCTGACCGCGGACGATTTGAACCTGCCTGTGGCGGAATATTACTGGAACGGCGGCATAATCGATTAAACAACGAGACCCTGCACAGCGACATGCTGTGCGGGGCTTTTTTATAAGCGGGCCCGGATGCTTCCGGAAGAAGAAAAAAACCGGGAGGCGGAGGGACACAGCCTGCATGATTCCTTAAGAAATCATAAAACAACCTTTAGAAGGCTTGTCGAAGGAAGGGGAATCGGATATACTGGGGCACATCTCAAACAAGATTGGAGGGAGCCCCCCTGGCTCAGACACAGATACCAAACCGCCGGTCGTCCTCCGGCGGCCGCCGGCAGCAGCCGGTCAAGCGATATAAACGCCGCCGCCGCGGCGCCATTTGGGCCCTTTACACCTTTGTGGCCGTACTGGCCGTCCTGGTGGTAGGTGCATATGCCGCCGGAACTTTTTTCATCACGCCTCCACCGGTAAAGGAGGCAAGAACCCAGGCCACCGCCCCGGCGGCCGGAAAGAGCGAGACAACCCAGCAGACTGAGGGGGGCGAGGCTCCCCAGGTGTCCGGCTCCGGCGCCCTGAAACGGAAGGAAGGGGTCTATAACTTCCTGCTGCTGGGCAGCGACAAGGGCGGCGGCAACGCCGATACCATCATCGTGGCCAGCTACGACACCAAAAACCAGAAGGTGGGGGTACTCTCCGTCCCCCGCGACACCATGGTGGACCGGGACTGGAGCCGCAACGGCAAGATCAATGCTGCTCTGGGGCACGGTGGACCGGAACTGCTGGCCGAAGAGATTACCAAGACCCTGGGTGTGCCCATCGACTACTACTTCCACATCAACCTCCAGGGCTTTGTGGCGCTGGTGGATGAGCTGGGCGGGGTGGATGTGGACATCCCGGTGGATATGAACTACGACGATCCCTACCAGAACCTGCACATCCACTTCAAAAAGGGCCCCCAGCATCTGGACGGCCAGGCAGCCATGGAGGCGGTGCGCTACCGCCACGACAACAAGACCACCGTCAATTCCAATTACAGCGACCTGGACCGCACCAAGCTGCAGCAGCAGGTGCTCACCGGACTGGCGGATAAGGTGATTTCCTGGGGCAGCATCACTAAGGTGCAGTCCTTCCTGAATATCTTCAACACCTACGTCAAGACCGATATGGGACTGAAGGATATGCTCTACTTTGCCACCCAGGGCATGAAGCTGAATACCTCCAGCGCCGTTAGCTCGGCCACCCTGGAGGGCCGTGGAGACGCCTACTACCGGGCCTCTGCCTGGTGCATGGAGCTCAACCGAGAGTCCACCGTGAAGCTGGTCAACGAGCTGGTGAACCCCTACACCCGGGACCTGACCCTAAAGGATATGAACCTGCCCCGGGCTGAGCGCTACTACTTCAATTATTGACCGGACAGCCGTCCGGCGGAGACCTCTTGTTTCTCCGCCGGGCGGTTTTGCTTGGGGTTGACAGGGCGGGCAAAATAGGCCATGATGGGAGAGAAACTTGCCGGGAAAGGACCGATGAAGGATGGAAAACTGGAAGGGCTGGCTGGAGAATTGGTATGAGGAGCAGGTGGAGGTGCGCCACCGGCTGCATCGAAATCCGGAGCTCCCCTACGAGGAGCGGGAGACCACCCGCTTTCTAAAGGAGCAGCTTACCGCCTGGGGTATTCAGGTGGAGGAGCTGCCCGGTCTGGAGACCGGCGTGTCGGCGGTCATCGAGGGAGCCCACCCCGGCCCCCTGCTGGTGCTGCGGGAGGACATGGACGCCCTGCCCATCCAGGAGAACACCGGCCTGGACTTTGCCTCTCAGCGGTCCGGCGTGTGTCACGCCTGCGGCCACGATGTGCACACCGCCGCCCTGCTGTACGCCGCCCGCGCGCTAAACGCCCTGCGGGGGGAACTCCACGGCAGTGTGAAGCTTATCTTCCAGTGTGCCGAGGAGGTGGGCAGCGGAGCTTACAAGATGCTGGAGGCAGGGGCCCTGAAGGACTGCCAGCCCCAGGCGGTGGTGGGATTTCACTGCGCTCCCCTGCTGGAGCTGGGCAAGATCGGGGTGCGCCGGGGGCCCAGCAACGCCAGCTTTGACATCTTCACCTGGACCATTACCGGCCGGGGCGGCCACGGGGCCTATCCCCAGCGGTGTGTGGACCCGGTGGTGGTGAGCGCTCACCTCATTACCCAGCTGCAAACGGTGGTCAGCCGCTTCAATAACCCCATCCACCCGGCGGTGCTCACGGTGGGAGAGATCCACGGGGGTACCGCTCCCAATATCATCCCCGACCAGGTGACCATGCGGGGTGCTATGCGGGCCTTTGACGAGGGGCTGCGCCAGGAGATGCTGAAGCAGATCGGGCAGATCACCCGGGACTGCTGCGCCGCCCTGGGAGCCAAGGGAGAGGTTACCCGGGACGTAGGTATCCCTTCTATCATCAGCGACCCGGAGATCGCCGATGGGGTGGCCCGGGCGGTGGAGGAGAGCCTGGGGCAGGAGCACCTGCACTGGGTGCCGGAGCCTTCTATGGGCTCGGACGATTTCTCTGTGTGGATGGAGGCCTGCGGGGGCCGGGGAGTGCAGTTCCAGGTGGGTACCCACGATCCTGCTTGTCCCAACAGCGGTTTGGGAATCCATGTGGCAGAGAACGTCTTCCCCGACGAGGCGCTGCGCTATGCCGCGCCGGTGCTGGTGCAGTTTGCGGTGGATTATTTGGGAAAATAAGTTTTTTAAGAGACGGGGGAGTTACTTTCTGCTCGCACAGAAAGTAACCAAAGATGCGTTGGGGGTCGCCTTCGATGAGCGCTATGCCGGAGGCAGCGCTCATAGGCGGCTTACCCCCAAACCCCCGTTTTACGGGGGACGCCCTCCTGGGGAATTGATTATGACCTCCCGGCGGCCCTAAGGCAAGACCTTGCGTCCTTTTTGCCTCGGAGACACAGGCCCCTACCGGGTCAGAAACTTGGAAGCACCTGCGCTGTACGAATACCGCCTGCTCCGACAGAGCCAGGGCAGCTGGGCGGACAGACGGCAGACAAATACATACCAATCCACAAAAAACGAGGGAGCGACCGGATGGGTCACTCCCTCGAATCATATTCCCAACTGGATACGAGGCGAAACAAAGTTTCGCAGAAAGCTTTTTTGCTTACTTTTTTCTCCGAAAAAAGTAAGTTAGCCCTTCAGGGTCTCAGCCCAGGCGGCGTACTTGGCCACCTTCTCGTCGCACTCGGCCTTGGTGACGCCGTTGGCCAGGATGTAGACCTTCACCTTAGGCTCGGTACCGGAGGGACGGACAATGAGGCTGGTGCCGTCGGCCATCTCATAGCGCAGCACGTTGGAACCGGAGAGTTCCATGGTGCTCTTGCAGCCGTCGGCCACATTGACCACGCTGCCGTCCTTGTAGTCCTTCTGCTCCTTGACGGCCACGCCGGCGATCTCCACCGGGGGCTTCTCCCGCAGATTGGCCATCAGGTCGGCCATCTTCTTCAGACCGTCCAGGCCGGGCATGACCAGGTTCATGGTCCGCTCGCCGTAGTAGCCGTACTTCTCAAACAGGGCCTGGAGGGCGTCGTACAGGGTCATGCCCTGGCTGGCGTACCAGGCGGCCATCTCGGTGAGCTCCACGCTGGCGGAGACGGCGTCCTTGTCCCGGACGTAGTCGCCCAGCATGTAGCCGTAGCTCTCCTCGTAGGACATAATCACATTGCCCTCGCCGCTGCTCTCCAGCTGGTCCTTCTTCTGGGCCAGGAACTTAAAGCCGGTGAAGGTATCATAGCACTGCAGGCCGTTGACCTCGGCCACCTTGCGGGCCATCTCGGTGGTCACGATGGTCTTGAGGGCCACGGGCTTCTCAGGCATCTTGCCGGTGCGCTTCTTGGCGCCAATCAGATAGTCCAGCAGCAGCACGCCGGTCTGGTTGCCGGAGATGACCACAAAGTCGTCGTCCTTGGTGCGCACCATGATGCCCACGCGGTCGGCATCGGGGTCGGAGCCCAGGATGAAGTCGGCGTTGTTCTTCTTGGCCAGATCCACCGCCAGATAGAAGCCCTCGGGGTTCTCGGGGTTGGGGGAGACCACGGTGGGGAAGTCGCCGTCGATGACCATCTGCTCAGGTACGCAGATGACGTGCTTCATGCCCAGGCGCTTGAGAGCCTCGGGGATGAGCTTGTAGCCGGTGCCGTGGAAGGGGGTGTACACCATCTTGAAGGTGTCGGCCATCTTCTCCACCACAGCCTTGTCGTTGACCTGCTCCATCACATTGGCCAGGAACTTCTCGTCGGTCTCCGCGCCCATGATGACGATCTTGCCCTCAGCGACGGCCTTGTCGTAGTCCATGGTCTTGACGCAGTCGAACACGTCCAGCTCCTTCATCTTCTTGGCCACCTCGTCGGCGTGCTTGGGGGGCAGCTGAGCGCCGTCCTCCCAGTATACCTTGTAGCCGTTGTACTCCTTGGGGTTGTGGCTGGCGGTGACGTTGATGCCGGCGATGCAGCCGTACTCACGCACCGCGAAGCTGAGCTCGGGGGTGGGACGCAGGGACTCAAAGAGACGCACAGGGATGTCGTTGCCCGCCATGACGCAGGCGGCCTCCTTGGCGAAGAGGTCGGAATTGTTGCGGCAGTCGAAGCACACGGCCACGCCCCGCTTCACCGCCTCGGGACCCTCAGCCAGGATGACCTGGGCAAAGGCCTGGGTGGCGTGGCGGATGACATGGACGTTCATGCGGTACAGGCCCACGCCCATGGTGCCGCGCAGACCGGCGGTGCCGAAGGACAGCTGGTCAAAGAAGCGGGACTCGATCTCCTTCTCGTCGTTCTTAATCGCCTCCAGCTCTGCCTTTTCGTCGGCGGACAGAGCGGGGCTGTTGAGCCATTTCTCGTAATTCTCCCGATAAGACATAGGTACATAACCTCCTGTAAAGATAAAAACTCCGCTGGGATGACGCTGTTGTGGTAAGTGTACCACAACAAGGCGAAAATTTCCAGCGGAGTTTCGTCAAATTTATGGAAAAACATGGGATTCTACTTGTGATAGCTGGAGCCCTCGTTAATTTTGAAGGCCCGGTAGACCTGCTCCAAAAGCATCACCCGTGCCAGGTGGTGGGGGAAGGTCATGGGGGACATGGAGAGTTTCAGCCAGGCCTGCTGCTTGATGGAGGGATGTAGGCCGTAGGAGCCGCCGATGAGAAAGACCAGATGCTTGGCGGAGGACTGCTGCCAGTCGCTCATGATCTTGGCCAGCTCCTCACTGGAGCGCAGCTTTCCCTCCACGCACAGGGCCACCAGACTGGCGCTGGGAGGGAGCTTGGCGCGGATGGCGTCGGCCTCCTTGGCCAGGGCCTGGTCGATCTGGCCCTGGGTGGGGTTCTGGGGCAGCTTTTCCTCGGGCAGCTCGGTGAGGGTGAGCTTGCAGTAGCCGCCCAGCCGCTTCTCGTACTCCTTGCAGGCTTCCAGATAAAACTTCTCCTTCAATTTTCCCACGCAGATGAGATGAACGCTCAGCATACCGCCGCCTCCTGTCTTACCCCCTGCCGGGAGAGATGGTACACCCGCCCCGTCTCCTTGCGGGGGGCGGCCTCCAGCGTTACCGTATCCTCAAAGCCCGCCTGGCGCAGGGTGCGGCCCACTACCTCCAGGGCGTGGGCGGGGGTGTTGTTCTCGGTGGACAGATGGGCCAGCAGAATGGTGCGGGCCCCGTTCCGGGCGGCCAGCAGAGCCAGCTGGGCGCCCGCCTCGTTGGACAGGTGACCCCGGCGGCCCAGCACCCGCTGTTTGAGATAATAGGGGTAGGGGCCGGTGCGCACCCACTCCTCGTCGTGGTTGGCCTCGCACACCAGCAGGTCGCACCCGGCCACCGCCCGCTCTACTTCCGGAGATATGTAGCCCAGGTCGGTGCACAGCACCATGCGGCTGTCCTCCCCGGTGATGGCATAGCCTACGCTGCAGGCCGCGTCGTGGGAGGTGGCAAAGGGCTGGATCCACAGCTCGCCCAGGGGGAAGGACTCGCCGGGTGCAAAAAAGCGGCCCAACCGGTTCTGGGGGATGGCCGGGACCTTGACAGCAAGGGCGTCCAGGGTGGGCGCGGTGGCGTACACGGGCAGATTCAGCTGCTTGGTGAGGGTGGCAAGGCCGGAGATGTGGTCGGTGTGCTCGTGGGTGATGAGCACGCCGGACAGCTCCTTGGGCTCCACTCCCAGGCCCCGCAGGGCGGTGGTGATGCGCCGGGCGGAGATGCCCGCATCCAGCAGAATATGGGTTTGGCCGCAGGAGACCAGGGCGGCGTTGCCGCTGGACCCGCTGGCCAGGGTGACAAATGACAGCAAAACAGGAGCTCCTTTCCGCGTGCAGGCAGAAAAAGAGGGAGCCGGAGGGGGACGGATGTCCCGGACCTGCGCTCCCGCTTTTGGATTGTTTGGTTAGCCCACCTGGGACTTGGCGTCCTCGTCGGGGACGGTGATCATACGGATGTTGGCGCCCACGCCGGACAGCTTGCCCACCAGGTCCTCGTAGCCACGCTCAATGTGGTGGATGTCGCCCACCTCGGTGATGCCCTGAGCGGCCAGACCGGCAATGACCATGGCGGCGCCCGCCCGCAGGTCGCAGGCATTCACCGGTGCGCCGGTGAGCTGGGGCACGCCCTCGATGACGGCCACCTTGCCATCCACCTGGATGTGAGCGCCCATGCGGCGGAACTCATCCACATAGCGGTAGCGGCTGTCCCACACGCCCTCGGTGAGCACGCTGGTGCCGGTGGCAAGGCAGAGCACCGCGGCGATCTGAGGCTGCATGTCGGTGGGGAAGCCGGGGTAGGGCATGGTCTTTACGTTGGTGCGGCTGATGGGACCGAAGCGGCGCACCCGCACCGCGTCGTCCAGCTCCTCCACATCCACACCCATCTCCACCAGCTTGGCAGTGATGCAGTCCAGATGCTTGGGGATGACGTTCTGAATGAGTACGTCGCCGCCGGCAGCGGCCACGGCGGCCATATAGGTGCCGGCCTCGATCTGGTCGGGGATGATGGAGTAGGTGCCGCCCTTGAGACGCTTGACGCCCCGGATCTTAATGACGTCGGTGCCCGCGCCCATAATGTTGGCGCCCATGGAGTTGAGGAAGTTGGCCAGGTCCACGATGTGGGGCTCCTTGGCGGCGTTTTCAATGATGGTCATGCCGTCAGCCAGCACGCCGGCCAGCATGATGTTCATGGTGGCGCCCACGGACACCATATCCAGGTAGATCTGGCCGCCGGACAGACGTCCGCCGGGGACCTTGGCGCAGATCAGGCCGTTGCGCACATCCACATCGGCGCCCATGGCCACAAAGCCCTTGATATGCTGGTCAATGGGCCGTCCGCCCAGATCGCAGCCGCCGGGCAGGGGTACCTCGGCCCAGCCGAAGCGGCCCAGCAGGGCGCCCACCAGGTAGTAGCTGGCGCGGATCTTGCGGGCCAGCTCGTAGGGGACCTGACGGTTGCGGATGTGGGAGCAGTCGATGTCTACGGTGGTGCGGTTGACGGTGCGCACGTCCGCCCCCAGCTCCTGAAGGATCTGGAGGATCAGGGTGACGTCGCTGATCTGGGGAATGTTCTCAATACGGCAGACCCCGTCCACCAGCAGGGCGGCGGGGATGATAGCGACAGCGGCGTTTTTGGCGCCGCTGATGGTGATGGTTCCGTGAAGGGGCGTTCCGCCCTGAATCTGATACTTATTCAAACTTGTCTGCACCCTCTCGAAGGAAATAAACGTGGGGTTTATATGAACATACGGCGCAGCGCGCCATAAGTAGCCGCAAAAGCGATCTCAAAAGGCTCCTCCTGTAAGGAGGCGCTCTAAAACGCATACATTATACCATCAGTATATCCAAAAGGCAATGAATTTTACACGGCGGGCACAAAATTGTGCAAAAAGTAAGAAGGATGGAAAAATCAAGGACAGCCTTGGTCGAGATGATCATGGCGGGACTTGGCAACCAGATCTTCCCAGTGAGCCTGCTCCTGACGCTCCAGCAGATCGCCGATGAGCTGGTTGGACAGCAGGAAGCCCTGGGGGGTGAAATGCCAGCGGCCATCGGTCTGCTCCGCCCAGCCCTGGGCCTGGAACTGCTCCAGGCGGGCCTGGAGAGGGGCAAAGTCCATAAAGTAGGTGCTGCGGTACTCCTGCTCGTTGATGCCCTGCACCGTGCGCAGGCGCAGCATCAGGTATTCCCCGCACCGCTCCCGCTTGGGGATGAGCTCCGATTCGTCGATGATATCGCCGCCCTGGAGGACCCCCTGAATGTAGGCGTCCAGGTCCCGGACAAAGGAGTAGCGCCGTCCGCCAAAGTCGGAGTGAGCCCCGGGTCCAAAGCCAATGTAGGGCTGGGTGAGCCAGTAGCGCAGGTTGTGCCGGGAGGCAAAGCCAGGCTTGGCAAAGTTGGAGATCTCATACTGGGGGTAGCCCGCCCGTTCCAGCCGTCCCACCGTCCACAGGTACAGGTCGGCCTGCTGGTCGTCGTCGGGGAGAATCTCACCTTCCGCCACCCGGGCGGCCAGGGGGGTGCCCTCCTCCACCTTCAAGCCATAACAGGACAGATGCTGGGGGATGAGGGACAGGGCGTGCTCCACGGTGGCCTTCCAGCTGTCCATGGTCTGGCCAGGCAGGCCGTAGATGAGGTCCAGGGACAGGTTGGTAAAGCCCGCCTTGCGGGCGGCGGTGGCCGCCTCGTTCACCTGCTGGGGGGTGTGGATGCGGTGGATGCGCTCCAGTTCGCAGGCGTTGGCCGACTGCATCCCCATGGACAGGCGGTTGACCCCCGCCTTGCGCAGGATCTTCAGGGCCTTCACGTCCACGCTGTCCGGATTACACTCCACGGTGACCTCGGCGTCCTTCTCTACCTTATAGAGCTTGTGCACCACGCCCAGCAGCTCCTTGAGCCGCTTGGCCCCGTAGTAGCTGGGGGTGCCGCCGCCAATGTAGATGGTATCCACCGGAAAGTCCTGGGCCAGAGGGGCGGTCTCTCGGATGTGGGAGAGCAGCGCCTTTTGATATTGGTCCATCCGGTCCTCCCGACCGGCCAGGGAATAGAAGTCGCAGTAGTCGCACTTACTGCGGCAGAAAGGAATATGAATATAAATGCCCAGCTTGTCCGCCATGGATACACACCTCGTGAAATTGGAAAGAAATTTTGTCTGGAACAAACCGGGGTTTGCTCCCACGCATTATATACCACAGTCTTTTGGAGTGCAAGGGAGGGAAAAGAGAGAGAATCTTGGCTTTTTCTGGATAAAATTGGGGAAATCCGCCGAGAGCAAAAAAAGATGTAAAGCGGGCTTGACATGAAATGTAAAGCGAGCTATACTATGAGTGTAAAGGGAGCTTTACATAGAAAGGAGGCGGCGATGTGACCAACCGCATTGCCCAGCTGCGCAAGGAGCGGCGCATCTCCCAGGCGGAGCTGGCCGACGCCGTGGACGTGACCCGGCAGACCATCATCTCCCTGGAGAACGGGCGCTACAACGCCTCCCTGCTGCTGGCCCATAAGATCGCCAAATATTTTGAGATGACCATTGAGGAAGTATTCCTGTTTGAGGAGGAAGAGCTATGAAAGAGCGTTGGAAAAAAGGTTTGCCCATTCTGGGGGTCATATGCGGGGCCTGCCTGGTTTTGGCCGCCGTGGTGCTGGGGGAGCAGATTCCCAAAGGGATGAGCGGCATTCTATTTGGTACAGGCGGGGCCCTCATGGGCCTAGGCGTAGCCGGGGTAGCCATGGATGTGGTCTGGCGGCGGATGAGTGAGGAAGAGCGCCGGGAGGTGGAGCGGGGCGAAACGGACGAGCGCAACGTGGCCATCCGGGAGAAGGCGGCCTATTCCAGCTGGTACTGGACCCTGTACCTGCTGTGGGGAGCTTTCTTTATCACCCTGTTTTTGGGCAGCGGTTTTCCCACCGCCCTGGTGTCGGTGCTTATCGTGCTGCACTGTGTCTTTTTAATGGTGAACATGAACCGCTGGACCAAGCGGATGTGAGGGGGAGAGGGACATGATTTTAAAAGCGATGACAAACCACCCCGGCGGGGACTACGGCAAGAGCCTGCGGCAGCGCAGCTGGGCCGCCCTGGCCATTGTGGCCATCGGGCTGGTGGGCCTGGGGTGCTACGTGTGGCTGGTGCCGGGCAGCGGCCTGAGCGACCACGCTCAGGGCTTCTATCTGGGGGGCGCCTGCGGGATTACCGCAGGGGGACTGGGCCTGCTGCTCCGCAGCCAGTGGATGCTCCGCCACCCGGAGAAGTGGCGCAAGGCCCGCATCCAGGAGACCGATGAGCGCAACCAGCGCATTACCGCCCAGGCCGCCCAGCTGGCGGGGGTGGGGGTGTTCTTCCTCCAGGCTCTGGCCGCCTTTGTGCTGGTGGCGGTGGACCGGCGGCTGGTGACCGTGCTGCTGTGCTCCATGGCGGCGTATGTCCTGCTGTTCCTGGGGACCCAGTTCGGCCTGTCCCGGAAGCTATGAGTGTGCGTCGGCTGGAACTGCCCATCACCGGGGCGCTGGCGGGGATCAAGGTGGACACCCTGCTCAAGCGGCATCTGGGCCTGTCCGGCACGGTGGTGCGGCGAATCAAATGGTTACCCGACGGCATCCTGGTGGACGGGGCGCGGGTGAACACCCGGTTCTGTCCCAACGAGGGCCAGGTGCTGTCAGTACGCCTGTCCGACCCGGAGCGGCGCAGCGGCATCCTGCCCGCCCCGGGCCCCCTGGATATTGTCTACGAGGACGGGGATGTGGTGGTGCTCAATAAGGCTCCCGGGGTGCCCGTCCACCCTGGTCCGGGGCACTATTCCGATACAGTGGGAAATTATCTCCTTTATTATTACGATCAGGAGGGGATGGAGGGGGATTTTCACCCCGTCCACCGCCTGGACCGGGGTACCTCCGGCCTGCTGGTGGTGGCCCGCCACCCCCATGCCCAGGAGGTGCTCAAGGAGCAGCTCCACACCGACAGTTTCCGCCGGGAGTACCTGGCGGTGTGCCAGGGGGTGCCTGAGCCCACCGCCGGGACGGTGGACGCCCCGCTGGGGCCCAAGCCCGGCTCCCTGGTGGAGCAGATGGTGTGTTCCGACGGGAAGCCCGCCCGCACCCACTATGCGGTGGTAAAGGCGGGGGAGAACTGCGCCCTGGTGCGCCTGGTGCTGGATACCGGCCGCACCCACCAGATCCGGGTCCACCTGGCCCACCTGGGCCACCCCCTGGTGGGAGACTTCCTCTACGGGACGGAGGAGCCAGACCGCATTCCCCGGCCCGCCCTCCACTCCCACCGCCTTACCTTCCGCCACCCCATTACCAGACAGGAGATGTCCTTTACTGCTCCGGTGCCGCCGGACATGAAGCGGCTGATGGAACAGGAAGGACTATAAAAAAGCCCGTGAGCTGCCAAACGGCAAGCTCACGGACTTTCATTTCTTTAATGTGCTTTCAGCATCCGGCTGGAATTGAGGATGGCGATCACCGACACGCCTACGTCAGCAAACACCGCCCACCACAGGCCCACCAGGCCCGCGGCGGACAGGGCCAGCACTGCCAGCTTCACCCCGATGGCAAAGACGGTGTTTTCCTTCACGATGGTCATGGTCTTGCGGGCAATGGCCACCGCCCGGGAGAGCTTCCGCAGGTCGTCGTCCATGAGCACCACGTCGGCGGCCTCGATGGCGGCGTCGGAGCCCATGGCTCCCATAGCCACGCCTACGTCCGCCCGGGAGAGAACCGGTGCGTCGTTGATGCCGTCCCCCACGTAGACCAGAGTTTTCCCGGGCTGCTTTTCGGCCAGCAGGGCCTCCACCTGGTCCACCTTGTCTCCGGGGAGCAGCTGGGCATAGACCTGGTCCAGCCCCAGCTCTTTGGCGGCCGCCTGCCCGGCGGCCTGGCTGTCGCCGGTGAGCATGACCGTCCGGCCCACGCCGGAGGCCTTCAGAGCCTGTATGGCCTCCTTGGCCCCTGGCTTGAGCTGGTCGGCAATGACCAGCCGCCCGGCGTATTGGCCCTCCACCGCCAGGTGGATGACCGTACCGGGAGCTTCCGGCTGCTCCGGAAGGGATACACCGCTCTCGGTCATCAGCCGCTGGTTGCCTGCCAGCACCGTCTTACCATCCACCTGGACCCGCAGGCCCCGGCCCGCCAGCTCCTCCACCTGGGATACCCGGTCCCGGTCGGGGGTACCGCCCCAGGCGGTGAGGATGGAGCGGGCGATGGGGTGGGTGGAGAACTGCTCGGCCTGGGCGGCCAGCTCCAGCAGCTCCTCCTTGCTTCTGCCCACAGGGGAGACCTCGGTGACGGCAAAGCGGCCCTGAGTCAGGGTGCCTGTCTTGTCAAAGACTACCGTATCCGCCTTGGCCAACGCCTCCAGGTAGTTGCCCCCCTTCACCAGGATACCCTGGCGGGAGGCCCCGCCGATGCCGCCAAAGAAGCTGAGGGGAATGGAGATGACCAGGGCGCAGGGGCAGGACACCACCAGGAAATTGAGGGCCCGCAGCACCCAGGTGCGCCAGCCGCCCAGTCCCACCAGGGGAGGTAGCACCGCCAGGGCCACGGCGCACAGCACCACGGCGGGGGTGTAGTACCGGGCAAATTTGGTAATGAAGTGTTCCGCTTTGGCCTTTTTGGCGGCAGAGTTCTCCACCAGGTCCAGGATCTTGGACACGGTGGACTCGCCAAAGGGACGGCTTACCTTCACCCGCAGCAGGCCGCTCAGGTTGACGCAGCCGCTGACCACCTCGTCTCCGGTAGCCACGTCCCGGGGCATGGACTCGCCGGTGAGGGCGGCGGTGTCCAGGGCGGAGGCACCTTCCACAATGGTGCCGTCCAGGGGGACCCGCTCCCCGGCCCGGATGACGATGATCTCATCCACCGCCACCTCCTCCGGGTCTACGGTGACCACCTCTCCATCCCGCTCCACGTTGGCGCTGTCGGGGCGGATGTCCATGAGCTGGGCGATGGAGGCCCGGCTGCGGCTGACGGCCACGCTCTGAAAGAGCTCGCCCACCTGGTAGAAGAGCATGACGGCCACGCCCTCCCGGTACTCCCCACAGCCGAAGGCGCCCACCGTGGCCAGGGCCATCAGGAAGTTCTCGTCAAACACCTGGCCGTTTAAGATGTTCCGGACTGCCTTCCACAAGATATCCCAGCCGATGAGGGCGTAGGGCAGCAGATAGAGGAGAAATTCCCCCCAGGGGGGCAGGGAGACCAGGGCGGTCACCGCCCACACCCCGGCAAACAGCACGGTGCTGCCCACAATGCGCCGGAGGGTCTTTTTCTGCTTTTTGGTCATGGCAAGCCGCCTCCTTATTTTCTTTGGGTCTTACTTGACCACGATCTCGCAGTCGGGCTCCACCTTCTTGCAGGCCTTCACCGCCTCTTTGACAATCTGATCAAAGCGGGCGTCGTCCGCCTCCAGGGTGAGCTTTTGGGTCATGAAGCTGACGGTGGCGCTAGTGACGCCGTCAATGTTCTGGATGGCCCGCTCCATCTTGGCCGCGCAGTTGGCACAGTCCAGGTCGATCATACGAAAGGTCTTTTTCATGGGTTATTCCTCCTCAATATGTTCCATTCCTTGATTCAAAATACTTACCACGTGGTCATCGGCCAGGGAGTAGTAGATGGTCTTGCCCTCCCGGCGGAATTTTACCAGCTTACTGGCCTTCAGCACCCGCAGTTGGTGGGAGACGGCGGACTGGCTCACGTCCATGAGCTTGGCAATGTCGCACACGCACAGCTCCGACTCCAGCAGCGCGTAGAGGATCTTTACCCGGGTGCTGTCCCCAAAGATCTTAAAAAGCTCCGCCAGATCGTACAGGGTCTCGTCCCGGGGCAGCTGGGCGCGGACGTGTTCCACCGCGTCGGTGTGTACCTGGGTGACGGCGCAGCACAGGTCCTGGTCCCGCTCCTGTTCCATGGGTCATCCCTCCTTCAAATTATCATATGAATAACTGTTCATATATTGTACCATCAAGATACACCTAACGCTGCCCCCCTGTCAAGGGAGGGCAAAAAATTTTTTTAAAAAAGTTGGGAACCTTTTTTTCCAAAGACCGTCCAACCCACTGAATACAGAAAATACCGCTGAAATCCAGCGCAGAAAAAAAGGAGTAATCGACTATGAAACACCGCACTTATGCTCTGCTTCTTGCCGCCACCCTCTCCCTGTCTCTGCTGGCCGGCTGCGGCTCCAACGACGGCGCCAACAGCAGCCAGAGCTCTGACAACAGCAGCATCTCTTCCAGCCAGGGCAGCCAGTCTTCTTCCGGCTCTGACGTGAGCACCCCCGACGCCTCTGGCTCCGGCTCTGACGTGAGCACTTCCGGCTCCGGCAGCACCAGCACCCCCGACGGCTCCCAGGGCGGGACCCAGGAGGAGGCCAAGCTGACCCTGAGCCGCACCGGCTTTACTCTCTTCTCTGCCGGCTCCAGCTACACCCTGAAGGCCGACGGCGTGCCTGAGGGCACCAAGGTGACCTTTAAGTCCGGCGACCCCAGCGTGGCCACTGTGGATGAGAACGGTAAGGTTGTGGCGGTCAAGCCCGGCAACACCAAGATCACCGTGACCGCCGGCGACCAGAAGGCTACCTGCGTGGTGGCTTGCCGGTGGGAGGAGGAGAAGCCCTCCACTGGCGGCGGTTCCAACTCCGGCGGAAGCTCCAGCTCCGGCGGCGGAACTACTACCCCCGATCCTGAGCCCAGCAAGGTGGATCTGGCGGCCTTCTATTCCTCCGTTTCCTCCAAGTACTCCATGCCCAGCCTGACCCTGGCGGACTCCGGCCTGATGAACAACTACTATGCCGGCCTGAGCAGCATTGCCACCGAGCAGTGCAAGGTGTACATCAATATGATGTCCATGAACATGGGTGAGATGGCCCTGGTCCAGGTGAAGAACAGCAGCGATGTGGCCAAGGTGAAGAGCATCTTCCAGGCTCGTATTGACTCCATGGTAAACGGCGGCGCCTGGTATCCCGAGCCCACCCGCATCTGGACCGAGCAGTCCCGGGTGGTGTCCAACGGCAACTACGTGATGATGGTGGTTGGCGAGGATTGCGATTCCATTGTGAAGGATTTTAATGCTCTGTTTTGATTGATTCTCCCCCGCGGAATGTGATATCATGGGGCGGACGGTCTGTGCCGTCCGCCTTTCATTCTGTTTCGTTTTACCCAGGAGGATAACCATATGGTTTTTTCGACCCCAATTTTTCTATTTTATTTTCTAGCTTTGACCCTGCTGGTCTACTACGTGGTGCCTCGGAAGGGGCGCAACGTGGTGCTGCTCATCTCCTCGCTGTTCTTCTACTACTGGGGAGAGCGGGAGTACGTGGCCATCATGTTCCTGTCCACCGCCATTGACTATACCCACGGTATGCTGGTGGAGCGGTGCAAGAAGAAGGGCAACGACAAAGGAGCCCGGATGGCGGTGGCCTCGTCCATCATCTTCAACCTGGCCCTGCTGCTGTTCTTCAAGTACTGGGACTTCCTGGCCGGTTCCCTCCAGGCCATGGGCCTGACCTTTATGCCGGTGCTGAATATCCACCTGCCCATCGGCATCTCCTTCTATACCTTCCAGACCATGAGCTACACCATCGATGTGTACCGTGGAGATACCCGTGCCCAGCGCAGCATCATCAACTTCGGTACCTTTGTCACCCTGTTCCCCCAGCTGATCGCCGGTCCTATCATCAAATATAAGGACCTGGGAGATCAGATCAACGAGCGCACCACCTCCACGGAGAAGTTTGCCTCCGGCGTGCAGATCTTTATGGTGGGTATGGCCAAGAAGGTGCTGGTGGCCAACAACGTGGGCATGCTGTGGGAGGCCTACAAGGCCATGTCTGCTGGGGAGCTCACCGTGCTGGGCGCCTGGCTGGGCGTGATCGCCTTTACCTTCCAGATCTACTTTGACTTCTCGGGCTACTCCGACATGGCCATTGGCCTGGGCCGGATGCTGGGCTTTGAGTTCCTGCCCAACTTTAACTACCCCTATATCTCCAAAAGCATTACCGAGTTCTGGCGGCGCTGGCACATCTCCCTGTCCACCTGGTTCCGGGAGTACCTGTATATCCCCCTGGGAGGCAACCGCTGCTCCAAGCCCCGGTGGATGTTCAACCTGCTGGTGGTGTGGGCCGCCACGGGCATCTGGCACGGCGCCAGCTGGAACTACCTTATTTGGGGTCTCTACTTCTTTGTCCTGCTGATGCTGGAGAAGTTTTTCCTGCTGAAAATGCTGGACAAAGCCCCCGCCCTGGTGGGCCACATCTACACCCTGTTCTTCGTGGTGGTCAGCTGGGCCATCTTCGCCATCGAGGACTTTGCTCAGCTGGGCTCCTACCTGAAGGTGATGTTCGGCCTGGGCGGCGTGCCGCTGATGGACGCCAAGCTGGGCTACTATGTGACCAGCTACCTGCCCATTCTGTTGGTGGCCGCTGTGGCCTCCACCCCTCTGGGCGCCAAGCTGTACCACAAGCTCAAGACCCCGGCGGCTGAGGTGGTGTGTACGGTGCTGGTGCTGGCGGGACTGGTGGTGTGCACCGCCTATCTGGTGGACGGCACCTACAATCCCTTCCTGTATTTCCGCTTCTAAGGAGGGTATCCATGAATAAAAAGTATTGCATCTTTTTGACGGTCCTGTTTTCTCTGTTCATCGGCGGGATTTTGGTGGGCAGTCTGTTGGCTCCGGACAAGGAGTTCTCCGAGCTGGAAAACCGCTATTTGCAGACGCCTCCCAAGCTGAGCTGGGAGAACCTTCAGAGCGGTAAGTTTATGGAGGACGCGGAGGACTACGTCAATGACCACGTGATCGGCCGGGACCTGTGGGTTGCCCTGAAGGCCTGGAGCGAGCGCCTGAGCGGCAAGCAGGAGAACAACGGGGTCTACTTTGGTAAGGAGGACACCCTGATCAACCGCCTGGACGAGCCGGACCACGACACGCTGATGACCAGTGCGGGCTTTGTCAACGCCCTGGTGAACAATGTGGACGTGCCAGTGTACTTCGGCATCATTCCCTCCGCGGCGGAGATCTGGTCGGACCGCCTGCCTGCCGGCGCCCCAACTGCCGACGAGGCGGCCATTATTGAGGAGCTGTACGACACGGTGCAGACCTACACCATCGACGTGTACTCCGCCCTGGAGGAGCACAAGGGCGAGGACATCTATTACCGCACTGACCACCACTGGACCAGCCTGGGCGCCTACTACGGCTACACCGCCCTGATGGAGACCATGGGCATGGAGGCTGCTCCCCTGGATGAGGACGCCAAAGTGACGGTTTCTGACTCCTTCTACGGTACCATTTTCTCCAGCTCCGGTGTGCGCTGGGTGGCCCCCGACCACATCGACCGGTATATCTCCGGCGACGGCTTGAAGGTGACCGCTTACTTTGACGGCACCCCCACCGACAGCACCCTGTATGTGGACAGCTACCTGGACAAGAAGGACAAGTACTCCTCCTTCCTGGGCGGAAACCAGCCTCTGTGCGTCATTGAGACGGAGCACACCGATGCTCCCAAGGTACTGGTGATCCGGGACTCCTATTCGGACTCCCTGGCTCCCTTCCTGACCCAGAACTTCTCCGAAATCCATCTGTTTGATCCCCGCATGAATCTGAACAGCGTGAAGGACTATGTGGAGACCAACGAGATTGACCAGGTGGTGGTGCTGTACAGCATCTCCAACTTCATCTCCTCCAGCAAGGACCTGTTCGTGCTGAGCCGATAAGTAAAAAAATCCCCGTGGATATACATCCACGGGGATTTTACATGTTACGAGAGAGGCAAAGCGAAGCTTTGCACAAAGTTCTTTGCTAAGCTTTCTTTCAAGAAAGCGTGGCTTACTTTTCTTGAGAGAAAAGTAAGCCTGTCAGGTCGAAAGGCGGGGTGTACTCCTCCTTGGCGCTGGTGCGCTCCTGACAGAAGCCGTCCAGCCCCAGATTCTGCATGTACTGGATCGCGGTATTCATCTCCCCACGGCGCAGACGGCGGTCGATCTCCGGCACGGCCGACAGGTCGCCCCAGGGGGTGTACTGGCTCATGAGGGAGAAGAGGACCGTCCCCTTGGGAAAGGTCTCCGCTACCCAGTCCATCACCGCCTTGGCCCCGTCTACCTGTCCGGGCAAAATCAGGTGCCGGATGATGACACCCTTCTTCATCAGCCCGTTCTCATCCAGCTGACAGGGGCCCACCTGGCGCACCATCTCCTGAATCGCGTCCACAGCCACCTGTGGATAATCGGGGGCCGCGGAATAGCGCTGGGCGGCTGTTTGGTCCAAATACTTTAAATCGGGCAGGTAGATATCCACAAGTCCGTTTAAACTGTGCAAAGTCTCTATCCGTTCATACCCGCCGGTGTTCCACACCACCGGGACGGAGGGCCGATACCGCTCCAAAAGCGGACGGAGCACATGGGCGTAGTGGGTGGGGGTGACAAAGTTGAGATTGTGTGCCCCCTGCGCAATCAGGTTTTCACACACCTGCTCCAGCTGGTCCACCGTGAGTGCTTTTCCAAAGTGCTCATGGCTGATCTTCTCGTTCTGGCAGAACACGCAGCCTAAGGGACATCCGGAAAAGAACACCGTGCCCGACCCCCGGGTGCCGGAGATGGGAGGCTCCTCCCACATGTGGAGGGCGGCCCGGGCCACCATGAGGCCCTCGGGCATCCCGCACAGGCCGTCGCCCCGCTCCGCGGTGCGCACAGCGTTACACTGGCGGGGGCAGAGATTGCAGATCATGAAGAAATCCCCCCTTAAAAATAGCCCAGGCGCTGGGCCACTGCATCAGAAAAGGGGTCAAAGGCATTGGGAACAGCGTAGTCCCGCTCCAGAGCGCCCCGGTCGGCCCACACCCAGCCCTCCGGCAGCGCGTCCGGTTCTACCTGGGCGGTATAGGCGGTCATGTGCCACTCAATGTGGGAAAAGATGTGCTTGCCGGTGGTTACTTTCTTCCAATCGTCCGGAGAGAGCCCAAACAATCCAGAAATGGTGTCCTCCCCCTCCAGTTCATTGGGGTACTCCCACAGCCCCGCCAAAAGGCCCCGCTCCGCTCGGCGGCGAAGGGCCACGCCCTGGTCAGAGAAAATCAAATACACCCGGCGCTTCTCGATCCGCCGGGGTTTTTTCGGCGCCTTGACCGGGAACTCCCCGGTGCGGCCCTGCTGAAAGGCCTGACAGAAACCGGCAGCAGGACATTTCTCACACAGGGGTGCTCCATTGGGCAGGCAGACGGTGGCCCCCAACTCCATCATGGCCTGGTTGAACTGGCCGGGCTGGGCGGTGGGGATGACCTGCTGGAGAGCGGCGGTAATGCGCTTTTTGGTGGCGGCGGCCAAAATATCGGAGGGGTCGGCGGTGAGCCGGGTCACCACCCGCAGCACATTCCCGTCCACGGCGGGCACCGGAATGCCGAAGGCAATGGAGGCGATGGCTCCGGCGGTGTAGTCCCCCACCCCGGCCAGGGAGCGGATGCCCTCATAAGTATTTGGAAATACCCCGCCCCAGTCGTCCACGATCTGCCGGGCGGCCTTTTGCAGGTTGCGGGCCCGGCTGTAATAGCCCAGGCCCTGCCACAGCTTCATCAGTGCGTCCTCAGGCAGAGCGGCCAGATCCTGCACGGTTGGCGCGGTTTGTAAAAAACGGCGGTAATAGTCCAGTACGGCCGCTACCCGGGTCTGCTGGAGCATGATTTCCGACACCCAAACCCGGTAGGGGGTGGGGTCCTGCCGCCAGGGCAGGACACGGGCGTGCTCCCGATACCACAAAAGCAGGGGGATGGGCAGTTGTTCCAATGGCTGCATGGAGACCCTCCTTGGAGAAATGGATTTTCTGATTATAGCCTATTTCCTTACGTCATGCAAGGAAGAGAAACGTATAAGCGATCAGCAATATATACTATAATGAAATTGGGAATGGTGTTTTTTAAAGAAGGGTGGTAAAGTGTGAATCGGAAAAAGGTTAAAAATTTAACAAGAATTTGGTTACCGCTCTTACCAGGTTCTTGGAAAAACCTTTGCAGCTCGATTTTCCATTCCTTCCTTCTCACAAAACAGTCAAAACGGGAAGCCCGGCGGGGCTTCCCGTTTTGGCGTTTCCGGGATTATTCGCCTTTCTTGACCAGTACCTCCTCCAGAAGCTGAGCCATCTCCAGTACCAGACCGTCGCAGTGCTCCTTGCGGGGCACGCCCTGTTCCTTGGCCAGGGTGAGCAGGGCGGTGCAGTGGGTGTCCTGGTGGCGCTGGCGGAAATCCTGGATGATCTGGCGGGCAGTCTGGCTGTCATACCCAGCCAGTCCCAAGAGCATCAGGGTGGCGCTGAGGGCGCCGCAGGCGGAGCCGTGGAGCATACCGGAGCCAAAGAAGCTGCCCAGCTTGTCGGCCTGCTCCTTGTCCAGGCCAAAATGGGGGCCGAAGGGGACCAGCAGGGACTGGGCGCAGTTGTAGTGGCGGCCATTGGGCTCGGTGCGCAGGTACTGTACTTCTTCCAAACGGGTCATATTGGGGTTCCTCCTAGTTAATTGTTAATTGAAAATATCCGGAGTGTCGGCAAACATCTGCCGCACCCGGTCCAAAACCGGCCGGTTTTCCGGCTGGGAGAGGGTGGGGTCCTGTTGGAGCAGCTGCCGGGCGGACTGCTGGGCCTGCTGTAAGAGGCGCATATCGCCGGAGAGGTCGGCCAGGGCCAGCTGAGGCAGGCCGTGCTGGCGGCTGCCAAAGAAGTCGCCGGGGCCCCGCAGCTTCAAGTCCTCCTCCGAGATTTTGAAACCGTCGGTGGTGGAGGCTAGGGTTTTCAGTCGGGTCATGGCGTCGGGAGCGTGGGAGTTGGTGATGAGCACGCAGTAGGACTGGTGCTTGCCCCGGCCTACCCGGCCCCGGAGCTGGTGGAGCTGGCTGAGGCCAAAGCGCTCGGCGTTCTCCACAATGATCAGGGCGGCGTTGGGTACATCCACCCCCACCTCCACTACGGTGGTGGACACCAGCACGTCCACGTCCCCGGCGGCAAAGGCGGCCATGACGGCATCCTTCTCCTTAGGACGCATCTTGCCGTGGAGCAGGGCCAGACGCAGGTCGGGGAACACCTCGTCCTGGAGGTGCTGGGCGTAGCTCTTCACCGCCTTCAGGTCGGCAAAGGGGACCGGTTCTCCCTCCGCGCCCTCCTGGGCGGCGCGGTCCTCCACGGCGGGGCAGATGATGTAGGCCTGCCGCCCCTCGCCCACCAATTTTCGCACAAAGTTGTACATCCGCTGCCGCTTGTCCTCGTGGACCACGTAGGTCTCCACCGGGGTGCGGCCGGGAGGCAGCTGGTCGATGACGGACACGTCCAGGTCCCCGTAGATGATGAGGGCCAGGGTGCGGGGGATGGGGGTGGCGGACATGACCAGCACGTGGGGGGCCTGGCCCTTGGCGGCCAGGGCGGAGCGCTGGGCCACACCGAAGCGGTGCTGCTCGTCGGCTACCATGAGCCCCAGGTTATGAAACTCCACATCCTGGGAGATGAGGGCGTGGGTGCCCACCACCAGGTCCACCTCCCCCTGGGCAATGGCCTGGCGAAGCCGTTTCTTTTGGGCCGGCGTGAACGAGCCGGTGAGCAGGCCCACCCGTACTCCTGCCGGCTCCAGCAGGGCGGAGAGGGAGCGGGCGTGCTGCTGGGCCAGCACCTCGGTGGGGGCCATGAGCGCGGTCTGCATCCCGGCCTTGGCAGTCAGATAGGCCCCCCAGGCGGCCACCACCGTCTTGCCCGAGCCCACATCGCCCTGGACCAAGCGGTTCATGGACCGGCCGGAGCTGAGGTCAGCGGCCACCTCCTCCATCACCCGGCGCTGGGCCTGGGTGGGGGGGAAGGGGAGCAGCGCGAGAAATTCCTCCAAAGGCCGGGAAGGGACCACCCGGCCCGCCGCGTCTCCCCGGCGGTGCTTGAGCATGGCCAGACCGGCGGACAGATAGAAGAGCTCCTCAAAGGTGAGCCGCCGTCGGGCCAGGTCCAGGCTCTCCGGGGAGTCGGGAAAGTGAATGTTGCGGAAGGAGAACTCGGTCTGGGCCAGCTCGTGATCCAGACGTACCCCACGGGGCAGAGACTCGGGCATCTGGGCGGCGCAGGCATCCACCGCCTGGCGGGTGAGAGAGCAAAGCAGATGGTTGGAGATGCCCGCCGTCAGAGGATAGATTGGGAGGATGCAGCCGGTGACCGCCTGGCGGTCGGCGCGCTCGAAGATGGGATTGACCATGGTGCGGCGGCTGCCCTGCTCCTCCACGATGCCCCAGAAGACGTACTCCTCCCCGGCCCTGATGGCCCGCTCCACATAGGACTGGTTGAAGAAGGTAATGTGCAGGGCGCCGGCATGGTCCACTGCCTTCACCTTCACCAGCTCCATGCCCTTGCGGATGCGGCTGAGCCGGGGGTGCTCGGCGGCCATGGCCTGGACGCACACCTTCACCCCCAGGGGGGCGGAGCGGATGGACCAGATCTTCCGCCGGTCCTCGTAGTCCCGGGGAAAGTAGGTCATCAAGTCCCGGACCCGGGTAAGGCCCAACTTTTCCAGCTTGGTGGCCCGGGCGGGCCCCACGCCGGGAAAGTCGGTGAGCGGGGTGTCCAGGGTGAGATCCAAGGTGTGCGCCTCCCTTCTTGCATCAGTTCAGACCCCCATTTTAACACAACCGACCCGGTGCGTAAAGCGGGGACAAAAACGGCCGCCAGGAGCGTTCTGCTTCCGGCGGCCGTGTGTGGTTTTATTCGGGTTGGCTCCCCGGCTCCACATAGGTCTGCAGTTCTTCCCAGGTGGGGGCTTTTTCTGCAATATCCACCCAGGTGGGTAGGTTGCGCTCCAGCTGCTCCCAGGTGATAAACCAGAAGCGGTATCGGATGAGCAGGTGGGCTGGGATGATGTCGGAGATGATCTTGTCGATCTCATCAAAGGCGGGCGGGATGCCAGGAATATCGGGGAACCAGACCTCCACCGTGCCCGGCTCCTTGGTCTCCTCCACCCGGGCGATCACGCCGCAGCCTGCGATGGTGTCGTTGATGGCCTCTAGGGTAAAGCTGTCTCCGCTGATGCGCAGCAGGGCGGCCAGTGCCTCCCGCATGGCCTTGGTGGTAGTAGCGGGGGGGCGGCGGCGCAGCAGACTGGCGATGCGTTCCAGTCCCCAGTCCTGGGCGGTGGCCAGATTGGCCTCCCGCTGGAGTTCGTCCAGTACACCCTCTACTCCGTCCAGGGCCAGACCTTCGGACTCCAGCTCGCCGCCCAGATAGCGGCTTTCCACATCGTAGACCCCCAGGGGGCGCAGCAGCTGCCGGAGATACTGGGCGTAACTCATGGCATCGCCTCCACCGTCAGGGTGCCCAGGGTAGGCAGCTGATCCAGCTCCACCTCCTGGTCGGCGGCGGGGGAGAGGATCACATAGTTTTCCACGTTTTCACACCCGTAGATCACGCTGCCCAGCTCGGCCCGCAGCACGTCCTGAGCCAGTCTCTTTCCGGAGAACCACCGGCGGACCGCCTCCTCCACAGTTTGCTCCACCGTCTCCTGATCTGCGCCGTCCCTGGCCCGCACCTGGATGGAGACGTCGATGGTGAAGACCTTGGGGGAGAGCACCTGCACGTCTACGGCGATCTCACGCCGGGACTGGAAGTACTCCTGAAGCTGTGCCAGCAGGTCTTCATCAGGCTGGCCGCTGAGGGTTGCCACGACAATGTCTACCGTGCCGATGCCTCGGTTGCGGGGCAGAACGGATACCGCCGTCACCTCGTCAAAGGACAGGGCGCCCTGCTCATAGAAGGCGATGTTGGCGCCGTTGGGCAGACGCCAGTAGGTGTCCAGGACCCGGGCGCGCAGATCCTCATCCCCTTCCGGGTCGCTGCCGCCGGTGAAGGGCAGGGGGTTGGAGCAGGAGGACACCCCCACCGGGGCCACGGCCATAGCTGTGATGGCATGGGCGGACACGTTGCCTGCGGCTCCAGGCAGCAGAGCCTGGGCAGGAATGTCCACCGTGGTTTCGCCGGGGGCAATTACTCCCTCAGCCGTGGTTTCAAAGCGGATCATATCCGCCGTCAGACATACCGTGCCCTGTAAGATGGTGCGGGGAATATCAGAGCTCTGAGCAGTAAAGCGGATCACACCCTGGGCAGGCGTGGCCTGCTTGCGGGTGAGCCCCCGCAGCTGGGCGTGGAGATCCAGATAGTCGCTCTCCGCGGTCTGGGGAAAGGCCTGGCGGGTGACCCACTGGGCCTGAATATACAGGGCGTAAACCTGGGCGGCTACGGCGTACATCCGCACTGCCAGGTCGCACCCGGGCTCGGGAGCCAGACCGGTCTGTTCCTCCAGACAGGTCAGCATCTCCCCAAAAATTTCGTCAATCGTCTTGATAACAATCCCTCCTTACCCGGTGATGTCCAGGGAGAGAGACAGGGGTTCCCCCTGCCACTCCAAATAGACCTGCATATGGGCCCGGTTTCCGTCCAACGGGGTCCACTGCACGTCGGTGACGGCCAGCCCCTCCTCCGCCTCCAGGGCCTGGACCGCATACTGCCGGGCCAGAGCGGCGCGGGCGGAGGGCTTTCCCTCTCGGCACAGCTGGTAGAGGCGGCTGCCCATCTCGGGCAGGAAGGGAAACTGGCCCCGCCGGGCGGTGAGGCGGAACAAAACCCGCTGCAGCAGCGCCTGTGCCCCGTCCAGCAGCTGAAAATCACCCTGGGCTCCGGGGAGGTAATCCCCCTGACTGAGTTTTCGCTCCAAGTTACAGCCCCCCTCCCATCAGTGACGATACAATCTCCCAGACAATGTCGGCAATGAAATCCTCCAGGGTCTGCTCTCCGATCCAGACCTGGCCATTGAGTCGGACCCCGTCCTCACACAGGTCGATCTGCCCGGTCCCGCCGCTCAAGCGTACCGAGCCCGGCTCCAGTTCCTCTTCCGGCTGCCGCACACCCACCAGGCAGGGGGACTCCTGATGGTCTCCCGCCTTGAGCACCAGCACTTTTTCGCCCACCGCGGGGCGCCATCGGTAGCCGCCGGGGGCGTAGACCGCCACCCAGCGCCGCTCTCCGCTCAGGTATACTCCGGCGGGGTCGCCCCCCAGGGTGACCACGCCCACGTCGCCGGGCGCTTCCGCGTTCCGGCTGTCTAGTTTTCGATTGGATGTCCACATATCCTTCACCTCACACCAACACGTCCGGAGGCACCAGCTCCAGCCGGGTCCAGCCTCCGCTCTCATCCACGCCCACCTGGGCTTGCTCCACCCGGTACAGTCCGCTCCGACCCCAGTCAGAGCGGCTCAGCTGCACCAGGTCTCCCGGCTTTCCGTAAAACAAAATGGGGATGGTCACCTCCAGAACCAGCTGCTGGACAGCAGACTGGTCCAGCTGGAACTGGCCGGAGTAGCGCATGGCCTGGAACTGGCTTTTGCCCGGCATGGTGAGCACCTGCCGCCGGCTGCCGCCCATGGCCTGAAAATCCCCGTTGTCCACCGTCTGGGTCAGCTGCTGATACCGGTCCCGCACCACCACCTGGGACAGCACGCCGTAGCGCCTATCCCGGCGCACCAGCTGCTTGACCGGGGTGGCGTCGTCCAGCCGCAGCGTGGTGCTGTCCTCCCAGGGGGTGAGCACCAGCCGCCCCTCCCGGTCGAAGCGGGGGGGAATGCTGTGGTAATAGCGGACAAAGTCGTAGAGGACCGACCACTCGCTGCTGCCTACGGCCACGGAAAATTCAGAAACCGGGGCCATATCGGCCCGCTGGGCAACCGTAATGCCATAGGGGGCCACATGGTCCCGGAGAATGTCATCCAGGGTAGCCACCTGGTAGTCCTGCCCCAGGGCCTCATTGTCCAGCAGCCGTGCCGCCATTCCCCGCCCGGACACATCAATCCAGGCCCCCTGGGCGGTGAGGGCGGTCTCGCACTCGTCGATCACGCCGGTAAAGACCACCTGGTTTTCCTCTATGGCCCGGAAGGTACACCACTGCTGGGGGTCCACCGTATTGGTCCCCTCCCAGAGACAGCGGATCTGAAAGCTGTCACAGGGGACCCCGGAGGTATATTGAAACACCCAGGTCAGGGGAGCGGGCAGCACGGTGGTCTCCCCCTGGGCAGAGATCACATATCCGGTCACGACACCCTCACCTCATCTCCGATGTGAATGAGATTGGGGTTTTTGATCTGGGGATTCAAGGCGATGAGATCGCTCAGCGCCATGCCATAGCGGGAAGCAATGGCCCAGAGGGTGTCGTCCTTTACCACCTGGTAGTAGACGGGAATGGTCTGGGTGGTCTGAGCGGCCTGAGCAGTCTGAGTAGTGCCGGAGCCTTGGGTGCTCTGGGAGGACCAGGTGCGCACCTCGCCGCTGTAATAGTTGGCCTCCTCCCAGAACTCGAAGGAGTAGCGCACATAGTCCCGCAGGGGCTCCTGCTCCAGCCGCAGGGAGACGAAGTAGGCGTTGGCAGTTTGCCACAGGGGATGAATGAGCTGCCCCGGCCCGCCGGAGTAGAACACATTGGCCAGCTGGCCAAACTGGGAATAGGCGTCCTCGCCGATAAATTCCCCCTCTCCCTTCATGACCCGCCGGGTCCGTCCCAGATCCTGCAGGTAATAAAGGCCGAAGGGGATTTTGTTGATGGCCATGATCCGTTCATAGTCGATGGAATACACTCTGGGGTTGTGGGGCCAGACGTACTCCTTATAGCGCATGGGGGTCAAAAGCAATGCCCCGTCCCTCCTTCCTCAGTACAGGGAAAAGCCCCGGTCATACCGGCGGCTGTCCCGTTGAAAGGCCCGGTCCACCGCCCGGGCCTGATCCTCCTCCCGCGCGGCGGCCGCGGCGGCGGCCAGGGGGGAATCTCCCAGAGAGGCGGGGTCGTACTGGGTCCCTGTCTCCGGCAGTCTTCCGGAGGTGCGGGAGGTCAGACTGCCGCCTCCCTGGCTGCGGATGAGAGCGTCCAGGGAGGCCTGGGTGCGGTCAAACTGCCGCAGCTGTTCCAGAAGAGCGGGTTCATCCTGCCGGGCCTGGGCGGTTTTCTCTTCTGCCCCAAGCGAGCCTTGGGCGGTTTCCTCTCCCGCCCAAAGGGAGCCCTGGGTGTGCCGGGCCCGGTCCGGGCTCTGAGCCTGTGCCGTCCCGGCCTGTCCGCCCTGGACGAGCTGGGAGCGGGCCCAGTGCTGTCTCTGCTGCACATCGCTTAAGCCCTGAGAGCGGGAGAATTGGTCCAGAAGCTGCTGCAAGTGGTTATCCTCATGGCGCTGTCCGGCCTGAAGGCGGTCCAGAAGCTCCTGGTTCAGCTGCTGCTGAAGGGCGTCCTGCCCGCTGGTATGCTGTGCGGTGCGGATGGCGTCCTCGCTGGCCTCGCCCGCAGCCTGGACTGGGGGAGAGGGCAGGATCAGATCGGTAAGATCCGGCTGCCACAGCTGCTCCTCCCCGTCCTTCAGGGCATCCTCCACCTGTTCCAGCAGGTGGTCTAAATCATTGGTCATGTTGCCTCCCCCTTTCCAAGGGCCGCAAAGCGGGCGGGGTCAAAGTTGGGGTTGATTGCCCCCTCCACTGACTCCACCGGCCGGCCGCAGCCGGGACACAGGCCCTGCTGGGCCTGTATCCGGCAGCTGGGGCACAGCCGTTCCAGTTCTTCCTCCCGGTCCAGCACCATGTGGGTCAGACACCACAGGTAGTCCCGGTCCCGCATCTGTCGGGCCCGCGCCTCCGTGGGCAGAGCCCCAAAGGCCCGTAGCACCCGCCAGCGCAGCCGGTCCGCGCCGTCGGCGGCTACTTTTTTTTTACCTCATCCGCCTGCTCCTGGTTGAGGGTCAGGGGGGGATTCTCCTCCCGGTTAAACCGGCTCCAGGTCCGGGCCAGGTTGGAGATCTCCTCCACCCGCAGCCCGGAGAGCACGGCCTCTCCGCTGGAGAACACGCTTTCTCCCTCCTGGGTCTCCAAAGCCCGGGCCAGCAGGCAGGCGTTGGCGCACAGCGCCCGCTCCCACTCCTCCTGGCAAAGCTTATCGGCTTCCCGCCGGGCCTGGAGAATCTCCAGGGCGGACAACAGCCGCAGGCGCATGCCGTTGTCCAGCTCCATATAGTCCCGGCCGGCCAAAATGGAAGGACTCATCTTACGCCTCCATTTCCAGGCGCTTGGAGGCCACAATGGTCACCTTCTCCAGCACCATGTCGCCCAAGGTGCCGTTCTCCTGGATGGAGGACCAGTGGCAGCCGGAGTAGACGATCTTCCGGTCGGGCTTGCAGATGACCAGGGAGAAGTTGTTCAAAGAGTAAAAGTCGATGCCGTCCTGCACCGCCTCATCGGTGGCGTACAGGCGGCTGAGCTCCAGCACGTGGGTGGTCTGGCCGGGGATGGTAGCCACGGGCTCCTCCTCGCCGAAGGCCTCCACCGCCCGGCTGGTCTTGTCGGAGCGGGCGGAGTAGCTCTGTACCACCGCCACCTTCACGCCCTCCACCTCCAGGTAGATGTCACTGCTGGTGGGAAATCCTGTGATACTCAATGTAATCCCTCCTTAAATCACGATGTGGGCGGTCAGCCAGATCTGGTTGAGGCCGTGGGCCACCGTAAAGGTAAACTCCACCACGCACACGGTGGGGTCCTCGGAGTGGGCGGAGACGGTGACCTGATCGTAGCCGGTGATGATCTCCCGGCTCATTTTGTTCTCCAGCTCCAGCACCACCTGGGTGCGGATGGCGCCCCGGCTCTGGGCGGTGTTCTTGGTCCGGCGGAACTTGCTGCGCAGGCTGTCCCGCAGGGTGGGGATTACGTCGTCCACAATGAGGATGGTGGACAGCTCCCGCCAGGTGGTGTCCTCCACCTCGCCGCTGGAGGTGCGGGTGGTGATGCCACGCACTACGCTCACCTGTCCATTGACGCTCTCTACAGGGGTGACGCCGCCCCGTACCAGCAGGTCGATGTCGTTGTCGCTGTACTGCTGGCTCAGACCCTTCAGGCCCAGCAGCTCCGCACCGCCCAAGGGGACGGCGGGATCGGACTGAGATGCGATGGCGCCGGCCACGGCGGCCGCAGTGCTCAGACCGTCCACCGCGGCGTCCTCGCCGTCCACGGAGCTGGGGGCCACCAGTACTACGCGCTCACAGTTCAGCCCCTTTGCCCGCTCTACCAGGGCGGTCACTTCCTCACCGGCTGCTCCGCCCACTACGGCAATGCGCTCGCGGCGTGCGGCGCTGGCGGACAGTACACTGTCCCGCAGGGCCTGCTGCACCGCCAGCTGGGTGCTGTCGCACAGCATGACCCGGATATTCTCCACGCCGCCCAGGGCCTCAAAGGCGGCCTCATAGCCCTCCTCGTCGGCCACAGGGACGGCTACCACGGCGGCTGCGCCGTTGAGCAGGGCCACGCGGATGAGCTCTGCCATGTCCTGCTTGCCCTCCTGGCTGCCGAAGGCGGACACGGCCGCCTCATAGCTGGTCACCGTGATAGGTACCCCGGCGGCAGCCACCGAGTTGATGGCCGCCAGGCCTACGATCTGATGTCCTCCGCTGCCCCGCACCAGGGTGGAGGCGTCGTAGGAGGAGTAGACGCCGGGGCGCTCGTGAGTGGTCAAATTCATAAGGTTCTCTCCCCTCTGATTTCAAAGTCCAGGAATTCGCCCTGCTCCTGGGTGCTGCGGAACACCAGCAGGGCGGTGCACATCAGCTGGGCCGGACGCTTGAGCAGCCGGGCCTGCTGGTCATAGTCGGTCTCTCCGCAGGAGAAGGTGCCCAGCGCCAGCCCCTTAGGGCCGGGGGGCAGACAGGCCTGAGCCAGGGCGGCCCAGGTCTGCTCCAGCGCGGTAGGATCTGTGCCGGGGGCGGCATACAGGTCCAGGCCAAAGGTCAGGGTGACGCTCTTGCCGTACTGCTCCTCCCAGGCCTGGGTGTCTGGGTTGAGCCGCTGTCCCAGATAGCCGGAAAAGCCCGCCGGAGCGCTCTCACATCCCCGCAGGGATACAGAGATCACCGGAGCTTCCACCTGGGGCCGGTCTCCGGCAGGCCAGGCGGTGCGGGCGGGCAGCCCCTGCTCCTGGAGGTACTGGCACAGCACCTCTACCGCCTGCTCCATGGGGGTGCTCATACTCCCGCCTCCTCTCCCTTGTCTCTGGGCCGCAGTACCGCCCAAATGTGAGATACACTGCTTCCTACGTACACCGGGTGGGCGGAGGTGACGGTATAGCCCTCCCCCTCAAACTCCACCCAGTCGCGATTGGCGGTTAAGGGACGGTTGGGGTCGCCCAGGTATAAAAACCGGTCCTCACGCTGCCAGCCCAGGGGGGAGGGCAGGCTCTGGGCCTGTCCCTTCTCCCGGATAGGCTGGAGGAAGGCCCGGGCGTCCACTGCCGTGTCCCCCTGATGAAGGACCACCGGCTGACCATACTTGACCAGCAAGGCGGCCCAGGCCGCGTCCATCATCCCGTCACCCCCTGAAAATAAAAGCCGCCGTCGGTGAGATAGGGGGCCATCAGCCGCTGGATCTGCTCGGTCAGCCCGCCGGTGTCACCGCCGTTCCCCGTCTGAATGGATACGTCTCCGGCGGTGAAGGAGGTCACGCCGCTGCCGCCGTCGGCAGCATGCAGCCCGTCCAGTGCCATCCAGGCCGCGCACACCACAAAGGCGTCGGCGCAGTCCTGAGGAGTGACCCCGGGCCGCAGCTGGGCGGCCAGAGCGCTCTCCGCCGCGGCGCACAGGGGCTCCAGGATCTCACGTTGGCTCTCCGAGGCGCCCATGGCGATGGCTAAGGCGATGATCTGCTCAGTCATGCCTGCACCTTCAGCACGTGGGAGGCCTCCTGGAAGATCTTCGCAAAGCCGCTGATGGTGGTGATGGCCGCCCGCTCCAGCTGGCGGTCAATGAGCTTGTCGTACTCCACTATCACGTCGCTGCCCTGAATGAGCTCCAGAGCGTAGCGCTTGTCCAGGCCCACGGCTGTCTTCTCAGGCAGCACGCTGGTGCGCAGCAGGTTGGCGCCCAGGGGGGTGGACAGCTTGCCGGTGCCCTGGAAGTTGAGGCCGGTGAGGGGGTTCTGGAACTCGGGGAGCTTCAGCAGCTTGACCATCACGTCGGGGCTCACCAGCAGGGTGTTCATCTCGTAGGGCTCAAACTTGGCCCAGAAGTCCACCAGGTCGTCGTAGGTCAGGGTGTCGGAGGCAGCGGTGGTGAACACATCGGCGGCGTTGTCGTTGCCATCGCCGTTGATGAGCACGTCCACGCCGTCAGCCAGCAGCATCTGGGCGATGTGGGCGCCGATCTGGCGCAGGGTGACAGAGAACAGGTCCAGCTTGCGGTAGCGCACCGACTCATAGGAGGCCACCAGCATGCGGCCCCGCTTGTGCAACTTAATGAGGTTGGCCTGCACCTTGATGGTGGTGCTGGGGATGGCGGCACCCTCGTCTACCGCACGCAGCTCCTTCTCCTCGCCGCCGGCCTGGGCGGCGATGGAGCGGTAGTCCATGCCGTCAAAGTTGGTGGTGGCGGCGGTGATGGAGGGAATGAGGTTGCTCTCGTCCATACCCTGGCGGACCGAGCGGGCGATGTACTCGGGGAAGAGGACGGCGGCGTCTGCGGTGCGGAAGAACTTCTCCACCGCGTCGCAGCCCGCGCCCTTTACCTTGATGTCAAAGCGCTTGAGCTGTCGCTGAAAGGCGTCCAGACCCTCCAGGCTGGTGCCCTTATACTGCTCGGAGGGGTCCAGGCGCTCCAGCACCTGGGTAAAGGTGCTGCCCGCCTCCTGATACATGCCCTTCTCCAGCTTCAAAGTGTCATAACGATTGGCCATATTTGTCCACGCTCCTTTCACAAATTACAGGCACACTACGGCGGTGTGGGCGGCATCATCCACCGAGACCACCAGGGCGGTCACGCCTGCCTCGGCGCTCTTCACCTTGCCGGTGCCGTCAGCGGCCAGAATGACCTGGCCCAGGCTCACCGAGCCGGAAGTAGGCAGGGTCATGAAACCCTTTACCTGGACTCCGGCAAAGCCCTTGCGGTTGGACAGAGCCAGACCACAGAATACGTCGTTGTCGCTGCACGCGCCCACCTGGCCGTCGTCGGTGATCTTCACCACCTGGCCGGGAACTACGTCCTCCTTGGCCAGAAAAGTGGCGGTCACAGCGCCGATCTCTTCAAACGAAACCTGATTCATGCTTGTTCCTCCTTAAAAAGTAAATTGAGAATGGAAACCGCACCTTGTCGGTACGTCACTAAATAAGAAAAGCCCCGTCCTCCTGGGACAGAGACTGGGACTTCTGTGCGTAGGGCAGCTGCAATGGGTAGTTTTTAGCAGCCTTCTGGCCGTAGAGCCGCTGAAGCTCTCGCAGTTCGGGCTCCTCCAGATGCTGGGCCATGCGCTGCAAGACCTTCATGTCGGCCTGAGGGTCGGCCAGAGCGGCCAGCCGCACCACATCCTGCCGCAGCTCCTTGAGCGCGCGCACGCCCAGTTCGGCCTGGGCTTTCAGCGTTTTAATCTCGCCGGCAAAGCGGGGGTAATCGGCCAGCAGCTCCTTGAGGGTCTCATAGTGCTTGCCTCCCATGGCCTTTACCACGCCGGCCTGGGGCTGGGCGGGGACGGCCACAAAGGAAAATTCGTAGGCATCGGCGGGCTCCTCCAGGCTGAGATAACACAGCTTCCCGTCATAGACCTGGCCGGGCTGGTGGCCGCAGCCTGCCCCGGCCTCCTCGCCGCAGATGGAGCACACACGGCGCTTCACCGCGCAGCCCACGCTCACTTCCTTTTTGATGCCGCCGTCAATTTCAGCAATCAGCCCCTGATTATCCTGGGTGCGCACCATATAGGCCCGGGCCTTCAGCCAGCAGTAGGGGTCACCTGCCTGGGTGACCCGCTCCGGCTCCTGAATGACCTGGGTGGAAAAGATTCGTGCGGATTGATTGCGGGCCGACCAATTGTGGTCAAAGATGCCGCTCTTGCCCAAAAACAGGGGGGCCAGAGCCTCCAGCGTCTGGGCGGGGAACCGCTCAAAATCCCGGTCCACCTCGTTGTCGCACAGCCGCACCGAGAAGACGTATACCTCCTGGGCGGTGAGGGGCTTTTTGCTCCAGGTGTTGATGAGCTCCAGCTCCTCGGGGCTCACCCCCTCGGCCTGCTGCAAGGCCAGGGCGGTTTTGGTAATGTTCAACTTGCTTCCCTCCCAATCTCTTCTGCCTGGGCGTGGAGCAGCTGGGCCCGGGCCTCTTCCACGATGTCCTGGAGGTTGATATCCTCCCACTCGATGCTCACCTGGTCGTCATAGCCGCCCAGGCGCAGCCACAGCCGGCAGATGCGCCGGAGCATGGGCTCCAGACTGCGGCGGATGGCGGTAATTTCACTGGTGAGCAGGTCGGCCTGCTGGGCGCTCATGCGCTCGGTGGACGACCAGGACAACCCCAGCAGGAAGGGGGGGATGCCTGTCTTGGCCACCAGCTGCTCCAGAATCTGGCGCACCGGCACCTCGCTGTCCAAAATCTGGTTGTCGGCCCCAATGACCTTGATATCCACGTCACCCACCGCCACAAAGTCCCGCACCGCCCCCTGGCGAGAGGACTGCATGGCCTGGGACCACTGGCTGGCCACCTGTTCGCCCCGCTCCTGGGCGGAGAGAGGGCTGTTCTCGTCGGGCTTACACACCACAGCAAAGCGCAGGTTGCCCACCCGCTCCCAGTTCTGGCCCAGGGCCTGGTAGATTTTCAACAGCACCCCAGTCAAAAAGGGCATGGAGCGCAGCATGGATACGCCGTAGGGGTGCTCTGCCTCAGGCTGGAAGGGGGTGAAGAGCAGCAACTGCTGCCAGGGCAGCTCCTTAGGCTGGCCCCCATCCTCCCGCACACACAGACGGAAGTCCAGAGGGGAGTCCCCCTCCCGAATCTCCACCAGGGCGGGGTCCGCGCACAGCAGGGCGGCAATGGTCTTGCCCTGGGGGTCCAGCACCATCTCACCCACGCCCTGGCCGCAGGTGAGCATACAGTCCAGATACTGGTCTAAAAAGGACTGGAGCCCCTGCTGCCCCCGGCCGGTGTCCACCGTAGCCAGAAAGTGGTTCAGACCCTGCTGGGCCCGGGTGTCGCCGCAGCGTACCTGTACCCCGCCGCACAGCCGCACCATTTTCCAGATGGCGGCGTCAATAATAGGCACTGCCTCCCGGATAGAGCGGTAGAGGGTAATTTCCCCGCTGCGCAAAGGCACATACTGGTCCAGCACCCCGAAGGGGTGGCGCTCCCAGTCCCTCAGCTGGACCTGAGGGGGTTTCCCCGCTGGCTTTTTCTTCTCAAACCATTTCAAGTATCTTCCTCCTTTTCAAGCCAATTCCGGTTGTATTTCAGGAACCTGTCCCATAAACTGGAGTAGGCTAAAATCCGGTCCGCTCCACGCTTCCGGCGAAAAAGCCGCCGGAAGAACCGGCGGCAATGGTAGCGGCAAAATATCGAATGTCGTCCATGGAGTGGTCATGTTCTTTTACCACCCGGTCGCCGCCGCTGCCGCTGGTGTCCCAGCGGTACAGGCCAAATTCCCGGATGGCGTCCCGGCAGGGGGAACAGATGACCAGCTTTCCCTCTTTGAGCAGCCGGGCGGTGAGCCGGATGCCGGAGAGCACGTCGTTGTGAGCCTTCCGTACCGGGAGCCCCCGCCGCCGCAGTACCTCGATGAAGCTGGCGGCGGAGGGGTCCACCACCACCGCCCCCAGGGGGCGGCCCTTGACCAGAGCGTCCAAGTCGTCGGCGTACTCCTGGTCCGTCTTTTGCTTCCTGGCCTGGCGGGAGTTGTAGTAGTACTCCTCCAGCCGATACCACACCCCGTTTTTCCGTCCCCAAAGTCCCATGGAGGTGGGGTTTACTGTTCCGTAGTCACAGGAGACATAGAAGGGGCCGCTTACATCCAAGGGTGGCTCCCGCACCAGGTCCTGGGAGAAGAAGTCGTACACCAGGCCCTCTGCGTTCACCCACTCCCCCAGCACAAACCGGCGGTAGAAGGCCCCCTGAAACAGGGTGCGGTAGCGCTCCAGCATGGCAGGGGAGAGGCTGGGGTTGTCCGTCATGGCAAAGGACAGCCGCAGCGCCTTTTTTTCTTCCGCTTTCTGAATCCACTCCTGGTAAAACCAGTGGGCAGGACTCTCCGGGTTGCAGGAGAACCACAGTCGGCTCCCCTCTACGGAACACCGGGCACATACCTGTTCCACAAAGGAGCGGGGCATCAGGGCCACCTCGTCCAGCAGCGCCCCGGCCAGGGTGATGCCCTGCACCAGAGCGGCAGAGCGCTCATCCAGGCCGCCGAAGAGGTAGAAGGTGTTGCTGCGCCGGCCCAGAGAAACGGTGAGCTGGTTGCGGGAGGTCCGCTCCCAGCAGACAAAGCCCAGCTGCCTCAAGAGGGGGAGCAGCTCACTGAGGAGATTGCGCCGCACCGAGGGGACCGACTTGCCGCACAGGGCAAAGGTCTTGCCCTGGAAGCAGCTCATGGCCCAGCAGAAGAAGGACAGGCCGGTGCACAGGGTTTTGCCGCTGCGGACCGCCCCGTCGCAGATGATGGCCTGATGCTCCCGGTAGGGAGAGTTGGGCCGCCACCAGGTGAGTACCTGCCGCTGCTTTTTGGAGAAGATGAACGGCCTCATTCCTCCTCGTCCTCCATGCGGCGCAGCAGAGAGTCCAACTGCTCCTCACTGCTGGGGCCGCTCAGCTCCAGCAGCCGCTCCAGGGCTTTCATCCGGTCGGCAAATTTCAGCTCCACCGTTCCTGCCCCGCTGCGCCGAAATTCGATCAGGGCGGACAGATCCAGCTCCCCGATGGCCTCCCGCTCCTCCTCGGGCAGGTAGGCCAGCTTTACCGCGTCATTGACCTTGGCGCAGGCCAGAGCGCGCATCTGCTCCAGCAGCTGTTCCCGGTCCAGCGGTTTTTTGTTTCGTTTCACCACATCCCTCCTCTAACCCAGGTGGGACAGGGTCAAAAGTTGTACGCTTGAAGTCACATAATATGACATCTGAAAAATTTACCGCTTTCCTTTGCGGTATAGAAGACCTGCTGCTGTCACATCCTGTCATCGCATACCACTTGAAACACAGATAGGGAGGCACAGCGATATGAAACGAATCGGTTCCCTGGTGCTGGCGGTGCTTTTGCTCACCGGCACGGCGTCGGCCCAGGAGGCCGCCGCCCAGTCTCCGCTGGAGCTGAGCGCGCCGTCGGCGGTGCTTATGGAGAAGGAGACCGGGACGATCCTATACGAGAAAGAGGCCAAGCGGCAGATGGAGCCGGCCAGCGTTACCAAGGTGATGACCCTGCTGCTCATCATGGGGGCGCTGGACAGCGGCCGCATTAACCGCGAGGACGTGGTCACCGTCTCGGCCCGGGCCGCGGGCATGGGGGGCTCTCAGGTCTATCTGAAAGAAGGCGAGCAGATGACGGTGGGGGAACTCATTAAGTGCATCACCGTGGTCTCGGGCAATGACGCCACCGTGGCCATGGCGGAGTATCTGGCGGGCAGTGAGAGCGCCTTTGTCCAGCAGATGAACCAGCGGGCCCAGGAGCTGGGCATGGAGGACACCAACTTCGTCAACTGCACCGGCCTGCCCGCCTCCGGGCATATGACCACGGCCTACGATATCGCCCTCATGTCCCGGGAACTCATTCTCAACCACCCTGGGATCCGGGAGTACACCACCATCTGGATGGACTCCATCCGAGACGGAGCCTTCGGCCTGACCAACACCAACCGTTTGGTGCGCTTTTATGAGGGTGCCACCGGCCTGAAGACAGGCTCTACCGACTCGGCTCTGTACTGCATGTCGGCCACGGCGGAGCGGGACGGGATGGAGCTCATTGCGGTGGTGATGGCGGCCCCCACGGCGGCGGACCGTTTTGAAGATGCCAAGGCCATGCTGGATTACGGCTTTGGGGCGTATACACTTATGCAGGTATATCCAGAAAGTCCTCTGGCCCCCATTCCGGTGCTGCTGGGCACGGTGGGACAGATCCAGCCTGAGCTGGAGCGGGAGTGCCGTGTGCTGGTGCGCAAGGGAAAAGAGGGGAGCGTTACCACTCAATTGACCCTGGCCCAGGACCTGGAGGCCCCGGTGGAAGCGGGGCAGAAGGTGGGCCAGCTGGAAATTTTGGTCAACGGAGAACTCCGGGATGCGGTTCCGATTATTTCCAGCCAGCAGGTGCAGCGGCTGACCACAGGAGGGATTTTGCAGCGTATGCTGCGGGGCCTTTTGATGGCAGGATAACGGCAAAAACCCCCTGGGGCGGAAGGTTTTTTAAGCCTTCCGCCCCAGAAAAATGGGGGTGGGGACAAAATTCCAATTAACACCCTTTTGACTTGACGGTGCATAGGTAGTGTTGTATAATTTATATAAATATCGGGTATTCCGATTTTGAGAGGTTGTCGTTTTCGTTGGAAATTCGACGAAAAAGATGGGATTGAGGTGATTACATTGGTCAAATATGATACAAAACTATCAGATTATGACCTGTTTTTGGAGCTGGAGGCCTTCTCAGAAGGCCGCAGCAGCCACGCGTGGAGATGCTTTGGCTCCCACCCGGGGCAGAAGGACGGACAGGACGGATATGTCTTCCGTGTCTGGGCGCCGAACGCCAAGCAGGTATGCGTCTTTGGTGATTTCAACGGATGGGATGAGAACGCCAATCCGCTGGAAAAACTGGAAGGCGGAATCTGGCAGGGTTTTGTTGCTGGATTAAAGCGTTTTGATACATATAAGTACGCGGTACACGGAGCCGACGGCAAGGTAGTGGCCAAGGCCGACCCCTATGCCTTCCACGCCGAGACCCGCCCGGGCAATGCCTCCAAGATCTACGACCTGGAGGAGTATCCCGG